>Ga0206872_10322_pt1 | contig 10071 bp, 7 predicted proteins | sample Alteio_BWOrgCont_34_FD_152906 | JGI IMG/M metagenome (GOLD analysis project Ga0206872, IMG submission 152906) | Enriched cells from forest soil in Barre Woods Harvard Forest LTER site, Petersham, Massachusetts, United States -... | ecosystem: Environmental > Terrestrial > Soil > Temperate forest >... | reverse complement strand
GCATTGCCGAAATGTTTTCGGAAGTACTGGAGAAAGAAAACAAGCAGGTTATTGTTGAACAGGATGTTAAGCTGATCATCGAACAAATGGGCTCTGTAGCCGATTTTGAAAATGCCGAAGAGGACAGCAAAGCAGCATCAAATCCTTTCGCTCATGGTTCGGCAAACCGCAGGCTTTTCCGCGACCCGGATGACCACCTCGTTGGCGGCGTTTGTTCGGGGATTGCAAATTATTTTGACGTTGATGCCGTTTGGATCAGGCTTGCCTTTGCTATATCATTTGCACTTGCCGGCACAGGCTTAATATTGTACATTATATTATGGATTGTTGTGCCAAAAGCGGTAACCCGTGCGGACAGGATGGCCATGAAGGGCGAAAAACAAAACCTAAAGGGCTTTAAAAAGAATTTTGAGGATGAACTAAGTTCAGTAAAACAGAACCTTTCAAATTTAGGCACCGATGCAAAACCTTTTGTTTATAAGGCCCGTGATTTTACCGGCGACTTTTTTCATCATCTTGGCATATTTTTTAACGGCGCAGGCAAGGTGTTTATTAAATTTATTGCCATATGTATGTTATTGGCGTGCTTTGGCTTCGCAATTTTCCTGATCGTGTTATTAATAGCTATCCTCGGCTTTGGCGCAGTATCGTTTGAGCATTTGTTTCCCGTAACCGTTTGGGAGAGCCGGAACACCGATGCTATTGTAATATCGGCCTTTATTGTTGCCTTTATACCCGTGCTTAGCATCATACTATTAATTATAAAAGCATTGTTCAACGCAAGGTCAATTAACAGATCGGCAGGATCGGCTATTCTTGTTGTTTGGTTATGTGCATTAGGGACATTGATCTACTATGCTGCAAAAACCGCCGCTAATTTTCGGGATGGCGCCACTGTGATACAAACAGTTCCCATCAAAGCCGGGGCAAAAAACACCTATTATTTAAAAATAAACGACCTGAAGTATTTTACCGCAGAAGACAGCGCCCGCTTAAACATTAAAACGCTTTTCAACAAAAACATCAGCGTTATAGATAATGACGATGATAACGAACGTGAGTTTAACAACGTGAATTTAAATATTGAACTCGGCGATGTAAAACAGCCTGTATTGGTTGAATCAATCAGCGCCAGGGGCCGCAATTATGATGAGGCTTTGTTTAACGCCCATAACACCAAATATATTTTTACCCAGCAGGACTCCGTTTTAACGTTTGACCCTAAGCTGCGCCGCAACAGGGAGGCTTTGTGGCATGGCGAAGAAGTTTATCTGACATTGCGCCTGCCATTAAACGCAAAAGTTGTTGTCAGCCAGGATATGCACAGAATATGCGGCCTGAACACTTATGATTGCAATGTTGAAAATAAAAAGGAAAATGCCACCTCCACTACTTTTATTATGACAGATAATGGCCTTCAATGTAAAGTTGATACGCTTGTAACTGCAAAAAAGGATAGCGTTAAAAATGATAACGCCCAATAATTTTAGTTGATTGATTGTTTAGCTGGTGGGGGGTAATAGTTTTTAGCGCTTAATTAAACCTCGCCAGCTTAACCAGTTTTAAAGCATAGTCCGTTTAAATTTTACTGAATGAAAACCTTACCAGATATGTAAGGGCACTAAGGTTTTACTAATAGACAACTATTAACATTTGTTTAAATTATCTTTTCGTTTTTCGACAATATTAATCGTAGGTTTACTTATTAACCGTTAAACTTTAAACAATAATCAATATGAAAACGACAAAATTATTCAAAACAACTTTGCTGGTTTTATTTAGTGCTTGCCTTTTGGCCTTTGCTCCGTCTACCGGCATGAAAGCTACGACACATTCCAGGGTAATTGTGGTTAAAACGAGAGCCTGGGTCAAATCAGTAAAAAGACACGGCCAGATGGATATTTGGTATTTCCGATTCTATGCTTCAGAAGGTGAATTTGAGGTACAAGGTTTTGGCGGCACCGGTTCAGGAAGTGTTGAGAACTATATTGAAGGGTGCATAGGTGGTTTCCTGGGTTCTACCGGCACTGTTAGCGGCACCTATTCCATTGCTCCGGGCGGGCTTGCTACATTGAATATAAATGTGACGCCATCCGGACACTCTGAATTTCATTTTGGCGGGAGCCCGGCTGCACAAGGCGGTACCCCGCAAAGTATTACTGATTGTGGACAAGAGTAACGTTTGTTTTTGTTAATACGCCACCGTTATTGCTACCAAATTTAAAAAGAGGCTGTCTCAAAAGGGCAGCCTCTTTTATTGACAGTGTATATTGACAAAAACCAGACTAATCGAAGCCCTGGTAATTAAAGTTTGCAGATGCCGGCAGGGAGCAGCATTTTAACATGTTTCAAACCGTGCGCTGCCCACTGCAAATTGAAAACTTTCCTCTTCGCGGTATTAAAAAGTTTAAATTGACTGTAACCTTGCGCCCCCTTTTTGCATCTTATAAACAGCAATTAACTGGTCGTATTATTTAAGCGGCAAATGGATTTTTTTGACCGCCAATCTAAAAAGAGAGCATCCCTTTTGCTGGATTGGTATTGCCAAAAAAACAAACGTAAATTAAAAACAACAAACGAAAGCCCGCTGGTCACTAAAAATTACCCGCTGGTCAAAAAAGTTTCGGCAGGTAGCAGAAGCAGCGTTCTTTTACAAAAAACAAGAAAACATGAATACCGAAAAGCGATATAAAATAAACACCCAGTCCGACATAGTAATATAGACGGCCCCGAAGCGCCCTTTGGGGGAGAAATCAACCATTTCATTAAAAATTTAAAAAAGAACAAAATTCTTTAATGGCTATCCTTTTGTCAAAAAAATCGAACTAAAAAATGAAAACATCACTCATAAAAATAATATACATCCTTTTGTTACTTGTTATAGGAACGGGTTTTGCATTCGCCCAAACGGCCAAACCCGAAACGAAAGTATCGGGATCATTGCTCGACGAAAATGGCAAACCCATGGATTATGCAACAGTTAGCTTACTTAAAGCCCAAGACTCATCGGTAGTAAAGGGTACCATAAGCAACGAAACCGGCATTTACACATTTGATCATATTAATAGCGGCACCTATATTATAAAGGCCACAGTAGTGGGTTATCAGCCAGCCATCAAAACTTTGAAAGTGACCGATAGCGCCAGCAGTGTTATTGTGCCTGCTTTAAAAATGCTGCCTGGCAGCCACAATTTAAACACCGTTAATATTACGGCCTCGAAGCCCTTAATTGAGCATAAGATTGACCGTACCGTAATGAACGTTGAAAACAGCATATTGGCTGCAGGCAACTCCGCGATGGACATCCTCGAAAGGGCGCCCGGTGTTTCCGTTGATAAAGATGATAACATCAGCCTTAAGGGCAAACAGGGCGTTACCGTAATGATCAATAATAAGCTTACTTACCTTACATCGGCACAGCTGGCTACTTTGTTGCGCTCAACCGACGGCACTACGATACAATCCATCGAGATAATTACCAATCCATCCGCTAAATATGATGCTGCCGGGAATTCGGGCATTATCAATATCATACTAAAAAAGAACAAACAGGTTGGCACCAATGGCAGCATAACAGCAGGTGCGGGTTATGGGGCTTATGGCAAAGACAACGAAAACGTAACGCTAAACCACAAGGAGGGCAATCTGAATATATTTGGCTCATTTAGTCACAATGATAATAAGCGGATACAGAATATAGGCATCATGCGTATCATTCCCGACACCACAATTGGCGGCGCGCCTACTTATTTCAGGCAGACAAGCCCTTTGATCGAGGCTGATCATAACAATAGCTACCGCCTCGGCGCTGATTATGATCTTTCGTCGAAAAACACCATAGGATTTGTTGCAAGCGGCTACTTTAACGGCGAACAGGATAATATAGATGACCGCACTTATATAGGCCCAAGCTTTACCCAGGTTGATTCAACATTACGGACGGTCTCGGGCATTCATCAAACCTATCATAACATAGCCTTTAATTTAAACGATACCTACAAAATTGATACCGCTGGCCAGGAGTTAAGCGCCGACCTTGATTATTCGCAGTTTAAAAATAATTCGGTTGCACAATACGTTACGGATTTTTACCTGCCCGATGGCAGCATACAGCACCCCGAATCATTTTTAGGGAACCTTACCCCATCAACCATTAATATCCGCACAGCCAAAATCGATTATACCAAGCCCCTTACCAAATCGTTAAAATTCGAATCGGGCCTTAAATTCAGCGATGTAAAAACGGATAATAACCTTACCGAAAAAGACACGGTTACAAACCCGTATGTAAGCACCAACCATTTTGTTTATGATGAGAAGATAGATGCCGGCTACATAAATTTAAATAAGGATTTTAAAGGCTATTCGGTACAGGCTGGTTTAAGGGCCGAGTATACCAGCTCTACCGCCAATGGTGATTCGGCCAATGTTGTGTCTAATATACCGAGGCATTACCTTAACCTATTCCCAAGCCTGTTTCTTAGCCATACCATCAACGATAAAAACGAGATGACCTTCTCCTACAGCCGCCGCATCGACCGTCCGCAGTATGATAACCTTAACCCTTTTGTTTTTCACCTGGACCCTTATACTTATCAAAAGGGAAACCCCTATCTGAAACCGCAATACACCAACAACTTTGAATTCAATTATACCTATAATAAGAACATTACACTAACACTGGGCTACAGCAAAACCACCGATGTAATAACCGAGGTACCAGGCACTGATCCCGCCACAAAAGTTTCGTTTATAACCCAGGATAATTTACAAGTGCAAAACGCTTATAACGTAAACCTGTATGCACCTTATACCATTACCAAATGGTGGGAAGGCAACGTGAACGCCACCGCCTTTTATCTTGGCTTTAAATCCAACGGCCTTGAAGGCGGCGATTTAGACAGGGGCCAATTGGCCTATAATATAAGGGCTACCGAAACATTTACCCCATTTGCCGACTATAAAGCCGAATTGACTGGCAACTATCAGTCCGATTTAACTTATGGGCTTTATGATGTAAAACCGCGGTATTCGGTAGATGCCGGTATAAGCCATAAGTTTGCTGATAAAAAACTGAATGTAAAGCTATCAATGAGCGATATATTTAACACACTGCGTAATGACGTAAACAGTCAATACCAAAACACTGATCTGTTTATTACCCAAAAACGTGAAAGCCGTATAACCCGCTTAACGCTGACTTATAACTTCGGCAACAATAAAATAAAAGCCCGCGAGCATCAGACCGGCGCAGATGAGGAAAAGAACAGGGTGAAGGGGGCGAATTAGCAGTGGTGGCCCTTGTGGTCGCCCAAATTAACGCGTTGGAAAAATTGACAGCTTTCCCTTAAACGAAATCGCCGAAGGCATCGTCAATTGGCGATGCTATCCCATTTAAGCATCTATTTTTAACAGCACCAACCAATCGTAACCATCGCCTCTTTCAATTTCTTTTAATCTCCCATCCATTATTTCAACTGCAACGGCCATCTCGTTAGCTTTATCAAATGGACTGGTGCGCAAAACAGCGTTATACAAACCATCGTGCATATTTATCTGCCGGGACTCCTTTAGTTTATAGGTAGGAAAATAACCGACGATAGCCGACGTCCGCTCAAAATTGCATTGCCTGAAATTTATATTGAACTCGTCTTTATCCAGGTTCACTAAAAAAGAGTTTTTCAATATCCGGAGCTTAATATTTCTACCCGCGCATTCCGTCCTGATCGCAAGAAATCCATCGGGCCCTCCGCCTAACGATTGGTTTTCGCCAATCCACAGTTCGTCAAGAACTATCCCGGTGGCCGCAAACAATGCGTTAAAAAAATCTCCGGAAGTCTGTTTAAGATCGACGCGGTCAAAATCTAACACAATTACATTATTTATGCCCAGGTGTTTAAAAAGTTCTATCCTGGTGTCTATATCGAAGTAGTCTTTATACCGGTTTTCATGCAGGTAATTAAGCGGGTTTGGATAAAAGATGAACACATAAGGGTTTAACCCGTGTTTTTTACTGTACCTCAACAGTTCAGTAAATAACGTTTTGTATCGCGGTAAAACCGGGTCCCAGGTACCGGCAACAGCTATAATATTATTATTTATGCTTTTATGGAATTTCATTGCTTCCCCTGATTTGCCGGCTTCAATTTTTTTGCTTCGGGCGCGTCAAGTTCCAGTCCGGATACGTTTTCATGCAATATTAACTGATGCGGCACGCCCCGGTAACCATCTGTTAATTTAATGCCGCTGAGCACCGCATCAGCGCCATTGTGCAAAGCTATTACCGCTTCGCCCGCAGCAGCATTTGGCCCGGCAGACCCTGTAAAGCGGGAGATAAATACGTTTTTAAAGTTATCGCACCAAACAGCATTAGTAAAATAAGCAGGCAATGCTGCATCCCACCGCACATCCATATCCTTTATACTTAGTCCGTTAATATGGGTGGCAAATAACCCGGGTATGTCATGCTTAAATATGGCCAGCTTGCTGTCGTTTGTCGCACGGAGATCGAAATTGCCGCCATTAACGGTGGTGAACACGCCTTTCACAAGGGTAAGCTGTACGTTTTCAAAACTAATATCCTTCAATGTGCTCTCAGCACTGCCATATAATACTATTCCTTCTTCGCCTTTGGCTATAATATTGGTAAACCTTACATTGCTGATGGTACCGACCTCTTTGAAACCCAAACCGGGCAAAGCCGAAATATGGATCGGCTCACCGTGCCCCCACCACTGACCGGGATAAAGGCGGGTATCGATAATCATGTTGGAGAAAAGCATATTGGAGATATTGCCCTTGCGCCGCTGAAAAATACCGATGCCCCGGTTTGAATTGTAAATACGTACATTATCAAACAATAAATTGCCCGAATCATTATCATTAAACCCATTGTAACCTATCCTTATGCCGCATGACCGGGAAGTGAAACTGCAATTAGTCACTGTTAAATTACTGGTGCCTATAACGGCAATGCCATCGTCGCCAACCCGAACATCGCAATCGGCCACTATCACATTCTTCGAATCGTACATGTCAATGCCGTCGCTGTTGGGCACCCTGGCATCATTATCAATAGTTATTCCCAATACTTTAACATTGTCGCAGGCATTCAGGTCAAAGGTCCAATCGTTGGCGTTGTGTATAATAATATCCTGCACAATGACCTTTTTACAGGCATGAAAAATTATTTGTGTACCCGGCCTGTCGTTATAACTGACTTTCCACATTACTGGCGCTTCTTTATCCCCGTTAACCGGGCTCATATAATCCTTACCTTGTCGACTATATTTTCTATCCTCATCGCTGCTTACCTGAGTACTATCCATATACATGTAAACCCCGGCATTGCCGTCGATAATACCATTCCCGGTTATGGATACATTTTCTGCGAGGTCGGCAAATATTATCCCCAGCTTTTTGCCGCCGGCGCCCGAACCGCTAAAGCCAAAATCCGCCTGCAGCAAATAATCATTGGTATTGGGCGATGCCAATATGATGGCCCCGGCGCTAAGCTGCAGGTTTATATTGCTATACAACCGCACGGTGCCCGTAACAAACGTGCCTGCCGGAACAAATACCGTCCCCCCGCCGGCTTTTACACAAGCGGCTATGGCGTTGTCAAATCCTTTGGTATCAAGGGTGTGGCCATCGCCTGTTGCGCCGTAATTTTTTATATTAAAAAAGCCATCTGCAGGGCCCTGCGCATAGACCCGAGAAAAGCCTATCATGCAAAAGCACAAAAGAGCAAAGCATATTTTTCTAAAAAGCATACAGTTTTCGGTTAGGCCGGTAAAATCAGGCATGTTTATAATAGGGTGGTAAACGTATTAATTTTTTATGATAAGAAAAATCAAGTTCCCCCTTTAGGGGTCAGGGGGCCTCATTCCCCCACCATAAATACCGCATTACTGAAAAGTAATTTCCCGTTTTCCCAAAAGCTGCGGAAAATGGGGTCATCAACCATATAAACAACCGTGCCGCGGCCATAGGACTGAACGCCGAGCAGCATACCGTCCTTTATTTTTTCCCTGCTTTTTTGACCCACGAAGCCTGCAACATAAGCGTCTTTTTTTATCGTGCCCACGTTCCATTCGTTATCGCCAAGGTAGTCGTAAACATCATCACTTAATTTAAGCGAATAATAATACTCAGGCAAACCAAAGCCAAGCGGGTGAGAGTTGTCGAGGTTTATTTTATAAATGGCCCCGGGCACGCTTAAGCGGATGGCGTCTTTCGCCCGTTCGCCGTACAGGTTTATGATGGCCTGCAGTTTATTTTTATCATCCGCTTTCTCGTCCGTTTTGCCATCTGCCTTGTCGTCTTTTTTATCATCCTTTTTCTTAATATCAAAACCCTTTTTATCGACCAACTGCCCAACTGCATTTTCAATAGCTATCAGCTTGCCGCCATCGTGAATCCAGTTTTCCAGTTTATCAGAGGGGAAATCCTCATAAGTGCCGTCGGGGAAAATAGCTACATCAAAATCGCTTATCCTGGTTCGGCCAAGGTCTTTATACCGCACCAATGTTATAGGGTAGTTTATCTGCTGCTCGAAAAAGTGCCAAACTTCACCCATCGCTTCCGCCGAAACGCCATCGCCGGTGACCAGCATAACGCGCGGCTGATGAATATATCTTATTACATCCGAACCTAAATCGGCGCCTTTTTCAACAAAACCCGTTGTTAAGGGCGTTATTTCATGATTAAGGCTCGCCGCCGTTTGCGTAACTTCCTGGTCGAAGCCAGCAAAATCATTCCCGGCCCTGGTAATCAGCAACGACCCAGCGCCAAATTTTTTGCCGGCTGCTTCAAACGGCTTTTCCGAATACCTAACTTTGATCCCCTTCCTTATTAAAGCCGCTAAAAACTTAACATCATTAACCGACTGCCAAACCGACACATAAGCATAAGCACGCGGATTAACCTGCGCTGCTGCACTTGCCAGGCCTAAAGCCGCCGTTACCGGTTTATAGGACTCTTTTACGCCATAGGCTTTTAGTCCAAAGGCATAAGGCAGCGACCATGCGGTAATATCGTAAGTATCAGAATCGGCTACAAAGGTCCTGGGCTCCAGCAGTACATTCAGTAATACCGACTTGGGTTGGTAGGCATTAATAACAAGGTCGTTCGGGCTCACATCGTACTGTTCTGTCTTACCGGTAACATAATCATATCCCGAAACACCGGTTTTTAACCCGAAGCCGTATTGTATACCATTCCGTTCGAGCAGTTTGGCCAGGGCATTTATTTTATCGTTGTTATCGTTTTTAATGATATATGTTTTATAATCGCCGGGAGGGTTGGTACGGCTGTTATCATAAAACTTTTTAAACTCTTCCACCAGTTTTTGGGCGTATGCTGAAGCAATCTCTATGGTGCTTAAACTGGTTGAATGATGATGTGCAATCCTGTCGGCAAGGGTTAAGGTATCGCCGGTACGCATTACCACGGCCAGGCCAGCGCTTATACCGCCCTGTTCATAAGTCATACCAATGGAACCATTGTAAATAGGGTAGGTATCGCCGTATGATGGATAAAGCAAATCAAACTCCTGTTTTGTAAAGTACAGCCAGCCGTTCTGGTCGAAATATTTTGCGTTGTTTTTACCTATAATGGTTTGAAACTCGCGCTGCCAGGCGGTAATATCCCGGTGAAAAGGCTCGGCAGCGGGGGCAAAATAATAGGGGGCATTATAGCCCTGTTCGTGGTAATCAACATGTATTTCCGGCAGCCACCGGTTATACAGCGCCATGCGTGCCCGCGTTTCTTTTTGCGTTTCCCATGCCCAATCGCGGTTAAGGTCGAAATAATAATGATTGATCCTTCCGCCGGGCCAGGGTTCGGCATGCTCGCGCGATGCCGGGTTAGCATCGGGCACCGCACCGCGTATCGAATTATAAAAGTTAGTATACCGCTCGCGCCCGTCGGGGTTTAAGCAGGGATCAATAACCACCACGGTATTTTTTAACCAGGCGTGAGTGCTGGCATTTGACGGATCAACCAAATCAAACAACACCTGCATCGACGTTTCGCTCGAAGCAGGCTCGTTGCCGTGTACGTTGTAACTTA
>Ga0206872_10425_pt1 | contig 10119 bp, 7 predicted proteins | sample Alteio_BWOrgCont_34_FD_152906 | JGI IMG/M metagenome (GOLD analysis project Ga0206872, IMG submission 152906) | Enriched cells from forest soil in Barre Woods Harvard Forest LTER site, Petersham, Massachusetts, United States -... | ecosystem: Environmental > Terrestrial > Soil > Temperate forest >... | reverse complement strand
GTGAATCCCCTCCGGTGCCGGCAAGCCCGGCTCCTCCGGTGCGGCCACGATCCGTATCTGGTGGATTCGCACCTCCCAAGTGCTGTCGCGCTTGTCGCCGTCAATCGGCAGGCAGGCGAAGGTTGAGCGAACCAGGGCGTGCAAAAACGGGTTATTTGCCGCATCCGGCAAAAGAGGTGCGAAAGCCCGTGCGATCCCCTCGGCATACGGGTTCTCTTCCTTTGGCTGGAAGTACGGCTCATTCGGGATCAGCGTCAGCACATCGTCGACCGGAGACCAGTAAAATCGCCCATAGCGCCGCAATCGGAACGTTGCCCCGCCTTCGAGGTACCGGTCCGGTTCCAGGTGATCCCAGTCTTCACAGAGCTGCTGCCAATGCGGCTTCAACACGGGGCTGATCGACCATTCTGAATGCGGCAGCCACGCGAATCCCTGTCTCGCAATGTCACGCCGTGGGTCCTGGCCAATGGCGATTAACGTTATCACCTCGCCCTCCCCGCCGGCAGTTCCGCGTCGCTGGCGACTTTTCGACAAACGTCCCCGAGTAAGACAGCAGCATTACGGAAAGCATCCGCGTCGCGTGTGAGTGCAACGCGGATGAATTGGTCGCCCTGGCGGCGGTCGTGCCAGAAAAAATAATTACCTGGGAGAACGAAAACTCCGTGCTCGCCCAGGATCCGCTTGAGTTCCAGGCCGGTTAGCGGGAAATCGATTCGGAGCCACGCCACACTTGCGAACTGCCTCTCGCAAGGCATGAGGAAAGTGCCCGCGAGGTTCTCGTAAAGCGCCTCGCGATTGACGCGCACCACCTTGTGGATGGATGCCATGTCATCCTGCAGGGACAAACGAATGAACTCGTGCATCAGTTTGATGCCAACGGGGGAGATGTGCAGCAGGAAGTCCGTATAGATGTCATAAATGCGGTCATAAAGTCCGCGCGCCCTTGTGACTGCGAAAAATGGTGCTTTGATCTCGGAAGTGGGCCAAGTTTTGCCAGTGTCTTCAACGAGCACCGCGTCAATTCCTGCCTGCAACACCAATCGGTATTGGTCGTGAACCATTTTGCGGGGCAAATAGGCACGGAAACAGTTATCAAGTATGAGTAGTTTTCGTCGGTCCGCGCAATAGCGGATCAGCTTGCGGAGATTGCCCTCCGTGAGCGCACTACCCGTCGGGTTGTTTGGAGTCACAAGGCAAATCGCGTCAACATCCAGGCCATTCAATACGCGTTCGAAGGTGTCCCCGGTCGATTCCAGAAGAAAGTCCGGAATGGGATGCATGGGAACTTGGTGCCGGCGAAAAATGTCCGCAAGGTTGTCAAAACAAGGCTCGATGAGCGCCAATCTTAGGTTGTTTAGCCGAAGGTAATTCGCGACGATCTCAAACGCCATCGACGCAGTGAAGCAAGTTAGGTATCCCAGATCTTGGTCATCAAAGGTTTGACGAGCCAGCAGTAAGAAATCCTCAATGTACTCGCGTTCGATTTCGGCTTGCCTCTGGCGGGTGTTGTCTTTGAACAGTTGAGCTGACCGATCGATGATCGCTTCTTCCGCCGCTGACCACCGGCGGAACACATGCCCGTCCGTCAGATTGAAGGAGTGAGGAAGGGAATCGATTTCATAACCAGTGAGGTTTTTGAACATCAACAAGCCTGCCCTGGGAAATCGGGTCCATTCCTGTCAGAGCGGCGACGCAGTTTGCCCGGGCCAGCCGGGGCACCGCGACGCCGTTCAGTCGCCGAGTCGCGGAAGGCGCTCGTACTATCCCAAGCGCATGAGCACGCTCAAAACCGGCGCGGAATTTCATAATAGTTCCAGATTTTTTGGCTGGCCTAGTTTTGGAGCCGTCAGTCGATGGAAGGGAGTGTCGAAGAAGCGCCGGATGGCTGAATGCGTAACGAATCGGGTGGCACGCTCTGAGCGCAGCGAAGGGCGTGAACTCCTGCAAGGACTCCACGCCCTTCGCTGCGCTCAGAGCGTGCCACCCGAGCTGTCGTCCTAACGCCAATCATTCTTCCGAAGGCTCTAGGGGAATTCCTTGAAGAGGTCGATGTCGGGATACTTGGTTTGGCCTTCGACCAGTTGATGGACGTCCTGCACGGCGGCTGAGGCTATGCGCAGGTCCTGCTGTTCGAACTCCATGCTTGCGTTGAATAGCAGCACCCAGTTTATCCCACTGGGCAGACGCTTCATGTATGTCCGCATGCCCTGGTAGCTGCCGTCCTTGTAGTAGCCGACCGTCTTGTCTTTCCCGATGACGCTGTCCCAACCGAGTCCGAACCAGGTGCCGCCCTCGCGCGGCTTGAGAGGCTCGGGCGGCATCGCGAGCATTTCCTGCCGCATTTTTTCGCCTAGAACCGGTTCGCCCCGGCTGCCGTCAAGGTTGGTCATGAAGCGTGCCATGTCTACCACGGAGGCACTCCAGCCGCCGGCTGCGTTAACCATCGGCAAGAGCATCGCCGGCAGTGTGATCAAGGTACCAGCCAGGAACCGCACCGCTTCCTCGGGGGTGTACTTGCCGTCGAAGGCGTGCAGCCCGGCCCTTTTTATCCCCATGGGTTTGAGTATGTTTTCTGCAATGAAGCGATCGTATGGCTGCCCGCTGACCTTGGCGATAACCTCCCCGAGTATGACATAACCGATGTTGGAATACTTTTGATCGGTCCCTGGCTTGAATTGAAGTGGCTGGCCAACCATGAACTCCAGGAACTGCCGCGCGGACAAGGGCGGCTTGATGCTGTAGTGGCGGCAGATCATCGGCTCCCAGTTGCAGGGGTCGCCGGCAACCACCCGGTCCCAGCCGCCTGAGTGATTGAGGCATTGGCGCACCGTGATGTCCGCCAGGCGCGGGTCCACACGGGTAACATCCGAAGGAGCCTTGATGTCTTTGAGGATTTCGCGGACGGGGTCGTCCAGCTTTAGCTTCCCCTGCTCGACCAGTTTCAAAGTGGCGACGGCGGTGATTGGCTTGGAAAGGCTTGCCAGCCCGAAAAGCGTACTCGGTTGGGCGGGCGAGGCATTCGTGACATTGGCCCAGCCATAACCCTTGGCGAGCAGCAACTTGCCGTCTTTGGCGAGTGCAAATCCGGCTCCGGGGATGCCGTGTCGCTCCATGATATCTAGCATTGCCGTATCGATAGGCTCAAGGCCAGGACCTGCCTTGCCCTTGATGGGCAGCGACTCGAAGGGCGGAGGTTGCGGTGGCTGCTGCTGGCCTGCCACATCGCCTGCCACGGCGAGGCCGCCAATGCCAGCCATGCTCGCCAGTGCGTCCCGCCGTGAGATTCCCCGTCGCGGAGTTTTCATGGTGTCGACACCCTGCCAGAGGGTCCTGGAAATGACGTTGAATGTCTGCATTGGAAACGCGATGCTGAGCATCCTACGCCGCTTTGTGTTCTCGACAAGTGTGCGGCAGCTTGAATAACTCTGCTATATCACGTGGCCAAGTGGCATAAGCATTTTACCCCGAAGGGGTTACACAACACAGCCCAGGGTTGCCGCGCACCGGCTACCTGGGAGAGGCCGTAATCCACGACCTACCCTGAAGGGGTTGAATAATCGCGCCGTGACGCCCCCCTCCCCTTGGTAGCCCCAGGGTAGCCGCTGCGCGGCAACCCTGGGCTGTGTTGTGTAACCCCTTCGGGGTAAAATGCTTATGCCACTTGGCCACGTGATACAATAGAGATAATTGGCATTAGTTTTGTGGTGACTTGAGCGGTAAGCGCAGAAGGAATTGGCATGCCATTGCGACCAGCTAAGGAAGCGCTTGAGCGCCTGAAGCAGGGCAACGAGCGGTTCGTCCGTCGTCAATCACTTCATGGCAAGATTTCGGAGGAATTGTTTGTCAGCTTGCGGGACGGGCAGCAGCCGTTCGCTGTGATTCTCGGCTGCAGCGACTCGCGAGTGCCAACGGAGTTGGTCTTCGATCAGAGCTTCGGCGATTTATTCGTCATTCGACTCGCGGGTAATATCGTCTCGCCCGGTGTCGTTGGCAGCATTCAGTTCGCACATCGCCAACTGGGCACTTCGCTGTTGGTCGTACTTGGCCATGAAGACTGCGGCGCAGTGAAGGCAGCCCTGGCCGCCAAGTTTCATCGCGCCAAGCACCCGGAGCAAATTCAACAACTTGTTGACATGGTCGAACCTGCACTCCATGGTATCGACGCCAGCCTTGCATCCGCCGACCAGTTGAAGGCCGGCGTGGAGGCCAATGTCAGGTGGTCGATGCATCAGCTCATCAGCAAGCATGAAGGATCGCTGTCATCCCGGGAAAAGCGAGACCTCCTAATTGTCGGGGCAGTGTATGAGATCAGCACGGGAAAGGTCCACTGGCTGGACGATGGTGAGGATGGGATTGCGAAATAGTAAGGGCCGTCGTCCTGTGACCTGGCTGTAGCAATAGGATTTCCCTAGGCTTCCACTGGCCAACCACTCTTCCAGTTCGTGCACCCACGGATGCCCCTTTCAATGGAAACGGCAAGCCCTGAGCAACCCGTCGCCAAGGACTGGCCGCCCGACCCCAAAGCCCTCGGCGGGCAAGTCCGCACGGTTTGTCTGGTGCTCATCGCGCTTTGCGTCGTCGGAGCCACCCTCTATTTTCTGCGGCCCATTCTGACGCCGTTGTTCATCGCATTGTTCTTTTTCTTCCTGCTCAAACCTGTCACCAGCGCAGTCGCCCGTTGGAGAATCCCGTACTGGATAGCCTATCCGGTGCTCACCGTCCTTCTCGTTCTGGCGTTATTGGTCATCGGCGACGTGGTGCAATCCAGCGCGCACTCCTTCCACAAGCGGTGGCCTGAATACCAGAAACGGCTCGTCTCCGTAGTGGACGACTATGCCCGTCTAACCGGACATGCCGACGAGGATGGCCGCTTTGACTGGGAAAAACAGTCGCTGCAGGAACTCCTTAACTTCTCTTCTGGCGATTTGATAAAACAAGCGGCCACCCACACATTGGACTTCACTGAGGTCGCCGTCTTGGCCGTGTTCTACCTGCTTTTCATTTTCATGGAGGCCAACAAACTACCGCAACGCATCGACCGGGCCCTAAAACCGGGCGCGGCCGAACGCACCAGGCAGGTAATGAAAAACATCGACGACGGCATCAAGGGCTACCTGGTGGTCAAGACAGGCATCAGCCTGGGTCTCGGCATTACGACGGGCCTGCTTTGCTACTTTTTCGGCGTCGATTTCTGGCCGCTGTGGGCATTGGTCATGTTCCTGGGGAATTACATAACTTATGTTGGCTCCATCGTGGCTCTGGTGCCGCCAATTGTGCTGGCGTTTTTGCAACTCTCGCCAATCACCGCGACGGTCTTTGCCGGTGTATTTACGGGGGTTCGTTTCCTGTGGATCGATTACCTTGAAATGCGCTTTTCTGGAAAACAGTTGAACATTAGCCCGTTGATCCTGCTACTATCACTCGCTATCTTCGGGTTGCTCTGGGGTGTCGTCGGCATGGTGCTTGCCGTCCCGATTGTCACGGCCACGAAGATAATTCTGTTCAATTTTCAATCGACGCGACACCTGGCGATCCTTGGAAGTGAGGAGTGAATTGTTGTTTTTTTCTCGCAGAGAGCGTCTAGAAATCGTGCTGATTCGGCACGGCATGCGGAGCATGCCCTACCTTTAAGCCAAAGGAGGATTAGTCATGAAGAGTTTGAAACGCGTTTTCCTCGGTGGGGCCGTTGCTCTGGCGCTAGCCCTCTTTGCCAGTGCAGCGAGAGCAGACGTTCCGCTCGGTGTCATCATTGAAGATACGCCGAACGGCGTCTACGTGGTCGATGTGTTCAGGGGCGGTATTGCTGATCGGTGCATGCCTCGTCTACGGCATGGGGCACGAATCGTCACGGTGAACGGGGACAAACTAACTTCAGGGGATCAATTTCGGCAAATAGTGGAGAGCAGCACCTTTGTCAGGTTTCAGTTCGTCGATGCCACTGGTGAACTTCGCTGGGCGCGAGCCTGGAGCGGTCAGACGACTCAGTTGGACTGTGGGCGTTGACTGCTCATGCGACTTCACTTTTTCACCTCATATGCCATGGTCGTTTCAGGACCAGGCGTTTCTACATTTCGAGTAGATTGGCCCTGACCTCGCTGTGCCGTTTGACCTGTCACAGTGGGCGACTCCTCGAGAGCCGCCCACCATGCCGCGGCATCGGCGGACGTCCAGGAGCCTTCAACCACGCATTTTTCTAGTTCGCGAAGCAGATGGGCTGCGTCACTCGGACGATCACTGGGCGCCTTTGCCAGACAACGAAGCAACAGCGCCTCCAAATCGGGACTGACCGGCTTGCCAAGCCGCGCTGAGGGAGGCTCCGGCGCGGCTTTGACGTGTTTCATACAAATCTCCATTATGCTCGCCCCTGTAAACACCGGCGTACCCGTCAGCAAGAAGTAGCCAACGGCGCCAATGGAGTAGACGTCCGTCTGTGCGCTGACCTTGTCCGGCTCATTGATGGCTTCCGGTGACAAATAAAGCGGCGTTCCCATCAGCGCATTGGGGCTCGTCACATTTGCCTTGTCTTGACCATCCAGCGACTTGACCAGTCCAAAATCGAGCACTTTGACGAAATCGAACATACCTCCTCGGCGCGTGAGAAAGATATTGGCCGGCTTGACATCGCGATGCACCAGTCCAGCCACATGCGCTTCCGAGAGCGCTCCGCAAACTTGGCGGAGAATATGCACCACACGGCTTTCCGGCAGCGGCCCCGATCGCTTGATCAGGTCGTCGGCGTTCAGGCCGTCCAGGTATTCCATGGCGTAGTAAAAAATGCCCTCCGGCGTGCGGCCATAGTCGAAAACCGCAACTGTGTTGGGGTGAGTCAGCGCGCTAGTGAGCTGAACTTCGCGCTCGAAGCGTGCAACGGCCCCGTCCGACATCTTGTCGACGTCCAGCAGTTTGATCGCCGTCGGCCGGCGAAGCATCGCGTGTCGGGCCTTGTAAACGGTTCCCATGCCGCCCGATCCTATTTTCTCGTCCAGCGCATACTGGCCGAGCTGCTTCGCTTCCAGCGTTGCCTTCTGCAATGCTTTTTGCTGCCGGGCGATGAAAAGCATCGCTACAAAAATCCCCGCCGCGCAAAGAACCAACAGCACTTCCAGAACCCAGAACGCGCCGCGGAGGATGTAGACGGGCCGAAATGCCTCGGCCAGGTCTACTTCCGTTCCGATGCCAAAGTCATATTCGGGAAGCCACCGCCACGCGCCGACCGACGGCACGCCGCGGTAATCGCGGTAGCCGTCGGCATCAAGCCCGTCCTTGCCTTGCACCGCGTCGGCTGCCATTCGCGTCAGAGGCTGATCCGCCCGACGCAATTTGGGCCGCTCGCCCTGTGCCATGTTCACCTCCGGATTCCGAATCTCGACGGTCAAGATGGACCGCGCGTCTGGCTGATCGACCAGCAAGCCGAGCTGCTTCAGCTCATCGTCAAATCGACTTTGGCTGAGAAGCAAGCCGTTGCGGTCGAAGGCGTACGTCTCTCCCGAACGACCAAATCGCACTACTTGAAGGATGCGCGTGAATTGATCTTCCGGCCGAATCCGCAATCCGAGAGCGGCGATTATCTTGCCGTTGTCATCGCGCAAAGGCCCGATGGCAAACATCGTCGGCAGGTTTGCCCGCGGCTCCCCCTTCTCGTCGGCAAGGAGGAGCAGGCTGCGAAAGGGCTTGGTAACTAGCGTCTCGCCAGCGATACCGCGATCGAAAGCCTCCTTGCGAAAACCGGGGAACGTCTTGCCAATCGGCGCATCTTGGTCGGCAGCCATCACGGTCCCATTCGGGGCTACCATAACAAACCCGACGTAGCCGCTCAGTTTCAGACGGTGTTTAAGCCGGTTCCGCAAGGATTCCTGGGCCTTCGCCTGCACCAGTTGTCGTTCTGCCGCAGGGCTTGCGTCGGAGAGGTGGAGCAACTCCGATACCAGCGGGCGGAGCTGTTCGTCCTCCGCAAAAAGTTGGACGTTGATCCGTTGCTCGCCCATCCAGACCTGGAGCGAAGTGGCACTGGCATCCACCATGGCATTTAGATCCGATGTGCGTTGCTCGCGCATCGCATTTTCAACGGCCTCATAGACCCACCAGCCGACTGCGGCGAGCAAAACAGCCGCCAGGATTGGCCAGGCCCACAATTGTCGACGAAAAAATCGCCCCGTGGCATGTATCGCCGTGGTGCTCGTGACAAACCGTGACATTGCACCGGAAGCCCGCTCGACCGCCGAACGCGATAAACGGCTCAGGCTCGCATACGAATTTGATGGCGCTCCGCTCATGGCTAGGGCTCTACTTAAACAGTTACAATCTGAGGACCTCGTCCAACGCAGGGGACGAAACCCTATTGTACTGAGCGGGCAGTGCTTTCAGGTTTGGAATAGGGCCGAAGAGTTCAGCTCAAACCGCGCGGTCGCAGCTAGCCCGTGCGTTGCTCCGCCAAGCATTTTCCGCCCAGGAGGGGCGGCGGAGTGTAGCCACGGGTGGAGCGAAGCGGAAGCCGTGGACAATCCGACGCGCAACGAGAAGTTCTTCGGCCCCGGAGGGGTCGCGGAATGTAGCCACAGATGAGCAAATCGGATCGGGTATGGGAAGTCCGTCGCCCCTCCGGGGCGAGAAGAAAACCTCGGGCCGAGTTCCACGGGTTGCGCTACGCTCCACCCGTGGCTACATTCCGCGGCCCCGCCGGGGCCGAAGAGCGAACCCGCAACACCATTTTCGCCCTTGCACGTTTTGGCGTGATTCGGTATCTCCCCTCCCCCATGACACAATTGGCGCTAAACCTTCTCCGCGGGGATTGGGAGATGAAACGCTTCACGCTGCCGGGTGTTAGTGTGTTCGTCGCCATGCTGATCGTGGGGCCGGCACGGGCGCAGCTCCATTGCGACCAACCGGCCGTCCAAACGGGCGAGGTACACACCGGCGCGCCGCTCTCGCACCGCTTTGTCGTCGTCAATAACGGCAACGAAACCATCGAAGTCCTCGACGTGAAGCCGAGTTGCGGCTGTCTCGCGCCGCGGATCGATCAGCGGGTTTTGGCGCCGGGAGCGCGGGGGGCGCTGCAAGTGGAAGTCAACACCCTCACGCAGGATGCGGGGCCGCAGTCGTGGCGTGTCACGGTCCGGTACCGCGAGGGTCATACCGACCACGAGCTGGACTTGCGGGTCGCAGCGACCATTGTCACCACGGTGACCGTCACGCCGCCCTCTGTCGTCCTTTACACGACCAGTGCCATCGGACATGAACTTACCCTGACCGACCGCCGCCTGACGCCCCTCAACGTCACCGCTGTCCAACCCAGTTCACCGCACATGCGCGCTCAGCTCGGCGAATGGAAAAAAGACGACGAGGGCTACGCGGCCAGAACCATCGCCGTCGAGGTCCTTCCCGAGTTTCCCACGGGCCGCCATGAGGAAATCATTCAGATCTTTTCCTCCGATCCGGAATATCGTGAAATCCGCATACCGATCACGATCGTGAAGAGGCCGCGGCAAACAGTCAGCGCTTCCCCGGACTCGCTGGCAGTCTCCACGGCAGCAGGCGAGGCGATTCCGTCGCGTGTCGTCATGTTGCGGTCCACAGACGATCAGGAAGTGATTGTCGACCGGGTCGACTGCGATTCGTCGGCCGTTAGCTGCAAACCCACCGCCGGGCCGGGACATCGTAGTACGCTAAAGATCCAGTTCGATCGCACCAAGATCGGCGGCGACACGCTGGAAACCAAACTCCGCGTCGTGCTCCGCCAACCCGCTGGCCAGGTCGTGACGGTGCCTGTGACGTGGTCGGAGCGATGAAATCAGTGGGCAGGAGGCAGTGGGCAGGAGGCAGTGGGCAGGAGGCAGTAGGCAGCGGACACTCATAAGTGCCCACTGCCTACTGCCTCCTGCCCACTGCCTCCTGCCCACTGCCTACTGGACAATCACGGCACGTCCAGGGCTGATTTGAAATCGCCGCCCTCGGGGCTTGGTTTTACCTGCTCAACTCTCAGTTTCGGGGTTTTCGCATACGGATTGTAAAGCGGGTCGCCGACGAGCACCATCATCCAGCTCGCGAACGTCTGCGAGCGCCAGTAGCTCTCGACCAGTGTGAATTCGCCAGTCGTCAGGAACCCAAAAAACTCTTCCGGCT
>Ga0206872_10424_pt1 | contig 10135 bp, 6 predicted proteins | sample Alteio_BWOrgCont_34_FD_152906 | JGI IMG/M metagenome (GOLD analysis project Ga0206872, IMG submission 152906) | Enriched cells from forest soil in Barre Woods Harvard Forest LTER site, Petersham, Massachusetts, United States -... | ecosystem: Environmental > Terrestrial > Soil > Temperate forest >... | reverse complement strand
ATCTGCCTCCAAAAAAATATTTGGGTGACAGTTCAACCAACTGCGTGCCTCGGCGACTCTCCGGAAATCTTCTGAACGCGTGCCTGGCATCTGACAGAAATGTCGGGCCGGGTCTCGACGTCCTACATTGCAACCCTTGGGCTCTTTCACAGACATAGAATACAAAGGCCAGGAGCATCCCAGATGAAAACCAGCAGTATCGGTACCGTAGTTGCGGCGATGGTCGTGTGTGCCGCTTTGCACGCGCAAACGCCCACCTTCGTGCAAAAAACATACGCCGGCGTTTACACCTACAACCACGCCGACCTCAACAACGACGGACGCGAAGACCTGATTTACCACACGCAGACCGGATTTGCAGTGGAGTTGAGCAATGGCCCCGGCACTTACGCAGCGCCGGTCGCCTACAACGTGCCCGACAACGAGCCCAGTGCAACCGTCTCGATCGACTTGAATAATGACGGCAAGCTCGACGAGATTGCCTACAACAGCTTCGCCCCTGGTTTTTATGAATACCTCAACACCGGCGACGGCGCATTAAGCATGCAGGGCACTTTCGCAATGGCCAACATCCAGGATATGGTGGTTGGCGATTTCAACCACGATGGCTATCCCGATCTCGCCGTCCTCATCACCGGGCCGGGCAACGGCACCACCATCAACGTGTTGTTCAACGATCAGCGCGGCGGTTTCACCGCGGGTCCTTTCACCGTCTCGCCGGTCTTCGGTCAGATAACGGAAGGCGATTTTGATGGCGATGGAGCGGCCGACCTGGCCATCACCGGTAATGGTAACGGCGCCGTCTCAACCTACTTGTACTTCGGCGACAATACTGGCCACTTTACCGCGGTGAACGCAACCACCGGGCACCAGGCCTACTACTACCTGATGGATATCGATGGGGATGGAAAGAGCGACCTGGTTGGCGCGGCCGCAGGTACCGCCAGCAATGGTGGTCCGCTGGTTTACAAAGACGTGTTTGTAATTTACGGAAATCAGTTCCGCAACACCATCGAATCTAGCATTCCGTTGAGCGGCTACGCGGTTCCATGGACCTGGGGCGCCTCTGCTCCAGAGAAGAGTCCCACCGTAGACGTAGCCGATTTCAACGGCGACGGATTCAGAGACTTCGCGCTTGTTGAAGCTGCGAACTCCGACGGCTCCGGCGACCGGACGCTCGCTGTATTGCTGGGCAATGACAGCCGGCAGTGGAATACAGAAGTGGACGTGTACACGCATTACGAGCTGGACTTTGGGGTCGCCGCTATCCGCGCCAACGATGCATTGAAGCCCGATCTGCTGGTGGATACTGTGGCGACGAGTGGCACCACTTCCGCGCAGTTCTTCATCAACGACACGTCAGGCGGATACTTTGGCGGGTGCGAATATCCAAACACCGCAGTCGGTATCAATGTCTGTTCACCAACCACCTACGATTCAACGTCCGCACTCTTCAGCGCCAGCGCCGCAGGCCAGACCACCTTGCGCAAGCTCGAGGTGTGGGTGGATGGTGTGAAGAAGTACCAGGAAATCGCGAAGCACGATTATTCGCATTACGGCCTGATGGACGGGACTGTGACCCTTTCGCCAGGAACACATGATGTAACGATTATTGCCGCGGGGTACGACAACCTTGAAGTGAAAAAGTCGTATACCGTTACCGTACCCTAAGCGATATGGCTCTGATTGGTGGAATTCCGTCCATGCGCCAGATGAATGTGCATGGACGGGGTACCGCTGAGCTGTCGCGGGAATCCTCTTCCCGTTCACTCGTTAACACGCCCGTCTCAATCGCGCTGCGCCACGCGTTCCATATTCTTCAAAATCTGCTCGAAGTCAATGAACTCCCGCATGGTGCGCAGCGGGGCCAGGCGCGGATCGGCAAGTGTCTGGAAGAACCACGGACAGCGCGCTTCGTTCGCGGTCTGCAGTTCAGCTAACGCCCGTTCGTGTTGGCCCAGCGCCACAAAGACCGCTGCTGAAAGCGAGTTCAGCACGTAGCGCTCGCGGCCGGTCCATTCCATCTGCTCCAATATCGACAAAGCTTCGTCGCGGCGTCCGGCAACGGCCAGAGCATAGGCGCGAACCGCGGTTGCAGGGTCGAAGTAAGGCCGTCGTTGCGCCAGCGAAGCGGCAAGTTCGGCGGCGCGCTCCGCCTCTCCATTGAAGGCAAGAATGATTCCAGCGTAGAGCTCAATGCCTTCATGTAAGGGGAATTTCACGAGCGCGTCATTTACCAGGCTTACGCTCGCGGCGGCATCGCCGGCCAGGTGGTGAGTCCACGCCAACCGCGCATGCAGCCATGGCGACCAGGGATCGGTGCTGAGCGCCTGATTGATGAGCTGCTCTGCCTCTTCAAACCGCCAGCGGCTGAGCGCAAGAATCACGCGTGCGCGTGAAATCCAAGGGTCGTGAGGCAAATGACTTGAGAGTTCAAATGCTTTTAGGGCTGTGCGCACATCGCGATCGTAGTGAAAACCTACCCAGCCCACCGCGGGCAAAATCGCTTCTCCCTCGGCACCGATATCAAATCCGGGCCGTGCTGCGCTGCGCACTAAATCAACGGCCACCGAGGGTGACAGGTAGCCGTGGAATGCCTCAGTAATGGCGAGGTGCGCAAGATCTACCCGCGCGGCTATCAGCGAGGGATCGAGCTCGATGGCGCGTGTCAGGTGCTGCACCGCGTCCTGCATCCGGTGCCGCTCCAGTGACTGCCCCTCGTATCGCGCGCGCTGGTAGAGTTCATAGGCCTCGCGATTCACTGGCTCGTGCAACTCATCGCCTTCGGGCTCGGCCCATGCCGCAATCGAAATCGCTTCGCCTTCAAGCCGCAAGGTAATCAGCCGAGCCAGTTGCTCCTCAAGCTTTGCAGGATTTGAGCGCTCAACCAGCACGTCTTCGGTCCAGAGTGGGCGTCCTCCTTCAACTTCGATCATCTCGACGCGCATGCGATGGTGAGTGGGCAGAGCGCGAAGCGTGCCGGTGAGAACCATGTCGGCCCGCATCGCCCGTCCAATTTCGATAGCGGAGAGTCCTCGCCTGGCCAGCGTGGCTACCGACTCCTTTGCAGCCACGGTACACACTGCAAGGCGCTGGCGGCCAAGCAGCTTAATGGCTCCCTCAGTCACCGCCGCTCCCAGGTATTCCGCAACTCCGAACTCGGCAAACAGGGGAAGTACTGCCACGTGCGGCAACGCCGCGGACGGCATCTCAGTCAACTCATGCGCTTCGCTTGCGAAGCGGAATCCACGCTTCGAAACTGTCTCGATTTGCACATCGGGCCCGAGGTGTGATCGCAGCGAGGCGATTGTCTGGGCTGCGCTTTCGGTAACGTTTTCAGTTGTGACGTGCGCGCTGCTCGGCATCGCCCCGTTCAGGTCGGCGTAATTAACCAACTTGCCGTTATGTTCAAGCAGCAGCCGTAGCGCGGCAAGTTCGTTTCCGGTGAGCGGCACGCGCTTTTGGCCGCGCAGCAGCGTTCCGTCTTGTTCCAGCCGAAATTTGCCAAATGCATAGGCCGGCTGCTTGTTGGCCGCCGGTAGAGATCTATCATTATCCATCGCGCCCAACGCATTTCCGCGTCTCTCCGCGCTCGCCTGGCCGAAGATTCCGGCGCGAGAACAACTCAACTCGCCAGGCATGGGCAAGCGGGGAAACACATTATTGGAGCGTCCGAGGAAAAAACTGCAATAGCCAAGTCAACGCAACTTACCGGCAAAGGGCCTCAACGCACAGGTCCACCTGCACCGGTTCAGCCCGCGATTCACCGCGGATGACTAAAACCGAATAATGACAAAAACCGATTTCGGAAACGCTCGCACTCTTCTGGGGATAAACAAACTGCAAAAAAAAACAAGGGCTAGGCGCTTCTTTGAACGCCATCGCTTGATTAGTTGAATCCATTATGCACATTCGGAGCTAATGAAACATGACGATATGCAGCGTTTCTTATGAAGAAAGTAACCATTTGATATTACTTGTTAGTTAACTGTAATCTTCGGTGAATTGCGGCTGGTAACTATATGTGTCTTATGTCACTTGTTTTCCACAGAAGTGTTTCGTGGAAGTGTTTTAGGCCGGTATAGCGTTGATGGAACATACGGCGAAAATGGATCGAAGTAGTTAGCGAATTGGGCTGTTTTATTCAGCCGGTCAAGTGACGCAGGCGTGGCACGCACTTGATTGTGTAAATTCAAGGGGGAAGGGACTTTACCGCTTGGATTGTGGTGAGTTTTGATCAATGGTCGAGCTCGCGGTAACTGTCGTAACCGGGGAGTCTGTTTTTACAAACACCGAGCCCACTTTGCCGCTGGCTTGGTCTATCACTGCCAGGCGCACCGCTGCCGGTTTGGGGCTGGCCACTGCCGCCAAGTGTGGCAGGCCAATCTTGGCCAGTTCTTGAAATTCTTTCGTCGTAATTCACGCCGTCGGAAAGTCTAGTACTTCGACTTGATGACGTACGTCAGGCCCATGGTGAACTGGAACGAGTTGGGCTTGGTCGGCGGGTTGGCTGCCGAAGCACCAAACGGCGCATCGTTCAGATAGGTGTCGAGCGTGCCCAGCGAGAAGCTGAAGTTCTTGAATGCAGGGAAGGCAACGGTGTCAGTTTCATTCGCGGAGTAGGCGCTCATCATGTTGTATGCCGGGATGTAGGAGACTGCCTGTGCGAACGTGACCTTTTTCACGCTAAGCAGGTAGCTGGCCGAAAATGTTGAGCCGATCAGGTCCTGGTTGGCGGTGCCGGTACCGGCGATGAACTGCTGTTTCTCGTACTGCATCGTACCCTTCAGATCGAATTCCTCATGGGGCTTCTTCTCGACTGTCCATCCAAAGCCGCCGCCATAGATTTGCTGCAGCTGCAATTCCTGCGCAAAATTGTGATCGAACGCCACCTGCGCCAGCGCATAAACCCTGGGAGAAATATATTCGTCGCGTTCGCCAGCGGCGTGAAAAATGGACGACTTGGTAACGACCGCCGGCACAAGCACATTTCCCGTGGCCGGAGGAGTTGCGGGATAGGAATAGGCCGGCTGGGTGATTTTGCCGTAGGACTCGTTGAAGGCGAAAAGCGTTTTATTTCGCGGGTCGAGCCACGGAACCACCGGAACGGTGCGCACCATGTTGACTGCGCCCGAAAAGGTGTACTGATTGGTAGTTGACGAGACTACTGTTGCACCCGCTGTCGCAGCGCCGTTCCATCCAGCAAAAAAGCCGGGTTCAGAAAGCACCTGCTTGCGCAACTCGGCATCGTCCATTACGAACTGCGCTTTTGCAACCGGAAGCGAGGCGGGAGCGCCCTCAGCATTCACGGTCAATTTGCCGTCGGTCACGTCAACCGGACCGGTGGGAATGTTGGCGGCGGCATGTTTGCCTTTGCTGGTCGCGCTCTGTTGAAGCACGCCGAATTTCTCGGTGGTGTGCAGTTCTTTGATCTTGTCCCACCCCAGGGTCACGTCGCCGAGCGAATCGGTGTGAAAGGTAACTTTGCCGCCAATCTCGTTCACAAACTTGCCGTGGAGAGTGTCGCCATCGCTCAGCACCAGCACATCGGCTGCAGCGGCCGGCTTCTTTTCCGGTTCAGCGTTTGCCGCGCATGCCAGGCTTGCGCCAATCACTATTGCCAGGAGCGCTCGCATGGCGCGGCGACGACGATCGAGATTGAAAAAAGCATATGTTCTCATTGAATTCCAGCCTCGTTAAGGGGGAGTAGGGCAATCGAGTTAAAGTCTCTCTGCCAAAAATTCTATTTTGCCGACGCTCGGTCTCTCTGATGCGCGCGACGGCGGTATGCGTTGCTGGACAAGGCATTCAGGCGCCTGAATATTGGGCCCGGGGAAAAGGAAAGATCGGCTAAGCGCGGCGAATAGGCCGCTTAAAAAAGCAAACCGTCTCCGCTATGCCGAAATAACGGGTTGAAGCTCGGACGAAGGTGATCACTTTCGTCATTTATCCGCTGCACTAATGATCACTGCTTGCGTTACGCTTTGCAAGCCCGCCTTTGCCGTACACTTGTTAGCAACGTTAAACGCTAAAGAGGAGTCATCGATGCCAAAGGCGGTTTCGTATGCTCAGTGGTCCTTGGAACCTTATTGCATCGGATTGAAGCTGCGCTCACTGCGCACTCAAAAACGGCTCACGCTCTCACGGCTTGCGGCTGAAACCGGCCTCTCGACTGCGTTGCTTTCAAAGCTTGAAACGGACCGGATGATTCCCACGCTCCCGACTCTGTCAACCATTTGCCGCGTATACGGGGTGGGCCTCAGCTACTTCTTTGGCGAGCCTTCGCACCACACTCTTGCGATTACGCGTAAAGCGCACCTGCAAGGAACCACGCGCGGGCTGGAATCGGTGAAGATCACGCCGCTGAACGTTGGTGGTTCAGGCAGTTCTGTTTCCGCGCAGATGATTGAGTTCCCTCCGGGAGGAACGTCCATCGCAATCGACGCCACGCACGAAAGTAACGGACTGGTGTATGTGCTCGAAGGCAAGCTGCGGCTTGACGCAGGTGGAATGCACGAGATTCTCGAAGCCGGCGACTGTGCTTGCATGCAAAGCGAGATGCCGCTGGCGTGGAGTTCGGCAGACAAGCACCGCTGCCGCGTACTGGCCGTGCTGCCTCCGAAGAGCAGCCAGTAGCTAATAGCTAATAGCTAAAGGCTAGTTATTTATGCTGCGAGCACTTCTTTCTCCAGTGCCAGGGCGCGGGGAAAGAGGACGAAGCCCTCGAGCTGAATGTGGTTGCTGCGCCGGCGCGCAAGCTCTTTCAAACCTTCGTAGAGTGACACGATGTCAGGGCCGGCGTCTTCGGGCGGCGTGAACTGATTGGTGTCCGTTTCCATCTGCTGCAACATTTCTCCCGCGGCGGTGTGGCCCGCCATCACTTCCTGAATCAGGCTGGTGCCCTGCTTCGTGATTGATGGGAGGAGCGGCGCGCCATTTCTCAGGCTGCGCTCCAGCTCTTCAATATAGGGAAACACCTTGTTCTCGGAGTGGCTCATGTGAAAAGTCAGGTCCCCCGAGAGGCGGCGGAGTTTGGCGGCCAGGTCGATCAGTTCGGGATTGAGCCACTCGCGTCTGGCGATAATACGTTCTGCGAGCGCATGCAATCGCGGTAGCTCTTCGCGGATAAAGTCGTGATGTGTGCGGACAATGTAACGGATTAGTTCACTGAGCGATTCTTGCAACAGGCCCGGAGGGGGCTCTGGGAGAGCGGCTGCCGCGCCGTGTGAATCAAGAATCAAGCCGGCGAGGATGCCCTGATTGACTGTGGCTTTCTCGTCATCCTTATGCATGCCGGGGGAAATCTGCAGCGTTTCGTTCCGGTCTTTTTGCCCAATGTTGCTGGAACAGGTGTGACTTGACCGGTGAGAAGAGATGGAAATGGGATTGGCCATCTTAAAAAAACCTCCCTGGGAAACCTTATTGCGAGTGACTGCAGCCTAGTCTTAAACTTCTGGCCGGCATGTGATTTAAATCACTCTTTTTGCCGGTTCACTTTGACTTGGTCCACCGGTGTCCGGCAGTGGACGGCCAGCGGTTGATTTGTTCGATAGTGAACATAATGCTGTCAGTGTCTTGAACCGATGCAGCGCAACTCGCGTGGAATCAAGCGTTTTTCCGCGACCTGCGGGCTCTGGTTTGGCCGCCGGAATGCTAGTTAATACCTGTCAGCCTTTCAAGTGTTTCACCGGGAGTTACCATGAACAGCTTTTTCGAAGATCTTCGCTTCGCCGCACGGCAGCTGCGCAAATCGCCCGGATTTACCGTTACGGCGGTTCTGAGCCTCGCTGTCGGCATCGGCATCAACACGTCGATGTTCAGCAGCATGGATGCGGTGGTGTTGCACCCCCTGACCGTGCCCCAGCTTGACCGAGTTATGGCTATTGCGGAGCAAAAGAAAAGCGGAGATACACACTGGGTGTCGATGGCCAACTTTGAGGACTGGCAACGCCAGAGCCGTTCATTTGAATCTATGGCCGTGCGCCAGCAGATCAGCATGGCGCTGACCGGCGCGGATGGCGCGACTCAAGTGCAGTCGGCTCGCATCTCGCCGAATTTCTTTACGGTTCTTCGCGTGCAACCCTATTTCGGCCGCGCCTTTACGCAGGCTGATTCCCAACCTGGCCACGATGGCGTCGCAGTGCTGAGTTACGGATTCTGGAAGCGCAATTTCGCCTCTGATCCCAATGTGACCAGCCGCAGCATCGAACTCGACCGGCACAAGTACCTTGTTATCGGCGTGATGCCCAGGACGATGCAGTATCCGTCGGATGCCGATATATTTCTGCCCCTCGCGCCTGTGCCGCAACAACTGGCCAACCGCTCGTCGCACGATTATCTGGTAGAGGGCCGGTTGCGCGATGGGGTGACAATTGCGCAGGCGCAGAGTGACATGCACATTATTGCCGCCGGGCTTGAGAAACAGTATCCCGGCACCAACCTGGACTGGACCGTGAAGGTTGAACCGCTGCTCGACGAAGTCAACGGCGACTACACGCCGCTCTATTACAAGCTCATGTTAGGCGCAACGCTGTTTGTTCTGCTGGTGGTCTGTGCTAATGTGGCCAATCTGCAACTGGCACGCGGCGTTGCCCGGCGTCCAGAGATTGCCATGCGCTCCGCGCTTGGCGCCAGCCGCTGGCGAGTGTTGCGCCAATTGCTCACTGAAAATCTGCTGATTGCAGCGATCGGAGCTGCCGGCGGTCTGGGTGTGGGCTGGCTGCATCTGCACTTCACTGTCATTACCATGCCGGCACGCATTGCCAAGTTTATTCCGGGCTGGACCAATACCACGCTGAACGGGCGCGCGCTCGCGTTCTCAATGCTGTTGGCCATCGTTGCCGGTGTGGTGGCTACTATCGCACCCGCGCTCGAGGCCCTCCGCGTCAATCCCGTTGAGCAGTTGAAAGCCGGCGGTCGCTCTTCAGTCGGCTCAGGCCGTGCGCGTTTGCGCACCATCTTCTCCGTTGCCCAAATCGCCTTTGCTTTGGCGCTGGTCATCGGCGCGGTGCTCATCTCAAAAGGCATGGGCGCGCAGTTGCATCTGGCCGACGTCTACTCGCCCCAGCACACTCTCATCTTCCATGCCGCTCTTCCTCAATCTCGCTACGATGAGCCGGAGAATCGCGCAGCTTTTTATCGCAACAGCCTTGACGGTTTGCGCGCTTTGCCCGGCGTAAAGCATGCCGATATCACCACCGCACTGCCGTACAGCGATAACGCCTGGCTGCAGGATTTTGAAATTGAGAATCGTCCCGTGATGCCCGGAAAATTCCAGAGTGCGCTACACCTCACCATAAGCGACGGCTACTTCGACGCGCTCCATATTCCCATCGTTTCTGGCCGCGGAATCACGCGCGCCGACGCACTGGGCGCCATGCCCGTAGCCGTAGTAAGCGAGCGATTTGTGTCGCAGTATTTCCCCGGCCAAAATCCGATTGGCAAGCACGTCCGCACGGGAGGCAGCGACAGCAAAGATCCCTGGCTCACGATTGTGGGAGTTGCACACGAAACCAGCTACGGAATGTGGGACCAGGTACCGCATCCGGCTCTTTACATGAGCGCTGCGCAGGTTCCTGATAACGACGCGAATTTCCTTATCGACACAGACGGCGATCCGCTGGCGCTTGCCGCGACCGCCCGCAAAACGCTGGCCCAGGTCGATCCCAATTTGCCCCTTCAGGATGTTGAAAGTTGGGCGCAGTACCAGCGCGAGGCTCTTGTTGGATTAATATACGTCTCCGCCAATTTGGGATCAGATGCTCTCATCGCCCTGCTGCTGGCGGCTATCGGAATCTTTGCAGTGATGGCGAATCTGGTGGGCGAGCGCACCCGCGAAATCGGCGTGCGGTTGGCGATGGGCGCCAGCCGCGAAAATGTGCTGGGCATGATTCTGCGCCGCGCTTCGTGGCTGACCGGCATCGGGCTCGCCGTGGGACTGGTGATGGCCTTCACGCTTGCCCACCTGGTGGCCAACCTGCTGCGTGGCGTCAGCTCGAGCGATCCTTTGGTCTTCTCAGGTGTCACACTCACCATTGCGCTGGTTGCTCTGGCGGCAAGCTGGCTGCCGGCCCGCCGCGCCGCACGGCTTGAACCCATGGTTGCGCTTCGAGACGAATAGTGATTTTGACGCGGT
>Ga0206872_10423_pt1 | contig 10144 bp, 8 predicted proteins | sample Alteio_BWOrgCont_34_FD_152906 | JGI IMG/M metagenome (GOLD analysis project Ga0206872, IMG submission 152906) | Enriched cells from forest soil in Barre Woods Harvard Forest LTER site, Petersham, Massachusetts, United States -... | ecosystem: Environmental > Terrestrial > Soil > Temperate forest >... | reverse complement strand
TAAATTGATGATGGAAGCGTCGCGTGACGAAAACGGCGCTCTCGTATCCCGCCATTAACCTTGCATTCGCCCTTAATATAGAAAGAATTCTTATGAAAAAAATATCCCTTTGTTCGCTCGCAGCCCTTCTTTCCCTTAGCGGATGCTATGTCGCGCCCGCACCTCAGCCTTATTATGCGGCCCCCGCGCCGCAACCCTATTATGCCGCCCCCGTTGTGGCCCAGCCTTATTATGCCGCGCCGGCGCCGGTCTATTATCCATCCGCTCCCGTTGCCTATTACGGCTCTCCCGTCTCGTTTGGCATTGGTATCGGCGGTGGTGGCTATTGGCGCAGACGTTAGAATTCTGCTAAGCTAATGATTATAATATGGTGCCCGCGGTCGGACTTGAACCGACAAGCGCTTATCGCGCAACGGATTTTAAGTCCGCAGTGTTTACCATTTCACCACGCGGGCGGCGGCGCGCATCTCCTGGCGGCAAAAAAATGCCCTATATGTCAGATGATTATTGTGAAGCACCGTATAATGTGTATATATCCTATATAATTTCGGGCGCAATGGATTTTGTCCTTGCGCCACGTTTGTCTTATACACTGTAGGAAATAGTATGAAAAACACCCACGCCGCCGCAGCCCTAAGCGCCCTTCTGGTAACCACTGCCTTCTCCGCTGCCCATGCCGATGAACGCTGGCCGCGCTGGTACCTAGGCCTCTCCGGCGGATACACATACATGCAGGATCAAGACATCTCAGGCACTTCGGCCACCCGGCTGAATTTAAAAGACGGCTATAATATCGGCGGCCAGATTGGCTACCTACCCAATTCCTCCATTGCGCTCATCAACACGCTGCGTTTCGAAGCGGAAGTGACGTATCGCGCGAATAACGTGGACAGCGTCACAGGCGGCGGCGCGGGTCATGGCACTTATAGCTCTACCGCCTACATGGCCAATATGTTTTACGATCTGCCAACCGCCACGGCCTGGTCGCCCTATATCGGCGGCGGCATCGGCCTTGCCAATCTTCACCTCGATTCCAACAGCGGCGCGGGCAACACCGACAGCGGCGACGATGCATTTGCCTATCAAGGCATGGTCGGCATCGGCTATTCACCGGAGGCGATTCCCAATACACAGTGGACGCTCGGCTATCGCTATTTCGCCACGAACGATCCCAAGTTCGGCAATGTCTCTACGGAGTACTCAACCCAGAACGTAGAATTAGGCGCCAAGTTCAGGTTCTAGGCATCACCGCGCAGCAGCACGTTGCAGCCGGTCGTTGATGGCAATTCCGAGTCCTTCTTCAGGAATGGGCATCACGGCAATGGCAATATAGTCAGATGTATCGAGCGAGCGCATATGCGCAAAAAGGCGTGCGGCAGCCTCGGTGAGGTCAGCGGATTTGCTTAAGTTAAGGGTGGTTTTGGCACCAGGCGGCACCCGCTTGCCAAATGCCAGCAATGCTTCATCCGCGTGCGGCTCTGTGACATTCAAGCGCACGGGAAGCAAAGGCGCATAATGGCTAGCAAGTAAACCCGGCGATTTCAGTGTGGCAGAAGACTCGGCACCCCCAGACAGGCTTTGCTTGAGCACCGCTTCCAGTGCGTCGCGCGTCACATAGCCGGGACGGAGCAACACGGGCCGCTTGCCGCTTATATCAATGACGGTGGACTCAATCCCCACTTCGCAGGCGCCGCCATCTAAAATAAGCGGCACCCCCTCCCCTAATTCCTGATCGACATGTTGAGCGGTGGTGGGACTGATACGGCCGGAACGATTGGCGCTCGGCGCGGCAATAGGCACCTGTGCCGCAACGCATAAAGCCCGGGCAATCGGATGGCCGGGCAGACGCACGCCCAGCGTGTGGCCGCCGGCGCTGACAAGCAACGATACTGCAGAGCCCTGCGCGCGCGGAAGCACCAGGGTCAGGGGGCCAGGCCAGAAACGGCGAGCGAGCACCTCCGCCATATCATTCCAGATGATGATGGATTGCGCTGCCGCCACATCACCCACATGCACGATAAGCGGGTTAAATTCAGGGCGGCCTTTGAGCGCAAAGATGCCGGCAACGGCTTTATCGTTCGTAGCATCCGCGCCCAGCCCGTATACGGTCTCAGTCGGAAAGGCAACAAGCTTGCCCGCACGCAGCATTTCGCCCGCGCGCAATATCATTTTATCCGTGGCAGTTTGTATGTTCATTTGACAGTATGTAGTAGCAGGAGTAATAATTAAGACTAGATATAGTTATAAAACTGTTTTAGGGAGTGTTCATATGGCAGAGAAGGTTATTACCATAGCGCAACAAAAAGGGGGAGCGGGAAAAACGACGGTAGCCGCACATCTGGCAATCGCCTGGAGCCAGCGCGGCAAGCGTGTGGCCATTATCGATATCGATCCGCAGGGCAGCCTCACCCAGTGGCACAGCATCCGCGAAAAACGCTTCGGCGAGGGCTATACCGGCGTTACCTTCGCGGCGCTTTCCGGCTGGCGTGTGGGCAGCGAGGTTGCGCGCCTCAAGCGCAATCACGATATCATTATCATCGACAGCCCTCCTCATACGGAAACGGAAGCGCGCACCGCCATCAGGAGCGCCGATTTCATCATCGTACCCGTGCAGCCGAGCCCTACCGATTTATGGGCGACGAAAGCAACGCTTGATCTGGCGAAAACGGAGAATATTCCGGTGCGTGTGCTGCTAAACCGCGTGCCCGCCAACTCCAAACTGGCCCAGACTATCGCACAGGATTTGCCCGATCTCGCCAAAAGCACGCTTGGCAACAGGGTATTGTTCGCCTCCTCGCTGATGGAGGGTCGCTGCGCCACGGAGGTAGCTCCCACCAGTTCCGCAGCGCTTGAGGTAAAGGCATTTGCCGAAGAGATTTCCCGTATCCTCAAAACGATGGATAAGGAAGAAGACGGCGATAATTCTCACAAGAAACTGGTAAGCGCCTAGAGCTGCCGACCTGACTGCAAGTACGCCAGTACTTCATCCGTCACTTTATCCGCCTGTTGCCGCAATTCAGGCACGGCAACGCATTCGAATACTTCCCCCATAAGCAAAGTACCCAAGGGGAAAATGGCGTCGGACGCACCCGCGGCTGTTCCTTTCGGCGTCATTTCAATACCCATCTGCAAAGCATGAGCAATGAGAAGACCTCGCGCACGCATAGCATTCAGCAATTCGTGCATACTCGTGCCAATATTGCTTTGCGGCCCGGTACAGTTAAGTAATAATGCCGCCTCAGTGAAGTTCACAGTGTCGGCTCCACGCGCATGGCAGCCTACCTGCAAACCCGATTTTCCCGGAGTTACATTGTCTATTTTTCCTGCGATAATGCGCAACTTACCGCTTTTAAGCAGTGCCTCGAGTTTCCTCGCAACCTCAGGCGCCATGCGATGGCGATGGATATTCCACAGAGAAAATAAACGTTTTAGAAACCTACGTTTTTCTTTTAAGTCAAGCCGGCGCCATAATAAAGGCGTTACCGGCCGCAGCGAATCGATGACACTGCGCCAATCATATCCCGCGCTCATCGCCTTGCAGACTTCACGGCGCAGACCCACCAGCAGGCCAAGCGCCGAAATGGGAGCGCGCTCGGGAGCTTGCGTCCATTCCCAGGCAGGATAGGGGCGCACATTCTCCCGATGCGCGGCGGGCAGCCAGCCATGGCGCGACAATGCCGCAACCCTGCCCGGATAGCCATGATTATGGAGCGTAAGCAACGCATCGATCATGGTAAGGCCAGTGCCGATAATGACGATGTCACTATTTGCGGGAAGCGCGCTTACTCTATGCGGAAATACACCATCAACATTGGGGTTCCATATATCGGTCACATAATATTTCTTGCTGGCACCCAATGTTTCTTCAAAAGGAAAACATGCCGGAGGTAGATTGCCGGTTGCCAGTATAAGCGCATCTACAACGACAGGTTCCCCGGTGCCCGCTTCAATCGCTAGCCTATGCCAAGCAACAGGCATAGCGTCGGCAACGGTTTTGGAATGAATATGAATGCGAATGCCTTTGTTTTTTGCAGCTGTCAGCGCCTCATCGAGGATGGAGGCAAGGTAGGCGCCGAACAAAGCGCGCGGCGCAAAACTTTCAGGCTTTACGTTTCCATGTGGCCAGAACTTTGCGGCGTGACTGGCTCCTTCCTGCGTGTGCAGCCATTCCCAGAATCCTTCGGGCTTTCCGGCAAACGCGCCGATGCGATCAGTGCGCACATTAAGCAAGTGCGATGTATCCCGTGTCGAATAAGCGACTCCTTTGCCGGGTTCACCGCGTTCTTCAAACCACTCGACGGTGAGTGGAATAAGGCTTTTGCGCACCAGATTCGCAATTGTCAGAGTGCCACTGAATCCGCCGCCGATAACGGCGATACGCTGTGTCATTGCGGCATCCACGGACATTACGCGTTAAATGTCATAGTGCTCGTCGATAAAATCACGGCGCAATTTAGGAATGCGGCTTTTCATGATGACGTAAATACGCTCAATCTGAACACTGGCCGTACGCATGAACAAAAAGGGAAACAATCCATGCGTTAGCAATACGAGACTTACCAAGATAAAACGAAATGAGATTTTAATTGTGAACCACAAATGCTCGAAATACGTTTCGCCGGTTTCCGTCGGATGATCGGTAAACGCTTTCTCAACCTCATCGCGAATCTGCCACGCTTTCTGCTTATGTTTTTCCTGTAGCAGCCAGACGGTAAATTGCTGAAAATAGATATGCGCGCGGCTCGCCATGGTATCAGACTCCGATATTTAGGGTGTGTCCTCTATTAATTCATCCTTTTGTTGTAGGCAAAAATGGTGTAAACACAAGGAAGAAAGTGCGGATCAACGAAAATGCGCAGTCGCAAAAATAGAGCACACGCCCTAGCCAAAAACCGCAAGAAGAATGTGCCATGCAAACCTATCCGGCAGAGGTGAACGATTTAAGGGATGCAAATAGCTGTTCCAGTGTATCGAGTTTGACCGGTTTTACCAAATAGGAATCGAAACCGGAGGCTTTCGAGCGTTTCTGATGCTCATCCAGTCCCCATCCTGTCTGGGCAACGATAATACAGTGTTTCAAGGCTGGCTCCGCTTTCATTTTCCGACACACTTCGTATCCGTCCATTCCCGGCAAGCCTATATCCAGTAAAATCACATCGGGCATAAAGGATTTGGCCATAGCAATGGCGCTATCCCCTTCATGGGCCACCCGCACCTCGTGTTCCAGCAATTCCACCATATAGCAGAGCGTTTTACCTAAAGCCCTGTCGTCATCCACCACCAGCACGCGCAAGCGAGGCAGAAGCGCGGGATTTTCTTCCGATTTTTTGTCCATATCCGTCCTTCATTTCCAGAATTGATAATAATATCAAATTATCCCGGAAGCTAGAAAATTAGCGCATTTCGCATTATCCGCTATTGCTGCGACCAGGCGCCCACTCGTTTTTCTTTAGGCGGCAACCACTGCATGAGCGCGCTGCGCAGCGCGGTCTTACGCAGCGGTTTGGTGATATAGTCATTCATGCCGGACTCCAGGCATTTTTCGCGATCACCCTTCATGGCGTTAGCCGTGAGGGCGATGATCGGCATATCGGCGATCTCACCGCGCTTCTTCATTTCGCGCAAGAGCGAGCTTGCTTCAAATCCATCCATCTCCGGCATCTGGCAATCCATGAGAATAAGATCGAATGTTTTTGTTTTCACCGCCTCGATGACTTCTTCACCATTGCGTACCGCCGTCGTGCGGCAACCAAAATTATCGAGCAGTTTGATAACCAGATCACGGTTGGGACGGTTATCTTCGGCCAGCAATATTTCCGCGCCTTCAAGGAAGGTGCTGTCCCCATTATTTCTGGTGGGAATATTTTTGCGGAAGACCACAAGAGGAGTGAGCATGCTCAACGTCTTCCCGGAGCGTTTGGCCTCGAAAATCATTATCAGCAAATCAAGCAATTGCGATCCCCGCACCGGCTTGGTGAGATAGGCGTCGCAGCCGGCACTGGCGAAAATTTGTGTATATCCTTTTTCCGCAAGTGCCGTCACCATGATGATGACGATACCAGGATAGAGCGTTTTCACCTGCTGGGTAAAGGCTTCGCTGCTCGTCATCGGCAATATGCAGTCGCACAGGATAAAATCAAAAGGCGTGCCGGCTTTATGGGCCTCCGCCAGCATCGCAAGGGCGGTACGAATATCGTCCGTGCTGGCCGAGGATACGTTTGCCTGGGCAAGCTGGGTCGCGAGTATCATCCGGCTTGGCTCGGTACTGTCGATAATCAACACTCTCTTCTCCTTGAGGCGAGCATAATCGGAAAGAGGAGCTTCTTTGGTATCGCGGGCCAGGATTACGGTGGCGCTGAAAGTAGACCCTTCGCCCGGAGTGCTTTCTGCGGTCACTTCGCCTTGCATCATGTTGGCGAGCTGTTTGCAAATGGAAAGTCCAAGCCCAGTGCCTCCGAATTTACGAGTAGTCGAAACATCGGCTTGGGAAAATTTATCGAAAATCATCTGCAGTTTATCCGCCGGGATGCCTATACCCGTATCGCGAACGGATATTTTGATTTTAATCTGCTCCGGCGGCAGCGGTTCATGCACTTCCTCTAGCGCTATCAGGATATGCCCCGCCTGGGTGAACTTAATGGCATTAGAAAGCAGATTTGAAAGAATCTGCCGTATCCGCACCGGATCTCCCACCACATACTGCGGCGTGCCCGGAGCAAAATAGACGAGAAGCTCAAGCTGTTGTTCTTTTTCCCGCGTTTTGGTGGTGAATAATTCCGCCGTATCTTCTACAGAGGCTTTCAAATCGAACGCAATAGGATCAAGCTCCAGTTTGCCAGATTCAATCTTGGAGAAGTCCAGCATATCATTGATAAGTTCGATCAGATTCTCTCCCGAACTGAGCGCAGTGCGCACATGGCTTTCCTGCTGCGCGGTAAGTTCCGTTTCCAGCAACAGCTCGGTAAGCCCTATCACGCTGTTTAATGGCGTACGGATTTCATGGCTCATATTGGCAAGGAACTCCGATTTGGCGCGGCTGGCCGCTTCTGCCAACTCCTTAGCCATGTGCAATTCTTCGTTAGTTTTGCTCAATTGCTGCTCGTTGAGGTGAATCTCTTCCATCATCTCGTTGAAGGCGTCCACCAGTTCGCCCAACTCGTCTTCGCCTATCTTGACGGCCTTTATACGCTGATTGCGGTCGAGGGAGAAACGTCGTGTAAGCCAGGCAAGTTCAATAATGGGCTGCGATATGCGGCGTTGAAAATAAGAAGAGGAAAACCATACCAGCACTACGACGAAAAATATGATACTGACTTTATACAATAACTGTTCGGTCAGACGCTGGTACATGTCGCTTAAACTACGTTCCAGATAAATGCTGCCTACTTTGCGATTATTGTGCATGATATCGTGAAAGGTTTCCATGGAATCCCAGCGCACGACACTGCCCGGCATACGCAAAGGCGAACAGGAAGTATCCGACGCACCGTTCTCGGACGGGCGAATATACGAGGCGAACTCAGTGCCAGCATCGTTATAAAGACAGGCTTTGCGGATAGGCGGATTGGCCTGCAAGGCGGACAGATTCTCGCGCGCCGCCTTGGCATCCAGGAATTCAAGGGGAGCGGTGGATTGCAGCGCCAGCATGTCGGCCGTTACCGACAAGCCTTCCATCAGTATTTTGCGCTCGCCTGACCAATTAAGAATTGTCTCAAGGCCCGCGGAAAGCAGCAAAGCAAGAGTGCAAATCCCCACAATGATGGCCAGCAGCTTGATGCGTATGGGCAAGGAATGGAAGGAACCCATTTTTTGGAAAGAGATTCTATGCGGGATCGTTCTGTCTGCCATTATTTTACCCTCGTGGCCAGATCGAGCAGACGTGAACTTACTTGGAAATGTGCGTGCGCAAGCTGGCTATTGTCAATTTCAAATGCCATACGCTCCCCTTCGGGAACTAATCCTATCATGCCGCCTTTATCGACGAAGGCGGGTTCAGTGGACACTAACAATATGCCATCCGACTCAGTCAGTGAATGTAGTTTTGCAATAGCGCTGTCGTTTATTTCGCGGATAAAGAATATCCGGCATTCCGTCAAGGGTATGCCATCGTTTATCTGGCGGATATCCAGCTTGCGCTCCTGCGCCCTTTTATGCTGTATGTATTCGAGGTAGGGGCGTATCGGATCGCCGCCGGGGATGCAGATGGTCGCCTGTTTCATATCCTCCGGCGTATGATAGCCGGGCCAGGTGATATAATTGAAGAAATTATAGAGAAACACAGCTTCAATTTTATACTCGCGCTCATCGGCCTGCACCTTGTGCACCATAGACAACAGCAAACAACAGGCTAATAGCAGACATGCTATGCCCCTTGCGCTTATTCTTTGGCCGATATGGCGTGAATACTGAGTCATTTAAAATTTCCAGGTTACACGGGCAAGCAAGCTCCGGGGCACTTCTGCCTGCGGGGTGTCCGGAAATTCCGCATGTGAGGAATCGAGCAGGTTCCTGCCGACGATGCTTGCCTCAACGCCGGGGGATACCTGCCAGCCAAAGCGCGTATCATAACGGAAATAGCTGCTGACGGGCGGCGTGATGGCGCTCACGTAATAAAGCATATTGTCCCACTGTATCTTATCCGTGATATTCCAGTAAGATCGTACGGAGAACTGATTGCTCGGCGCTTTCGCTTCCTCCGCTTCCAGCGTCTGGGTATTGGTAGGTGGCTCACTCAGCTCCATTTTCAGATAGCTGTAACTTCCCATCAGGCGCCAGTTATTCGTTACACTCCAGCTAACCGCTTCTTCAGCGCCAAACACATGGCCCGATCCCAGATTGTTAAGTTCAAACGGTTCTACCTGCGTACCATTCGGGCCGGGAATGAGAGCGCCTGGAGGGCCTAGAGCGAGCAGGTCGGAGAAATCATTGTAGAACGCGGTAGTGTCGAATGACAGGCTGCGCGTCGGCTGGATGCGATGTCCAATCTCATAGGCAATCAAATCTTCATCCTTCTGGTCGGGATTACCTACAATGCGCAATGTCGTCGGCGGCGTTCCCGGCAGCGTTTCCTCAGCCAGGCTTACATCCTGCTCTATGCTGCTTGGCGTACGCACCGCGCGTGACACAGCGCCCCATACCATTTGAGTATTGGTCAGATGCCATGCGAGCCTCGTGCTCGGCTCCACTTCGAGGCCGGTGAAATCATTATATTCAAATTTGGAGCCCACTGTCAGATAAACCTGATTGGGCAATATTGCATATTCATCCTGCGCAAATGTATTAAAGATATAGTGGTCGGAATGGGGTTGATTGACGCCCACCTGAAACGTATCCAAAATATCTTCATAATTCATGCGGCCTTCCGCTCCCCAAACGAAATTATTACGCTCGTTAAAACTAAGGTTATGCTGGAACTGAACGTCGGCGGTGCTTACATGCTGATCGGCAACATCCATCTCCAATCGCGAGTAATGATCAACATATGCCTGCAGGCTTGTGCTTGAATCGCTGGAAATCTGGTGATTCCATCGCGCTAGCACATTGCCACCGTAAGACGTGTTGTCGTTGGCAAAGCCGGTAGAGAAAGGAGCAGCCGGAAGCGGTACTTCCGTGCCCATAACATTCTGCTGTCCTCCGTAAATATCCCCCTGCACGGTATAAGAATCCTGCTGATCCGGGTGGTTATCGACACGGAAGCCCGAGCGAGCGCGGTACCAAGAATCGTCATTATCACCCCCGCTTTGATTTTCCGTAGGGCCGAAATGGGAGTACTGGCCATAGACACGATAAGCCGCGCCGCTTTCCGTTTGGCCTCCATGACGCCCCTCGACAAAATTTTCATCGGTGCCGAGTCCGGCAGAGACGTAGTTGCCTTGCGTATCTGCCGCATTTTTGGTGATGATGTTAATAATGCCATCGACCGCATTTGCACCCCATAGACTCGCCCCGGGGCCACGAATAACTTCAATGCGATCGATATCCTCCATCAATGTGCTTTGATCGTCCCAATATACTCCCGAATGAACGGGAGTGTAAATGGAACGCCCGTCAATCATTACCAACAGTTTATCGGATAAACCGTTATTGAAACCGCGCGAGGAGATGGCCCAGACATTGGAAGCGGATTGTGCCACCTCCAATCCCG
>Ga0206872_10422_pt1 | contig 10154 bp, 5 predicted proteins | sample Alteio_BWOrgCont_34_FD_152906 | JGI IMG/M metagenome (GOLD analysis project Ga0206872, IMG submission 152906) | Enriched cells from forest soil in Barre Woods Harvard Forest LTER site, Petersham, Massachusetts, United States -... | ecosystem: Environmental > Terrestrial > Soil > Temperate forest >... | reverse complement strand
CCTTATCGAACTGGACAATGGCTTCGTCCACTCTTCCCGTTTGGGAAAAAACAATGCCGAGGTTGTTGTAGGTGTGTGCTTGCAAATCAAAGCTCGCCAACAGATTGAACGCCACCGAAAAAATGAGCAACAATCCCCAACTGCAGCGGGAGGCTCGCCGCCAGACCGGCTGGCCAGCCAAGGCGCGTTCCAAACCAAGGATTCCTATGATCGCCAGCAACACTAGCGTATGCGTAAACTCCACCTCATACCGCAGACACATGGAATTATGCAGGCCGATGGTCAACGCGCAAATCCCGAACAGCAAAGTCACCGCCCCCAGAAACCAGCGCAAAACTGAGCGTTCTTCCACCGACCGACTCCGCCAGGCTAACGGCGCGCTCAAGGCCAGCCAGACCAGCGGAATATTGGTCAAAACGCCAAAGGCATCCTCGGCAATGCCGCCCTTCACCAGGGGCGGCAGCGCTATGTCCTGCACGAAGGGAAAATGGGCGCTCCAACCCGCCGGCTCCAAGAAGCCAACCTGAAAATTGAACCAGAGGTAGCGCAGACTGAATTGTTCTATCGTGCTTTGTCTCTCCACCGACAATTGGTAGCGTTGCCCGAATTCCAGCGGGTTGTCGAAGCGCAATGCGTTGTACAATATCAGCCCCAATCCGATGAGCACAATCGGGATCGTTGCCGCTATCAACAACGGCCACACCCGCCCCTTCTCCCGCCACGCCTGAACCACCGGAATCAGCAGAATGATCGCTCCAAACAGCAACGAGGGGCGCGCCCCCACGGCCAACCCATAGGCCAGGCTTGCCGCCGCCAGCCAGCGCCACGGATGCCGGGCATCCTGCAACGCGCCCCAAATCCCCGCCAGGGCCAGCATGGTCAGCGCATACCCGCAACTAATCGCCACTTCATAAACATCACACCGCTCTAAAATGGCCGGGGTGAAATTCGCCAAGCCAAGGGCAGTCACGCATAAGGTGATTATCCAAAAGCTGACTCCCGCAAAGTAGCGCCTCCATATGGCCAACAGGAGTCCTGTGCCAATCAGGAATCCTGCAGAGAAAAAAATCATCGCCGCATCCTTGTGCCACAAGTAATGACCGGTCAGCGCCACATAAGGCCAGAAGAGCACCAGGGCGGGTGTAATCCCAAAATAGAGAAATAGCTTCCCTTTGTAATAACTTAATTCATGCATCGGATTTCCATAGATCCACAGATAGGGATTGTTGGCTGCTGGGTCGAAGGGGTCGGCAAGTTGCGCGAGACCCGATGGCACTTGGGTTTTCAGGTTGAGTTGGCCGTCACGAAAGCCCTGCACCAACAAGTTGTAGTAGGTATTTTTCGCGTTTGAACCGTAAAACTCTATTATGCCAGAGTTCGCGCTCCAGGCATAAACCCCAATGACCAGTGCGCAGATCGCACCCAAAAGAGCCCGGCGCGCCCATCGGGTCAGGTTTCTTCTTCTGGTTGGGTTCATGTGAGTATTCCTGTTACTGATGCAATGGCAGTTTCGCCTCGTAGCGTTTCAATTCGTCGTTGAGATGTTCCGCCAAATCTTGCTGTCCCGCCGCCCGCGCCAATTCCATGGCCTTTTGCGCGCTTTGCGCGGCGTCACCGAATCGGCCGGCTTCGGCGAAGGCGGCGGCGAGGGTGTGGAGAAAGATTGGATTTTCTCCGCTGGTCAATGCATTGGCCTGCGTGGCCAGTTCAACCGCTTTGCGCCCGTTGCGCAGAGCCGGGTTCGAACAAGTGGCGAGGATCCAAGCCAGGTTATTCAGGGCTTGTGGACTGGCCGGCGCGATTTGCAGCTCCTGTTGGAACTGGACGATAGCTTCGTCCGTTTTTCCCTTTTGCAGAAGAATGCCGCCGATGTTGAGGTGGGCATCGGCATAGCTAGGGTTGATTTGCAGCGCACTTCGGTATTGAGCGAGGGCTTCATCCATTCTTCCCTTTTGCAGAAGAGCGTTGCCGAGGTTATAGTGCGCTTCCGCATAGTCGGGCTGGGTCTGCAGCGGTTGATTGGGGTCTGCTTTAATTTCGAATGCCTTTTGGTAATAAGCAATGGCCTCGTCCACTTTTCCCGCTTGGAGAAAAGCATTGCCAAGCTGGTAGTAGGCTGGCGCGTAGCCGGGGCGGATTTGCAGTGCGTTTTGGAGTCGGGTGATTGCTTCTTCCACCTTTCCCACTTGGAGAAGAGCCTTGCCAAGGTTGAATTGGGACGGCGCATAGTCGGGCTGGATTCGCACCGCATCTTGCAATTGGGTGATGGCTTCGTCCATTTTTCCTGCTTTGAGAAGAGTGGTGGCGAAGTTGTTATGAGCCAAATAATTGTCTGTGGTGCAAGCAAGGGTGTGGTTCCACAGAGTTTCGTTATTTTTCCAATATGCGGTCTGGTGCCGGGCGCAAAACATCAATACGGCAAGCACGCCGGCCATTAGGCACCCAAGAGTCGCGCGGCCCACCCGCCACTCAGCCACCAGCCACGTCACTGCCACATAAATCCCAATTTGCGGCAGATAAGTCATGCGATCCGCGTGGGCAAATTTCCCCACTTGCACCAGGCCGATCATCGGCGCAAACATGCCCAAGTACCACAGCCAACCGGTCAAAAGCCAGGGGCGCTTCCGCCAAAAAACCAAAACTCCCCCAGTAAACAATCCCAGCAAAAGGAAGGAAAGGGCGATTGTCAAAACCGGATACCCTTTCTCCGGCAGGGGATAAAAAACTGCCAATCCTTCCGGCCAAACCATCTGGCGCAGATAAATAACATACGAAACCAAGGCATTGCCGATTCGCGCAGGCACGGAAACATCGGCGACGGTGGCGATCGCCTCTTTTCCTTCCGCCAGAACAGTCAACACCGCCGCCCCCGCGGCCAGCGCCAACAAGGGCAATTTTTCCATCACCAACAATCTGACTGATTCGACCCGTCGCAGCGGCCAGTAGTCTAGTAACATCAGCACAAACGGCAGCGTCACCATGGTCGGCTTGGACAGCAAGGCCAGTGCGAACACGGCGGCCACTGTCAAGTAACGTGCCAGTGAATTAGGCTTGCGGACATAACGAACATACGCGCACAGCGTGAGCATGAAGAAAAATGTGCCGAGCACATCCTTGCGCTCCGCCACCCAGGCGACCGACTCCGCTCGCAGCGGATGAATGGCAAACACCGCCGCCACGAATGCGCTGCGCCAGAGCGCCCCGGTCATCTGGCGCAGAACAAGGAACAGCAGGATGACAGAAGCGGTGTGCAACAGATCGTTGGTGAGATGATACCCGCCGGGGTGAAGTCCGTAAATTTGACCATCAGCCATGAGCGACAACATCGTCAGCGGATGGTAAAAATGGCAATCCATATGGGTGAAGACCCAGGCAAGGGCCTTCATACTCAGACCGCTTGCGACCCGTGCGTTCTCATAGACATAGACATCATCATCGAAGTTAACAAATTCGTAGCGCAATGTTTGTCCGAAAACGGCGAATGTGATCGCGGACAGCACAACACAAATCCCCGCCACTTGCCAACACGAGATCGGTTGGGACGCCTTCTCACCCGTGACTACCCTGTTTTTTTTTGTTACTCCACTCATTTTTTGCAATAAACTCAAATTCGACTACTGAGGCAACGGCAACCCTGCCTCGTAGCGTTTCAATTCGTCGTTAAGATGTCCCGCCAAATCTTGCTGTCCCGCCGCCCGGGCCAACGCCATGGCCTTTTGCGCGCTTTGCACAGCATCACCAAATCGGCCGGCCTCGGCGAAGGCGGCGGCGAGGGTGTGGAGAACGATTGGATTTTCTCCGCCGGTCAGTGTGTTGGCCTGTGTGGCCAGTTCAACCGCTTTGCGGCCGTTGCGCAGGGCCGGGTTCGGACAAGTGGCTAGGAGCCAGGCTAGATTATTCAGGGCTTGTGGACTGTTCGGCGCGATTTGCAGCTCCTGTTGAAACTGGGTGATGGCTTCATCTATTTTTCCCTTTTGCAGAAGAATGCCGCCGATGTTGAGGTGGGCGTCGGCGTAACCGGGGTTAATTTGCAGCGCGCTTTGATATTGGGCGATGGCTTCATCCATTTTCCCTTTTTGCAGAAGAGCATTGCCAAAGTTATAGTGCGCTTTGGCATAGTCGGGCGGGATTTGCAGCGACTGGTTGGGGTCGGCTTCAGTTGCGAATGCCTTTTGGTAATAAACAATCGCCTCGTCGAGTTTTCCTGCTTCGAGAAAAGCGTCGCCTAGGTTGAAAAAGGCTGGCGCGTAGCCGGGGTGGATTTGCAAGACTTTTTGGAATCGTGTGATGGCGTCGTCCACTTTTCCCTCTTGAAGAAGAACGTTGCCAAGGTTGAATTGGGCCGGGGCGTAGTTTGGATCTGCTTGCAGGGCAAGTTGAAACTGAGTGATCGCGTCATCCAGTTTCTCCGTTTTGGAAAAAACGATGCCAAGGCTGTTGTGGGCGTAGGCCCGCAAATCCACGCCCGCCAACAAATTGAACGCCACCGAAAAAATCAGCAACAATCCCCATCCACAACGAGCGGCCCGCCGCCAGATCGGCTGGCCGGCCAAAGCCCGTTCCAAGCCCAGGATGCCAATGACCGCCAGCAACACCAGCACATGCGCAAACTCCACTTCATACCGCAGGCACATCGAATTATGCAAACCGATGGTCAGCGCGCATATCCCAAAAAGCAAAGCCACCGCCCCCAGAAACCAGCGCAAGGTTGAACGCTCTTCCACCGACCGCCCCCGCCAGACCAGCGGCACGGCCAAGGCCAGCCAGACCAGCGGAATATTGGTCAGCACACCGAAAGGATGCTCAGTATCCGTGGCGCCTTTGGGCAAGGTTGGCGCCTTGATGTCGGATACGAAGGGAAAATGGCCGCTCCAACGCGCCGGTTCCAGAAATCCCACCTGAAAATTAAACCAGAGATAACGCGGGCTGAATTGTCCCGGCGCATCCGGCCGATAGGCCGACAATTGGTAATGCTGCCCAAATTCCAGCGGGTTGTCGAAGCGCAGAATGTTGTAAATCATCAGCCCCAATCCCACCAACCCCATCGGGACAATCGCCGCCATCAGTAACGGCCACACCCGCTGTTTTTGCCGCCACGCCTGTGCCACCGGCATCAGCAGGATGACCGCTCCGAACAGGAGTGAGGGTCTCGCCCCCAGGGCCAGTCCGTAGGCCAGACTGGCTGCTGCCAGCCAGCGCCACGGATGCCGCCCATCCTGCAACGCACCCCAAATCCCCGCCAGGGCCAGCAGGGTCATCGCGTACCCGCAACTGACCGCCACTTCATAAACATCACATCGCTCTAAAATGCCCGGAGTGAAATTCGCCAGACCCAACGCCATCACGCCAGCAACTACTATCCAAAAGCTGACGCCCGCAAAGTAGCGCCTCCATACGGCCAACAGCAGACCTGTGCCGATGAGAAATCCGACCGAGAAGAAAATCATCACCGCATCCTTGTGCCACAAGTAATGGCCGGTCAGCGCCACATAAGGCCAGAAGAGCACCAGGGCGGGTGTGATCCCAAAATAGAGATACAGTTTCCCTTTGTAATAGCTCGCGTCATGCAAGGGATGTCCATAAATCCACCGATAAGGAACATTGGCCGTGGGATCATAGGGATCGGCCAGTTGGGTGAGACCCGGTGGCACTTCGGTTTTCAGGTTGAGCTGGCCGTCACGAAAGCCCTGCACCAACAAGTTGTAGTAGGTATTTTTCGCATTTGAACCGCAAAACTCTATCATGCCCGAGGTGGCGCTCCAGGCATAAACCCCAATGACCAGGGCGCAAACCGCCCCCAAAATGGCGACGTGCGTCCATCGGGTCTGGTTTCTTCTTCCGGTTGAGTCCATGTGTGTATTTCTATTACTGAGGCAATGGGAGTCCCGCCTCGTATCGTTTCAATTCGTCGTTGAGATGTTCCGCCAAATCTTGTTGACCCGCCGCCCGCGCCAACGCCATGGCCTTTTGCGCGCTTTGCACGGCGTCACCGAATCGGCCGGCTTCGGCGAAGGCGGCGGCGAGGGTGTGGAGAACAATTGGATTTTCTCCGCCGGTCAGTGCATTGGCCTGCGTGGCCAGTTCCACCGCCTTGCGGCCGTTGCGCAGAGCTGGGTTCGGACAAGTGGTCAGGAGCCAGGCCAAATTATTTAGTGCTTGTGGACTGTTCGGCGCGATTTGCAATTCCTGTTGGAACTGGGCGATGGCTTCGTCCGCTTTTCCCTTTTGCAGAAGAATGCCACCGATGTTGAGGTGGGCATCGGCGTATCCCGGGTTGATTTGCAATGCGCTTTGATATTGGGTGATGGCTTCATCCATTTTCCCTTTTTGCAGGAGAGCGTTGCCAAAGTTATAGTGCGCTTTCGCATAGTCGGGGGGGATTTGCAGCGACTGGTTGGGATCAGCTTCAGTGGCAAATGCCTTTTGGTAATAAGCAATTGCCTCGTCCAGTTTTCCCGCTTCGAGAAAAGCCTCGCCCAGGTTGAAATAGGCTGGCGCGTAGCCGGGGCGGATTTGCAGCACGTTTTGGAATCGTGTGATGGCTTCATCCACTTTTCCCGCCTGGAGAAGAGCGTTGCCAAGGTCGAATTGACCCGGGGCGTAGTCCGGGTCCATCTGCAGGGCAAGTTGGAACTGGGTGATCGCGTCATCCACTTTTCCCTTTTTGGAAAAAACAATGCCGAGGCTGCAGTGCGCTTCCGCGTCGTCGGGCTTGATTTGCAGCGCCTTTTGATATTGGGCAATGGCTTCGTCTATTCGGCCCGTTTGGGAAAAAGCGATGCCGAGGTTATTGTGTGCTTCCGCGTAACCGGGGTTGATTTGCAGCGCGCTTTGGAATTGGGTGATCGCATCCTCCGGCCGTTTCTTTTCTAGAAAGGCGGAGCCAAGGTGGAGGTGGCCGAGTAGATTGCGTGTGGTGCAGGCGAGAGTGTGGGTCCACAAGGTTTCGCTGTCGCGCCAATACGCGGTTTGTTTCCAGGCGCAGATCATCAACACCGCCAGCACACCGGTCATCAGGCCCCCAAGAGCCGTTCGGTTTACCCGCCACTCCGCTACCAGCCACGTCAGCGCCACGCAAATCCCGATCTGCGGCAGATATGTCATGCGATCCGCGTGGGCAAACGAGCCCATTTGCACGATGCCGATCATCGGCGTCAACATGACCAAATACCAAAGCCAACCCGCCAAAAGCCAGGGCCGTTTCCGACGCAGAGCCCAAACGCCTCCACTAATCAACACCAGCAAGAGAAGGGAAAGGGCCACTGTCCAAACCGGATAACCTTGCTCCGGCCGGGGATAAAAAGGTGCCAACCCTTCCGGCCAAACCATCTGGCGCAGATACACGGCATAGGAAACCACGGCATTGCCGAGACGCGCGGGCAAGGAAATACTGGCGTTATTGGACGTGACCTCTTTGTCCGCTGCCAGCACAGTCAGCGCGCACGCTCCGGCAGCCAGCGCCAGCAAGGGCAATTTTTCCATCAACAATCGCCTGACTGGTTCCTTTCGTTGCAACGGCCAGTAATCTAGGAGCAACAGCACAAACGGCAGCGTCACCACCGTCGGCTTGGACAGCAATGCCAGCACGAATGCGGCGGCCACCACCAAGTAGCGACCGAGTGAGTTTGGCTTGCAGACATAATAGACATACGCGCCGAGCGTCAGCATGAAGAAAAATGTGCCGAGTACATCCTTGCGTTCCGACACCCAGGCGACTGATTCCGCTCGCAATGGATGAACGGCAAACACCGCCGCCACAAAGGCGCTCCGCCACAGCGCGCCGGTCATCTGGCGCAATACGAGGAACAGCAGGAGGACCGAAGCGGTGTGCAACAGGACATTGGTAAGATGATATCCGCCGGGGTGAAGTCCGTGGAATTGATGGTCTGCCATGAGAGAAAGCATGGTCAGTGGGTGATATAAGCTGCAATCCGGGTGGGTGAAAACCCAGGCGAGGCCCTTCCAACTCAAACCGCCGGCGACCCTCGCATTCTCATAGACGTAGGTGTTATCATCGAAGTTGACAAATTCGTGGCGCAATGTTTGCCCGAAAACAGCGAACGTAATCGCGGCCAGCGCCAGGCAAATCGCCGGGACCAGCCAGCGTTCATGCTTCCCGGCCGTGCGGGCTTGCGCCATAGTTTTTTTTGTCATTTATAAACAAGTCGAATGGTGCATCCGGCAGGACTTGAACCTGCAACCTTCTGATCCGAAGTAATCAAAGGCTTGTTTCTTCGCGTTTCAACTGGTTGCCCGGAATCACACACTACCCCTGTATATTCGCTGCTTTTGTGGGTGTCCATCGCTTATTAAGGCGAGGGGAAACTCGCTGAAACATCGGGCACCGTGATACTACTTTCGATACTACTCGGCTCAGTACCTGCCGGACTTGGTTGAGTTGCTGTCAATCGTATCCGTTGCGCTTGTCTCACCAAATGATCGTCCCGCACGTCGCCGTAGGTCTGGGCAATAATTTGCGGGCCAGTCTTATCGCCAATCAGCATTGCAATATCCGCGTCGCTCAACCCGCTTTCCCGCGCCTGCGTCACGAAATACGAGCGCAAACCGTGGGGCGCGACGTGTCCAAGGTCTAATGCCACACAAGTTGCCCGCAATCGGCGGCGAATCGCTGAGGCATCGGCGGGCTTGCTCGGATCGAACGGCGACGGAAACAGAAGATAACTTGTCTTCCGTTTCTTCATTGCATTCAGCAATGCCTCCATTTCGTTCAGAATGGGCACCCAAGGCGTTATTCCCCGCTTTTCCCGCTTCACATGCAGCAGCTTGCCCGACTGGTCCACCGCTTCCCATTCCAACGCCAGCGCCTCGCCAATCCGCAGCCCACTATAAGCCAAAAAACAGACAATATCCGCCACGCTGTTTTCGTTCCTGCCCCGCAACCATGTTTCGATCTTAACCAAGCCTTCCGGTGTTGGTGCAACTTCCCGGCAATGGCGCACTTCGGATGAGGACGTATAACGACCACGGCCAGCCAACGGATTTGAACTCAGGACAGCCCGGCGCACGGCCAAATTCAGCGCGTTGCCCAAAACAACCAGTTCCAAGTCAACCGCCCGCTTCCCGCCGCGCGTTTGCATCGTTTGCGGTTTCCCTCGAACGGTGAACTTTGCCACGTAACCGCCGCTTGTCCGCCATTCCAGATACTTGTCGCAATCCACTACGGTGAGAGCAGCGGCGGACATTTGCCCAAAATATGCGACTACGGGATTGAGAAAATACTTTTCGTTCTTCACCGTGAAAGGCGACTTCTGGCGCATTTTGCGCGTCGGCATTCCGGCTTGAATATAGGCGGCAACCAGTTCACCCACCGTGACCCGTGCGCGGTGAAGAACAACGCCTTTTGCCTCAAACCCATTTTCCTCCATCCATTCTTCGCTCCGCCATTTCTTGAGCCATTTCCGCGCTTCCGCTGGATTGTCAGTTTTCGTGGAACGCCAAGTTGATTTGCCGTTGACTCGCACTCGTGCCACAATTTTTCCACCCTTCCAGTCCAAGCTGTTACTTTTCTGTACCGTGCTATCGCTCCAGCGTTCATTTTGGAACTTGTTTGCTGCTTCTACGATTGCAACCGTGCTCTTTTCAACGATCCCCGCACCCAACATCTAAAGGAGGCAAAAGCCATGCTCAAATCTGTAACCCAAACCTATGCCATTTCACTCGCCAAAGAAGAGCGCAAAATATACGACATGGTATCAGAGGATGAACGAAACGCCTTTCGGATATGCCGAGACTTGGCGTTGCTGGAACGACCCGAAAGGAGACGGGGCGAGTTTTTTCTGTCATTCGGTGATCTTGGAGATCGACTTGGTATTCATCCACCGCAGGCACAACGCGTCATGTGTCAGCTTGAGGGTTACGGCTTGATTCGGCTGAAAGAGAAGGGCACACGCCGGGCACGCGGTGTACGCGGCGTGGCCGGCACTTATGCGTGGCTGGGGTTGCCTCAAGATACGCCTACGCCAGTCCCGACAGGCAATGGAGGCGCAAGTGTCAGCGAGCAGGAGGCAAAAATATGAGTTCAAATCAGTTCTTACGATTTCAAGATGTTCAAACGAGACTTTGCGTCTCACGTACTACGCTGTGGCGGTGGTGCAATGAGCGCGGCCTAAAAGTGGTTCGAGTGGGCAACGTGG
>Ga0206872_10421_pt1 | contig 10187 bp, 8 predicted proteins | sample Alteio_BWOrgCont_34_FD_152906 | JGI IMG/M metagenome (GOLD analysis project Ga0206872, IMG submission 152906) | Enriched cells from forest soil in Barre Woods Harvard Forest LTER site, Petersham, Massachusetts, United States -... | ecosystem: Environmental > Terrestrial > Soil > Temperate forest >... | reverse complement strand
GCCGGCTTTGAGGCACGCGACGACCGCGGCTTTCTGGTCAGGAAAGATGTGCCTGGGATCGACCAACTGTGTGACTGCGCCGCCGTCGCTTGAGATCACTTCGACGCCCCACTTGTCTACCACGATGCTTTTCATTACCGGGTTAATGGCCATGGGTTTGCCGTTCCAGCCGTTGTAGCTCGCCATCACGGCCTTGGCGCCGCCTTCAAGAAATGCCATGCGAAAGGGAACCGAGTAGTACTCCCAGAACAGGCGCTGGTCAAAGTCTGAGGTTGAGCTGTCGCGGTGATTCTCGTTGCTGTTGGCCAGAAAATGCTTGAGCAGCGGCGAGGCCTGCCAGTACTTCGCGTTGTCGCCTTCGATACCTTTGCTGAAGGCCACAGTCATGGCTCCGTTGAAGAATGGATCTTCGCCGTAGACTTCTTCGCTGCGACCCCAGCGTGGATCGCGAGCCAGATCGGACTGCGGCCCCCATGCCATGAGCAGTTGCCGGCCATATTGCGGATTCTCGGTAATGTACCGCGCCTCGTATCCCTCGACCCAGCCGGCCTGGCGCACCATCTCCGGATCCCACGATTCGCCCATACCCGGCGGCTGCGGAAACTGCGTGGTGGTAATCGGCTGACGCGGGCCTCGCGCCTCGCGCTGCACCACTCCGTGAATGCCTTCGGTGCTGCCGATATTCGGCACGCCGAGACGCGGCACCGCCGTTATGGTGCCCAGCACATTAATCTTCTCGTCGACCGTCATCACCGACAGCAAGTTGTCGATGCGCTTCTCGACGGAGAGAGACGGATCCTGAAAAGGATATTTCTGCTGTTGCGCTGGTTGTTGGGCAGGGGGTTGAACTTGTTGGGCAGAAGCCGAAATCAGGCTGCAAAGTGCAAGGCAAAAGAGAAACGGGAGTTTTTTCATGACAGTACCAGTCCGGCGTCCATAGTACAGGGGCCGGGCCGGTACCGCCATGGCTTGTGTCTCAAGTTCCGGTAGTGCACGGGAAGCGTGGGGGTTTGGGCATTTGATATTCGATACCTGAGGCCTTGAGAACCTTAGAACAGCCGGTCTACCACCCCAGCGAATACAAATCATTCGCCGGGGACCCCGGGGGCTGGAGCCCGGCGCTACTAATCGGGTTACACGTTAGTTGCGTCGCCGCGGCAGCTAGTGTGACCGCATGTGCATACCACTTCAGGGTTTCCGTCTGTTGCTTCGCAGTGGGGACTGCAGTACTTCGAATCGCTTGCAGCAGTACAACTGCAGGCTGGGTTAGCGCATTTGCTATTTGCCATTTATTCCTCCGGTTATTGACTTGTCTGGTTAGGCGAATTCGCAGCTGGTTTTCAAGCCGCTTCAGGCGACTACGATGCCCTTGCAGATTGAAAGGATGGCGCGAAGGTCGCGGGACGGGGTCTGGCTAGGCATACCCGAGCGGGAAGCAGTTCCCAGGTGAACAAAGGCAGTGTTCTTATCACAAAGGGGTTGGTATACTTAAGGTGTGACCACAACCGTCTTTGAAACCATCTCCAACGGTTCCTCTCACTCGTCTTCCCCAGGCCAGAAGAGGGTTTTGCTACTCAAGCCGCGTGGTTTTTGCGCGGGAGTGGTGCGCGCCATCGACATTGTAAAAATCGCGCTCGACACGTTTGGAGCGCCCATTTACGTGCGCCGCGAAATTGTTCATAACCGCTACGTTGTGAACGAGTTGGCAGAGAAGGGCGCTATTTTTGTCCACGAGATCGAAGAGGTGCCGGACGGTCAGCGCGTCATTTATTCGGCCCACGGGGTTTCGCCCGCGGTGCGCGAGATGAGCAAGAAGCGCAATCTGAAGGTGATTGACGCCACCTGCCCGCTGGTGACCAAGGTTCATATTGAGGCAGTTAAATTCGCCAAGCAGGGCTATTCGCTGGTGCTGATCGGCCATCGCGACCATGACGAGATTGAAGGCACGCTGGGCGAGGCGCCTGAAGTTACGCAGGTTGTGTCGAATGTTGCCGAGGTCGAGGCGCTTGAGGTTCCCGATCCTGATCGCGTGGCATATCTGACGCAGACAACGCTTTCGCTTGACGAAGCGCGCGACATTATTCACGCCCTCAAAATCAAGTTTCCCAATATCGTAGGGCCCCACTCGCAAGACATTTGCTACGCGACTGAAAACCGGCAGGTTGCGGTGCGCAATGTGGCCCACGACGCAGGGCTGGTGCTGGTGGTGGGTTCAACCAACAGTTCCAACTCAAACCGGTTGGTTGAGGTTTCGCGCAATTTGGGCACTATCGGCTACCTGATCGACGACTCGCAAGCCATCGATCCAAAGTGGCTTGAAGGTGTGGAAAATGTTGCGGTTACGGCCGGAGCCTCGGCCCCCGAAATCCTCGTCGAAGACGTGGTAAATTATTTGCGTCAAAACGGATTTACCAGCGTCGAAGAAGTAGAAGTGATGCCGGAAAATGTGCGCTTTGGTCTGCCACCTGAGATCATTCAAGCGATCGGAAGCGCAGGCGGCGATCAGTCGGTGCCGGTACGTTGAAGCCATACCCAAAAGGCCCATCCGGCCAAGCAGCGTCTAACCATTTACCGCGGACTGGGGCGCAGTTGTTAGCAGGCGCTCCGGACAGTTCTCCGGTGAGGAATTGAGACGTTATTATCGACAACCGCATGAGTTTTGAGCAAAGTAATTCGCAAACTGCAGCACCCGAACTAGTTCGCCCGCGATTCGGCCGGATTGATGCGGATATAGCCGACGTCGATTCTGCGATCGCGCGATCCTGCGACTACGTTCTCTCCCGGCAATTGCCTGAAGGCTACTGGAACGGCGAACTCGAAGCCGACGCCATGCTTGAGGCCGACTACATTTTTCTGCACACTGTGCTGGAGTCAGGCGACCCCGGCCGGCTTCAGCGCGCATGCACTGAGATGATGCGCTACCAGAATGAAGACGGCAGTTGGAGCATATTTCCCGGCGGACCGGGTAATATTTCGCTTTCGGTCAAGTGCTACTCCTCTGCAAAGCTCATGGGCATTGCAGCCGACGACCCTCGGCTGGCAAAGTGCCGCGAATGGGTCTTGGACAATGGCGGAGTGACCGCCTGCAACACGTTTACCAAAATGTATCTGTGCGCGCTGGGCGAGTACGACTACGATGCCGTCCCGGCCATTCCGCCTGAGATTGTTCTTTTTCCAAAGTGGTTCTACTTCAACATCTACGAAATCTCAGCCTGGTCGCGTTCCATTCTCATTCCTCTCGCCATTATTTACGCGAAGAAGCCGTACAAAAAGATTCCGGCTGAGCAGGGAATCGATGAGCTTTTTGTAGGCGGCCGCGCTAACTCAATCCTGCGGTTGCGCAGGGACCGCAAAAAGCTTTTCTCGTGGCGCAACCTGTTCCTGATTGCCGACCGGATGACGCATTGGTTTGAAGCCGTGCACATTCGTCCGCTGCGTACGCTGGCTATCAAGCGCGCAGAGACGTGGATGCTCGATCGCCTGGAGATGACTGACGGCCTGGGCGCCATCTATCCAGCCATGCTTAACGCGATTATCGCGCTGCGCTGCCTTGGCTATAGCGAAGACGATCCGCAGGTGATTCGCGCCCGCGATGAGTTTGAAAAGCTGGGAATAGAAGAACCGCCGAGCGCGGAGCTTCCTGAGCCCACCTTCCGCATGACGCCGTGCATGAGCCCGGTGTGGGATACGGCGCAAGCTGTGTACGCTTTGGGCGAGGCGGGTGTGCCTCGCAATGATCCGCGCATGTTGAAGGCGGTAGACTGGATGCTGGCCAAAGAAGTTCGCCACAAGGGCGATTGGGCAGTAAAGGTTCCCAACACCGAGCCGGGTGGTTGGTACTTCGAGTTCAACAATGAGTTTTACCCGGATACCGATGATACTGCGCAGGTTCTGCTGGCGCTGAAGCAAGTTGACAATCCCCGTGAGCGCTATCAGCATCAGGTTGCCGAGCGCGCCATCGAATGGGAATTTGCCATGCAGTGCCGCAACGGCGGCTGGGGCAGCTTCGACAAAGACAACACGAAGATGATCTTCCAGTACATCCCGTTCGCCGACCACAACGCGATGCTCGATCCGCCGTCGGTGGATATAACTGGGCGCATGCTTGAGATGCTGGCGGCCTACGGATACACGCGCGACGACAAGCGGGTGCAAAAGGCAATCAAGTTCATCTTTGCCGAGCAGGAGCCTGACGGAAGCTGGTTTGGCCGTTGGGGCGTGAATTATCTCTACGGCACCTTTTTGGTTTTGCGCGGGCTTGAGGCTATCGGCATCGATCACCTGGAGCCGCAGATACAGCAGGCAGCCGAGTGGATCCGCATGGTTCAGAACGCCGATGGTGGCTGGGGTGAGAGCTGCGGTACCTACGACGAGCCTGACACGCGCGGCATTGGCGTGAGCACACCATCGCAAACGGCGTGGGCGATGCTGGGACTACTGGCAGCCGGCGACGACCGGTCTGACTCTCTTGCCAAGGGCGTGCGCTGGCTGTTAACCCGGCAGAGACCTGACGGCAGTTGGGACGAAACGATGGGCGAAGGAAGCACTCGCCAAAGTATCATTACAGGTACGGGCTTCCCCAAGGTTTTCTACCTGGCGTACACCATGTACCGGCACTACTTCCCGCTGTTGGCGTTGACCACATACAAGCGGGCAATGGAGAGAAGTACGAGCCTTTAGCTATTAGCTCTTAGTTTTTGTCTTGAAACCGTGGTTTGGTTGAATTTGTTGTTGCTAATAGCTAACGGCTAAAAGCTAATAGCTGTTTTCGGGGCTACAGCCCCTGAGGGATAAAACAGGATGGCGATTCCTATTTCGCAGGTGTGGACGGTTGCCACCTATGTGTGGAAACAAAAGCTCAAGGGCAACAAGCGGTATCCGCTGGTGCTTATGCTTGAGCCGCTTTTCCGCTGTAACCTGGCCTGCGCCGGCTGCGGCAAGGTGCAGTATCCGCCGCACATTTTGAAGAAACAGCTCTCGCCCGAGGAGTGCTTTGCCGCGGTAGAAGAGAGCGGCGTGCCTATGGTCTCCATTCCCGGCGGCGAGCCACTGTTGCACCCGCAGATCGTGGAAATCGTAAACGGCCTCATCGCGCGTAAAAAATACATCTACCTGTGCACCAACGCGCTTGAATTGAAGCGGCGGTTGCCAGAGTTCACGCCGTCAAAGTATCTCACCTTCAGCGTTCACCTCGACGGCCAGCGCGAGCACCATGATTTTTCCGTCTGCCGCGAGGGCGGCTGGGACATCGCGGTTGAGGGCATTAAGGAAGCGGTCAAGCGCGGCTTCCGCGTCACTCCCAATTCAACATTTTTCGATGGGGTCGACCCGAACAGCGTGCGCGCCTACTTTGATGAAGTGATGGCCATGGGCGTTGAGGGCATTGTGCTGTCGCCCGGTTACAGCTACGACAAGGCGCCCGACCAGAGCCACTTCATGGGTCGCGCCAAGGTTCGGCGCCTGTTCCGCGCCATCCTGTCGAATCGCAAAAAGAGTTGGAAATTCAACATGTCGCCCTTGTTCCTTGAGTTCCTAATGGGCGACCGTCAATACGAGTGCACGCCATGGGGCTCGCCTTCGTACAGCATCTTTGGCTGGCAGAAGCCCTGCTATCTGCTACAGGATGGCTACACCGAAACGTACAAGGAACTGATCGAAACCACCAAATGGGAAGAGTACGGCGTGGCCAGCGGAAATCCCAAGTGCGCCAACTGCATGGTGAGCTGCGGGTATGAACCCACCGCGGTCATCGATGGCTTCCTGAGCTGGCGCGGTTTCTGGGCCATGGCCAAGGGTAACTTCAACGCCTACAAAGACGAGCACGCGCAGAAGGTGCTGAATGATTACAGACCCGAAGGGCATGCACCGCTGGTTCAGATCAAGAGTGGCGATCGCGTGATGGAGGAAACCAACGCATGAGCGCCGAGGTTCTGAAATACACACGCGAAGAGGTTGAAGCTTTCGAGGTTGTTCCCGGCTTCAAGCACGAGAACCTCGAAGGATCGATTCCGGAGTTCGCAACGGATGATGAGATTCGCAGCGCTCTTGAGAATGCTTTCGACTATCGCGGCGACGTGACCATTACCACTAAGTCCGGCGAAGTGATTGAGGCCTACATCTTCAATCGCCATACGGGCGCTACTCTCGCCGAGTCTTGGGTGCAGTACTTCACGCCCAAGGCCACTGACAAGCGCAAGCTGAGCTATGCCGATGTGGCGCGCCTTGAATTCAGCGGCAAAGACCGCGCCGCGGGCAAACACTGGGAAGACTGGGTGAAAGCCTACAACGAGCGCAAAGCCGCCGGTGAAAAGGGCATTGCTTTGGTGCCGGATAAGCTGGACTAGCGTCTCGAAGAAATCAGGGAATAGAGTATCAGGGATCAGGGGCTACTTCAGCAGCTTCGCTTTTTGCCCCTGCTTTTCAACCGCTGCAACGGCCTTCTTGTCGAACGAAACAAATGTCTCACCGCCCAGCCACGCGCCCTCAAAGGCTATTACACCATCGGCAAAGTCAGCACCTGACCGCAACGCTGCAATGCCTGCATTGACCGCTTGCACGTCCAACACAACATTCTCCGTCTCGCGCACAAGGGAGATAGTTGCCACCAGGTTGTCCCGCGATATTCCGTAACGGCTGCGCAGCACCCAAACCATTTCGCATAACGCGTGGTTCGTAACAAGTACCGTCGTAGCCTTCTCCAGCGTCTCTTTGGCGGACCTGTATTGCTTAGGTTCGTCAGCCAGCACGAAACGGAGCAGGACACTTGTATCGGCGACAATCTTCATCGCCTGATGCCCCGCTCAAATTCTCTAACGATGGCTTCGCCTATGGCCTCATCCATCTCTTCGATAGTCAGCCGTGCCCCGTTAGTCTTGTCCTTCAGGACCCCTGCGAGTTCACTGAGTTTTCCTTTTTTCCTAGCCGGCTGCAGTGTGGCCTTCCCGCCAGGCAGTAGCTCCAGCTCAATCTTTTCTCCGGGTTTTACGCCCAGGTGTTGAAGCACTTCCTTCCGGAACGTGACTTGTCCACGTTCTGTAACGGTGAGTGTCGCCATTGCCGCCTCTGGGAACATTGTAATGCAATTGTGCATTATTTTCTATTGTGGGGCTTTTGAGGGGCTCGCGCTATACTTTCCCCACACTGCCCGTCGTTGTCCCCTTCAAAGGAGCAGCTATATGCCAGCCACTCAGCAGGCCTTCATTCGCATGCAGAACGCAACCGCCGCCACCTGCTGCATTCGTCTATATCACTGGAATGGCGCGCTCTGGGACCGCGCCGGGGGCATGGAGTCTTTCAGTTGGGTTCTGGGACTTGGAGAAACATCGTCAAATGAAGAGATCATTCATTTTGATTCCGGGGTTGAATCGCTCCTGGTGCGGGATTACTGGTGGGCGTCGCTCAGCCCGATCGGGGAGCCAACGAGCGTCAACTGGTATGCGAGCGCGGCCGATCCGGCTTTGCCCGCCACGTGGGATGAAAACAAACTCGAATCGCGCGACGCCGGCGCGAGCTTGATCTTTACCGCGAGCGAGTCGGGTTACCAGGTCAACCTCAACTCAGGCAGCAAGACCTTCGAATGGCGGCCAATGGGCGGCCGCATGAGCGTGCCGGGCTGCAACTTCACCAATGTATTTGTGCTGATGCTTGAGAATCACTCCTTCGATAACATTTTCGCGTTTTCCGGGATTCCCGGCATTGCCGCCGCAACGAGCGCCGATTCGAATTCATACTCGAGCGGCGGACAATCTTTCACTGCAAACGTTTCTTCGCCCTCTCCAGAGAGCATGCCCACCGATCCAGGGCACGAGTTTCTCGACGTTGTTGAGCAGCTCTGCGGCCAGGGCGAACAGTACTTCGCCGGTCAATATCCAGCAGTCAACAACTCCGGCTTTGCTGCTAACTACGCCACCTCGAATTCTGAGAAGACCGGCCTGCCTTCCAGCGCCCAGGTGGCAGACGTGATGGCATGCTTCAACACCGCTGCGCAATTGCCGGTTACTTACGCGCTCGCCAAAGAATTTGCCGTGTGCGATCACTGGTTTTCGTCGATGCCCGGACCCACGTGGCCCAACCGCTACTTTATTCACTCCGCATCTTCAGCGGGCCTTGATGATGGCCCAACCTCAGATCAAATGGCTGCCTGGGCCATCACCGGCCTCGAATTCCCCAATGGCTCGCTCTACGACCGGCTCGACACAATGGCCGCAGGTACCTGGCGCATCTATCACGATCCAGCCGGCCCTGAGATCGGCAAGCTGCCGCAGGTCACCTCAATCAAAAACATCTCCATGCTCGAGGTGTGCTCGCTTGACGACTTTGCCGCGGACCTCGCGCGACCCTATCCCTGGCGTTACACGTTTATCGAGCCTAACTTTGGCGACACGCTCAACAACACCTACCAGGGCGGTAGCTCACAGCATCCCATGGATGGCGTTGCGGGCGGAGAGGACCTCATCAAGCACGTGTACGAGGCCATTCGCAATTCACCATTGTGGAACGAGAGCCTGCTGATTATTACCTACGACGAGCACGGCGGGTTTTACGATTCGGTGAGACCCGGGCAATGTAATGCTCCCGGAGACCGCCCGGCCGCGGGGCTCAACAGTCATGGCTTCGACTTTACTCAGTTGGGCGTTCGCGTTCCCGCAATTGTTGTTTCGCCGCGCGTTGCGCAAGGCACGGTCTCGCAAAGCGTGTACGATCACTCATCGGTTGTTGCGACGGTCTTGAGCTGGCTCGGGCTGGGCAGCCTTACCGCGCGCGACGCCAACGCCAACACTCTCGCAGCGTTGGTGCAGGGCCCGGTACGTTCCGACTGCCCGTCAACATTGCCCAATCCCGTTGCGGAATCCGTTGCCACCGTTGCCGCGTCCGCAGTAAGGCCCGCTACAAGCGATAGCGATCTCTTGCGCGATCACGGCAATCACTGGGGATTCCTTTCAATTACAGCCAAGACGGATTATGAGCTTTCTGCGCAGACGCCCGCCGATGAAGCACGCATCCGGCAAAGACTGGCGAGCATTCGCACCGTTGGCCAGGCGCGTGAATATGCCATTGAGGTGAGGCTCCGCGCCCATGCGTACCGCGCGACGCACCCGCAATTTGGCCACGCAGTCGTCAATCCCCAATAGCGACGCCCGTAACCGCGCGAGCAAGCCGGTCGAGCTTTGCATCAAGCGCCTCGCAGGCCTTCATCACCTCAGCATTTCCATAAACCGACATCAAACTCGAAGGAACATGATAGCCGAAGTGGACCTTCTTTTCGGCGTCTTCAAAGATGTGCACGCGAACCGGAACGTTCAGTCCAGCGGCCATCTCGTGTCGCAGCATGGTGCGCGCAATCAGCGGGTTGCCGATGGTGTACATCTTCGATTGCGTTGTCCCGCTCTCGAACCGCCTCATCCAGGCGCCGTGATCCACTGTGAGAAAACGCATAAAGCCGCTGGTCTTCTCCTGTTCGCGCACCAGCTGTTCAAAATCCTCTTTGCCATGCGCGGCAGCAGCAATCTTTGTGAATCCGCCACCCTCCACGCTCCCGGTCGCTTTTTCAAATGCTTCAATAACGCTCTCGAATGGGAGATCGGACACGTACTCAACGTATTCGACTGCAATCGTCTTTTTCAAATCTGCCTCCGGCAAATGCCCTGCTGCTTTACTAGTTCCGCCGTTCCGTCTGATGCGGGCATCATGCGCACGGATTCACTAACGTTCAGCGCAGCAAGCGCCGCATCGTAAAATCACAGTAGCCATGTCCTCGCTTGTCTAAGTATTGACTGGCGCCTCAGCGCCCTAACTCCGCTAGCTCCGCTATCGCCGCTAACACCGCTCAATCATGAAGATCTTTCTCACAGGCGCTACCGGCTTTGTTGGCCATCACGTGGCCAAGGCTCTTGCCGCAGAAGGCGCTGAGCTTCGTCTCCTCGTTCGCAAGACCAGCAACCTGAAAAACCTCGAAGGCGTTGCCGGCGATACGGTCGTCGGCGACTTGTCAGTTCCCGAGAGCCTGAAGAGCGCGATGGCCGGAGTAGACGCGGTGGTGCACGTAGCCGCCGACTACCGCCTCTGGATTCCCGATCCCCCGGCAATGTACAAGGCCAATGTCGACGGTACGCGCGAATTGCTGAGGCTGGCTCACGAGGCCCGCGTCAAGCGCGTCGTCTATACATCGAGTGTCGCCACAATGCATT
>Ga0206872_10419_pt1 | contig 10203 bp, 2 predicted proteins | sample Alteio_BWOrgCont_34_FD_152906 | JGI IMG/M metagenome (GOLD analysis project Ga0206872, IMG submission 152906) | Enriched cells from forest soil in Barre Woods Harvard Forest LTER site, Petersham, Massachusetts, United States -... | ecosystem: Environmental > Terrestrial > Soil > Temperate forest >... | reverse complement strand
TATACTGCATCACGAGGTAAGGGAAGCCGTTGGCTTCATCCACTTCGTGGATGGTGACGACATGGTCGTGACTGACGGCAGCCGCAGCCTGGGCTTCACGCTTGAACCGTCGCCGGGCGGTGTGGTTGGTCGCCAGGTGGGGCGCCAACACCTTGATGGCCACGATGCGCTGCAGCGACGGATCAAGAGCCTTCAGCACGACACCCATGCCGCCCCGGCCGATCATTTGCAGGATCTCGTAACGGCCAAGCCGGCCGAGTTGCTCCGGGTTTTCGGAGGGGCTGAGAAAGTTGAGTAGCGAACCCTCTTCTAGGAATGGCACGTCCTGAGTCGCTGGATTTGCCTGTTTTTTTAATCCCTGAATGACCCGTCGCAGTTCCGCATCCGCGTTGGCGACCGGTTCCCCGAGCTTGCGCGCGTCGGACCAGAGTTCGCGCCCGGCAACCAGTTCCTCCAACTGCCGCTGGCAAGCCTCACAAGCCTCCAAATGGGCGGTCAGTTCCGTCTGTTTACTTTCAGGCAGGCGACTGTCCAATAATTCTTTGAGCCGAGCCGGATCGGGACAGGGCGTCAATGTACTCATGAGGCACCATTTCCGGTTAGTCTTCGTCTACAGACTGCACTTTTTCCTTGAGCCGGGCCATGACGCGCCCCTTGGCGAGGTAAACAGCGGCCACGCTCAAGCCCAGCTCCTGCGCCACTACTTTCCCACTTTTCCCTTCCACGGCAGTCAGCCAAAAGGCCTGCCATGTCGAATTCTCAAAGCTGTCGCGGATCTGCGCTGCGGCCCAGACGAATAGTTGTCGGTCGTATTCGTGATCCCATTGAGCACCCTGCTCCAGGTCGGGCTGCTCGCAAAGCAGGTTGTAGGCATCCGTGCCGCCGCTTCCCTGGTGCCCCGGCTTGCGCCGGGCCAGAAAGGTGTTAACCTTGTTGCGAACCACCGTAAGCAGCCAGTTTCGAAAGGAACCGCGTTTGGGATCGTAGTCCAACTCTTTGGCGGCGCGCGTAACCGATTGAAGGGTTTCCTGCGTCAGGTCAGCCGCATCGGCGTCCTGCAAACCACGCCGGCGGGCGAAGCCGTACACAAGGGGCGCGTAAATCTCCACAAATTGCTCCCAGGCCGCAACGTCCTGGGCATTGCGGATGCGCACCAACAGGCTGGGTCGTGTGATCGGCAAATCGGATCTCCTTGTAAGGAATACTCATCCCAGGCGAAAACCTATTGCGCCGGCGGAGTTTTTCTGGCCATCAAGCGTAACCGGCTCGCAGCTCTGGCGGAAATGGGGAATCCTTTCAGGCACCGAATGCGGTCGAATCCGCGACCCTGGGTGCTTTCCGATAGTGAACTTGGCGATGATGTTGTGGTTCGCCACCACCACCTGGCCGCTGGAAATGGGGTGCGTCGGGCCCGCGTGACAACGCCAAGGTCGATACGGCGTGGGAATTGAAGATGTCAGTGCGGAAGAAAACACTGGTTACTGAAGTCTTAGGCCGTGAGCCCGACTCTGGAGCGTTCGACCTCCGTGCGCAGAAAGTGAACCCGCAATGCTCGCAAAGATCGCGTCGTTCGGGAAACTCTCATCGAGATCATTCGTCGCCAGTTGCGAATCGGAAACCGGAGGCCAAACCGTTGCGAGCTTGTTGGTCGCGCTTGCCATGTTGGTCGGTTGGACCGCCCGGTCAGGAGAATTGAACGGTGCCGTGATCATGATATGCCGGGCGCGCTCTACGATGTGCGAATCATCGAATAGCATATCGATGATTTCCGGACTGGCAGCATTCTCGTGACCGGAACGATTGGGTAACCCACCCGCTGCTGTCCCCCGTACGAGTTCAATTCGGGGCGGGGTTCTTGTTGTGCTGCCCGTCGCGGTCACAGATCGGCCGGCGATGCAAAATATGTCATCCGCTGCAGCTTGGTAGGCCTTGTTATCTGGTGCCGGGGTAAGGGTAGTCTGACCGCCGTTTATATCGGTGTAGTGGTTGCCGATATTGGCGTTCAACTTGATAATGGTGCTGCCGCCGGTAAAGCCGCCCAACACAGTCACGTCGAAATCGATTATGTCGCCGGTCGTGCCGTCGGGAATCATCACACCGCTTCCATTTGTTACGAACTCGCTAACAAACAACGTACCGGCTGCGTTGTCCACGTTGGCCATAACTCCTAGCGACGATCCCAGACCTGCCACAGCCGAGTACGAACCAGCGCGGACATTGGAGATCTTCAGCTTGGCCGGGTCAAAGCTAATCGCGATGTCGCTTGAATCGAAAGTAAAACCTCGCGGCTCCAACGATTTCAGGTTGACGTGGACGGTAACCGTAGAGTTCGCCGCGGCACTGGTCGTGGGGTCGATGTACAGATAGGGATCAGGCCCGCCCACTGGTGGCGGCGTGCCGCCTGACGGCAGGTCTGGGATCTGTGGCACGCTTAGCCCGACAGCTTTTTTGCTCACGTCAAAAGCATCCTGGCTAGTCGGACGGCCCACGCCCGCATCATCGGCCAAGATAGTGGGATCAAGCAGCTTGTTGTAGATCGCACCGGACAGGCCGGCGGAGGCCTTCAGCAAGTCAAAGGCGTCCTGAGAGCTGTAGTTGACGGGAATAGACGGTCCCTGCGTGGCGTCAAGGAAACTTGCCGCATGCACGGCGCTACCGTCCTGACCGTTGTTGGTGCCGCCGTTGATCGAGACATTGCGAATGTCGAGTACTTCTTTGTTGCGATAGGGTGCGGTGCTGGGCACGGAGGCGGTCAAACTGACGACGTTTGTGATAGTGCCTGCAGTCAGCGTGCCGCCGCTCAAGGCGACATGGACTTGCCCCGGCGTGCTAACGGTGACGGTCCCTGTGAACCCGCTAGCAGTTACGGTTCCTCCGGTTACAGACAGCAGCGTCGGATCGTAGAACAGGTCGAACGCAGCCGACGTCACCGGTGTCCCACCTGCCGATACGTTGATGCTTATGGGCAATCCATTGCTAGTATTGGCAAGGACATTCACCGTCTGCGAATAGCCACGGGCGAAATAGGGCACGCTAATAGTCACAGCAGTAGCGCTGTTCGTGGATGTGAACGTACTGGTGAAGTCGGCTCCGCCAGTTGCGCTATTGCTGCCTAGGACATGCCCGTTGGTATCTTGGAAAGCACTGGCATTGGTTCCGGACAATTCAACGCTGTAGTTGGCGCCCGGGGTCAGGAGGCCTGCGAGCGGCGTTCCAGCCGACGGGAACGACCCCGTTGCCACGAATGTCGCCTGGGTCGCCGTGGCATCGAAAACCAAAGTCCCTTGCACGGGAATCGACCCACTGACAAAGCTCAAGGACACCGCGCCGGTTCCGTAGAGATTTAGCGCGCTGGTGTTAACCCGCGCGTTAAATGCGACCACAAATCCATCGGCGTTTTGGCTGAGATTGGATGCGAGCGAGGTGCCGATGGATTGCACTTTGAACACCGAGTCGATCACCTGGCCCACCTGGGCCGAAGCGCTGGGAGCGAAAATGCCCGTCGGAGTATACACGGCGAACAACTCATGCGTGCCAACACCCAAGTGGTTGGCCGTTGTCGCCGCGATCGTAAAGGTCACCGAACTGCCCGTAAGGGCTTGGGCCGACCCGACCAAGTCGTTGCCGTTCGCGGCGTCTTCCAGTTGCACCGTTCCGGTGGGCGGGCCTCCGCTGGATGACACAGCTACCGTGAAGCTCACCGCCTGGCCCACTTCCAGCGAACCGCCTGCTGTTGCGGCGGATACACCGTTGTCTGCGACCGTTGTGGTAGTGGCAATGGTCAGCGCAGCTGCGCTGCTCATGACGCTACCGCCGACGTTGGCCACCACTACGCAGTAACTTCCAGCATCGGTAACCGCAACCGAACTCAAAGTGAAGACATTCGACGTGGCACCTGCGATGCTTGTCCAAATGCCATTCACCAGCTTCTGCCACTGGTAAGTCAAGGTCCCGCCGCCGGCCGCGGTGACCGAAAAGCTCGCGGCCTGGCCAATACCAACCGCCACGTTGGCCGGTTGTGCGGAAATGGTGGGAGCTGCAACGTAAGTGAAGTGGTCGACAGCAGATGTCTCTGAGGGGCCAAAACCGTTGTTCACCGTCACATCCACTATCCCAGCAACCGCGTACGACGGGTCGACGGCAGTGATCGACGTGCTGGAGTTAACCGTGAACGAGGTTGCAGCCACGCCGCCAAAATAAACGCCGGTCGTGCCAGTATAATTAATTCCGCTGATCATCACGCTGGCACCGCCGGCCAGGCCCCCGCTGTTGGGGCTGATTCCAAGCACCGACGGTCCTGGGCCGTTGTAGGTGATGGTAACGGTTTCGAGGGTCGGCGTTTGGGTTGTGTTGGTGGTGCCAAGAGTCGCCTCGTACTGAAGGTAGCGAGAGGCCCCACTGATTGCCGCGCCCGATACCGACACCGGCATAAACGCGGTCCACGTGCCATCAGGCGTCGGCGTGTTGCCCATTCGGACACTAAGAGCGAGGCTGGTGTTGGCAGGCGTATTGCTGGTCCATGACAGGGTGTCCCACGTCACCGGGCCGCCCCCATCGAAGACGCGCGACATGTAAGTTCCGGTGTTGGTGTAAGGAGTCAGCCGAGCCCACTCTAAAGTCAGCACGGATCCGTCGAGCGTGCCTTGGTCGGCGAAAACCGGCAAGGAACCGCCAACGCCGATTGCCTGTGTGGCCACCTGCGTGCCGTCGATCCAATACGTGATGCTATTCGGATTCCAGTCGATTTCGAAGAGATGCGAGGTCCACAGCCAGTTGCCCGCGATGGGGGTATTGATTGCCGTCGTGCCGTTGTTGGAACGGGCGTAGATTGGACCGCCCGCAAAAGTGCTGAAGATGACCCATGAGTTATTGGAGAGAAACCCGATGTTCTGATATGGATCGCCCGTGAACGTTGCCACGAACTGAAGTGAGCCGCTGCCCGCGCTGAACTTTGCATTAGTCTGCACTCCTGCCCCATCGACCAAAAGCTCGTCATTCGACACGTCGACCGTGCCGCCTGCAGCATAGACAGTACTGGACCAGCCCGCAGGCAGGGTACTCCCGGTGAATTCCCCGTCGGTCAGGGGGGACAAGGTGACCCCGCCGGCAAGCAGTGATACCACCGTGTTCGGCCCGGAAGTGCCGCTGCTGAAGTTCGTGGTGGAATCGTCTTCAAAAGTGCTGCTAGGCGCGGTGACGAATGCCCACGACGTGCTCGACCCCAGGAGATTGCCGCTGGTGTCGGCGACGCTACTGTTGACGGTGGCGATGTAACTGGTGCCGTAAGCAAGGAGGGAGGTCGGCTGAAGCGTGGCAGTAGACCCGGCATAGGTCACCGTCGCCGGCAGGACAGTGCTGGACCCGGCCGCTTGCAGATAGAACGTCGAGGAGTTGATGGTAGCCGCGTTCATGAGTTCGCTGAACGAAACGGTGACCTCAATGTTCACATCATAGAGTTTCGACCCGGATGGAGAGAAATTCTCGATGGTCGGCGCCGAGGTGTCATTGCTGGCGATCGAGAGTCCGACATTTTCCAACACCGGTGTTTGCAGCGGATCGGTCGATGAAAGAATCGCCTCGTATTGCAGATAGCGGGAAAGGCCGCCGACAACGGCGCCCGACCCGGAAATCGGTATGAAATTGGTCCAGGTTCCGTCGGGCGTGGGACTGTTACCCATGCGTACCAAGACATTCAGGCTAGTGCCGGCGGGAACAAGGCTGGTCCACGAAATGGCGCCCCATGCCACGGCGCTGCCGGCGTCGAAAACGCGCGACAAAAAGGTCCCCGCCGAAGTGTATGGCCGCACTCGCAGCCAGCTCACCGTCAGCGAGTCCGAGTTTGCGTTGTTATCGCTGGCCCACAATTGCATACCATTGCTGACAGTAACGGTTTGTTCGGCGACCTGCGTGCCATCGATGAAATAGGTGAAATTCGAAGCATTCCAGTCAATACGGAAGAGGTGAGAGCCTCCCAACCAGTTTCCTGTAAGCTGGGTGTCTGTTTCCGTTCCGCCCAGGGGCAACGATCTCACGTACAAAGCGCCGCCAGTCGACGTGCTGAATAAGGCAAAGGAACTGCCCGAAGCCTGGTAGAACCCTACATGTTGTTCAGGGTCGCCCGTAAACGTGGCAACGAATTCCAGTGAGCTTCCAGGCCCGAATTCCTCTGTGGTCTCGATATACGCTTGGTGCAAGGATACCTGGCTATTTGCGACTGTGGCGGCGCCGCCCGCGGCATAGGTACCGCTAATCACAGTGGAGGGAAGATTCGTGCCGGGAAAATCGAACTCGGCCTCCGGCGCGAGGGTCACGCCATTAGCAATGGTTGACAGGTAAGTATTGAAATCCATGGTGCCGGAACTGAAGCCATTTGCCAAACCGTCGTCCAGTGCCGGACTAGTGAAGCTCGCCGGCGACCCAGTTGTCGCAGGGGCTGTCGACGTGAAGCCAAACTGGCTCGTCGAGGCGACTCGATAGTAATAGGTGGTGTTGGGCGTTAATCCAGTGAGCGTGATGCTGTGCGAAGTCACATAGGTGGAATCGCTCACGGTCGAGATCAGCGCCTGCGGGCTTGTGCCATACATCACCTCGGAAGTCGCAAGTCGGTCGGTTGTCCAGTTGACCGTCACGGACTGCGTATTGTTCGGAGCGGCAGTCAGCCCGGATATGACAGGATTGCCCGACGTAATAAACGTCCAAGTGAAGTTCGAAAACAATGGATTTCCGGAAGTGTCCTGAACTGCTGGGCCGCCGTTGCCTCCGAGGAGCGTAACCGTGTAGGTGGTTCCAAGTGACAAAGGCGCATTTGGCGTGAGGGTGACAGTATTGGCCGCTGCGTTATAGCTGTAGGTCGCCGGCACGACATTGCCGGCGGAGTCTTGCAAAATAAAAGTGCTGGCGTTGATAGTAGAGGGGTTCATGGCTTCGTCAAACGTCACCGAAATAGCGCTGGTGACATTGGCCTCGCTTCCCGGCGACGGCGTTTCGGAGTAAACGTGGGGCGATTGGAAGTGAATGAATGGTGCGATAGAAGGCACACCACTCTTATTTACCAGGAACAGCATGTAGGTGCCCGGCGTCGCAATGTCGGCATTTGCGGGCGCCTGGACCATAATGCCGCCGTTGGTCACCTGGAACGTAAGAGGTACGTAGCGCTGGTCTGTATTGAAGGAATGCGTGACCGCGCCCAGTTCTACGATGGATACGGAGGCAATACTTTGGGCGTCCGGGGTGGCTACGAAGAAACTGCTGCCATACGGGGCCGATGCCGGTGCAGACGTGATCGTGGGACGGGGGCCTTTGAACAAATAGGGCGGTGAGTAGATTTCCGCACTAAATTCATCTGCGTTGTTGTAATAATTGCGCCCGCTGCCCGCGACCAGCACCGTGCCATCGGGCTGCAACAAGGCCGTGGAATGGTACATGCGCGGAACTTGATTGCTGGCCAGCGCTGTCCAAGTTTCCGTGGTCGGCGACCACACCTCGGCCGGGTACACGGAATTAGCAGGGTCCACGCTACCAATGGTCGATGATCCGCCCGTCGCCAGCACGGTGCCATCGGGCAAAATGGTCGTGTTGAACATGGTGCGCGCATAGTTCATGGGCGCCGTTTCCTGCCAAGTGGGGGACGCCTGATTCATATTGAGAACGTAAGTCGACGAGAGCGACGGGTCGTCAAAAGTCGCGTCCCCAGAAGGCGGCCGGGAACTGCCGGCTTTCATGATTTCGCCCGGCAAGTACATCACCGAACTGCCGCCGGGCACTGCATTGGGATCGACCGTGGTCCATGTCTGGGTCGCCAAGTCGAGTTCCTGAGTTGGAAGCGTCGCTTCGTTGGAACCGGCTTCCAGTACGTTTCCATTTGGCAGGACGTACATGAACGGATAATTCGTGATGGTTGTGCTAGCATTGGCATTGCTTAGCTGAGTCCACGTATTGCTGACGGGATCGTAAACCTCCGGAATTTGGATGTAAGAGGTAATGGTTTTGTCGGAGCCGGCGGTTACCAGCACCTCGCCGTCCGGCAACGTGATGGCGTTCGGATACCAGCGAGCGTAGTCCATGTCCGGGAGAGCTGTCCACGTATCCGTCGTGGGATCGAAGAGATTGGCCCGGGGCGTTCCCGCATTGACGCCGGAACAATCGTGTCCTCCAACGACTATGATGTCTCCGTTGCTCAACGCTGTGGCGCAGGAACAGAAAATGTCATTGACGTTTGCCTCAATGTACTGTCCGTTGACCTGGTCTGGGGGCCGATCAGTGAGCGGCACCGGGGTAAACACACCGGTTGAGGGATTCCAAACCGTCGCCGAATCGTCACCGACACAGGTTGGACCACCGTCCCACATGAGAATATTGCCGTTATCCAGCTGGACCATGTTTATTGCCACGAGTGGCCAGCTGATGGGTTGCGACCATTGGCCATCAATTGAGGGCGGGTTGGCAGTGGTAAAGGAAGAAGTGTACGTGCTGGCCAGCGGATTGCCAGCCGTGTCCGTCACACCGGAATTGCCACCTCTCACCATGACCGTGTAAGCGGAGGAGTAAGCCAGCGAATTGACCGGCTGCAGCACAACCGTGTTGCTTCCGTTATAAGTCACAGAAGCTGGTACTGGATTTCCCGAGGAATCCTGCAGTTGAAACGTGTTGGTGTTGACAGTGGCCGAATTCAAGGCCACGTCGAATGTCACAGAAGTTGGATCGGCAACGCCGACACCCAACAGGTTCGCGGTGGGGTAGACAGCGGTGACGGTCGTGAGCAAATGGCGATCTTCTAATTGCTCCAAACACAACCGAATGGAACGAAATCCCTGCTTCCGAGATTTCTTGCTCGGTCCGCGATGCAAGCCTGGCAGCTTAAACACTTAATTGTGCTCCCAATCGTGGCGCTTCAGCGATTGGAGTGGTTCGATTTTCCTAAATGCGTCGACTAATTAGTCGAGAACCTCGCCTGCGCGCTAGCAGGATGACGTCATGGGCATGGTCGCTCGCAATTTGCGTGCCTCATTTTCCGGCTGCCATGGTATCTGCTGACAAATCAAAGGCTTACGTAACGACGCAAGGTCATTGGAAAGCGATCAGCTTCCGCAAACCGCATCCGTGGTTATCCATTCCGCTGTTTGCACTGATAACGTTTATTTACATCGCAAAGGAGGAAGAGTCGGCCGATGGACTGCACCTGCTAGCGGCGCCCGACAACCAAATCCCAGTGCGGAGTGCTGCCAATCTGGCTGCACGTCCCATTGATCGAGGTAAAGAAAGCAGGATTCAGATTTCCGGCCAGGCGTTTCTGTTGTGATGCACCTGTCCGACTTGAATGCCGACCTCGAAATTCTCGTCACGGAGTGGCCGCCAGCACTTTAGTGTCCGTGCACCGCTGCCGATTGTTCTGGAATGGCAAGCAATGGCTCGACCGGTGGTTGCCAGCAATCGGTCGCAAAGCACGATTTCTGCGGCCGGCCGCACGGTGGGCAGGCCGGCTTGCTGCGACAGAAGTAGAAGTCCTCCTGCATCGATTTCGACGGCACGTAGATCCGGTCGCCGGCCGCGATCTGGTAGTTGGTGGATGTGTCCCCTAGCTGGACGATTTCGTTGTAGCAAATCGGCAGCACGATCCGGCAACTCTCGGGAGCGGTCGGTCGCGCAAGGGTGATAAATTGCCGCGACGCCCGATCGTTGAGTCCGCCGGCTGCCATGATCGCATCGAGAACGGTTTCGCGGCCGTTGAACGGGAAAGCTCCCGGTGCGTTTACCTCTCCGAGTACGTAATAAACCTTGCTTTGCCGGCTCACCAGCCGCGCGCCAACGGCCACTTTCTCCTGGGTGCGAGCCTCGATCTGAGTATGCACCGCGGCCTCGATCTCACCAAGGGTCAAGCCCGCTATCACAAGCCGGCCATAACGCCCAAGATTGATGGTGCCATCCGGCAAGATGGGTTGGTCTCCGGGCAAGCGCACGGGAGAATCGATTTCGGTAGGGTGCACAAGCACGACGTCGCCCGGTTCAACGGTAATCGGTGGCGATGGGTGCTTATCCAGCTCGCGGGGCAGCTGGGCAGGTTCGGTTGCCTGTGAGCGAAGCTCTCGGGCCGTTACAGTTAATTTGTGTGTACCCGACTGCCCCGTCAGTCGACCCAGCGAGGTTGAGGAACAACCTGCGAAAACGCATAGGGCAACCGCCACGATCACGGGAATAATGAATTTC
>Ga0206872_10416_pt1 | contig 10253 bp, 7 predicted proteins | sample Alteio_BWOrgCont_34_FD_152906 | JGI IMG/M metagenome (GOLD analysis project Ga0206872, IMG submission 152906) | Enriched cells from forest soil in Barre Woods Harvard Forest LTER site, Petersham, Massachusetts, United States -... | ecosystem: Environmental > Terrestrial > Soil > Temperate forest >... | reverse complement strand
GTGCGACTTTTGCCTTTGGTTTGCCGATATTTAGAGACGTTTATATTTTAAAAAAAAACACGTTGCTTCTTTTGATGAAAAGATAAAGCCAGCAAAAATGTAAGCGTCAATTTCATATCAGGAAGTTTTTTTTAAGATGAACGGAATTAAATTGCAAATTCACATACATTAAAATAATTTATTAATAGTTAATATGAACCTTAAACAATTACGGAATTTTTTATTTATCGTCGCGCTTTTTAACTTTTCTTGTACGCCCTATAAAAATGTCGCTTATTTTCAAAATTTGAAAAATGATCCCCGGTTTGTAGAGAAGATAGTTAATTATGATCCGATCACGATTCAAACCGGCGACTTATTATCGATTCACGCCGCGAGTTTAAACCCACAGGCGGATGTCGTATTTAATAATTATATTCAGTATAACGAACTGCAACCGGTAAGCTCGGGGAGCACATTGATCAGGCCGCAGGAAGATCCGTCAGCTGTAGGTTACCTGGTTGACCTCGACGGAAACATTACACTGCCGTTGATCGGGCTGATGCACGTGGCGGGTTTATCTACCCATGGTTTAAGTGTGGAAGTTCAAAATAAACTTGAAAAATATCTCAGTTCGCCTGTTGTTAGTGTCCGTCTTCAAAATTTTAAAGTCTCGGTGCTGGGGGATGTTAAGGAACCGGGCAGCTTTAACGTAAAAAATGAAAGGATTACCGTGATAGAAGCATTAAGTTTGGCGGGCGACCTTACAACAACCGGTTTACGCAACAACGTGATTTTGATCAGGGAAGAAGATGGTAACCGGTCATATATCCATTTGGATCTGACCTCTACCGAGCTTATAGGTTCTCCATATTATTATCTTAAAAATAATGATGTTATATATGTTCAGCCAGGTAGGGCAAGGGTAGAGTCGGAAAGCCCTTTTTATGAAAAAGTTGGTGTCGTACTTTCTGCGCTGTCGATAATAGTCTTCCTCGTAAGAAAATAAATAACAACCTCAAAAATTTTAAAACTTAGAATTAAGCCTTAAACGTATTTTATGAGCGATTTACAACCTCAAGCTACTCTCCCCGCGTCACCTTCAAATGTTAAAGGGGCTGATGACTTTAATGAGATACTTAAAAGATATTTATATCATTGGCCGCTTTATATCCTTGGAGTTGCGCTGGCACTGGGTTTAGCATACTTTTACCTGCTAAAAACTAACCCCGTATACCCGATAACAGCAACACTCAAGTTTGATGTACCCACCGAATCATCAAGCGGAGGCGGACTGGCAACCCAAAGCGCCCTTGTGCAATCATTGGACCCAACGAGTAAACCTGTTATTGTCGAAAATGAAATCGATGTAATTCAATCCGAGAAATTAATAGACCAGGTGGTACTGGATTTGAAATTGTGGGTAACCTACACCCAAAAATCCGGCTTTTTAACCAAAGACTTGTATAAAATATCTCCGGTAGAGTTCAATTTTATTAAGCAGAATGGTGCGCTGCCCCCATCAGGCGAATCGTTCAAAATTTATTTAAAGGACAAGAATACTTTTGTTCTAAAGGAACTTGGTGGAAAAAAACAACTTAACAAGACTTTTAAATTTTCGACTCCAATTAAAAATGATTTTGGAACCTGGCAATTGAATACTACAGCCAATTATGATAGCTATATCGATTCGACAATTATGATCGATGTTGAAGATCCTGATTTGGTAGGCGCCGGTTATCAAAAAGGAATCAAAGTCGAACTTCAGGATAAGGATGCCCCGTTTGTCAATTTATCAACAACAGACATTGTTCCGGCACGGGGCAAAGATGTTCTTAATTCTTTACTCGCATTATACCAAAGGGGGGCTTTGGAAGATAAGAACAAAGACGCCCAAAAGTTGCTTGTTTTTGTTGATTTACGTTTAGACTCGGTTAGAAAAGCACTAACTGTCGCAGAGGGTAAAATGCAGCAATACAGGAGCACCCAGGGAATAACTGATTTGGTGGCGCAGGCGCAGGAATATCGGCAGAACAATCAGGCTAACGCCAAATCACTTGACGATAATAAGCTGCAGCAGGCCGTTCTTGAGGAGCTTGACAGGTTTGTATCTTCTTCAAAAAATGATGAAAAACTTCCATCCGTGAATCCTGCACTTTTAGAACCGGGCATGCAGGTGTTATATGATAAGTTATCCGACCTGGAATTACAGCGCGCACAGCTTTTGGCAACAACTCCCCCCGAAAACCCAATTTACGCGCCGTTAGACCGGCAGATAACCACGCTGAAAAATCAAATTAAAGATAAAATTTCCTCTATCAGGGAATCCCTTCAGACGACGCGCACTACATTGCAATCAATTGATTCCGGATACCGAAAATCACTTAAAAAGGTTCCGGCTATGGACATGCAGGACAACGACCTGAAAACGGATCAGGACATTGAGCAAAAACTTTATACGGACTTGCTTACGCTAAGGGAAGAAGTTTCGTTGAGATATGGCTCCTCTGTTTCCGACTCTGAAATAGTGGATGATGCACATGCCGGTAAAGTTAAATGGCCCATGGTTCCCGTGGTTTACGGACTGGCTCTCATTTTGGGTTTGGTATTACCTACAAGCCTGGTGTACGCAAGGGAAGCGCTGAATGACCGGATCATAAGCAGAAGGCAAATTGAAGACGCAACAGGAGTGGCTATCCTGGGTGAAATTTCTTACCTCGACTCCAAATCCCCTATTGTTGTAACCGGGACGAGGAGCAAATTTGCAATTGGTGAACAATTCAGAGTTCTGCGAACGAATTTATATCACCTGCATGATCATAACGGGAAAGGTCGCGTCACTTTGTGTACTTCCAGCATCGGCGGGGAGGGTAAAAGCTTTATTTGTTCAAATATCGCCGTTACAATGGCCTACACATCGCGTAAGGTTATACTTCTTGAAATGGACCTGAGAAAGCCAAAGGTTTCCATGAATTTTGGTTTATCTTCTGACCATCCGGGGATTAGTGATTTTCTTGCAGATGATTCCTTATCACTTGAAGGTTTAATCCAGCATACTAATATACCGGGCCTTGATATTTTAAGTTGCGGCCCTATTGCGCCAAATCCTTCCGAACTGCTTGAAAAACACAGGCTTGAAGATTTGATAAACGAATTAAAGAAAGTATACGACGATATTGTTATCGATTGCCCTCCGATACACCTGGTAACCGATGCTATCATTATTTCGCGGGTTACCGACGTATCGCTGTACGTTGCAAGACAGGGTTATACCTACAAACACGAAATTGAATTTATTGCCGAAATACACGCAAATCATAGGTTTCCAAAACTTACGGTTATCTTTAATGGCGTTAAAAGCGGCAAACATGGCTACGGTTACAGTTACTCAGACAAGAGCTATAGCTCCTATAACACCAGTAAGGAGAAAGTAAAATTCGGAAGTGTTATCAAGAGCGTTTTGAGGCGGTTTTAAAATAAAACTCATTATCTAAAATAACTATTGTGGCTGTTCCTATGAAAATATTGATAACCGGGACTGCCGGCTTTGTTGGCTTTCATCTTGCAGAAAAATTAATTAAACAGGGCCACGACGTTGTTGGAATTGACAATATAAACGATTACTACGATCAGGAACTAAAGTTTGCAAGGCTTGCCGAAAGCGGTATTGCCGAAGAGAAAGTGAAATGGCACTGTGAAGCCCGCAGCAGTAAACATGCAAACTATCGTTTTATACGGATGAGCGTAGAAAGCAAGGGCGAATTGATGTCACTTTGCTCGAGAGAACGTTTTGATGTCATCGTGCATTTGGCGGCGCAAGCGGGCGTTCGTTATTCAATAACAAATCCCGATTCGTATGCGCAATCAAATTTGGTTAGTTTTTTAAATATTTTGGAGGTTAGCAGGCACAACCCCGTAAGGCATTTGGTATATGCAAGTTCCTCAAGCGTTTACGGGTTAAACGCAAGTATGCCCTTTTCCGAGCATGATAACGTTGATCACCCTGTATCCTTGTATGCAGCCAGTAAAAAGGCGAACGAACTAATGGCCCATACCTATAGTCATCTATATAAAATACCCACTACCGGCCTACGTTTTTTTACGGTTTACGGCCCCTGGGGCAGGCCGGATATGGCTTATTTTCTGTTTACAGATGCTATATCAAAAGGTAAGCCCATAAAGGTGTTCAACAATGGGAAAATGAAAAGGGATTTTACCTATATTGATGATATTGTTACCGGCATCATCAGCGTAATGGAAAAACCGGCAGAGCCTGATAAAAACTGGGATCCCAAAAAGCCTGACCCCTCGTGTTCAACCGCACCCTACCGGATATATAATATTGGCAATAACAAGCCGGTGGAACTGATGAGCTTTATTAAGGAAATTGAAAAAAACCTTAATAAAAAAGCAGTCATTAACTTTATGGAAATGCAAGCCGGCGATGTTACCGAAACCTGGGCAAATGTTGACGACCTGATCAATGATTTTAATTATAAGCCTGAAACCACGGTTGAAAGCGGGCTTAACGAGTTTGTTAAATGGTATTTAGAATATTACATTTAAATAATGGCTAATTTTTTCTCAAAATTATTTGGCATTAATAAAATAAAAGGCAGATCTAAAATCGTAGCCAAAAACGCTTCTATATCTTTATTATTTAAAGGACTCAGTATTTTGATAGGCTTTATTTTTGTCCCGCTATACCTTAATTCGGTTGGGCAAAGGCAATACGGCATCATTTTAACAATAACCTCAATATCCAATTTTATCTCGTTTTTTGATGTGGGGATTGGCAACGGTTTACGTACCAAACTCGGGAAAGCCATTTCAAACGGCGAAAAACACTTAGGCCGGCAGTATGTAAGTACTTCCTATTTTTATGTAACATTATTATTTACCGGCGTCTTTTTATTGTACTGCATAGCGGGCCATTGGTTAACGTGGTCAAAAATTTTAAACATACCGGCCAATGAAGTTCAGCACCTTGATAGGTGGATATTTTTGGTGATCGCTTTGTTTTCCGTTCGTTTCATCTTTCAATTAATAGGAAGCGTGCTAATGGCTGACCAAAAGTCGGCCATTAATGATTCTATTCAATTTTCAACCAGTTTGGTAACCTTAATTGCTTGTCTGATTTTAAAAAGCCTGCATAGCTTAAATTTTTATACGCTTTTAATTACCATGTGCGCTTTACCTGTGGTTGTTTTAATAATGTATTCAATCATTTTTTTCAGAACAAAATACCGGTGGCTTGCGCCTTCACTCGCCTATGTAGATCACAAAATTAGAAAGGATTTGCTAAGCCTCGGGTTCAAGTTTTTTATCATACAATTGGTGTCGTTAATCATATTCTCAACCACCAATATTTTAATCGCCCAATTATTTAGCATCGGCGATGTTACCACCTACAATATTGCATTCAAGTACTACAATATCACCGTTATGGTATTTGCAATTTTAATGTCGCCGCTATGGGGGGCGTTTACAAATGCCTGGTATCAAAGCGATGTAAAGTGGATATCCAAAAACATTAAATATTACATCCTGATTTCTTTCGCCTTTTTATTCGTTAATATTTTCCAGTTTTTTGTTTATCCCACTTTTATCCGGTTATGGTTAAAACAGGATATGGCAATTCCGCTATTGTTAACCATAAGTTTTATTTTATATAATTTTATATATTGCTATAACAATATATTTTCGCACTTTTTGGCCAGCATAGGCCAGGTTAACAGGCAAGTATATGCGGCAGTATTCGGAGGGGTTATTAATATCCCGGTAACCATTTTTTTAGCAAGGCATACACCGTTGGGCTTATCTTCAATTTTATACGCCAACATAATTTGTTTATTGCCAAGTTCATTGGTTACCACAATTCAAGCGATACAGCTAATAAGGTCAAAATCAAAAAAAGAGATAATTGACGGGGCCTTATACAATGTTGTTTAGTAATCAATCTTAATCAGTAGCAATTTTTATCAAATCAGGTACACTCAGGAAGGAAATTTTATGGAAAAGCTTAACAACTACGTCTTGTTTTTATTGGCGCTTTCGGTTCCATTTTATGAAATTAATCACAGTATTTTAAAATATTTACTTTTCCAAAACATATTTCCGCTGCTGATCCTGTACTATTTTGTATTTGCGATAGTATTAAAGCGGAAATTTATAACCGGGAAGCCTGGTAAGTTGTCAATTGCTGTGGTGCTGTTATTTTTAACACAGGTGGCTTCCGGGCTTTTTGCCTTCGATACCGACCTGGCAATTGAAAAGATTTATGTTGAATTTCAATTTACCATTATATTTTTAGTTGTTAATGGGTTGATCATAAATAATGACTGCTATGAATATATTGTTAAAGGATTACTTGTTGGCTTTGTAATATCGTGCCTGATCGGGATACTTCAGTATTTAGGCTTTAAACAATTTAATATTTTTACCACCGCAGAGTTAAATGCAAATGCAGGTTTGGTCAGTGAGAGTCGTTCCCTCCTCGTCAGAATCTGGGGGCCATTTGGTAACTCGCTTACTTTTTCTGAATACCTGGCGGTTGTGGGCCTGGCCTTATACAGCTATTACCGGTTCATCAAAAAAAACCGGGTAATTGCCTTCGGTTTGATTGCCGTCGCTTTCTTTTGTATTGCATTAACGGTGGGTCGAATCGCGCTATTTTCAGCCGGTTTTTCTTTTCTGTTAATCGAGTATCTATATGCGAAGGGAACATCATATGCAAGGGGTTTTTCCATCGTTATAGCGTTTTTTGCAATTGGGCTGATCGGCTTTATGTTATTAAGCCCGGGCATCCAGGATAATGGAAATCCGTTGATAACCAGGTTTTCGAATGCAAGCCAGGATCTTAAGGAAGGGCGATTAAATCTGTGGGTCAAAGGGTTCGCTGCATTTTCAAAAAATATTTTTTTGGGTGTCGGCCCCGGTAATTTACACCTGGCATTAAGTTCCGAAGGTTTTCCGATGACCTCTGCTGTGATTGCCCAATTTGATGGTCAGCATGTTGAGAATTATTATTTGACCATTTTGTATACCTACGGGATAATCGGTTTTTATTTTTGCCTTAGAATATTTTATTTTCTTGTCAAGTATTCTTACCGTCTTTTCATCCGGCTAAAAGAAAAGTCTATAGAATTAGCCTGGGGGGGGATAATGTATGGAGGTATAATTGCACTGATAATTTGTAATATAACTAACCCCGCATTAATATTTGAGCAAAGAATTAAAATGCTTTTTATCATTTTGATTGCAGTTGTGAACAATTCCTTTTTATCTGTTGATAGGAAAGCTTTTTTCGAAAGGGGAAAATTATTCGTTAATCCTTTTAGAAAAAAGGCAGTAAAAATTTCTTGACGAATTAGTTAATTAAATAACAATGAGGATTGCGGTTTGGAACGATCTGCGGAGCGGGGGGGGTAAAAGAGCTCTTTATAACCACGTAAAAGGATTAATTGAACGGGGGCACGAGGTAGTTAGTTTTTGCCCGGATACAGCCGACCTTAATTTTATGCCATTATCGGAATTGGTTGAGGAACGGGTGATGCCTTTGAAAGCTAATATGGAAAAAGGAATAAGTTGGCTCAAGGGCCTGCATCCGCACGTCCATCAAAAAACAAGGGCAATGCTGGCACATTGTAAAGCATGCGCTGAAATTATTAATAATGAAGCGTTTGATGTACTTTTTGCCAATTCAAGCACATTCTCGTACATGGCTCATATCGGCAGGTTTGTTAAAACTCCAAAACTGATTTATTTAGGAGAGCCTTGCCGTTACTTTTATGAGGCGCAGCCGGAGTTTTTATGGAAGGCGCCTGATGCTGAAAATTCCAATCTGGTTAAATACGCTTTAAAAAGAATAAAACACATGGTAAGGGTGTATTGGTATAGCTATATGTGCAGGGAGGAATATGTTTCCGCTAAATCGTATGACCTTATACTTGTCAATTCCTTTTTTTCCCGCGAATCTGTAAAAAGAGCCTACAACCTTGATTCAAAAGTATGTTACCTGGGGATTGATACGGACATGTTTTCGTACCAGGATGCGAAAAAAGGAGATTATGTAATCGGAATGGGCTATATACAACCATCAAAAGGCATCGAGATCGCTATTAATTCGCTGGCATTGGTTGAACCGGAATATCGCCCAACTTTAATTTGGGTAAGTAACAATAATAAAAAGGATGATTATATTGATCATATCCGGAATTACGCGAAATCAAATAACGTCAATCTCATCATCAAGACACTTATACCGGATGTTGAACTTTTCTCCTTGTTATCAAAAGCCCGTGCCTTTTTGTATTTCCCCAATCTCGAGCCGTTTGGCCTGGCGCCGCTTGAAGCCAATGCTTGCGGTACAGCAGTAATCAGTATTGCCGAAGGTGGGCCGCGCGAAACTATAAAAAATGGGGTTAACGGCTTTCTGGTTAATGATATTTCATACCGGGAAATAGCCGACCGCATTGCAGCATTTTTTATCGATCCGCATCTTTCAATAAATATGGGCAGGCAATCCAGGAACTACATATTAGATACCTGGAATTTAAAAACAGGAACTGACAACATAGAATTTTGGCTTGATTTTTTAGCTAAAAAAGACCAGGAACATATAACCATATAAAAATTACATGGCTGATTTACGATCAAGTAAAGCAAGGGTTTTAGCTTATTATCTGCCGCAGTTTCATCCAACGCCTGAGAATGACTTGTGGTGGGGAAAGGGGTTTACCGAGTGGAACAATGTTGGGGCCGCGGTACCTTTATATAGGGGGCATATACAGCCCAGAATACCGGCCGATTTGGGTTATTACGACCTGCGTTTGCCTGAAGTTAGAGAAGCACAGGCTGAATTGGCCCGGGATGCCGGTATTGAAGGTTTTTTGTACTGGAATTACTGGTTTGGCAACGGGCGAAAAATTCTGGATATGCCTTTAAACGAATTGCTCAAAACAGGCAAACCCGATTTTCCTTTTTGTTTGGGGTGGGCCAATCATTCCTGGTCAAGCAAATCCTGGAATAAAATAAAATCACTAAGAAAAGACCAGCTTTTGATGGAGCAGCTATATCCCGGCAAAAAGGATAATGAAGACCATTTTTACGCGCATTTGAGTGCCTTTCAGGATAAAAGATACGTGCGGGTGGATGATCGGCCTGTTTTTTTAATTTATGAACCGCTGGCCGTACCCAATATTAAGGCCTTTTTTGATACATGGAATCACCTTGCCGTTAAAAATGGATTAAAGGGCATCTATTTTATTGGGCTAAATAAAGGCTGGTCGAGTGAAATAAATAAACTTTTTGAATTAGGCTTTGACGGCGTCAATAGGAACGGCCAATGGGAGGCTGAGTGCATCGTTAAAGGTAAATTGTTAAGAAAAATAGTAAATAAACTAAATGAAAAGCTCCATCTACCCTACCTTGATGTTTATGATTATAGTGAAATTACGAAACACCTGTTTAATGAATTTGATGCCATGGACAAAGTGATCCCTTCAATCCTTCCTCAATGGGACCGGTCGCCGAGATCGGGTAAACTGGGTATAATTTATAAGAATGCCACGCCTGCAAAATTTGCACAACAACTGGAGCAAGCATTAAATATAGTTCAAAATAAAAATCAGGATTCAAGAATCTTGATATTAAAATCGTGGAACGAATGGGGAGAAGGAAACTATGTGGAACCTGATAAAGCGAACGGTCATGGTTACCTGGAAGCTTTAAAAAGCAAATTATTAGGATAGATTAAAGGAATTTTATCCTCCATTAAATTAATAACACAATATGATAATTTGAGATGAAAATTGCACACGTTATAAACAACGTAAAAGCAGGGGGCGCCCAAACTTTTTTGGTTTCACTTGCTATTGAACAGCATAAACTGGGGCATCAGGTCGCGGTAATTCTTATTGATAAAATTACAGATCCGAAATTTGAGGACTATATCATAGAAAAACTTCAATTAAATAACATCAGGGTTTACTTTTTAAACCGGCGATTAGGGAAAAACCTCTCTATATTGAATAGCTTTTCAACTTTGAAAAAGATTTTCAGGGAACTTTCTCCCGATATCGTTAATACTCATTTGGAACTAACACATTTGATCATTGGTTTTTATTGTAAAATTTTTAAATTTTTTAGCCCTGAAAGCCGGAAACATATTATAACATTACAAAATGCACCCGAAAAGTGGCGCAAACCAACATTGTATTTAAATCTTAAGACTCCCTCAATCTATTGTTCAAAGGCATCAATGGAAACCTGTA
>Ga0206872_10415_pt1 | contig 10262 bp, 8 predicted proteins | sample Alteio_BWOrgCont_34_FD_152906 | JGI IMG/M metagenome (GOLD analysis project Ga0206872, IMG submission 152906) | Enriched cells from forest soil in Barre Woods Harvard Forest LTER site, Petersham, Massachusetts, United States -... | ecosystem: Environmental > Terrestrial > Soil > Temperate forest >... | reverse complement strand
TCATGGGTTTGCTGGCGGTGTGGAACAATGACTTTCTCGGCGCGGAAACCGCAGCCGTTTTGCCCTACGAACAATACCTGAAACGCTTCCCGGCCTACCTCCAACAGTTGACCATGGAAAGCAATGGCAAACACGTCACGCTCGACGGAAAAAAAGTGGCCGGCCAGACCGGCCCCATCTACTGGGGCGAACCCGGCACCAACGGCCAGCATTCCTTTTATCAATTGATCCATCAAGGCACCCGGCTGGTGCCGTGCGACTTCCTCGCCTTTGCCCACACCCTCACGCCGCTGGGCCGGCACCATGACATCCTCCTGTCCAACGTCTTCGCCCAGGCCGAGGCGCTGGCTTTCGGCAAGTCGCCGGCGCAAGTCAAGGCCGAGGGCACGCCCGATTGGCTGGTGCCGCACCGCGTCTTCGAAGGCAACCGTCCGTCAAACATAATTCTTGCCGACCGCCTTACGCCGGCAACGCTCGGCGCGCTCATCGCGCTTTACGAACACAGCGTTTTCACGCAGGGCGTGATTTGGAACATTGATTCATTCGACCAGTGGGGCGTCGAGCTGGGCAAAGTGCTGGCCCAGCGCATCATTCCGGAACTGGAAAGCAAAACGCCGCCCAAACTCAAACATGACAGCTCGACGAACCATCTGATTCGCCGCTATCGAAAAATGAAGGAGACCCCATGAAAAACAAATCAACAATGCAACTCGGCATGGTTGGCCTGGGCCGGATGGGCGCCAACATGGTGCGACGGCTCATGAACGACGGCCATCAGTGCGTCGTTTTTGACCGGTCGCCGCAAGCCGTCGCAGCTTTGACGAAGAACAAGGCCGCCGGCGCCTCTTCGCTGGCGGAACTGGTCAAGCAACTGGCCAAGCCGCGGACGGTCTGGCTGATGGTGCCGGCAGCGGTGGTGGACCAAACCATCGCCGACCTCCTGCCTTCCCTGGAAAAGGGTGACACTCTTATTGACGGTGGCAATTCCTATTATATTGATGACATACGGCGCGCCAAGGAACTGTCGGCCAAAGGCATTCACTATGTCGATGTGGGAACGAGCGGAGGGGTGTGGGGATTGGAGCGCGGTTATTGCATGATGATTGGCGGCGAACCGGAGGTGATCCGGCGCCTCGACCCTATTTTCGCCACGCTGGCGCCGGGCATGGGCGAAATTGCGCGAACGCCCGGGCGCGAAAAAATGGGCGGCACCGCCGAGCAAGGGTATCTGCATTGCGGGCCCAACGGCGCGGGGCATTTCGTCAAAATGGTCCACAACGGCATCGAATACGGCATCATGGCCGCCTACGCCGAGGGACTGGCCGTCCTGCGCGATGCCAACATCGGAAAAACACAGGGCGAAGCGGACGCGGAAACCACGCCGTTGCGCGATCCAGGGCAATACCAATACGAACTCAACCTGAGCGATATCGCCGAGGTCTGGCGGCGCGGCAGCGTGATCGCCTCGTGGTTACTAGACTTGACGGCAGATGCGCTCAACAAGGACCCAAAACTCGCCGAATTTGCCGGCCGCGTCTCCGACTCGGGCGAAGGGCGGTGGACAATCAAGGCCGCCATTGACGAGGGCGTCCCGGTGCCGGTGTTGACCACGGCGCTCTACCAGCGATTCTCGTCGCGCGGCAATGCGGATTTCCAGGACAAGGTATTATCCGCCATGCGTTTTGGCTTCGGCGGGCACTTGGAAAAGAAAAGCTAAGTTGTCACTCATGGCGGAAAGCCGAAGGAGAGTTTGACGACGGAATACTCCGGATGGACCGCGCCCGCAGAAGTGCGAATGATGAGCGGCGGTTCGACCCATGGAGATTTCCGCACGTTCTCCGGCACATCGCACGAATTCATCAGGCAAAACAACCCGAGCAACGGCGGATCGGGTTGCCGGAGTATGACAGGACGCCATCGGATAATGCTCAGGCCGGCGTTGGAGGCGGCGGTTTCCACTCTATTTTTTTGCGCTGCCGGATTCACCGGGAAAACGCATACAAATGTCCCGCCTCGGGCCATATGCGGCGTGGCGGTGGCGCAATAGTCGCTAATGTCACCGCGCATTTCGAACCGGCAGTCGATCTTTTGCGGATGATCTCCTGTAACGCCGCTGCCGGGGGGGAAATAGGGCGGGCTGCCTAGAATAAGATCAAACTTTTCCTCCGGACGAAGGACGGAGGGATCGCGGAAGTCCCCGTGACGTATTTCGTAGCGGCCGTCGATTCCATTCCAACAAGCCGACTTTTTCGCCAGACGGACGCTCTCCGATTGGGCTTCAACCGTGACAAAGCGCGCTCCTGGCAGCCGCCACGCGGCAATCATTCCCACCGCGCCAATGCCGCTGCCCAGGTCCAGGACGGTTTGCGCAGTTGGGCAGCAGGTCGCGCCAAACCAGGCGGTCAGGACATCATCGGTTGAAAAACGATGGCCTTTTGCGAGTTGGAAAAGGCGGAAGTAGCCACTGATGGCATCGAGCGTTTCGCCGGGTTCAAGGGTTGGACCGTGGCCGAGGGCGCCGGGCGGAACAGGGCCCGGTTTGGCCCAGCCTTTGAAAATAGGTTCAGCGTAATCGTCGTGCAACGTCCCAAGGTCAACATTTCCGCCGCAAAGGGCAAACTCCAAATCTACGCACGTTAATGTGCACGACTGCGACTATTTGCATCCGGGTGACGCGGTGGACGAATATGTTAGAGATATTATTTTCCGATTCCGCCAGGATGGACAGAGCGCGGCAGCTTTGACCTTTGAAGCCCGAATAGCCGGGCCGCATAGGACAATTGTGCCCTTGTGTGAATATCTGGTGACGAAGGCCTTGAAAACCGCCCCTTACGCCTGCCCGATGCATACTCCCTCATTGAACTTTTCAATGCCAAATTATGCAAATACGCTTATAAGATATATTGATAATCAACCACTTGTGACGAAATCGATTAGTTTTCATTTCCTATGGTTCCACGATCTCCTCCATCACTGATAATTCATCGTCGCAGAGAGTGTGATTTTTTGTGTGAAGATTGTGAAAACAATGTGAAAACAATGAGAAAAACGCTTGACCAAAGGGGGCATATACGGTAGTCATTAGGCATGTATTATGGTCGGATTGCCAGATTCGTTAGCGTACCCGGATAGGGAGCATTTTTTAGCAAGATAACAGACACGCCTTAACTCAGTTATCCGGACCATAACTTGATATTATTTTTCGAGTTTTGATGCAAATTGTAAATCCAGCATGGTATTGCGCCCGGACAAAGCCGAAGCATGAACACATTGCGGCGGCCAACGTCAGCAAGAATTTGGGTCTGGAAGTTTTTCATCCGCGTTTGCGCATGGAACGGGCGACACGGCGCGGTGTCATGCGCGTCGTCGAACCGCTTTTCCCCTGTTACATTTTTATTCGCTGCGTTCTGGAAAGCCGGCTGGATGAAATCCGCCACGTCACGGGTATCAGCAGCCTGGTGCATTTTGGGCGGAAGATTCCAACAGTGCCGGATAGCGCGATTGACGAATTGAAGCAATGCTTTGAGTCTGAACAACCTATGATCGTCCAAGACGGTGTCGTGCCGGGCGCGGAAGTGACCATTGTTGGCGGAGCCTTCCTTGGATTCTCCGGAATGGTGGTGCGCGCATTATCAGCCGGGCAAAGGGTACAGATTCTGCTTGATTTCCTGGGTCGGGTAACTTTGGCAGAAGTGGATCGAAAGTCGTTGAAGCTTGAGAACCGGCGGGTGGCAGACCTCCTGCCGTTGCTGGCAACGACGGATCCGGCGGATATAGCCGCAGCGAGTTAGTCTCTCATTAAGACAGTGAAACATGGGGAAAAAGGGAATTGAGTGGAAAAAGATGGCAAAAACACCTCCGCCATCAAGTGCGGAGCTTTGCGTCAAAATGAGACGGTAATTCGAGATTTAGTGGAAATTAAGGGGAAAATAATTCCCCTACAGTTTGGTCTTGATCGTTTGATACACGCAAAATTGAGCAGCCTAGGCTGGGCTCGTTGTGGGCATTCGGCCTCTACTTTGGATTAGCGTGATGCAATCGACGGATGGTTATCAGGCCAAATACGACCGGGCGCTCACCCTGGGATCTTGCAGACGTACTTTTGGTTCGGACCATGGATTTTCAACTTTCAACCATTCTAGGCTGGCGGGACCACAATCCGCCCGCTTGGCCTTCGAATCCTACTCTGGAGCAGACAGTTCCCGCTCCTCCTATCGCAAATGTTAAAGCCAAACGAAGCATCTTCAATCGGAATTAACTATCCAGTGAGTGAAGATCGGCAAGTTTTGCAGCCCCTTGCCATCCAGAACCCGCTTCCCTTGTGGAAACGCGTCCTTGATCTCACCTGTATTGTGCTGGCCCTTCCTGTGCTTATGCCCGTGGGCCTGCTCATTGCCATTTATATCAAACTTGTCTCTCCCGGTCCCGCTTTCTTCCGCCAGAAGCGTGTCGGCACCATGGGGAAAGGCTTCATGTGCTTAAAATTCCGCACCATGAAGATCAATGCGGACACCAGCGTGCATCACGCCCATCTCAAGCATTTGATGACCTCCAACCACCCCACCAAAAAACTGGATCATAGCGATGACCGGCTTATTTTCGGCGGTTTGGTTCTGAGGGCGCTGGGCGTGGATGAACTGCCGCAACTGATTAACATTTTGCGCGGTGAAATGAGTTTGGTCGGCCCCCGCCCCTGCATACCATACGAATTCGAATTATACAGCGCGCGCCACAAACGCCGTTGCGAAGCCCCGCCGGGCCTGACCGGCCTATGGCAGGTTAGCGGCAAGAATAAAACGACCTTCGAGGAACAGATCAATTTGGACCTCTATTACGTGGAGCACAAATCCCTCTGGCTCGATCTGAAAATTATGGTTTTAACCATTCCTGCGATTTTGGCCCTGGTCTGGGAGATGAAAATGCGAAAAGGCAAAACAGCCTCTTCCGCCCCCGGAGAACCGTCGAAAAAACTTCCATGAAAACACCTGGGCAGGTGAACGGTATGGTTTTTGCTCCTTGCTAAACAGGTATTGAATTTGCAAATCGGAGAAAATATGAAACAAATCAAAGTTGGAGTGGTTGGCTGCGGTTATTGGGGTCCAAACCTCGTGCGCAATTTCCGGTCTTTGCCGGAATGCAACTTGAAGATGATGTGCGATTTGAGCCAGGAACGGCTCAAGCACCTTTCCGCCTTGTATCCCGAAGTCAAAGGCGAAAGAAATTACGACCATATGCTTAACGGCGTTGGCATTGATGCCGTTGTCATTGCCACCTCGGTCAAGCTGCACTATTCCATGGCCAAGGCCAGTTTGCTCGCGGGCAAACACACCCTCATTGAGAAACCCATGGCCGCCTCTTCCGCCCAGTGCGCCGAACTGGTTGACATTGCCAAAAAGCAGGGTCTCGTCCTCATGATCGGACATACTTTCCTCTATTCGCCCGCGGTCAGAAAGATCAAGGAGATTATAGATCGCGGCGACCTCGGCGACATTCGCTACATCTGCGCCCGCCGCCTCAACCTCGGCCTGTTCCAGAAGGACATCAACGTTGCCTGGGATTTGGCCCCGCACGACATTTCCATCATTCTGCATTTGCTGGAAGAGCAGCCCTACAGTGTCAACTGCCGCGGCAGCGCCCACGTCACCCCGGGGGTTGAAGACGTGACTTCCATGAGCCTGAGTTTTCACAAGGACCGCTCCGCCATCATTCACAGCAGTTGGCTGGATCCCCGCAAGGTCCGCGAAATGACGATTGTCGGCAGCAAGCGCATGATCGTTTATGACGATGTCGCCCAGCAGGAAAAGATCCGGATTTTTGACGCGCGAGTCGAGCGCCCGCCGCATTACGACACGTTTGCCGAATTTCACTACGCCTATCACTACGGTGACACCTACGCTCCCTACCTCAAACAGGAAGAGCCTCTCAAAACCGAATGCCAGCATTTCCTTGACTGCATCAGCCATGGTAAAACGCCATTGACCAACGGAGAAAAAGGATTGGAACTGGTCAGGATTCTGGAGGCCTCCTCCGCCTCATTAAAGCTCGGCGGCAGCCCCGTCGAACTTGCTCCACAACCCCCCCCGCAACTCATCCCCACTGACGGCTTGCCTCAACCCAAGGCAAGGAATAACAAACAAAAAAACTCCAAGTGGCCCGACCCGGCCACCAGTCCTCAGCCCGCACGCGTTATTTTATAAGCGCAGTGTCTGGCGATCATGTCTCATTCCCAACTTTATCAGCAGATAGCACCCGATGTTAAAATGGGCAAAGGCGTACGCATTTACGCCTTTACCAACCTGTATGGATGCGAAATCGGGGACGATGTAAAGATCGGCACCTTTGTCGAGATCCAAAAAGGCGCCCGCATCGGTTCCCGCTGCAAAATTTCCAGCCACACCTTCATTTGTGAAGGCGTGGTTTTGGAAGACGACGTCTTTATTGGCCACAATGTTACTTTTATCAATGACCTCTATCCCCGCTCCACCAATAGCGACGGGGCCCTGCAAACCGAGGCCGATTGGAAATGTGTTCCGACATATGTCAAAAAGGGCGCGTCCATCGGTTCCGGAGCGACCCTTTTATGCGGCATCACCATCGGAGCGGGAGCCATGATCGGCGCAGGCAGCGTCGTCACTCGCGATGTTCCTGCCGGCGCGGTCGTTGCGGGTAATCCCGCCCGCATCATCAAAAAAACAGCCAAACCCCCTGCCCAATAATTATTCGGTTTATGAAGGTTCCATTTCTGGATCTCAGCGCGCATCACCAACCCATGCGCGAGCAACTGGACGCCGCCATCCGCGAAGTCATTGACTGCAATGCCTTTGCCGGCGGCCCTTTCGTCGCCGCTTTCGAGCGTGACTTCGCCCAATACTGCGGCTCGCCCCAAGCTATTGGCGTCGGCAACGGCACCGATGCGCTCTGGCTCAGCTTGCTGGCCCTGGGCGTCGGCCCGGGCGACGAAGTCATCACGGTGCCCGCCACTTTCATGGCCACCGCCGAGGCCATCAGCTATTGCGGGGCGCGGCCAAAATTCGTGGACATTGACGAACGCACGTACACTCTGGATCCAAAACTGCTCGAAGCCGCCATCACCCCAAAAACCAAAGCCATCATTCCCGTGCATCTCTTCGGCCAGTGCGCCGATATGGACCCGATTCTTGAAATTGCGACCCGGCGCGGCATCCCCGTCGTTGAAGACGCCTGCCAGGCCCACGGCGCCCTCTACAAGGGACGCAAGGCCGGCACCATGGGGATCACCGGTTGTTTCAGCTTCTATCCAGGCAAAAACCTCGGCGCATTGGGTGAAGCGGGCGGCATCGTGACTGGTGACCCGGCGTTGGCGGAAAAAATCCGGGTATTGCGCGATCACGGCCAGCACCGTAAATACTATCATTCTCAAATCGGCTGGAATGCCAGGATGGACGGCATTCAGGGCGCCGTTCTCAGCGTCAAACTCAAGCACCTCAATGTGGGCAACGTCAAGCGTCACTCGCACGCCCTGCTTTACGATCAAATCCTCGGCGACACCCGGGAAATCATCACCCCTTTCGAAGCGCCCTACGGCAGCCATGTCTATCACGTTTACGCCGTGCGCGTCCAGAACCGCAACCAGGTCCTTCAAGCCATGGCTGACAAGGGAATCTCCTGCGCCATTCATTATCCTGTCCCCGTGCATTTGCAGGAGGCTTATCGTTTTCTGGGTTGCGAAAAAGGTTCTTTCCCGGTCGCCGAAATGTGCGCGGAGGAATTTCTCTCGCTGCCCATGTTCCCCGAGTTGACCAATCCGCAAATACACGCCGTGGCCGATGAATTGAAATTGTGCATCAGCGGTCGCAAACCATTGAGCAACTGTCTCAAATAATGCCTCCGACCGAGCATGAAAAAACCAAGCGATCATCCGATCCATCCCTCCGGGCGGCGCATGTCGCGGTGGATCCCCTGGAATATCCGGGGTGGGATTCGCTCCTGGCGGCGCACCCGGAAGCAACCGTTTTTCATGGGACAGGATGGGCGCGGGTGCTCCGGGAAACTTACGGGCACACCCCCGTCTATATTTGCCGCTTTGACGGCCGGCAACTCGCTGAATTGCTGCCCATCATGGAAGTCTCCAGCCGATGGAGCGGACGCCGCGGTGTCTCGCTTCCGTTCACTGATTTTTGTCCCGCACTCAAAACTCCTGGCCAGGACGGTCGCGCACTCTATCAGGCGGCAATGGATTCAGGCCGGCAACGCGGCTGGAAATACCTGGAATGCCGGAGCGCCAGTGATGGCTGGGCAGGAGCCTCGCCCTCACTGGCATTTTATGGCCATGTAATCGACCTGGCCGCCGGAGTTGACGCCCTTTTCAAAAGTCTCGACAGCGCCGTCAGGCGGGGCATTCGCAAGGCAGAGGAGGCGGGTTTGAGGGTCGAATTCAGCAGCAGTTCGGAGTCAATTCAAATTTTTTACGCGCTACATTGTCGGACGCGCCGCCGTCATGGGCTGCCGCCGCAACCGTTCCGATTCTTCGAGAACATCCAGCGCTGTATCCTTGACGTGGGTCAGGGATTTGTTGCAACCGCGCGGTTGAAGGACCAGCCGCTGGCGGCGGCGGTTTTTTTTTGTCATGGCCGGCAGGTATTATACAAATTTGGCGCGTCAGACCACGCTTTCCAGCAATTGCGCCCGAACAATCTGACGATGTGGGCCGCCATCAAACATTCAGCCGGGGATGGATTTTCCACCCTGCACCTGGGCCGGACCTCCCTGGCCAACGAAGGGCTGCGGCGCTACAAACTGGCCTTTGGCGCAACTGAAGAAACTGTGCGATATTGCCGGTATGATTATTCATCAAAGAGGTTTGTTGCCAGCGCCGACCGCACGGAGGGTTGGTTTAATCAAATCTTTGCACACCTGCCATTGCCGCTCCTGCGGCTGGCCGGCCAGATTTTATACCCTCATTTATCTTGAGCAAAATACGGGCAAATAAACAGATTCATGAATCCTAAGCACACCGCCCCGCCGCCGGCAACACCCGGGATTACTCCCCCGGACGTTTACTACATTCTGTTCCGGCACAAATGGCTTATCGCCATTCTTACGTCCATCGCCCTGGCCGCCGCCACTGCGGTGCATTTCATGTGGCACATGCCATACATGTCGGAGGCCGAATTACTCATCAAGTACGTCCAGGAAACCACGCCGCTGCAGGAGAGTGTGGCTGGATCTCACTTGACCAGGCCGGATGTTCGCGGCGAGACCATCGTTAATTCCGAGATTGCGATTCTAACCAGCATGGATCTGGCCAAGCAAGTGGCCAAAGAATTGACTCCCGCAAAAATTTTAGGAAAGTCCAACGGCAGCTTGACCAACGACAACCTTATTGCTGCTGCGATTATGGTTAAAACGGGGCTGGTCATACCCGTGGAATTGACCCGGGGCGATATCATCCGCATGACTTTCTCCCACCCCGATCCTGAAATGGTGACAGTCATTCTGGGCAAGATCATCGAAGTTTATCAGGCGACGCATACCGCCATCCACCACCCCGAGAATAATGAGTTTGTCACGACGGAAATTGATCGAATCAAAGCCCGGAAGGATGAGATCGACGCACGCTTGCGCGATATGAGAATCAACGGCGGTATTATGACCATCGATGACAGCAAGAAATTTTACAATGAACGCATGGCGGAGATTCAAAGAGAGATCAGCGATGCCGAGGCCGAAGAGGCGGCCTATCAGGAGTCGATAAAGGAGATGACGAAAATAATGCCTCCCGCAGCATTGACAACCGCTTCAACCAGCAACACGGACGTCCGCACGACGAATCAACTGGCGCCCATCCCTGCCGAAACTGTGTCTGATTACCAGCGCATCTGCAGTCGGCTCGCCACTCAGAAAGAAAGGTACGTGCAACTCCTCGGCATGTATACCACCAACTATTCCGGCGTGAAGGATCAGCAGATGCAGATCGACAAAACTGAAGCTGAGAAGACAACTTTGGAACAGAATTTCCCCGGTTTGATCGCCATGAAACCAACCGACTCGCGGAGCATACCCATCAATGGCAGATCGGGTCTGGACCCAAGGGAGGCGCTGAACGAGATAATCATCAAATCGGATGCGCTGTCAGCCAAAATTCAGTTCCTGACCAACAGACTGGCCCAGGTGCAAAGCCTCGGAACCAACATTATCGCACAGGAAGGTCCTTTGTCGCAATTGCAAACCGAGAAGAGTCTCCTGGAGACCCAGCTCAGCTACTATCAACAAAGACTGGATCA
>Ga0206872_10414_pt1 | contig 10268 bp, 13 predicted proteins | sample Alteio_BWOrgCont_34_FD_152906 | JGI IMG/M metagenome (GOLD analysis project Ga0206872, IMG submission 152906) | Enriched cells from forest soil in Barre Woods Harvard Forest LTER site, Petersham, Massachusetts, United States -... | ecosystem: Environmental > Terrestrial > Soil > Temperate forest >... | reverse complement strand
TTCTTTCTGATGGCCCTTTTATCGAGGCCCGCGAAGGGATTTCGGGTTATCAAATTATCTGGGCGGAAAATATTGAACAGGCCGCCGCAATTGCCCAGACCTGCCCGTTACTGCCAGGCGGCCTGGGAGTGATAGAGGTACGCCCGATTGCCACCATATACAGTGTGAATAATGAATGAATGTGAGCAGCGTATCGAAATTCTTTATAAAGAAAGATTCGGTCAGCTAATCTCGCTGATCTTGCAGCGTTTCCGGCACCTGCCTATTGATTGGGCCGAAGATATCGTGCAGGAAACTTTTACAGCGGCCGCAGTACATTGGCCAATGACAGGCGTGCCCGAAAATCCTTCCGGATGGCTCTACCAGACCTGTAAAAACAAATCCATCAACCTGCTTAAAAAAACCGCTAAAACTGCAGATTTATCCCTGGCCAAAACGGCGTCGGTAGCCGCGGACGAGATTTCCGAGGATGGTTTTAAAGATGCACAATTGCGGATGCTGATGGCTTGCTGTCATCCGCACCTGACGCCAAAAACGCAGATTGTGCTGGCCCTTAAATATGTCTTCAACCTCAAGGTTGAAAATATTGCCCTGCAGCTTGGGGCCGAACCCGATGCTATTGAAAAAATGCTGTACCGTGCAAGGCAAAAAATAAAAAGCGAGTCATTGATTTTATCCACCGGGCTTTATGGTTATTCCGTGGAGCGGCTTTCGGTAATGCATAAGGTGATCTATCTCGTATTTAGTGAAGGCTACAAGCAATCAGGCGAAAAAATAAGCCAGGGAAAAATTTTGTGCGAAGATGCGCTTATGCTCAATAAATTTTTGTTTGACAGCCCGTTGTGCAATCCGGAAACCAAGGCACTGCAGGCACTCATGCTTTTTAATGTCGCCAGGTTTGATGCCCGCTTTGACGCGCAGGGCAATGCGGTTGAGCTGGAGTACCAGGCCCGAACGCTCTGGGATCAATCATTAATACAGCTGGCAGCGTTTTTATTAACCGAATCAGAAGATGCTGTCTTTTCACCCTACCACCTTGAAGCCGCTATCGCCCATGTGCACTGCGCTGCGCGCAAATTTGAAGATACCGATTGGGATGCCATTTGCAAATATTACGATGTGCTGTTAAAAGTGTACCCCAGCCCGTTTGCCGAGATAAATTATGCAGTGGCATTGCAGTACAATCACCAAAACGACAAGGCGTTTCGCATCCTGATGGATCTTCACCGCAACCCCTATTTTAATAAACTGCCCATTCTTGAACTCACCATCCGAAGGTATTTTGAACGCCCTACTACCTGACATAACGGGCATCCGAGCCGTCATGCAAAAATAATAGTCAGCTGATGTCCGGTATTGGCTTTTGTTATTGTCTAAACTAATAAAACAAAAAATCACGGAACTGACTACTGGTTTCCGTCTCCGTGCGGTCTGGCGAACAGGAACCTGCGTTCCATGAAAAAAATAACAGGTTCATTAAAAACACATTGCAAATAAAATTATACGATATGAAAAATAAATTCAAAAAAAATGCGGTCGGATGCTTATTTGCGATTATCCTGATCTCGTTTACCATCCACTGTACCGCCCAGGGTAACAAACAATCTAACGAAAAAATAGTCAGAACGGTTTATACCGCTTATGAGAAAAAAGATTGGAACATGTTGAAGTCCGTTCTCGCTGATGGGTTTACTTTCTCCAGCCCGGTTGATGTGCCCCCTATTGATGTAAAAAAATATAAGGAAAAGTGCTGGCCAAATTGCGACAACATCAAAAAGTTTGAGATTGATAAGCTTATGGTTGATGGAAATAATGCCTTTGTAACCTATCATTGCTGGACGATAAACGGCAAAGTATTATGCAACACCGAGTATTTTTCATTAAAAGATGGTAAAATTAAAGGGTTAGTATGTTTTTTTGGCCCGGGTATAGGCTTCCCTGATAACAAGGAAAAATAAATGCGATAGAAGAATTCCTGGGCCCCAGTCAGGTTCCCTGGTTGCCAGTTAACCCGGAAATGATTTTTTTGTGGTGCGCAGGGAAGCCAGCGGAATGATTTCGACGACGGGAAATTCAAGGTTAATACACGTTAAACCGTACCATTATCCGTCATATTTTTGTCTGAATGATGATTTTTGTGCTATGAATACAGTTGAGCTTTTGATAGAAAAAACAATAAAATTATATGAATCCCACACTGGCTGGGGTGATAGCGATGATTGGACCAACCAGGATTTTGTAACATTAAGCGAGAAAATACAGGAGCGCACAGGCGCAGCTTTGAGCCACGTAACCTTAAAACGAATATGGGGGAAAGTGAAATATGACAGCCTGCCCAACACCCATACGCTGAATACGCTGGTGCAATTTTTAGGTTACGAAAACTGGCGCGACTTTAGATCGCAAAATGGCAACGCGACGGCAAGCGCAATAACCCCAAAGCAAATCAAGGGCAACGACCACGCCTATTCTGTTGTTGAAAATAAACCGGAACGCAGGAACAAAACATGGATTTTAAGGCTATTTAGTTTATTGCAATCGCTGTGGTTTTAATCCCATTAAATTTATTAGATAATTTTAATAGGAATTGACAAGTATTTCGTTGATTATCAGTATGGTTTATGCATTATATTATGCTGAATTAAAAAATTGTAAATTAATTTTTGAAGAATAGCCCTTAGATTCTATATTTGCAGTCCCAAAACAAGGGGAGTTTAGCTCAGCTGGTTCAGAGCATCCCGACCAAAGTCGGGAGGGTCACTGCCCAAGGGGTTAAGAAAATAAAAAGGGAGTTTAGCTCAGCTGGTTCAGAGCATCCCGACCAAAGTCGGGAGGGTCACTGCCCAAGGGGTTAAGAAAATAAAAAGGGAGTTTAGCTCAGCTGGTTCAGAGCATCCCGACCAAAGTCGGGAGGGTCACTGCCCAAGGGGTTAAGAAAATAAAAAGGGAGTTTAGCTCAGCTGGTTCAGAGCATCCCGACCAAAGTCGGGAGGGTCACTGCCCAAGGGGTTAAGAAAATAAAAAGGGAGTTTAGCTCAGCTGGTTCAGAGCATCCCGACCAAAGTCGGGAGGGTCACTGCCCAAGGGGTTAAGAAAATAAAAAGGGAGTTTAGCTCAGCTGGTTCAGAGCATCTGCCTTACAAGCAGAGGGTCACTGGTTCGAACCCAGTAACTCCCACAAAGTGGAAGACCAAATACTTCCGAAACCCTGTAAATTAGCTGATTTACAGGGTTTTTTGTTTAATCCAATATCAATTCCAATCAAAGCTTTTCAATGTTTATGGAACCAATGTGAGTACCAATTTTTGGTTTGTACTTTTGTGGTACTCTAAAACGGTGTATCGTATTGATTAATAATTAATTAACTTTAAGATTAGTCATAAAAAACCATCGTTTTTAAGCCTGTTTGATACGGTATTTGAAGCACCAAATAAGTTTCGAATACAACTAATAGCAAATCGTATCAAAAAATAGAAGAAAATGAAAGCAACAAACAAATTTGGAATTCACTTCAAAATAAGAAGTGAACGTATTAAAGATGGGAAAGCCCCGGTTTTTGTGGGGCTTGCGGTTAATGGAAATAAGGCATACATCGCGCTAAAGAACTTTCAAGCAGAAATTGCTCACTGGAATATTGATCAGGGCTGCGGAAAGACAACGTCTAAACAAGGAAGGCAGATCAATAATTATCTTGACGAGATCCGGCTAATATTTAAGAGCCATTATAAGTATCTGGAATTAAGTGGACGGAAAATTACCCTGGATGCCCTCAAGGACGCTTTCCTGGGAAACACCAAGGAAGATAAACCTTTTACGTTTACGCAACTTATAGACTACCATAATGAGCAGGGTGAAACACTGCTAGCGGTTGGCACAATGCGGCATTATAAAGTAACGCAAAGGTATCTGATAAAATTCTTCCAACAGAAATTCAATAAACCGGATATTAATCTGATAGAACTGGATTATAAGTTTATTTCGGATTTTGAATTATTTCTTTACAATCATAAGCCTAAAGATCATCAAAAACCCATGGACACGAATGGTGTGCTCAAACATATCATCCGGTTGAAGAAAATGACAAACCTGGCAGTAAAATTAAAATGGCTTCCTGCAGACCCGTTTCAAGGTTTTAAAATGACCCGTAAAAGGGTTGACAAAGATTTCCTGTCCGAATTCGAGTTGAGAGCAATTGAAGAGAAATATTTCGAATTAGATCGTTTGGCAATGGTAAGAGATATATTTATCTTCTCTTGTTATACAGGACTTTCATATGTCGACATGTCGAATTTAAAATATGACAATATTGTTAGAGGCATAGACGGTGAAAATTGGATACAGACCAGTAGACAAAAAACAGCTATTCCGGTTAATACCCCGATTTTACCCAAAGCACAAATAATAATTAATCGCTATAGAAACGATGTGCGGGCACAGGAAAAGGGAACAGTATTTCCAATAATTTCGAATCAAAAGGTAAACAGCTATTTGAAAGAAATTGCCGACTTGTGCGGAATACGCAAGAACCTTACATTTCACGTTGCCAGGCATACGTTTGCAACCACGATTACATTGTCAAATGGCGTTCCTATAGAAACCGTCAGCCGAATGCTTGGCCATAATAAACTTTCTACGACGCAAATTTATGCGCGGGTATTAGAGAAAAAAGTGAGTGAAGACATGGCTGCGCTGAAAAGAAAACTTGGATAAAAGATGAAATAAAGGGAGATGTGTGTGAAAAGGCATGTAGAAACGTCGTTAAGAAAATATGAACAAGGTGCGCCTCGATGTGCTTTTTTGCTCCTTTAGATACAGCCATCCAAATTTAATTGGCGTTTTTATTGAAAAAGAACACCAATCGCTCAAAATAACTTAAACCAATTAATTGATTTTAAATTTAATTATATTTGTATGACAACATTTCATCAAGCCATGAGCACTGTAACCGCGACAGACTTAGACTCAATGTCCATCTTCGACCTATCGGACGAACAGCTTCGGGAAAGATTGCGTCCTGCCTACGACGCCATGAAGCTGCAAGCATTTGCAAAAGGCAGCTATATTACTTATTCCGACCCTTCAGTTTGTCCAACCACTTCCCATATGGTACATGAATACAGTGACCGGAAAGAATTGATTTGGATGGACGATAGCTATCAGGAACACTTCGTAAAAATCCTTTGATACCATGCCAGTTAACCCGCAGCTATTATTTGTCGCGGGGCCAAACGGTGCAGGAAAATCGACTTTTTCCAAAAAATTGTCGGATCCCGGTGCTGTTATCTTTGACGTGGACAAAGTTAATGCCCGAATCGAGGCCCAATCTCCTGATAAGCCCAAAAAGCTGATATATCAGGAAGCGACCCAGGAATTTTTCAACCTTGCTACTGAAGCTATTAAGCAAAAGCAGCACTTTACCTTAGAAACCAACTTCCGGGATGAGCCGTTAGTGGATATTGTCGCCCATTTTAAGCGAAACGGATACACCACCAATATGGTTTACCTGGTGTTGAAGAATATAAAAGAATCCGTTTCCCGTGTAAATCAAAGGGTGACGAACGGTGGGCATTATGTAGACCAAAAGAATATCGAGCAAAATTATGACCTGGGCTTACAATACCTTGAACGTTTTGCAGATCGGTTTGATAACCTGGAAATTATTGACGCTTCTGGGAATGATTTTCAATTACGGTCAGTACTTAGCATTCAGCAACAACAACTTGTTTATCTAAGTGCTGATTTGCCTACGGGTGTGGAAGAGACGATTAAGCGCATCGCCAGTCGCTACAATTCCAGAGGATTGGATGACGACGAAGAAAGGGGCTGGATGCGTGGGCCTAGTCGCTGATTACCCTTCTGACTGGAGTGTTGATTTACTCTGTACCGGAGAAAATCTCAATCGCCAACGCACAACATGTCATTGCACCGCTTAAACAGCCGGCAGCAGCAAGCAGGGAAACTGTCAAGGGTGGCGCTGCCAAAACCATAAACAATCCGCGCCATTTACATGCCCTTGACGGTTTTCCTGCGGTGCTATTTTTGTGGCTGCGGTGTAATGTCCCGTATGACGTAATTCGAATTTCCTACAAGCTTATCGAATGAATTATTACCCTGGATTATAATTTAAATCCGAATATAATATTGGTGTGGATTTTCCTCTATTAACACGTCAAGTCTGTCGTCTTCATCAAAAAAGATTTTCAATTGCTCAACATGATCAAGTTTGGAAACTTTTCTTTGTAATTCATCAAACGTTTTTTTAGCCTTATATTTTCGGCATGAATAAATATCGCTTGGAAACGCTGCTTAACGACATTGTTAATTGGCTTTGAATACATTGACAGAATATTTTTTTTGAAATTACAAGTTTGAATGTATAGTCCAATGTATCTTCGCACAATACACAATCTAAGTCGTACAGTACCTCATGAACGAACATCTGAAAGATCATTTTATTAGTCTCCTATTTGAGGAATACAAGCTTGCATCTTTTATTTGGAAACTCATGTCCTTAGGTGTGAATATGGATGGACTGGATGTGCGAAACCATCACATTATTTTGGATATCATAGGCTTTCCAGCAGACAATTCTGGAGACGCCAGATTTAGGGATATGGACGAATTGCCCGATGATTACTGTTGCCGCGACTGGCTAACGGACCCCTTCCTTGAGCTGATCAGGAAGTTAAGTGAAGCAAAAGAAATAGTATTGACTGATGCAGGTCTTAAACTGAAGGAAGGGCAGGATGAAACTATTGTGAGAAAAGAACTTGGTAGCCACGTGGGTTGGTTATTCGAGGAATTTCAGGCTTTGACTTGACGCCGGGAAGTCCTATCAAAAACCCTTTGGCACGATGAATGAGATTCGAATACACGAAACTCGCATTACGGATTGCAGCGGCATCCTTCGTAGAAGATACAGCGGAAAGCCGGGCCCCGATAAAGATCGGGGAAATGCCCTGATACTTTCAATACTACCGCCTATTTGTCCTCGGCATTTTCCTTCTATACCTGTTTCTTCCCAGGACTGCTTCGTCATCAATGTCGTCGCTTATTTCAATGTTAATTGCATTACCAAAGCCGCCATAGCTATCAGCAGCGGAACTATCATCCACAAAATAAGCATCCTGACCTCTTTCCAATGATCTTTCTGGAGTAACGACATCCTCACTTCCAGTTGATTCATCATTTTGGCTAAGACTGCCAATTGCTGGTTTTGACTCTCCGAATTCAGGCGTATCTCTTGCAGGGTTTTCAACACCCAGGTTAACTCCTCGTCCGTGTTGGTTGTCGGCGGAATTGTTGTTTTCAGGCGTTGGGTTTCCGTATTTTGTTTTTGTTCTGCCGTTTGCTTCGCTAATTGCCTGGCTGTCTCTAATTTGTTCATAGTCGACTTTTTTTATGATCTCCGCCCATTTGAATCGGTTGCCCAAAGCCTGTCCTTTTATCTTAAAGCCGTCATGAAAATAGGTTATGCCAGTTACCCTTCCAGTTGAGGCCTGATTGAACAGGAAGTGAATACCCACCTGGTCGCCTTGCCTGATTAAATCCTGTAAAGTGACATTTTTTTGATTAAGCAACCTATTCATTAATTCCTGCAACAACATTTTTTCAGAAGGCTTGCCGGTTCGGGTTACCATTTCCAACTCGTCTTTAGTCGGCGCCCGCTGCAATACATTGTTGCCCTGTTCTATTGATTTATAGTTATCCGGCTCATCAGATACAGTGTTATGCCGTTCTAAAGATATACCGCTATTTACGCTGGCTGCTTTAACGATATAGGGTTCTGCTGATATATTGTTACCCGGCTCTATTGATAGGTTGTTACCTTGTTCTACGGCTATATCGCTGTTTGACTCAATTATTCTATGGTTATTTTGCTCTACGGTTATCAAGTTATATTGATGCTCCAATTTTCTTAGGATAGCTTCGCTCTTTTTATAATTATTACTATCCGAAACAACATCCCCATCAAAGGTGATGCGGTTTACCAAAAGGTGAATGTGCGGATGGTCGGCATCATAGTGGCGGAAGATCATATATTGATTATTTGTATAGCCGCTCTCCCTTAAATAATCCTGTGCAATTGTCAACAGCTTCCCATTGTCCAATAGGTCTTCTTTAGAAAAATTAAGACTGGTGTGGTAAACATACCTGTTCAAGTTAGGCCTCAGGCTTCTAACCAGGCTTAATTCCCGTTGGATCACCCTCGAATCGGTGGAGGTAAAATTACTTTCCAATAATTCCGCCCGCTTTTTTGGATCGGGATGATACAGCTTTTTCAAATTGTAGTTCAAAGCCCCTAAGAAGCTTTTACCTATCTTCTGAATCGCTATCATGAATTATCTGATCAATGATGGTTTGCTGCTGCTTCATCAACTGCGTCAGTACCTGGTTAAGGAACTTGCTTATTTTACCTGCATTTGCCAGCCTTGTTACCTGATTCAAATTCGTTCCGATTTTTTTTAATTCCAGGTAGGTATTCAGTTCAATCCGGGGTATTCTAGCGACAGGAAATTTGCCTTTGAATAACTTCGCCCTTATTATTGCAGCGGGCGTTTTACCGCAAATCTCCGCAGCTTTTTCCAATCTCTTTTGTTCATCCGCTGTGAGGCGGATCGTAAAATTAATCGTCCGCCTCGAGTCCTCGTTAATTTTCGGCCTTCCCATATATCGGCATTACAGTATATCCAGGTAACATTGTATCATTGTAACTAATCGCCTTGTTATATAGCTATAGCACTATATAACAAAGCAGCGATCCTAATTCGATGCCTTATTTCTTTTTCCCATCCATCATTTTTATGATGTCCTCATATTTGTAATAAATGATACCGCCGATCTTTGTAAAGCCCAATGTGCCGTTTACACGGAGGTTTTGTAATGTTCCGGGAGAGATTCTCAACATGTTTTTAACCTGGTAACTTTTCAGCCATTTCTTTGGTTCCTCGCTAGGCTTTCCTAATAAATTTTTGATGTCATTTAAAAGCCGTTCCCTGAATTCATTTAGATCTTCCTTAGTGATAATTTCTGCTGCCATAATTCATTTGTTTTTTCTACTGCAAAAATGACCTCAATAACTATCGAAACATCAGGAGTATTTCGGTACTACCGTAAAATTTAATCGGTTTTAAACCGAAGCACTTCCTGATGATACGGCAAAAAATTGCAGTTATACGTTTTGTTTGGTTCTGAAAGCAAATCTTGGACTTTGGAAAAGAATAATATGGTTGCCTGGAGGGTGGCAACCTGAAATATTTTTCAGATCAAAATGGCTACTTTTTCATTCCTCCCTTAAAATGATATGCTGAACAAAGTGAAGTATATCGGGTCCGGGTATCCCGGCAAGCCGTTTTCGCATGGCGAAAACATGGCTTGCTTTACTGACATTATTATAGGGGGAAACGATTTTTATATTCCCCTGTCGTGAATTATAAAATATTTTTAAGATTTAAAAAAACAGGGGATAAATCAACTCTGTTTAAGTTTGGATGCCATACTTAAGGTCGTATGCTGAACCGCTCTTAAACGTTCTTTTGGTATGAGTCCTCCGGTTTCCCGGCAGATACCATAGGGCTTGTTTTCTATCCGCATTAAAGCAGCTTCTAATTGATCGATGAATTTTGGTTAATTGGTGTAAACACTAAACACCTCAATCATGGAATCCATTATTTATGTCATCACCCATAATATATCAGCAGTTCGCCTAACTGGCATTTTTTATATCATTTCCCCACCTGGAAAGAAGGAAAAAGACCAGTGGGATACCTGGTTAACAGTTGCTAAAATGGACATCCTGCCCCAGGCCTTATGTTTTCCTTGTCCCTGGCAAGCATGGCCCTGCCCTGCCTGAAAGTCACTATCCAGATACTGTCAAAATCATTCGACGGCCATTTTAATTGGCTGCCATCTATCCCCAGATATTGTAATATCGGCGATAAGCCCTGGTGTTCCCAAACGATGAGTACGGTACCCCTTTCGGCGATCAGCGCTTTGGCAATCCCTTTTGCATCATCCACATCAAAAGCCGAGTTTAAACGGAGATTATATTTAATGGCAAATGGGCTGATTGTCTGAAGCATCCGCGTATGTTTAGTCACGTTACCTTGTTTTAAGGCAGGGATGTAAACGTTCGCGGGTTTGCCGAATTTCTTATAGAGTACTGCCGGTAAAAACAAAGAGCGGTTCAGGCCCTGGCAATTTAAGTTGTCGCTGTCGTCCGGTTTCTCTCCATGCCTTATAAAAACCAATTTCAGGGTTTGGCTTTG
>Ga0206872_10413_pt1 | contig 10285 bp, 11 predicted proteins | sample Alteio_BWOrgCont_34_FD_152906 | JGI IMG/M metagenome (GOLD analysis project Ga0206872, IMG submission 152906) | Enriched cells from forest soil in Barre Woods Harvard Forest LTER site, Petersham, Massachusetts, United States -... | ecosystem: Environmental > Terrestrial > Soil > Temperate forest >... | reverse complement strand
GGCATGTCCGGAATTGAACTGCAGGCGCACCTCAATATTGAACGATGCCCCATCCCGATCATCTTCCTTACCGGTCGCGGCGATATTCCGTTAGTAGTAAGTGCGATGAAACAAGGCGCCAGTGACTTCCATACCAAGCCTGTAAACGGAACCTCGCTCCTCAATTCAGTGGCGCGGGCATTGCAACAGAATATCGCCAACGCACGAGACTCCGACGAACAAGCTCGCTTAATCGCGCGATACGAGTCTTTAACGCCCCGAGAACGGGAGATATTGCCGATGTTGACGAGCGGCCTACTGAACAAACAGGTGGCTTATGAATTGGGGATCACCGAGTACACTATTCAACTTCATCGCGGTCACATTATGCGAAAGATGGAAGCTGACTCCTTTGCAGCACAAATCCGGATGGCGGACAACGTCCTCGTCCATCTACCAACAAACGAAATTTGGGGCCTTGCAGGCGGAGATCTTGGGCCGGATCCTGCGCCAATTATTGCCGCGGCCGGGGATTGAAGGGGTTATCGGGACTGTCGACAGCATAGGTTGAACGGGTTGAAACAACGGCGTTTATAAGGGGAGTTCGCCCACATTTGGCAGCTGGGTTTAACGGAGCCTGAAGCGCATTGAGTATTGCGATGACTCAGATCGGGGATTTGAACACACGATACGGACGGGTGCACGCTGACCTGCAGAGGAGACGTCCTTATGAAGGCTTACGACGCAAAGTGTCTCGACCGGGTCGCATGCACCGTGAAGGTCCTTCAAGGGAAATGGACTGTGCAAGGTGTTTGCGCGCTGCTTGATGGCCCAGTTCGTTTGAGTTAGCTAAGTCGGCTCAAACAAGCTGCGTCGAAGAAGGCCCAAACCGCAAACCTTAGGTCACTTGAAAGATTACACCTGATCGTGCGGCGAGACCTGAGCAGTTCAGTTCTTCATGTGGAATATGAAATTGCAGAATTCGCGCGTGCGCCACTTGCGGCGCTGGTCGACCAGCTTTCGCGGTTTCAGAAATACTCCCCCGCAAGCGCGAACGCCTAACCACTCCATCGACTATATATTCGAAAATGCCGCATCATCGACCGGTAAAGTGCTACCTTGCTCGATCGGTCCTGATAAAGCTGACTTCGGGGCGGTAATCGCCCCCAGAGGACGATCCGCGGTAATGTGCATATCGACAAAGAGATACTTAAGGTTGGTAACCGTCAGCCATCCACCGTGCAAACAGCTCAATGCGATCCTGGGGCCAGGGGCCCTCTCCCCGCGGCGGTGGAGGAGGCATCACATTGCCGCCGATGCCGCGAATGCGGTCGTAGATCACCGCTGCGTGTGCCTTGACGTCATCGTAGCTTGCCAAGTTGAACGCCTTACTCATCGCCCGAATGTCTCGCTCAGTAAACATTGGGCGAATGTCGGATTGATAGCTCGTCAGTCCTGCCATGGTCCTCACCTGTTGGAATGATCCTACAATGTCCTGGTCGCGCGCCTCCCGGAGCTAAGGGCAGAGATCGCTAGGCGGGTTACTTTGGCCGATCTCCCCAAATCGTTTCTCCGTTTTGTTGGCTGGCACGACACCGAGGAGCCACGCCGTATGCTGATTGCCAAGGCGACCAAGAACACGCCCCAGAATGTTTTCTCGGACACGTGGAAAAGGTGCAATCAATCGCGTAGGTCTTTCCAGATGTCGCACTAGGGCCGCTCAAGTTTCACTTCCACGGCGTCCATGCTGGCGTAGTCGATTGCCTGCAAGATCGAAACTACGAGCTTGCCTTGGGTGTTGGGCTGCAGACAGTGGAAGATATTGATCAGCGCCAGCGCCGGTCATGCATCCTGAGCGATGTCAAATCTGCGCATGAGAGCCGTTCCAATGGGGAAGAAGTCAAATACGCGCCGGCCCGCCGACTGGCTTTGTGCCGCGCACACTGCTCATTATTTTCTGAAAATTAGAGGGTCATTTTGTTACAAGACGCTTTCCTGTTGACAAAATATCCTAATGTGAGTTTCAATCTAACACTTGAGTGAACCGGTTCACTATGATTTAGTGTCTAGGCTTGCCGAAAACTTGGCCGTGTTTCCATTAGTGCTTGGCAGGTTAGCCCTGCCGCAACTTCAAAGTAGCGCCAGGCAAACATTTCGCGCCGCCAATTAACGCACTTGGATTCGCAAGCGGTCGGATGATCCGATGTTCCCCTGAACCGAATCGAGAGCTCGATTTCGCGGTATGCGCATTACCTTCCCCAAAAGCCAATAAGAGATTGCAATTGCAACGGTGCGATCCCGACGAACATCGAGATCGTGCAATCAGACCGAACGGCAATGGCGACGAAATATAAGAAAAAATTCGATCCGGCCTGCGTTTTTGAACAAATGTGTCAAATGGCCCTCGGTTGATTCCACCCGCCGCGCCATGGAGGATCTATAAGCAAAAGAGCAGCGTTGTTTGTCGGCCGCCACAGCAATTTGGAGTTGCCTTATCCGGATGCAACAGCTCACAAACTACATTCACCTTCAGTGATCACTACCTCGGGCGCGGCTAGAAAGAACACCGGAACTGCTGAGTCGTTCTAATGAAACGATTGAGCGATCACCGAATAACGGAGGAACCATCATGAAGAACAAGATCTTGCATAGCATGATTACAGGTTGCGCTGCTGCGGTGCTGCTGATGGCAACCGCCGCGCGTGCCGCTGAAGCACCTTACGGCGGAACACCGGCTGCCCTCCCTGGTACGGTGCAGGCGTAGAACTACGACACAGGCGGCCAAGGGGTTGCCTATTTCGTCACTTCGGTCAACGGAACGGCGAATGGTTACCGCTCAGATGGCGTCGGCCTGGAAGTGACCACCGACACTGGCAGGGGCTACGACCTCGGCTGGACAGCAGCCGGCCAGTGGTTCAAGTACACAGTGAATGTGGCCACGGCTGGAACCTACACGGTCACCTTCCGCGTGGCTGCGGAAAGCGCTATTGCCGATGCATTCCATATCTCCAATTCCGCTGGCACCAACCTCAGCGGCTCGGTCGCCGTTCCCAATACCGGCGCTTGGCAGACTTGAACCAGCGTGACGGCTACGGTCACGCTCCCGACCGGGACGCAGACGCTCACCGTGAACCAGGACAACCCCGGCTCGAACCTGAACTGGTTCTCATTTGCGCTCGTGGGTGAAGGGCCTTATGGCGGGACACCCGCGGCAATTCCGGGCACGGTGATGGCAGAGAACTACGATACTGGCGGCCAAGGAGTTGGCTACTGCGTGACCTCAGTCAATGGAACGGACAACGCCAATCGTTCCGACGGCGTTGACCTGGAAACAGCATCGGCCCCGGCAACAGGTAACGATGTCGGCTGGACGGTTGCCGGACAATGGTTCCTCTATGCCGTGAACTTATCCACGGCCGGGACATACAAGGTCAATATTTTGGTTGCTGCGGAAAGCGCAATCGCCGATGCATTCCATATCTCCAACTCCGCGGGAACCAACCTCACGGGCGCGGTCGCAATTCCCGACACCGGCGCTTGGCAAACGGGGACGACGGTGACGGCCACCCTTATACTACCCGCGGGCGTGCAGACGCTGACGCTGGACCAGGACGCGGGCGGCTGGAACATCGATTCCATGGCGTTTGCGGCATCCGGCGTCGAAGGGCCTTACGGAGGAACTCCGGCAGCAATTCCTGGCGAGGTGCTGGCGGAGAATTACGACACCGGCGGCTCTGGAGTTGGCTACTATGTGACTTCAACCAATAGGACGGATAATGCCTATCGTTCCGACGGCATCGATCTGGAGACAACGTCAGCCCCCGGCGGTGGCAACGACGTCGGCTGGACTGCTGCCGGACAGTGGTTCCGCTACACGGTCAACGTGGCCATGGCCGGGACGTACACGGTCACCTTCGAGGTTGCATCTCCAAACGGTGTGACCGATGGGCTCCATCTCTCCAACTCGTCGGGGACCAATCTGACCGGGTCGGTCAATGTTCCTGAGACCGGCGGTTGGCAAGACTGAACGACGGTAACGGCTACCGTAACACTTCCGGCGGGCCGGCAGGTCCTGACATGGAACCAGGACAACGCCGGATACAATCTCTACTCGATGTCATTCGCGGCGGGTAGCGGCGGCGGAACCGGTAATTGCAGCGGTGTTTCCAACATTACGGTCAATGGAATGGCCTACACGCCGAGCTTTTGTCAGGAATTTAATGGTGCAGTGGGTTCTGCCATTGACACCACGGTGTGGAATTTCGACCTTGGAAATAATGGCGGCTGGGGCAATGGCGAAGCGGAAGTTTATTGCGGTCCTCCGGGTTACGCAGGCAATCCATCGCAATGCCCGACAACCTTCAGCACTTCCACGGCACCGGTTTACATCGACGGCAATGGTCACCTCGTGATCCAGCCGATCTATGAAAACGGAGCGTAGCTGTCGGCGCGCATGGAGACTTCAGGGAAGCAGAATGTCACGTACGGCATCCTCGAAGCCAGCATCCAGGCGCCCAACACCACCAACCAGGGTCTGTGGCCGGCCTGGTGGGCGCTTGGCAGCGACTACCCCACGGTCGGCTGGCCCGATTGCGGCGAATCCGACATCATGGAGCTGTGGTCTCCTCAGGTTGATAATGGACCAGGGCCGGGTGGTAACAACTCCACCATCCATACTGAAGAGACCGGAGGCGACGGCATCGGCGATCGGTATACATTCCCAGGCGCCGAGTCCAACGATACTGCGTTCCACACCTACGGCATCGTGTGGACCGAAAACCAGATGCAGTTCTTCGTGGATAACCCAGCACGTTCTTCACAGTGACCCCAAGCAGCCTGCCCTCGGGCGATACCTGGCCTTTCAACCAGGCCATGTACATGCTCCTGAACGTGGCTGTCGGTGGCACCCTCGGTGGATCGGATGCTGGTCTGGCCAGTCCGGCCGGGGCGATGAAGGTGGATTACGTTCGCTGGTACACACCGCAATAGACTCAGTCAACTTTACGAGCAACGGCAATATGCAGTATCCATCATCACCGACAAACGACAGAGGCATGCGCAAGGAGTTTCTGCGAATGCCTCTGTTCTTCTATTGAATCCGTGCTTGCCTATATCGAAGTCCCGTGCGGCGCGGAGCATCGTTTTTCCGGACGCGAAATTATGGCTGAGTTTCGTCAGGCCACCGGCATACCGACTGCTTCCAACATGGTTGCGACAGACTGGCGCGAACTGAATCATGAGGCTCAACTCGCCGATCCACATTTCTGGACAATGGATGGCTCAGTTCGGGCTTCGGCGTTTTGTCGGGATCACGGCATGACGTGGGGTTCGCATTCGAATCATCACTTTGATATTTCCCTGGCCATGTTCGCGCAGGTCGCGGCTGCTGCGCTTGGCGCGGTCACAGCGGTGGACACTTATTGGATCTTGGCAGGATGGGGGCAGCTTACTCGCGAGCCGCTTCGCATCATAGACGGCGCTATCGACGTGCCTTCAAGGCCCGGCTTTGGTGTCGAACCCGACTTTGAAAGGATCGAGCATGAGCATTGGCATTACCAGCGTATCGGCGTCGTTGCTCGCGACGATTCCGCTGCTATGCAGTTTCTGTCGCCGGGCTGGCGCTTCGATCCGAAACGCCCCTGCTTGGCAATTTGAAAGACCAGTTCGCGGGAGTGCGGTTCCTGATTGCGTCGCGCAACCCTGCGCACTTGCTCTCAAGATAGTGTTTAGCTTTCAAGAACTTTTGCTCCGCGAGCGTTCTTCAACACCTGCCTCTTGCCCTTTGCGGGAACCGACTGACGTGGGCAAGTGGACGACCGCACGATCAGTTTAGGACGAACGCAAAGGTCTTGAACCCTTGCGTTGCTCGCGAGCTTACGAATGAGGAGTTCCGCCGCCGCTGCACCCATTTCCTGCAGGGGCTGGCGAACGGTTGTCAGTGGCGGATTTGCGATGCTCGCGAACTCGATATCGTCGAATCCCACGACTGAAACATTAGTAGGAACCTCGAAGCCGGCCTCTCTTAATACCGCCATCGCACCGAGGGCCGAGACATCATTGTAAGCAACAAGTGCGGTGAAGGGCTTGCCGCTACTAAGCAACTTCTGTCCTGCAATACGACCCTCCTCGGCATGGCGCTCGAGTCGCTCCAGTTGAACTGTAAGGCGAGGATCGACTCGAACGCCAAGCTTTTTGCAAGTGGTCAGCACTGCGTTCCAGCGATCTTCAGAGTCGCCGTTTCCAACAGGTCCTTTGATAAAGGCGATTTCTCTATGGCCAAGGCTAACGAGGTGATTAATGGCTTCCCAAATGCCTAAGGCGTTGTCGATGGAAACCCGTGAACTCCATTTAGGCGAGCGATCAGTGCAGATCGTCACGGCGGGGATTCCCGGCGTTTCACTCGGAGTTGAATCGATCAGCAACAGGCCTTCGGCTCCGCGGTCGCAGAGAGTTTCAATATGCCGTTTGAGAAGTGACGTGGACCAAAAGTGGTTGGAGACAAAGGCTGTGTACCCAGTGTCCAACAGACGGCGTACAAAGCCGCTGAGTAACGCCCCCTCGTAGCCGTTACCGAAGTCTGGAGCAATCACTCCTATGAGGAAGCTACGCTTTTTGCCGAGTGAACGGGCGAAATAGTTGGGACGATATCCGAGTTTCTTTGCGGATTCTACGACACGTCGCTGAGTTTCCTCTGAGAAGCGCGTTGCTTCGGGGCCACCATTGAGAATCGTCGAGATCGTCGTCCGTGACAGGCTGAGGTGTTCGGCCAACTTTCTCAACGTGATTCGACGACCTGAGTCGCCCTCTGACGCGCGTTTAGATTCGATTAACTTCTTAGCTTTCAATTGCATTTGACGCCAGCGTATCACATCGCGACGTTTGTTGTTGACAAATACACTCATTACAAGTTTGAATTTAGAGCTTTAGTGAATCAGTTCACTAAAGGCAGTGTCACGGTTCACTAAGATCGAACGATAGTGCGCCGGCCCTGCAGCTAAAGGCCGTCAATTGTTCGTGTTTCAGGAGGCAATTCATGAAGAATGGAATACGGTGGATTCTGCCCCGCCTTCTGGTCTGTGCGTTACTGGCAGGCGGAATCGGGGCGTGCGTTGCGCAAAACACCAGCTCAGGTGACTTGCGCGGCACTTCGACGGATACAACTGGCGCAGTTATTCCCGGCGCGACGGTGAAGGTGGCGGACATCGAAAGGGGCTTGACGCGCACGTACCTAACGGACGGCGCGGGACTTTACGATACGGGCGCTATTCCCGAAGGTCGCTATCAGCTTGCGTTCACCAAAGACGGTTTTCGGACCTTAGTGCGCGGTCCCGTTACTGTGACCCTCGGAATCGAAACCGTTAATGCTGTCCTGCAGGTCGGGCAGGTTTCGCAGCAGGTGACAGTGACGACTGACATTCCCATGCTCGACACCGAGAGTGGTGCGCTGGAACCGACGCTTGAGGCGGACACAATGGACGAGTTGCCGCAGGTGGGCAGCGGGAATGGCGGCGGGGCCGACTGGGAGAACTTCATTCAACTGATACCTGGCGCGGTTGGAACACCGGAAAATCAAAACGGCGTTGCCCCCGGCCAGGGCGGCACGGTGGGAACAACGGCCTCCATCAACGGCAACCTGCCCTATCAATCGTACCTTCAGGACGGAGCCACCACTACGCTGCCGATGAGTCAGAACTCCGACGTCACCATCTTTGAGACCACGGCGGAAGTCAAGGTGAGCGCGACGGCCTTTTCGGCGCAATACGGCTTGGGCGACATCGTCTTCAATCAGATCACGAAAAGCGGAACCGAGAAACTCCATGGCGCGGCGTACGAGTATAACCTGAACAATTTCTTCGATGCCGCGAGCTACGCCTTCGGTACGGGAAAGGTTCCCCTCCTCCGCTTCAACAACTTCGGCGGATCAGTCGGCGGGCCCGTCCTTCCTAAATGTATCTTCCACAAATCGTTCTTCTATTTTCGACTACGACCACACGATCAACAATGGCACCGGGAACGTGCAGACCATAACATTGCCCAGCACCGCGATGATGGGCGGCGATTTCACCCAGACTGGCCTGCACACTCTCTACGATCCGACCACGCAAACGATTGTGACCATGGGCAACTGCACCTACACTGGGCCGCAATATAAGGGAGGATCGCTGACCCTACCTGCGCCTTGCCTCCAGCGCCAGAACTTTGCCTCGGAATACGGAAACGGGAACAAGATTCCTTCGGGCATGATCGACCCGGCCGCCTTGGCAATCCAGAAATACGTGATGACCACAGCTGGTTACCCGGCTAGTGTAGCCAGTTACGCTGTAAACAACTTCTCACTCCTCGGTCCCGCTAGCACCAACCCCTTTTTAAAATGGTTTGGGCGCTGGGACACCGATTTGGCGGCCAACAACCGGCTCACTCTGACGGAAACGGAAAGCGACAACCCGGCATTTAATGCGGCCATATTCTGCCCATTGAACTGCCAGAACGGCGACGTGAGCCGCGACAACGCCGCTATCTCCGATGTGTGGACAATCACTCCGCACGTCATCAATGAGGCGCGAATGGGCTTCACCGATCAGTTGAACTTCTTTGTGCCCCAAAGCGCGAACCACAATTATCAGTCGACCCTTGATTTGCCCTTGCTCCAGGCAGACGTCTTCCCGGGCATCGGCATCAACGGATTTTACGGTCCAGGAAGCGCCTCCCACTCCATTTACAAGGAATTTGTGTTCGGCGCGCATTTTGAACTTGCCGAGGTACTAAATACCTCGCAGGATCCAGTCGTCAAAAAGGAAGCGGAACAGGAATTCCGCACTGCAGTGGCGGAGAACCCTCAGGACGAAAGAGCGATCTGTGAATTGGCGGAGATTGCGGAGACCAAAGAGGACACGCAGCAGGCATACGACGACTACTCGAAGGCGATGGCACTGCAGGCGGGAGACGCGGACGCAAAGTTGGGGTTGGCGAAGGTGCTGATTGAGATGGATCAGCCGGACAAGGCGTTGCTGCTTCTCGAAAGCTCGGCGCAATTGGAACCTACGAACTCCGCTGTGCATTACCGGCTGACCACGCTCTATCGAAAGATGGGTCGCGTCGACGACGCGAAGCGTGAGATACAGCAATACCAGAAATACAAAGAAATGAAGGAAAAGCTTCGCGCCGTATACAAGGAACTGCAAATCCAGCCGGCTGAGATTCGTGCGGACGATAATCTTGAGGAAGCGCCATCAGAAAAGAAATGAATTACATTTTTTGTTTGCTTGAACTTAGCTGAGCTTGGTGGTGGAAAGCCATGAGGTTGTTGGGAGCGCTGAAGGCGAAGGTCGGTACCTGCATGGCGAACGCCGCAGTCTATTCGACGCTCGCTGCGATGCCGATTGTTGCGCAAACCCCGATTGCGACCGGGCAAACGAATGTGCAATCCGCCGTGGATCTCCTTTCGCTGGACCTGACAGTTCGCGATCGGCACAATCGACCGGTTTTTGATCTGAAGCCGGAGGAGATGCCGGTTACCGACAACAGCAAGCCGGCCAAACTAACTGAGATGCGGCTGGTGAATGGGGAGCGGCTGAATGATTATCCGTCAGAGAACGGCCTAAGGCTGCATCTTGGACTGGGGAGTCATGCGCAAATTGACCGCGCTGAGGTCTTGTGGCCCGATGCGAAGAAAGAGGTGATCGAGAACTTGTCTGCGGATCAGTATTTTGTTGTGCGAGAAGTTCAGGGCATTGTCTCCGTAAGCGAACCGCAGCAGTTGACGAATCTGCATTAGGAGGTTAAATTGTGAGGCGATCAACTGCGCCTCACGAGTCCCAGGTCGAACGAGTGACTGTGACCATCGGCTGGTGGAATCCAAGGATGGGCGCTGTAATCAGCAGACGTCGTTCGTATACAATGTCGCGTCAGGCGCAATGACTCGGTTTCGAGGTTTCTTGCACCCCCCAGTCCGATTCGGTCATCTGAATCCTCCCTCCGACACGCATTTGAGGCAAAGATTCTTTTGGATCTTGGTAGCGTATCTAATCGCAGTCTTTGGTATTGACAAAGGTCGCTAAGGTGTTTCAATCTGAAATTCTTAGTAAATCAGTTCACTATACGTAGTGTCCCGGTTTACTATCGAGCATGAACGCCCCCAAAGACGCTGAACATGCTTCGGGGATGATATGAGGTTCTTGGTCTCCTCGTCGTCTGGATTGCCTGGATGATCTCGGTGAGCCAATCAGGTCGGTCCTCTTTCTTCAACGAAGCGCGCTCTCCTTTTAGAGATGTGGGCGCCTTACCTCGGTTCAAAGGACACGCCATG
>Ga0206872_10412_pt1 | contig 10286 bp, 10 predicted proteins | sample Alteio_BWOrgCont_34_FD_152906 | JGI IMG/M metagenome (GOLD analysis project Ga0206872, IMG submission 152906) | Enriched cells from forest soil in Barre Woods Harvard Forest LTER site, Petersham, Massachusetts, United States -... | ecosystem: Environmental > Terrestrial > Soil > Temperate forest >... | reverse complement strand
GAACGAGACTACCAGGAGGCCCTCAAAAGGCTTGAAGTTATCTTTGATGCAGGACCGAACACCGCAGAAGGTGATGAAATGGAAATATTAGGCCTATTAATTGATAACTATGAAAATATTTATTCCCCAATTGATTTACCCGATCCAGTAGAAGCTATTAAATTTAGGCTTGAACAACTTAATGTTAGGTGACCATCGAAAAACTTCCGAAGTTTTCAAAACTTCGGAAGTTTAACGGGACCAACCCCAATCAACCACTCACCCACCCGATAGCTATCAGGTCAACTCACTCAACAATCACCTTATTCCCGTTCTTCCTTCTCACCCATAACACCCCGCCGCCTTTTTCAATAGCAGTCCAGGTATAGCCTTCGCCATCAATGGTTTCTTTTAGCGGCTTATCGTTTACTAATATGGCTGCTGGCTTGCTTGTTAGTTTTATTTCTTCGGTACCATAATTATCAAAAGTGCGGTAGTATAAGCGTACTTTGTTTGAGTCAACCTCTGTAAAATCAACGCTGTAATATTTATGAAAATGGCCTTTATAATCTGCCTGCTGGATAACCGAAGTTGTGGAAAGGATATGATCTTCAACAGGCGCCAGCGCCGGGTAGGTGGCCATTGCCCGCAAATAGTGCCGCACAAAGTCGCCGTAACCATCGGTAAGCCAGGGTTCATCAAAGGGGAAACAGTTTTTGCCGTCAACATCGGTTGCGTAGGTAGCCCAGGTGAGTTCGCGTACGGCATTGTTGTAATAAGAGGTATCGCCAGTTAACGAACCATAAAGCAATTCATCGGCACCTTGCCTTGCGGTATGGCTTTCGCCAGGCACGGGGTAAATCGACTGCTCGTTAGTCACAATCACCCCATATTTTTTCCATTTGTCATTATTAAAGCTGGTGTGTACCCAATTGATGATGCTCTTTACCTGCGTCTTCCAGTCAGGGAAATACTGCGGATGTTCCATGATGAACCGGGCGCAGGTCATGGCATTTATTTGCGTCTGGCTCCACTCACCCACATCTTCAAAAAACGGACCCCATCTATTGTTTTGGATGGGATATTTTTTCAGCCACGCCAGTATTTTAGCTGCGCCGGTTTTATAGGCCGCTATATTGCCTTTTTTTAGCTGTACCAAATCAAAGAATAGCTGCAGGGTAGGCGTAAGGTTGCTGGTATAGCAGCCGGTGTCTTTTGATTTGGTAACCTCATCGTCCTGCATCAAAGCAGTTTTCCCTGTAAATACGTTCACCTTAAAGGGCAGCGGCGAGTGCTTTTCCTTACCTGTCTTCACATTTGCGGCAAGCGTATTGGCAATCTTTACTGCCGCGTCCAGGAATAGCGGATCACCCTTTATTTTATAGGCGTGCACCAGCTCAAGGCCAAACGACCCTGCTTTATCAGTTTGCGCCACATTTCTGCCGCTGCGCATATCGCCATCATATATTCCCGAATAAATTAATGTGTTGTAAGGGAATGGGATATTAGGCCATTTGCAATTAGCGGGCGATAGGCCATGTGTTAAATAATATTCAGCCAGGAAATAGATGTTTGATTTTACATTTTCATCCCCGGTGTAAGCATAATACAGCTGCCACGACGACATGGCCATCATAAATTGGTCGCCGCCAATGCCGCGGGGGTCATCCATAGTCTTGTTCCAAACCTGGTGGTCCATATAATAGGGCAGCCCGTTAGGGTCCCGGCGCATGTTGAACCAAAAATCCCATACAATGTGCAGGTCGTGGTCATAGGCAATCGCAGGATCAGGATTGTACCAGGGCACAATATTGCCGCTCTTATCGGTTTGTATGGGGTGGTAAATTAATACTTCGCTTTGCTGTGCGAACAAACGGGTTATAAAAAATGTAAAAAATAGCAGCAACGGCGTAATCGTTTTTTTGATCATAGTCCTTCAAAACAAGGTGAATAATTGGTATCGGGCATTGGTTGTGCTAAAGTTAAAAATTATCCGAAGACTTACGAAGTTTTGGAAACCTCGTAAGTCTGGGAGGCCGGGATCAAAACCACGTCTGATCGTCCGCAACAGGACGCTGATCGTACGTTTTTGATACATAGGTTTTTTTAGGACGTGTCGTAAAGTCCATAAAATCAAATAATTATGTAATTGGCACAATATTGCTTATAGTAAATACGAGCATTGAAAAGCTTTTATCTTTTAACAGGAGATATGAGGTTTAGTTGAAAATGGTTAAAACCATTGCGATGCGTTCCGGGGTGAGATACGGAACGCATTTTTTATTTGGTATCCTCACAAGCGTACATCTCCTTTATATAAAATACACCGTCGAATACTTTCGTCCATACCGCCTGCGACGAGGTATGCGTACCGGGTGTTTTGATGGATGCCGACATAGAAAACATTTCATTTGCGCCTGGCCAGGTTAAGTTATATTTCTTAAAATCCACAAAGGCGAAATTGTAAGCGGTGTTTATCCAGTTTTCGAAACTATATGAAGGCGGCTTTGGCAATTTATACTTTTTTGATTGGATGCGGCCCGCAGTACCTTCATATGATGAAAAACCTAAAATGTAAGTTTTATTCATTATTGCCGTGTCGGTTGTAAAAATGCCACCCATTGAAGTAGCGTTGTTCAAAAAGCTTTCGGGATAATGCCCGTTATATTTTGAAATATGGTAACTATGCGCCCAAACTATTATTTTTTGATTGGGGTATTTTACCTTGCTTAACCATTTCAGGTTTTCGGCCATTTGTTTATCTCTTGCATTGCTTTCCTTCCAAAAATCTCTACCCACGTATTTAAGCTCCAGGTTTTCGGCTATCATGTTATCAATAACCATCATCCAAAAATCATTCGGATTAAGTTTTTTACTCATTTCATCCTTCACTTCAGTCAGGTACAGGTTTCGTTTGTTAAATAACGAACTATCTTTTCCTGCATTTTTAGTGCGGTTGAGGGTGTCGATATAAGGGAGTATTTCGGTTAAATAATCAGGCCGCAATGATATAGGGAGCTGAAGGACCCTGATTACGCTGTCGACCTTAGCGGTTACATGTTTTACCGAATAATTTAAAAATAACTGCGAATCGAAACCGGTTAACTGGAGCGGGGTGCCGGTATTAAAGCTGCCGGGAATGTATTGCTGAAATAAGTTGCTGCAGGTATTGCATTGTGTCCAGATGCCGAATATGTTTTCATTTATAAATGAATCGATTAGTGGTTTGGTTTTATTTAGCCGGTCCCATTCATAATTTAATCCAAAAAAGTCGCTTTCAAAGGCCAGCACATTAAAACCTTTCTTTTCGTGCAGATATTTAACAAGTCTTGTTTTCGCTAAAAATGTTGGTGCGTCGCCATGGTACTGTTCGCCCAGCATCACGATCCTTGAATTGCCAATAGCGTTTCCGAATGCCTCCAGATCGGCATAATTGGTGGAGTCGGGACTTATTGTCGGGATAGCAACCGTGTTTTCCCTGACGTACTTTTCTATGTTTTTTTGCGCGTATAATTGCCCGGTTGAAAACAAAGTGATAAGGAAGAAGAGATAGCAAGGAATAAATTTATAGCTTGTATTATTCATTTTTATAATAGGATTGCGTAACTTCTATTTCACCGATAATGTTATTGTTAAATTCTTCCAGTTCGTCCGCCGGCACCCAAAGCTCATTATGAATTGGCCCGCCAACGTTTTGTATTTTATATTTCTTTAAAAAATCAGCCTGCAAACTAAATTTCGTCACAAAGCCTGAACCCGAAGCGGGAACATTCTAGTCACGGGCAATTTGTATGGCATATTCTTCATTCATTACCGGGTAAAAAATAGGTTGCTCGGGCAACCTGGCAGGAAACCTTTTCCACCCCGACTCCTCTATTAATTTAAGTTCTTTAGGGCCAACCGGCCGGTATAAGGTTATTAGTTTACTGGTTTGCATGCATCGGCAATTTAGCTATTGTTATCTAAAGACATTTCAATATATTTACTTCATGCTAAACTTTAACCTGATGCACTATATTTCCCGCTTATCAGCCTGTAAATTTTCACTTAAGGCCCTGCTTGCAGTTTTTTTTGTTTTCCTGGTATTTTCAGGTTTCCGGGCCGATGCGCAACTCCATAAAGACCCTTGGGCGAATTACGGCGGAGGCTCTTCCGATTCTGGTTACGGTATTTCACTAAGCGCAGAGTACGACGCGCCTGCCGCCGACCTTGCAACTACTTTTAAGCCTGCCCCTGCCCTTAATTTGGGCGTTGTGCGCAGTTTTGGCGATTTTACTTTTAACGCTACCCTGGGCTACCATGTTTACAGCCCAAAACAGGCCGTGTTTTATTACGACGATGGCGCAGGCGGCCAGGGGACTATCGTTTATCAGAACTATCCCGTATATGCATTTTATGTTGGCGCTGTTTATAACCTGCAGCTTTCTGATGCCGTAAAGCTTTATGCGGGCTTAAACTGGGGCCTTTATTATACGCATTATGCCTACGATGCCGAAGACCAGTTTAGCAGCAACAGCATTGACCTGAACGAAGAAGAGTTATATGTTGCCCCTAAAATTGGCTTAACCTATTTGCTCGGCGGTCAAATTAGCCTTGGAATTGAAGCAAAATATAACTTTTTTACCCCCGAGGGCAATTCAGACACCAGCCCCGATGTAGGCACTGTTTACAAATCTTATGCAGCAGGTGTAGTATTAACCTATAGGTTTTAAACGGGTCACAGAAACATAATCGATTTTTTTCAAATAGCCACCTTCCGCAAGTTGCTAAAACCCTCTCCTTTGGAGAGGGCAGGGTGAGGCCTTTAAATCAATCATTTTTTTATTTTTTTGGATATACCAAATTTTTGTTTCACCTTTACATACCGAACGGTCGGTTTTTTATTATCAATTTAGTATGACTAAAATCCCCCTGGATACACGTACCAACATTTTGAAAACGGCATTGCTGTTGTTTCTCGAAAAAGGCTATAAAGATGTGTCGTACCAGGACCTGGTAAAAAAAACAGGCCTGTCAAAGGGCGCTATTTATCATTATTTCGCATCCAAAGAAGAACTTTTGATTGCCGTTTTTGACATGTTTTTTGAAAGCAGCAAACAGCCTGCTGCCGTTGAGCCGGAAGATTTTGTAAAAGATTACGACTCATTCAGAAAAATATATGTTAATATCAAGGTAGGCCAGCTTAACGACTTTAAAGCTTTTTTGGACGCTGAACTGGTAACCTTTAACTGGGTTTTATTTTGCCTGGAAGCAATAGACGCCAGCGAACAGTTGCGGGGCGTTATCGCTGAACTGACAAAACTGGAAGTAAAATTCCTTGAGAAATGTTTCCTCGGCCTCGAAAAACATGGCAAACTGCTGAATGGCAAAGATCCGGCTTTGCTGGCTGAATGTCTTTACTATATGCTTGAAGGCGCCGGTTTAGTGATGTTTTTGATTGAGAATAAAAATAAAAAGGACGAGGATTTTATAGTGATGTACGATAAAATAATACACGATTTTTTTAAAATAATTTAAGCTTTCACCGAATGAAAACTATACAACATATACTCCTTACTGGGTCAGCGCTGGTTATTATTTCCTCATTTGCCTTTGCGCAAAATGCCAAAGAAATTGTAACAAAAGCTGAAGACAATATAAAGGGCTTGTCATCGGTTACCGAGATGACCATCCTCATAAAACGCCCTACGTGGAGCCGTTCGATGAGCATGAAAGGCTGGACAAAAGGGGAACAGTACTCAATGATAGTGGTTACCGCGCCGGCCAAAGACGCGGGCACGGTGTTTTTAAAGCGTGTTAAAGAGATTTGGAACTGGCTTCCAAATATCGAAAGGGTGGTAAAACTGCCGCCTTCCATGATGTCCCAAAGCTGGATGGGCACTGATTTGACCAATGACGACCTGGTGAAAGCCTCGTCGCGCATTGACGATTATTCCCATAAAATTGTGGGCGACAGCGTTATTGAAGGCCGTAAATGCTGGAAAATTGAAATGATTCCCTTGCCCGCCGCCGCAGTGGTATGGAGCAAAGTAAATATGTGGATTGACCAGAAAGATTACCTGGAATTGCGCCTGGAGTTTTTTGATGAAGACAATAAGCTGGTAAATGTGATGCAGGGCTCGGACATCAGGACGATGGGCGGCCATGTGATGCCGGTGAAACTGGAAATGATACCCGTTCAGAAAAAGGGCCAGGAAACTGTTATAACCTATAACAGCGCAACCTTCAACCAGCCCATCAGCGTTGATTTCTTCACTACCCAAAACATGAAAAAAGCAAAATAATGTATTTTAAACTGGCATGGCGGAATATGTGGCGTAGCAGGCGCCGGACGCTTATCACAATTTCGTCTATTTTCTTTGCGGTGATATTCGCCATTTTGATGCGCGTGGCAGTTGTGGGCCTGTTTGAGAAACTGATTGGCGACACCGTAAGCCTTACAAGCGGATATATACAGGTGCACCACAGCGGGTACTGGGAAAACCGGTCGGTTGACAGCACTTTTGAGGATAACCCAAAACTAACGGCAATTCTTAATCGCGAAAAAGAAGTTACCGCCTGGACGCCCCGCCTGGAATCATTTGCCCTCGCATCTTCGGGCAACCGTACTAAAGGCATCATGGTTACAGGTATCGATCCGGAAAAGGAAAATTCGGTATCAAATCTTTCCAAAAAAATAATTGCCGGCAGATATCTTACCGGGAATGATAAAGGTATTATCCTGGCCCAGGGCCTTGCCGCCTATTTAAAGCTGAAACTGAATGATACGGTAGTATTGATTGGTCAGGGATACCAGGGCAACATGGCATCGGGCAAATATCCAATTACCGGGATAGCTAAACTTGGTATACCCGAAATGAATAAAGGAATGGCCTGGCTGCCCATGGCCGCCGCACGGGATTTTTTGAGCACCGGTGCAAGGTATACGTCCATATCAATATTGATAAATAACCAGGACAATTTAGATGCGCTTAAACAAAGCATTGTCAACCAAACCAAAAGGGAGGGTTATGAAGTGATGACCTGGAAACAAATGATTCCCGAGCTCGACCAGCTTTTCCAGGCAAAAATGGTGCAAAATGAAATCATGTCGGGTGTGCTTTACCTTGTTATCGCTTTTGGGATTTTTGGCACCATCCTGATGATGCTGAATGAGCGCTTGCATGAGTTTGGCATTTTGATCGCCATCGGCATGAAAAAAGGCATCCTGGCAGGCGTAGTGGTGATGGAAATGGTGCTGATGTCGGTGGTGGGTGTGGTATTGGGTGCAGTTTGCATTTATCCGCTTGTGCTTTACTATAACATACATCCCATAAAGTTAACCGGCGACATGGGGAAATCAACCGAACTTTACAACATTGAGCCGGTGATACAAATGTCGGTCAACATTTCAAATTTCATCATCCAGGGATATGTGGTGCTGCTGATCGCTATTGTATTATCGCTGTACGCCATATTTAAGATCCATAAAATTAAAGTTATTGAGGCCATAAACAGTTAAAAAAAATATCATGCTTTTTAAAATAGCCTGGAGAAATATTTGGAGAAACCGCACCCGCAGCCTGGTGGTTATCGCATCGGTAGCTGTTGGCTTATTTGCCGGTATGTTTATGATGGCATTTTTCCAGGGCGCCGTAAAACAGGAAATTGACAGCACGGTAGAAACGCAGCTTTCGCACATGCAATTCCATAACCCCGCTTTCATTGATGACAAGGACGCCAACTATACTATTTATAACGGCGGGGCCATAATAGACATACTTAAAAAGGATACAAAAGTAAAGGCAGTATCGGGCAGGGTTATCACTACCGGAATGATCTCGTCCTCATCAACTGCGGCGGGTGTTGAGATACACGGAATTATCCCCGGTGATGAAAAAGCAGTTAGCAGCATATCACAGGATATTGTGGAGGGGACTTATTTTACCGGGCTAAAGAAAAATGAAATAGTCATCGGGAAAAAGCTTGCCGAAAAACTTGCCGTAAAATTGCACAACAAAATAGTGCTTACTTTCCAGTCGAAAAGCGGCGACCTTACGGCCGGGTCGTTCAGAATAGCCGGCATTTTCAGGTCGCGCAACTCAACTTTTGATGAAACAACTGTGTTTACCCAATTTGGCGACCTTGCAGGCCTATTGGGTACCGGGAATGAGGTGCATGAAATTGCCGTTATGCTGAAAGACGGTAAAAATGCTGAACAGGTAACCAAAATGTACAAAAAGGAATACCCTTTGCTGCTGGTACAAACCTGGAAAGAGCTTTCGCCGCAAATTGCCCTGCTTACCGGGGTTATGGACCAAATGATGTATATCATTATGGGCATTATCCTGCTTGCACTAATGTTCGGCATTATCAATACCATGCTGATGGCTGTGCTGGAGCGGCAGCGCGAGTTTGGTATGCTGATGGCCATTGGCATGAACAAGCCGCGCGTGTTTTTTATGATTTTGCTCGAATCCGTTATGCTTACCTGTGCGGGTATCCCGGCCGGTATGCTGCTTACCATCGGCACAGTGGGCTATCTTGCAAAAAACGGCATCGACCTGTCATCCATTTCGCAGGCATTATCGCAATTTGGTTTCAGCAATATCATCTATCCCGACCTGGAGCAGTCAATGTTCATCCCTGTTATATTAATGACAGCATTTACCGCTATTTTATCGGCCATCTATCCGGCAATAAAAGCATTACGATTTAAACCTGCGGAAGCAATACACAAAATTTAAGCGCCATGAGCAATATCATTGAATCACACAATCTTTCAAAGGTTTACAACCCGGATACCATCCCTGTTTGTGCAGTTAACGGGGTAGACCTACAGGTTGAAGAAGGGGAATTTACCGCCCTCGTGGGCCCTTCGGGTTCCGGTAAAACAACCTTATTAAACCTCATCGGCGGATTGGATTACCCCACCGGCGGCAATGTTAAAATAGGCGGCGTGGATATAACCGGCATGAGCGAAAACAAGCTGATTGATTTCAGGCTCAAAAATATAGGCTTTGTTTTCCAGGCTTATAACCTGATCCCGGTGCTTACGGCAAGCGAGAATGTTGAATTTGTGATGCTGCTGCAAAAAACCCCGAAACGCGAAAGGGAAACGCGCGCAATCGAACTGCTCAAAGAAGTCGGCTTAAACGATAAGCTCAACAAGCGACCTTCCGAACTTTCGGGCGGACAGCAGCAGCGCGTTGCGGTTGCACGTGCGCTGGCTTCAAAGCCCCGTTTTATTTTGGCCGATGAGCCGACTGCAAACCTCGACTCAAAATCAACAGAAAACTTGCTGGAGATTATGGCAAAATTGAACAAGGAGGATAACATGACCTTTATCTTCTCCACCCACGACCAACGGGTAATAGACAAAGCACGCCGGGTAGTTACGCTGGTTGATGGCAAGATAGTATCAGATACAAAACAATGAACGTGAGAACCGGTGTATTAACTTTATTGGCTTGTTTAATCATTTTTCAAGCTGCCTTTGCACAGCGCGATACCACTAAGCAGGTACGTGCCGATACCACCAAGCAAAGTAATGACACTGCAAAGCACCCGCATAAGTTTACGGTTGGCGGTTATATAAAATACCTCGAACAGATCAGCTTTGTAAACGATCCTACCAACCTGCAGACAAACGACCTTATTCATAACCGCCTCAACTTTCGTTACCAGCCGGATGATCATTTTAATTTCAGGCTGGAGGTGCGTAACCGCATCTATTATGGCGAAGAGGTTAAAAATTACCCCGGCTTTGCTTCCCTGGTAACCGGCCCGGGAGGGACGCTTAATTTATCCGAAAACTGGGTCAATAAAAATTCCATGCTGTTTAACAGTACTATCGACCGTGCCAGCGCAGAATACATTGGGGGCAAATGGGATATCACCCTCGGCCGGCAGCGTATTAACTGGGGAATAAGTACCGTGTGGACGCCGAACGATATTTTTAACACTTTCAACTATTTTGATTTTGACTATGAAGAACGCCCCGGCAGCGACGCGGCGCGTGTGCAGTATGCCTTTAACCCGTCCTCATCTATTGAGCTGGCGGTAAGTCCCGGCCGCGCCCCTAATCAGAACATAGGGGCAATAATGTACCATTTTAATAAATGGAATTACGATTTCCAGGTATTTTCGGGCGTTTACCAGCAAAACTTTACAGCCGGCGCCGGCTGGGCCGGGAACATTAAAGATGCCGGCTTTAAAGGCGAAGTATCATACTTTGCCTCAAATAAGCCCGATAGCGCGGCGGTAGCTGCTACGTTGTCGGTTGATTATTCTTTTAAAAATGGCATTTATGTAATTGTTTCGGGCTT
>Ga0206872_10411_pt1 | contig 10295 bp, 8 predicted proteins | sample Alteio_BWOrgCont_34_FD_152906 | JGI IMG/M metagenome (GOLD analysis project Ga0206872, IMG submission 152906) | Enriched cells from forest soil in Barre Woods Harvard Forest LTER site, Petersham, Massachusetts, United States -... | ecosystem: Environmental > Terrestrial > Soil > Temperate forest >... | reverse complement strand
GACAAATGCCTCGTCCTGGCATTCCCCGGTGCCGTCGGCGTGATAGACCCGCACCAATTTTTTCTCCACCGTGGCCTCGTCGCAATCCGGGTATTTGGCCAGCGTGATTTCGGACGCCGCCGCCATGACCTTCTTCACATCCAGGAACGCCCAGGTATCGCCGGTGTAAAGGTTGGTGGCGCCGGAAGCCGGCCCGGCCAGGACCACAACCACGGCAAACCAAAGACTGCAAATGACGGACGAATATTTTGTCTTCATAGAATAAGATTACGCGCCTCCATGATAGTGTAAGACCATGGCCGCGCCAGTCTGTTCAGCGGAAAAAATGCAGGGCAGCAGCATTAACCACGGATCCGCCGTCGCCAAGGCTGCTTTGGCGGACAGGTGGACACGGATTAACACGGATAAAACCATAATTATCACCGTGACTGACCGTGACTGACCGTGACTGGAGATGGGTTGAAACCCTGTTGTTTTTGTTGGAACGGTTCGAATGGCAGCAGGTTCGAATTGAAAACCGGCCTTTTCAGAGAAATTCTCACCACGAAGCTCACGGAGATCAGAAAAATGCTTTCTTCGTGGCCTTCGTGCTCTTCGTGGTAAAAACACCTTTCCATTCATCCAAATACAATTGTATCTTAGATACTAAAAAATCCGCAGGCTTATTTTGAACTCTTTTTGTAATCGGTGGCCTCTTCCATTCGATGGGGGCGGGACAAATCGTGGCCAAATGTTTGCGGGATAGGCCGTCGGTTCAAGCCCGGTAACTCCCCGGTTTTTCGAGTGAAATTATGGGGATGGTCTTGACATCGGTTGACGATTGATTCAACTTGATGCGGTGAATGTTCAAGAGTTGAAAAAGAGGGTGAGCGGTGGCGGTTTCCGTCCATTTGCAATTCGCACGACGGACGGGCAGGAGTTTGAGATCCCGCATCCCGAATTTATTCTCTTCGGCAGGTACAGCATCGCCATTCGCGACAAGCGCGGCTTTATTAACAATATCGATCCTTTGCATGTCGTCTCCGCCAGGGAGCTTTCTCACCGCAACGGGAGCTCTTGAATCGTCCGAAGTGGCGACCGATATCGAAAGCGAAAGGGTCCGAAAGGGTCAGTCCTCGGATCTCGAAAGGGTCAGCGAAAGGGTCAGTCCTCGGATCTTGGTATTCGTTCATTTTTGGCCGGCAATTACTCAGGCCGCATTCATGGTTCAAGCTTGGGCAAAAACGCATTTTTAACCCCAAGGAAGACATGCTCGACAGGCGCGGAATTATTTGCCCGCAGAACACGCAGAATGACGCAGAAACAGAGAAAAACTTTTTCTTTTCTGCGTTTTTCAGCGTGTTCTTCGGGCCATAAAAATCTCTGTATGAGTGTGGCAGCCAAGGCCCTTACGATGCGGCCGGTTTCTTTTTTGCGGTCCGGGGCGCGGAAATTACGGAACCGGCGGGGTGTCCGTTCAAATTGTGCGCCAGCGTTGCTGTGGGCGGCGTGCCGACGGGTTGGGGATTATACTCCTCATCCGCCACCGGCTGAATCGGGCCATTGGCCAGATAGGGCGCGATGTCATCCATGGTCGCGGGATCGCCATCTGTTTTTCCCTTCTCCGCGGCCCATTTTTGTTTGGCCGTTTGCAGGAGACGCAGGTTCTTCATGATGCGATTATATTGGATGGTTTCGGGATTTTGGCCGGAGCCGCCTTTCATGGCAGCGTTGCCATTTTGGGTGGAGGCACGGGCTTTGACAAAAGCAGGAATGGCGACAGCCGCCGCCACCCCGGCCCCGGCAGCCGCCCCGATGAACATTGACTGTATGCTCTGACTCCCGTTGGCGTAGGCTTCCCATCCTTCCGGCCCATTGACCCCGACGGTGTAGGCGCCGTAATTGGTGGCGTTGTTGAAGGCGTGCTGCAGGTTGTCAATTTGGGCCGAAGTCATGCTTCCCTTGTTGGTCAACGCCTGTTGCTGGACTTGCTTCACCGTTTGCATGAACTGATCGGCGACGAGCGAGAAGTTATTGCCTTGCGACGGAATGCCCTGGGAAAGCCTGGCGAATTCCGCCGTGTATTTGAAACCCTTTTTCTTGCCGGCTTTGACAGCGAGAATCTCTTTTATAAGCGTATCTGAAGTCGCCAGCAGGAGGTAATCGCCGCTGCGCGCAATGCTCGGGCGCAATTCCACCGGCAACGGCAACGGAATCTGCATTGTAATCATTTTCAGGTCCGAATTATCAACCCGCGAAACCATGGGATTGCCTTTGCTCTTTTCGTCCACACGCTTGAAAATGAGGTCGGAATCAACCTTTGCGACAATGGCCAGGCCGGGGCTTGGAATCTCCATCGCCGCGCCAGGCATGGGCAGCGTGATTTTGTTCTGCGGATCGAGAGTCAAGATGACCCCGTAATCACCGCCCAGCGAACCCAGCACTTTGTCAAAGTCCAGCCCGGTCGCTTTGCGAAATTGCTCGGGCCATTGTTGCAACCCATCGGTCACGGCGGGGATGTTGAGCAGTTCGAGATGCTTTTTAATGTCCTTCCAGGCCAGCGGCACGTCGAGGTCCGAGAAGGTGGCCAGGGCGGTGGTTTCGGGCAGCAAATCCAAATCATCCAGCCGATGCGGCGCTTTGCCCAGCAGGGACCAAATCACCCCTTCATCGTGTCCCGGATAGTGATGGATAATCAGCTTGCTGTAATAAAAGTCCGGCTCGCGGGCAATCGAACTCATGCCCACGCCACTGATTTGTTCGATACCGCTGTCCTTGATCCAGCCACTGGCAAAGTCGAAAACTTTGCCCATGGTTTGTCCTTGATCGCCGGTCACGCCCGGCATGTTGCCGACAAAATTGCTGATCGCGGCCATTTTCGAAGACAACCCGCTCAAGGCCTGTTCGGTGCTGAGGTAAAGATAGAAATTCCCCCCCTTGTCGAGCTTGGCGGTGACTTCATCAAAGCTCGTTTTTTCAGCCGAGACAATGCCGGAGCCGGCGACGGCGGAAGGTTTTACTTCTTGTTTGTGACAGCCGCAGACCAAAGCCAAAACTGCCAGCGGAAGGGTGATTTTGGCGCAAATTGATTTTTTTGGGTTCATGTATGTCCTTCTATTGCCCCTAAGAAAACCCTTTCCTGGTCAAAACCACCAGAATAATTTCCGCTGCTTTTTGTAATTGCGCGATGTTTACCGGCCGTTGCCTCCGCCCACAATCACAGGCTGGCTTGCACCTCTGAACGTGCCGTTTGGCAATGTCGCTCCCGCTCCGGGGGTCAATGTTCCCCCGGGTGAATTCGTACTGTTGTTGCCTCCGGCCACGACAACGCCCTTGCCGGATCCTCCCACTCCGCTCCTGCTCAATGTTCCTCCGGGTGGATTGGTGCTGTTGCCTCCGGCCACAACGACGCTGCGATTCGCCCCTCCCACCCCGCCGCTGCTTAATGTTCCCCCGGGCGGGCCGACTGTGCCGCCCCCTGTCAGAATGGTTGAATTGGAAAAAACTCCGCCCGGAATGCCATTGGTAAACGCCGAAACGCCCAACGATAGCGGCCCGATAAAACCACCGGGACTGAGCGTCCCGCCAACACCTCCGGGAGACATCTGCCCCCCAACGGATCCGGGAGACATTACACCACCAGGAGGAGGGACATTCGAAGCCGGTGGCGCGCTCTGGCCAGCAACGGCGGCCAATGCGATGAGAAGAGCCAGCAATTTACTCAAGCGTGTTTTCATATATATCCCTACTTTAATTTCGGCCCATTTGCCGTTTTTGCAAATGGGGAGTTATTCTGACTGGATCTTCACCGCAGAATTTTGACGCGTCTGCTCCGGCTCAAAAAACTCTTTGCCTGGGCGGTTGGACTTAATACGCTGGCGCCGCCGTGGATGAACAAGGTCAACCGCACCCAAAGCAGCCGATACCCCGTTTTTGGCTGACCCTCGCGATTCTTCTGCTGTTTTGCGCCGTCTTGAAACTGCCGACGCTGACCGCCCCGCACGACGAACCGGATGAACAAATTTATTGGCAACTGGCCAACAGGCTTTTGACCGTGGGACAGTACAACCTGCAAGGCACGGAAATACTCAAGCGCTTGTCGCCGCCCATTTATGACAACCCCGTTTTCTGCCATCCGCCGTTATTTGCGGCATTGCTCATCCCTTTTGTGCATTGGCAGGCCCGGCATCTGGCGGTGCTCGTGTCCTGGCTGGGGCACTTTCTTTGCATCATGGCCGTGGCCGTGATGGGCCGCCGCATGGCCCGGCCCGGCCAGTGTCAATTAATATTCTGGCTGCCGGTCCTGGGCATGGCTTTGGACCCGTTTTTGACCTTTCTCTCCGGCAAGCTATGGATCGACAGCCTGCTGGCGGGGCTGTGCGCGGCCTCCATCGCCTTCTTCTTCTGCGCGCGATATTCCGAACGCCGCGCGTTGTATTTGCTGACGGGAAGCCTGTTGTTTGGTTTGGCGGGACTGGCCAAACTGCCGGCCCTGGCTCTCGCACCGGTCGTGGTGCTTCTCATCCTGACGCCGGAAGTGAAGACGCCCTCCGCCTGGCGGGACCTGGTTTTGGGATGCCTGCCCGCCTTGATCCTGGTTTTGCCCTGGTTTATTTATTTTCATCACACCTACGGCGTTTTCCTCCCGGGCTGGACGAGGCCGGATGAATGGACGATGCAACGCTACCCGATGGTTCGGACGGCAGTGGAACGGTCTCCCTTCTATTACATCGGGAACATGGCCGCCGTAGAGCCGGTGAGCATCCTGTGTTTAGTCGCGTATATTTTTAACGGGTCGCTCTGGAAAAGAATGGATTCCGCGCTGCCGGGCTTGTGGTTTCTTGTCGTTTTCACCGCCCTGTCGTGGGTGGGACTGCGCGGGCAGGGATTTCAGATGCGCTTTCTGGCCCCGCTCTTTCCTTCCATTTATCTCATGCTCTACGCGCTGCCGGGCGATTGGCGCAACGGGCGGGGCGTCTTGCCCGTGATCATCCTTCTCTGTTTGATCTACGCCGGTCTGAACGGCGCATTTTATCTGGTGATGCCGCAATATGACGAGATCAGCCCGGTGTTCACTGTTTGGGGACAGGCGAATTTATAAAACTGGTCGGTCAGATATCCTTGCGCGGAAACAGCGGAAAGACCTCGCCGATAGGATGGCCTTCGGCAATCGGCGCAGTTACTTCCGCCAGGTTCGTCGCCGTTTTCGGGAAACCCAATTGGCCTTGAATTTTTTCCGACACGCCCGGAATCACCGGCCACAACAGCGTTCCCAGCACGCGGCAAACTTCGGCCAGGGTGCGGAGAATGTCATTTAATTCACCGGCGCGCTGGGGATCCTTGGCCAGTTTGAATGGGCTGGTTTGGTCGATGTATTGATTGGCGCGCGTGACAAGCGCCCCGCATTGCACCAGCGCTTCCTGCAACGCATTGTCCCGGTAGGCGGCGATGACCCGGGAACGGGTTTCGGCAATTTCCTGCTCCAGCCGGTTGACGCCCGGCGGAACCAGCCCTTCGCGATAACGCTTGATCATGGAGAGCGAACGGTTCACCAGGTTGCCGAGACCGTTGGCCAGTTCCGCTTGATAACGCGACCGAAAACCCGCGTCCGTCCAATTGCCGTCCGGCCCAATGTCCAATTCGCGCACGACATAATAACGAAACGCATCCAGGCCCCATTCATCAATCACCGGGATGGGGTCCAACACATTGCCGGTGCTCTTGCTCATTTTTTCGCCGTCCTTCTGCCACCAGCCGTGCACCAGGACTTGTTTGGGCAGGGGCAGCTTCATCGCCTTCAGCATGATCGGCCAATAGACCGTGTGAAATTTCAGGATGTCCTTGCCGATGACGTGCAAATCGGCGGGCCAAAGTTGCAGCGCCGTCGCCGGAGGGGCGGTGGACGACGGCAGCGCGTTGACCAAGGCTGGATCGCCGTGGGCAAAGGGAATACTGATGTAATTGACCAGCGCATCGAACCAAACGTAGGTGACAAAATCCTTGTCAAAAGGAATGGGGATCCCCCAATTGAGCCGCGCGGCCGGGCGGCTGATGCAAAGGTCTTCCAAATCGTTGTTCTTCAAAAAGCCCAGCACTTCGTTGCGCCGCGATTCGGGCGCGATGAAACCGGGATTGGCTTCGATGTATTCGATCAGCCACGACTGGTGCTCGCCCAGCTTGAAATAATAGTTTTCCTCCTCCAACTCGACGACTTTTCCGTAACTCGCATCAAACGTCCCGTCCGGCAAACGGTCTTTCTCCGTCAAAAAAGTCTCAGCCGTCGTGGAATAAAAGCCCTTGTGCTTCTCCTTGTAAAATTGCCCTTCGGCATGGAGCCGCGACAGGATGGCTTGCACAACGGCCTTGTGGCGCGGTTCAGTCGTGCGGACAAAATCGTCGTTGGACAGCCCGAGCTTGCGGACAAAATCCCGCCAACTGGCGGCAAGGGCGTCGCAGTAGGCCTGTGGAGTTTTCCCCTCCGCCAGGGCGGCTTGCTGCACTTTCTGGCCATGTTCGTCCAGGCCGGTCAGAAAAAAAACCTCCCCGCCCAGGCTGCGGCGCGCGCGAGCGATGACATCGGCGATGACTTTCTCATAAGCGTGACCCAAATGCGGTTCGCCATTGAGATAATCAATGGCCGTGGTCACATAGAAACGTTTGTTCATCGCGCGCATAGTGCGGGCATTGCCGTTAAAAACCAAGTTCCAAACGAATTCCGCATTCGACAAAACCCCCAGCGCTGAATAAAATTCTCAACGCATGAATCCAACTCCAACTGCCTTCGATTTCCACGGCAAGGCCCGCTTCGAAATGATCCGCCAGGGTTTCATACCGGATTTTCCCGCCCCGGTGATGGCGGAAGTCAATGCCGTCCGCGCCGCGCCGGCGGGCGCGAACGCCTGCCGGGACTTGCGCGATTTGCTCTGGTCTTCCATCGACAACCCCGATTCGCGCGATCTCGACCAGATTGAATGGGCTGAACGCATGCCCAATGGCAACATCCGCGTGCTGGTGGCCATCGCTGATGTCGATGCGACTGTCAAGAAAGGTTCGGCGACCGATCTGCACGCCAACGCCAACGCCACTTCCGTCTATACGGGCGGCCCGGTTTTCCCGATGCTGCCCGAAAAACTTTCGACCAACCTGACTTCCCTCGGCCCGAACGTGGATCGCCTGGCCATTATCATGGAATTCGTCGCTGACAAGAACGGCGAAGTTGTTTGCGCCGATGTTTGCACCGCCGTCGTCCGCAACAAGGCGCAATTGAACTACGACCAGGTGGGCCGCTGGCTGCACGACGGCACCGGCGCGCCTTGCGACGGCGCAGTGCCGGCCGGGCTGGAAGATCAATTGCGCTTGCAAAATGAAGCTGCCACGCGCCTGCAAAAATTCCGCAAGGAAAACGGGGCGCTTACCTTCGGCGGGGTGGAAACCGTTCCCATCGTGGTTGATAATAAAATAAGCGGTTTTGCCATGCTGCAGGAGAACGGGGCCCGCAATATCATCGAAAGTTTCATGGTGGCCGCGAACGTGGCCATGGCCCGCTATCTGCGCGCGCAAAATTCCTTGTGCGTGCGCCGCATCGTGCGCACGCCCAAACGATGGGACCGCATCCAGGCCATCGCCGCCTCATTGGGAACCAAGCTGCCGCTCCAACCGGACCCGAAGGCCTTGGGCGATTTTTTGGCCGCCCAAAAACAGTCTGACCCGGACCATTTTCCGGAACTTTCCCTGGCCGTCTTGAAATCGATGGGCCCGGGCGAATATGTCGTCGAGCATCCAGGCGAAGAGCACGAGGGACATTTCGGCCTGGCCGTGGGTGATTACACCCACTCGACGGCCCCGAACCGCCGTTACGCCGATCTGCACATGCAACGGCTCTTGAAGGCGAGCATCAACCAAAGTGCAGCCCCGTATTCCGAAGTCGAATTGACCGCGCTGGCCGCGCATTGCACCGAGCGCGAATCGGCCGCGCAACATGTGGAACGGTTCATGAAAAAAGTGGCGGCGGCCCTCATGCTCGGCCCGCAAATCGGGAAAGTTTTTGATGCCATCGTCACCGGCGTCACACCGCAAGGCACCTATGCCCGGCTGCTGACGGTTCCAGCCGAGGGCCGCGTCATGCGTGGTGAAAAAGGCCTGGATATCGGCCAAAAAATTCGCGCGCGCCTGATTAGCGTCGATCCCAACAAGGGCTTTATTGATCTGGAAGCGATCCATTGACCGGCCTGGGTTTAAGCAGTCAACCGGCAACGCGAGACTCGGCCCAAAATGTTGTGTCAAATGCACTTGCCAAGATGAGCGCGACATGTCAGCATCAGGTTATGGAATCGCATGAACTACTGCGTGATGTTTTCCAAAAGATAAGCCCCAAGCAGGCGGCGGCGGAGCTAGGCCTATCCCTTTCCATGGTTTACAAGTGGGCCGAACCGCCGGACCAGCGCAGCGGCGCAGCCAATCCCCTTGATCGCGTTGCCGTCTTGATGCAGTGCAGCGATGACTCGCTGATTGCCCAATGGATTTGCCAAAAGGCCGGCGGGTTTTTTGTCAAAAACCCCAGGCGCGGCACCGACCATCCGCTCCATCTCGTGCCGGCCATGAATACCGTCGTCCAGGAATTTGCCGATTTGCTCTCCGCCATGGCGGCGGCGGCACATGACAGTCAGATCACAGCCGCGGAAGCCAAGTCCGTCCGTGCGCGCTGGGAAGAACTCAAGTCTGTCACGGAAGAATTTGTCCGCGGCTGCGAAGGCGGGAATTTTCGCGACATCAAAAAACCGTCGGAGCCGAAGAAATAAACCGGCAATGAGATCGCTTGCCGGTTGGTGCTTTCTCCCTGTTCTACTCCCGATTTTCCTTTTCCCTCTACCCTCGCGCGCGGCGCAACCCGCGCCTTGCGATCTCTGTGTGTTTGGAGGAACGTCCGCCGGTGTGATAGCGGCGGTGCAGGCGGCCCGCGCCGGGCAAAAGGTGGTCCTGACCGAAGACAGCAATCACGTTGGCGGCATGACCTCGGGCGGTTTGAGCCAGACGGACATCGGCAATAAAGCGGCCATCGGCGGCCTGGCCCGGGAATTTTACCGGCGCATGGGCCGGCATTATGGCTCCAATGAAACCTGGAAATTGGAGCCCGGCGTGGCCGAAGGCGTCTTTCGCGACATGCTCGGCGAGGCCAAAGTGCCCGTCTATTTTCACGAGCATCTCAAGTCCGTCGAAAAAAATGGCGCGCGCATCACCGCCATCACCATGGAGGACGGGAAAATCTTCCGCGCCAAAATGTATATTGACGCCAGTTATGAAGGCGATTTGATGGCCGCGGCCAAAGTCTCGTATTTTGTGGGCCGCGAACCCAATTCAACTTACGGCGAAACTCTGGACGGCATCCGGGCTCAGACGCCCAAGCACCAATTCACCGTGGCCGTGGACCCCTATGTGCGCCCGGGCGATCCGGCCAGCGGTCTGCTGGCGTTGATCCAGGACCAACCGCCCGGCACAGCCGGGGCGGGCGATAAATCGGTGCAGGCTTACAACTTCCGGCTTTGCTTGACACAGAATCCGACCAACAAAATTCCCATTGATCCGCCCGCCCAGTACGATCCCGCGCAATACGAGTTGCTGGCGCGCTACCTGGAGGCGCTGGTGGCTGCGGGCAAAACGCCGCGCCTCGGCCAATTCATGGACATTCAACCCATGCCCAATGGCAAAACGGACATCAATAACAACGGCCCCTTCTCGACCGATTTTATCGGGGAGAATTACCGTTATCCGGAGGCGGACGGCGCGGAACGGGCGCGCATCCGCCAGGCGCATGAAGATTACACCCGGGGCTTTTTGCGCTTTTTGGCGGACGACGCGCGCGTCCCGGCCGCCTTGCGCGCGGAAATGCGGTCCTGGGGCCTTTGTAAAGATGAATTCAAGGACACGGGCGGCTGGCCGCACCAGCTCTATATCCGCGAGGCGAGGCGCATGATTTCCGATTACGTCATGACCGAAAACAATTGCCGCCACTCGCTGGCCGTGCCGGACGCCATCGGCCTGGCGGCTTACACCATGGATTCGCACAATTGCCGGCGGATTGTCCGCGACGGCCGGGTCGAAAACGAGGGCGACGTGCAGGTCGGGGGGTTCCCTCCCTACCCCATCAGTTATCGCGCCTTGACGCCCAAGGCCGGCCAATGCGGAAATTTGCTGGTGCCCGTGTGCCTTTCGGCCAGCCATATCGCTTATGGTTCGATTCGGATGGAGCCGGTTTTTATGGTGTTGGGGCAATCGGCGGCCATGGCAGCTGCATTGGCCATTGAAGAAGGCGTGGCGGT
>Ga0206872_10409_pt1 | contig 10352 bp, 6 predicted proteins | sample Alteio_BWOrgCont_34_FD_152906 | JGI IMG/M metagenome (GOLD analysis project Ga0206872, IMG submission 152906) | Enriched cells from forest soil in Barre Woods Harvard Forest LTER site, Petersham, Massachusetts, United States -... | ecosystem: Environmental > Terrestrial > Soil > Temperate forest >... | reverse complement strand
CAAGGCGACGTCGCGGACAGGAATGGTTTGTAAGAATCGACCCGAAGTTGTAAGACATGCACGGAATGTGGGAACAAAAGCTCAAGTTTCACAACTCGCGCGAGGCGCGTCATGCACGGCGACACCTTGACCCACGATCTCTTTGCCGAGATTGTCAAGATTCCACTCATCGATCCCCATTCTCACATCGACCCGCACCGGCCAACTGCGAAGAGCCTCGACGACCTGCTCGGCTACCACTACTACACCGAGCTGGCCCATTCCGCTGGTTTGCCCAAAACCGCGCTCGCCGCCGAAGTCCCGGCCCGCAATCGCGTCGCCGCAATCCTCGGCCACATGGACCGGTTCGACAACACTGCCCAGTACGCGTGGTTCATCGACATCGCCCGCACCTACCTTGGCTTCCAGGGCAACCGGGTCAACGCCGGCGATGCGGAGTTCCTGTTCGAGGCAGCCGAGCGCACCTTTGCTCAACCAAACTGGGAGGAGCAGGTGTTGCGTCAATCGAACATCGAAAAGGTCTTTCTAACCAACGACTTCGACGACCCTTTGACCGGATTTGACACAAATCGGTATGTGCCCTGTCTCCGCACGGACGATCTCGTGTTTCATCTGCAAAAGCAGGCGGTCCGTGATCGCCTGGCCCGGGCGACCGGCATCGAGATCGGTGCCGCAGCCGACCTCCGCCGTGCGCTTGCCAGCCTTTTCAGCCACTTCGTCAGCCACGGAGCCAAGGCGTGCGCCATCTCACTCCCGCCGAATTTTTCCCCAGCGGCAGTGAGTGACAATGACCTGTCAGCAGCTCTGGGCGATGCCGCTGGAAGCGAGTTGCTGTCACGAGGCGTCTTCTGGCTGTTGGCGGAATGCTGCCAGGAGTTCAAGCTCCCCTTCGACCTCATGGCCGGAGTCAACCGCCGTGTCTACTGTGAGGGCGTTTTTCAGGGACAGGACCTGTTCGACCAGCGGACCTCGCTGATTCAATACGCCGAGCTGTTCAACGCCTTCCCGCAAGTGCCGTTTTGCATCTCGGTTCTCTCCAGCGCGCAAAATCAGGAGCTTGCCAGTTACAGCTGGATTTTCCCAAACGTTGTGACCAGCGGCCACTGGTGGTATAGCAATATCCCGGTTTACATCGAAAACGACCTGCGTGGGCGACTTCAGGCGGTCCCGAAAACGAAACAGATTGGCTACTACAGCGACATGTACAAGCTGGAATTCGGCCTGCCCAAGTACAACATGTACCGCCGCATCCTGGCCAAGGTACTCGCCAATGATTTCGTGCGGTCGGGGATGACGGACGAGGCCGGTGCGGTGGCTCTGGCGCGCCAGATCCTTCGTGATAACATCCGCAGGATTTTTGACGTGTGATTCGCCGCTGCCTCCCTCGCTTACGCGTCGGGTTAGTATTGCACTAACCCGACGCGTAAGCGAGGGACACTAGACCATCGCTCACGCTCAAGAGGGCAAGTCCTTCAGGGCACTTCCTTGTCGATCTGTTTGGCGAGCGGATTGAGCAACATGCGGGCACCGATGCCGCCGGTATGGTAGCCCCACATCGTGTTCAACATTTCATAACTCATGAACACGACGAAGATCATGACGATAAACGAGGGCACCAGGAACAGGGCCGGAACTATTCCCCAGGGGGCAGGCGGGGCGCCCGGGCCGGCCGCGACCGGCTCGGCTTCGGTTTCAGCCTCGGACTCCTCGCCCTCCATGTCTTCCAAATCGATGAGAGGGGCATCTGACTCTTCGCTGCTGTCGTCGGGAGCCGGTTTCTTGCGGGGCTTGCGCGAGACCGGCACCTCCGCGCTGGATTCGGACTCGGCCTCCTCCTCCAGTGCCACCGCCTGACTTCCGCTGTCCTCTTCGGCGGCCAGATCCTCGTCGCTCAGATCCAACTCGAAATCGGAATCCTCCAGGTCGGTGTCGCTCTCGTCCAGAGCGACCGCCTCCGAACCGGACTCGTCGTCCAGGGCGGGCACTTCGAAGTCCGTTTCGAAAATGTCTTTCTCGCCCTCGCTCAGGCCTGCTTCGGCGGATTCTTGTTCGCCACTGGCATCGAGAGACAGTTCGAACTCGCTGTCGCTATCGACCGGGGAGCTGTCGTCGGCTTGCGCCTTGGAGGCCGACGTAGCGTTGGGGTCGAGGCTCAGCTCGAATTCGCTGCTGGACTCCTCCGGGCCGGTGCCGGGGTCCAAACTTAGCTCGAATTCGCTGCTGCTGTGATCTTCTTCGCCGACCGGGCTGTCGTCCATGCTCAATTCAAATTCGGCGCTCGAGTCGTGTTCGGCGCTGCCGGCCGGCTTGGGCGTGACGGGGCCTGGCTTTGGTGTGGCTGTCGGTCCGGTGCCCAGAGCGAACTCGATTTCCTCGCTGCCGCCCTCTTCGAGCGATATGCCGCTGTCCTTGGCGTCGCGCAGGTTGATGCCGCTGTCATGCGAGCCAGGGCCGCCGACCTCGCCAAGGATGACTTCTTCCTCGTTGCCGCCGGCCAGTGGGATTGGCATTTCGTCACTGCCCAGTTCAATCGGCGAGTGGTCGCTGGAGGAGCCCGCGGCCGTTAACTCGAAGTCGCTGCTGCTATCGGTGTCGTCCTTCTTGGCCTTCGGCTTGCTACCGGCCTTCGGAGCGTCCTCTTCAGACAGCTCGAATGGCGAAGTGATCGGAAGTTCCGGCGAGCTTTTGGTTGGCCGACGCCGCCTCACCTTGGACTCCTCTTCCTTGAGTGCTTCGAGGTCAAGCTCGATGTCCTCGGTGACGAACGCGTCATCTCGACCGCGGTTGGGCGAGGGCGGCGGGGCCAGTTCCAGTCGGACGTCGCTGTCGGAAGGGGTCTTCGATTTCGACTGCCCAAGGATGACACTGGGATCGTGACTCGCGCGGTCGTCCGAAACAATCTTCACGTCGGAGTCGCTGGCCTTATCCAGGGGCACGACGCGGACTCCGCTGTCGGGCTTTCCGTCCGGCCGCAGTTTCGAGGGCCGCTTTTTGGGCGCGGGCGACCGCGATGACGCGGGCGCTTCCCGGGTTTGGCCCATCTTGCCGGCGTCCTCCGGCTCGATCTTGAATTCGAGGTCGCTGCTGTCGGAAACCAGTCGGACGTCGCTGTCGTGCGCGGGAGGCGGCGATGACGGGCTGCCGGCTTTCTTGCCGCTGCCTGGCTTCGACTTGGATTGGGGGGATTTCTGACTGCGCTGGCTGCCGGGCTCATCGCCGAGCGGCACCGCGTCGTCTCCGACCAGGGACAGATCGGCGTCATCGGGCACGTGCATGGTGCGGCGCGAACTGGGTGCGGGCGACTTGGAAGAGGGTGGCTTGGAGCCGGATTTGGGCGGCAACAGCTCGCCCAGTTGCAGCTCCGGGTCGCTGCCGAGGCCGAGCGACCTTGCCAACTCCTCGATCTCCTGAGCCCGGAAACGCAAAGTACCGCGGTCCTGAAATGCGCGGAGCTGGTTGTTCTTGGCCATCTCCTTGAGTCTTTCCGGATCCATCCGCAGTTTTTCCGCAGCCTCGCGCAACGTGTAATACTGAACCATCGGAATCACCTCACGGCAGAAAGTCGCGGAACGGAGATTGGGACGGGATTTCAAGCGCTCGGAGCAATCGGTTACCGTCCCCTGGGCCGGCGCTTTCAGGGACTATGTATCAACATCGATTGTAAACGATTTCAGCTTGAATGCAAGTCTGCGGAGGTGGGGGAAAGCCTGCGGGCATCACAAGATACAGCTGCTCGCGACGGTCGGCAGGGCGGCACGATCTGGCACGATTGTGCAGGATTTGCGGGCACCGTTACAAGGGTCGCAAATTGCCGGCGGCATCGAATACTACCGGAGCGCCGCGTCCGACAACCTCGAACTCCGTTTGTCGGCTCGATTCCGCCAGGCACGGCTCGGAGACCTCGACGTCCTCGAGGCGCAGCGTGTTACGAATGTGCATGATGCGGGCCTCAGACGCCTGACGCGTGCCGATGATGGCCAGTGCAGCGTCCAGCACCTCACGATCGGTTTCAAAATGCACCGGCAGGGCCGCAACTTCGGGGTACCCGGCCGTCAGAGCGTTGATGACGGTCGCGCGATAGTCCATAGCCCGCACCAGGCGCTTGGTCGTGAAATCCGCGAGCCCGATGCCGGTGGCGTTGCCGTGCGTCTTCGCCGTTAGGCCGCGTACGAAGATCATTCGCATCGACGGCAGTCCCTCGGTCAACCCTTGTTGCCGAAAGGCGCGCTTGCGACCCACGATGTTGGTGTCCATTCCGGAGCCGCTCACATCCTTGCCGATCTCGTCGACAATGAGCAGGTCCGCCTGACGCAGAGGCAGTTTGGCCAACAGTCGCCTGGCGAGCGTCAGCAGCTTTTCCTCGGCCGCCTCGAAGTCCTGGGGCAGAACTCCCTGGACTTGGGCCGTCTCGTCGTAGGCGTTTTCGACCACGCCGAGACCAAACGCAATAGGCGCGCTGGCTTGCAGCACGCGCCCAACGGACCGGACCACCTGGTCATACGGGTTCTCCAGCAAGATGCGATGATACGCCAGGGCCCCGGTGTGTTTGCCGAGACCGATCATCATCATCTTCAGCAATCCACTCTCGACGGGCCCATGAAAACCGGTGTGCGGCTTGACCCGGGCGACGACGCCAATGTGGTCGGCATCGGCGGCATGTCGATCGAGAAAGACGGGGAAGCCCTCGGCCGTGGAGCCGACCTGCACGACCTCCATCGAAGCGCGAATCGGCACACCGACAAACTGCTCGGTGATCCCGTAGCTCTCGAGGAGCCGACGCTGTCCTTCCGCGGTAGCGCCCCCGTGGCTCCCCATCGCCGGCACGAGAAAGGGCTTTGCGCCGAGGCGTTTCAGATAATCGGCGGTAGCGCGAAGGATGATCGGAATGTTGGCGATGCCGCGGCTGCCCGCCGTGAGGGCAACCGTGTGCCCGGGCCGAACGCGGCGTGCCAGATCGAGAGGTTCCAGCGTGGCAGCGACGGCGACACCAACGTCCGCGACAGCGGGCCGCTCAAAATGCTGACGGACACGGACGAAGGCTGGAAGGGACATGGCATTTCCAAAGGTGATCAGGTGGCGGTGCGGATCCGGCATTCATTGTACGACGGAGCGACGAGGAAGGCTGGAATCCGTTGCGATGTGCCTGACATTCAAATGCAGTTCAAAAAACCGTTTGCTGACGGAGGGGCAGCGTCGCTGCGTGCCGACTGGGGCGAGCGGACGTCAGATTCTTGGAAGACAATTACGGTAGATTCATGTAACGAATCGTCGCACGTCAAGTCGAAATTCGGCCGCCCAAGCCGGAACCGTAGGGCTCGCCAACACCGTGATCGTCTTTCTTCTTTTAGCTGGGAACGCAATCGCCCCCCAAAGCCACAGTGGCATCCAACGTGTTCAAATAGGTGAGTAAGTCATGCCAGCAGGGCACAGTGTGCTTTGCAGCGGCATCGGAATTGATCGGGTATTCCGCGTCGACGTGAACGTAGCCTGCAAATGAAGGAGGCAGCTGGGTAACAATGTCATTTAGGTTCGAGACCCGCCAGCTATTTGGAACCAAGTTGTCGTAGGTACCAGCAAAGACCTTGTCACCCACTCTGGGACTGGCAAATGTGTACACAGTGGGCCCCGGAAAGACTGCGTTGCCCGACACATCGATCGCCAGGAGCGTGGCCAAAGCCGACCCAAGACTGTGACCGGCAATGCGGAGTGTCTTGACCGCGCCTCCCGCGATCAAAGGCTGAAGCGCATCGACAACCCGAGGCTTGGAAACATCCGGTCCCACTCGCATAGTCGAATAAAAGTTCGTAAAGCCCTGCTCCGTCCGCCCGCCCGCGACATACGGAAAGGGAATCGGCACGAAATGCACGTCCATCAGCCACTCGAAAACGCCCTCGGTGCCGCGGATCGCAACGACAACATCTGAGCCGGATTGCGCTATGAATCCGAAAACCTTATAATCCGGTAGATTGTCGGTCAGGTCGTCCGCGTAAATCTTGGACAAGAGCTGATAACCTGCTGGAGGAACGAAATCAGGCGGGTCGTTCGCAGCAAACAGATCATAAGCAGCAAGGACGAATTTCCCTAGTTCCACGGCCTCTGCTACGGTGAATGATCCTGAGGGCATCGGTCGCTCCTGTCTGGGATGGTGCTTGAAAAAAGCGCGGGATGAAAAACGCTCCTGACTGGTGGAGCCATTTCGAGAGGCAGACTTGGGGCTGCTGCCGAGTCGTTGGCTGGCCGATTGCAGACGCGCTAACGGCGGCAAGCGTAAAGCATGCAGCCATCGATGCCCGGCTGAACAAAACACACTTCTGCTGACAACGGATCGGCTTGAAATAGCTGAACAGTGGATAGCTCTACAATTGTGCAATTCCGGATGCTGACTGCAAACGGCCCAAAACCGCTTCCTGGCGCGGCAGGCACGTTTCTGCACTATCACGTTTACACAGGTCTGGCACTTGGTTGAGTATGCGCGGGCGAGTCCAAGTTGATCAAGAAAAAAAGAAAAACTGGTAGCGGCGCCGACCGCGCGCTAGTGTCCTGAATTGGAAACTCGTGTGCCTGACCTTCAAATGCAGTTCAAGAAGCCGTTTGCTGACGGTGGGGCAGCGTCGTTGCGTGCCGACTGGCGCGATCCGATGTCGAATTCGTGGACGACAATTACGGTAGATTCTTGTCACGGCTTCGCAATCCGCCCACCACGTCGTCCGAGCCGCGACCGTTAGCGCTTGCCCCGAGCATGATCATCTCTGCAAAACTAGGGGCGACTCTGTTCAACCCCACTCATTTCAACCCAATCATGTCCCACAACTTAATCGTTTGGTCATCGCTCCCCGACGCCAGCGTCTTGCCGTCCGGACTGAAGCATACCGACAACACCGGCTTCGTGTGTCCCTGCAGCGTGGCCCGCTCCTTGGCCGTTGCCACATCCCACAACTTGATTGTCCCATCGGAACTCGCCGATGCCAGCGTCTTGCCATCCGGGCTGAAACTCACCGACTGTACCAAGTCCTTGTGTCCCAAAAGGGTGGCCAGTTCCTTGGCCGTCCCCACGTTCCACAACTTAATTGTGCTGTCCCAGCTCGCCGAAGCCAGCGTCTTGCCGTCCGGACTGAAGCACACGGAGTCCACCACGCTGGTGTGCCCCTTGAGCGTGGCCCGCTCCTTGCCTGTCGCCATGTCCCACAGTTTGATCGTGTTGTCCTGGGATCCGGAGGCTAGAATCGCGCCGTCCGGACTAAAGCAAACCGACCACACCCAGGCGGTATGCCCGCGGAGCGTGGTCGGCTCCTTCTCCTTCACTGCATCGTACAAATATACCGGACCGTCCCCGCCGCCAACGGCAAGCGTCTTGCCGGCCGGGTCCGTACTGAAGCAAGCAGACCCCGGCGCGCTGGTGGGTAGCAGTATCGTGAGCCGGGCCTTGCCAGTCGCCACATCCCACACCATGACTCTCTCGGCTGCTGAAACCAGTGATTTGCCGTCTCGACTGAAGTTCGCCGAAAACACTCCGCCCCAATGTCCCTCAAGGGTTGCGCTTTCCTTGCCTGTAGCCAGGTCCCACAGCTTTATAGTTCGGTCGAAATAGCCTGCCGAGGCCAACGTCTTGCCGTCTGGGCTGAAGCACACCGAGCGAACGGAGGATGCGTGACCCCGGAGCGTGGCCGGCTCCTTGACCACCGCCACGGCGCCTGCCTTCGAGTTGTCGTCGGCAGTCTTTTGGTTCGTTGTCGGCTTTTCAACGGGTGGATTTGTGCCGCGTCGAAGTATCGAAACGAGTTGATTTTCAGAGGTAAACTCCGTGGGCGGTTTTAGTGGATCTCTATTTTCACAAATCCTCAACCTGTCGCTTTGCAATTCGTAGGCGAGGAAGACAGTCACGGTGCTGCCGTTGGCTCTCGTGATCACCTTCCTCATCACGGGCGGCTTGTTGTCCGGATCGAGGCTGAAGGCGATTTTTTCGCCGGGCTTGGTGGAGTCGATGATGGTGTTGCGATTGAAAGCAACAGTCGGCAACGGGCCATGTTTTGGGTCCATCGGGCGTACCGTGCCATTGAACTCCATGCCTGTCACCGTCCAGGTGCCCTGGATGAGTTCTTGGTCAGTCTTTGGACTCGATGGCGGAGCAGGGGCCGGTATGGTCCCACCCGATTTGAGACATCCGGCCATGGCGAGTGTAAGAATAACCGCGGGCAGCGCGCGTTTCATGGCCAACACTCCTTCCGAATGGATTGAGCACACTTTTCCAGATTGAGGCGGCGCCAGGTGGCGGCGCTGACTCCACCGGCTGAGTATATCTGCCGTCGGAAAGGCCCGGCATTCATTGTACGTCGGAGGTGACGAGGAGGGCCGGAAATCCGTTGCGAATGTGCCTGACATTCAAATGCAGTTCAAAAAACCGTTAGGTGACGGTGGGGCAGCGTCGTTGCGTGCCAACTGGCGCGAATCATTGTCGAATTCGTGGACGACAATTACGGTAGATTCTCGTCACGGCTAGAGGCCTTCGACAAATGGAGTTCCCCATTCGGCCGCCAGAGGTCCGGCCTACTGCAGTGTCAGTTTAATCTCCGCAACGCCGCGTCCAGGAATGTCGGCGCTCACTTCATCCCGTTTGACCGCATCCGCGATCTTTCCCTCGATTGTGAACTTGTGAGGACCTGGGCGAAGTCCTATCAGAGCGGCGCGGGCCCCTCGCTGTTTGACTGGGGCGCCGTCGTCCACTGCGAGCGACCAATCGCCCTCAACGTCGGGTCCGTTGGTAAGCGTGACGTTTACCGCGGGCAGTTGCGTGGCCTCCGCTTTGGCCCGCGTGGCGTCATCGATTACCTTCAGTGTGCTCTTGAACTCGCCGATCCAGGCGGCGGTCTCATCTTCAACCACTTGTAGCACGCGCAATGTCGCTTCCTTAAGCCGCGTCAGGGCTGCTCGCACTTGCTCCGGGCCGGGGTTTTGCCCTACCCAACTCGCCCGAAATACTTCCCAATCGTATTGGAACTCCTCGGTAATGCGGGTGATCTTTTGCTGAGCCTCCAAGTAGTGACACCAGGCCGAGGTGAAACCGAAAAAGTAGTCAAAGCTAATAAGCAAAGCGGCGAAGGCCAGGGCAATTGACGCCCAAGACGGATCGAAACCAGGTTTGCCATCGTGGCCAAATATCTGCACGAGGATGGGAATGGCGCCGGCGCCGGCAGTAACTAGCATAGCCGCTAGCCGCGTAAGCCAGCCAAAAAGCCGCTTAGTTGCGCGCTTCTTTAGATACCAATTCATCGCGGAGTCCGCCTGTGCGAGCACGTGTTCCCGCAGCTCCTCAAGTGAATTGCAGGCGGCATCTCCGTTCCAAGCTACATGGGGAAACTTTACGGGCTTAATATCCTCAGTCCGCGAAAAGATCCAAATCATGGTGAAATCCTCTACAGCAATCCTCCTTCGACAAAAACCTGCACCGCCCCACCCCGTGGCCGCTAATCCTTAAGCCAATCGCGCCAAAACGACTGGGCATTAAAGCTACGTTCCAGTGGGAAGGGGACCAAGGTGTCGGGAAGATCATTTGGAATTCGCAATTCGCTCAACGCCTTTCTAATTGCGGGCAAGCCGTGTTGCCACGTACCACTTGCTTCTCGGATTTTAGTTTCCCAGTTATATTCCACCTTAATCGAAAACGCCGCGAGATAAGCCGTTGCAGCGATCATCGCTTGCATGAGACCGATGAAGTCCTTCTTCGTTAAGAGGTGAACTAGTGCACTCTTGATGGACTCCCATTGAATCGCAATGCTAGCGCCGGAGCGTAGCAACACGCCAAACCTCGTCCTAACTACGTCAATAACCGGGTGAGTATCACCCTCAATGGGAGTCACCCATAATGGTATATCACCGGTAAAGCGATCGTCACGCCGGACATTCTCCTGCCAAGCCTTTTCAAAGAGCTTCCGGTCGTCGGGACTGAGAACGTCACTTCGGTCATTAAGCAAGAAGTCTGTTCTTTCCTTATTATGATGCGGACATAGCACCCAGCAAACCGCAGTTTGTTGGAGTGCACGGCTGAACCGCACCAGTGAAGGTTGATGAGTCTGCCAAACATCTTGCCTGAATATGTGCGCGTCGGGCATTAGGGGAGAGTACCGTAGTTGGGCGTGATCTGGGGCCAGTGCCGTTATGAACTCGTTGAGGCTCAGTTCACGTCCGAGATCCCTTGATATGATGCCTAACGAATCAACGAGACGTGATTCCACCGACCAAAACTCTTTTAGGCCGCGTAGTTGCTGACGACTCCGCAACTCACGCGTGGCCTCAGGTGGGGACACGTTCGCGATCGCCGTCTCCACAACTACGGCAGGCAGAAGTTCGATCTGGGC
>Ga0206872_10408_pt1 | contig 10355 bp, 7 predicted proteins | sample Alteio_BWOrgCont_34_FD_152906 | JGI IMG/M metagenome (GOLD analysis project Ga0206872, IMG submission 152906) | Enriched cells from forest soil in Barre Woods Harvard Forest LTER site, Petersham, Massachusetts, United States -... | ecosystem: Environmental > Terrestrial > Soil > Temperate forest >... | reverse complement strand
CGTAGCGGTCGCATCGAGGTTGAGTGGCACGCCTGGCGGCATGTACGGCGCTGGCACCCCAGGACTCGTAATTTGCAGTCCCTCCACGCTAATCGGCCCTGGAGACAATGGAATCGGTTGTGGCGGGAGATGAAGTTCGGCAAAAACAATATCGGCGCCAAAGAATAAGGTTGCGATAATTGCCAGCAGTGCCTTTTTCATCAGGCTTTTCTCCTGCGCGAATTGCCGGTGCCCTCCGCTCCACGCAAATCGCCCACATTGCCGATTGCTCAACGAGTTGGTGCAATCTAATTGTTTATCGGCAACTTTAGTACATCTTCTACAACCCTTACAATAAGAAATCCTTACCCCTTGCGCACAAACCAACAAGACGCCGCCAGGAAATGGTATGGGCGTAGCTTTTACGTAAAGAACCCATTTTCGACCAATAAAAGGCGCATTCTCAGTCAAGGGAAAAGCCTGAATAACCGATATTTCCGATACTCACGGAAGACTCGGTCCGTTCGATAGCCCTTGCCGCAACGGCCTACTCGACGGACTCGGCGAGAATGAAGGGGACGCAATGAAGCCCTGGACCCTCTTGATGGCGTGTACGCTGGCCTCCACGGGCTGCACGACGATGGCGCTCGAACGGAAAACGCTTGCCCTCGCTTCCACAAGCGAGAACCTGCGTTATCAGGAGGTAATGGACAATTTGGCAATGGTCGCCCACGACCCGTCTGCTTTGCCTGCCTATGCTTCGATTTATTCCGGGGCCACCGGGATAACCGATTCGGCGACACTCGGTTCCACTACCAGCTGGGCCCACTTAGTGGGCGCCGGCGCCCAGAATGGCTTCGCTTCGGAGTCTACCAACCCCTCGCTTATGCGGACGGCGGTCGATAACTGGACTCTCGATCCAATCGTGGTTCCAGAGAAGCTTGAGGCATTGAGAAGCGCGTGCCAGTGGGCAGTTTACGGCCCGGAAACGATCTCCCCGACCGACGTGCACCTGCTGACTAATCCCGACCAGGACCCAACGTTCGGGCGGCACTTTGATGTCCAGGCGCGGTTGGCGCGACTACGGCCGGGTTGGCTGCACAAGAGTAGATGTTTTGAGGAAGTCCCGCTACGCGCCGCTTACAGGGCTCATTACCGCGGTATTTGGGTCTGGGTTATGCCGGACGATTTGGAGAGCCTCTCGATTCTCGCCCTAGTGTTCCAGGATATTGCCCGCGTGAACAGTAATTCGCCAACACTGTTCCCCACTCCCCCGAATCCCAGCCCGCTACTATTCACCACTGCCAACTGGATATCTCCAGACGGACAGCCTTTCAACGTCCAAGCTCTCGTAAACGTGGATATTCGGAAAAACGTGATTTCCGACGTGGCGTACTACCCAGCGCGAATTGATAATGTAGCCTCCGATCCTACGCTTCGTTCCATCATTGCTGTTAACAACGTGCCTTAAAGGCGGATCGAAACATAGGTTCGATTGCTGAGCCGGCACGGGCTGTATATGTTGTCAGCGCGCTAGAAATCCGGGTGGCCAATGTCAAAGCTTTTAATCGTGGCTGTTGGGGTTCTGGCCACCGCCGGTTGTACGTCTTTGAGCCTGGAACGGCACACCCTCAATCAGATACAATCCTCGGCGGAATATCGCTACCAGGAAACTCTCGACTGCCTGGCGACGGTCGCTGACGACGGCAACGCCTTGCCTTCGTTTGCCCTTCTTTCCAGCGGTACAGCAAAGGTAACAGACATGGCATCTGTCACGTCTACCACCGCTTGGACGCGCTCTCTGGGGTCTTTCTCCACAGAGACGCTTGGGGCTACAGCAAGCCGGAGCCCGAATTTGTCGTGGACTGTCGATCCTGCAGCCGACTTCAATCAACTTGCAGCATTGCGCGCCGCCTGTCAGTGGGTGCTCCACGGGCCGGAGCGCGCCAATCATGATTTCCCTGGAATACTGGACAGTCCCGTAAACAATCCGTCACCGGGTCCTCACTTCGGAGTGGCAGACCGATTACGACAACTGCCTTGCGGCTGGCTCCATGTCGGCCGGCTGACCGATGTTCCCCTGACGACTTGCCACAAAGCACATCATGGTGACACTTGGATTTGGGTCAATTCCGAAGGAATGAAGGGCCTTGCCGATTTCACGCTTGTCCTTCTCGACATCGCTACCCTTGACCCGCTTGGTGCGATCGAAGCGCCGCCCGTGCTTGTCACTCTGACTCGCCAGCCAGGTGCACTTTACGCGTTCACGAATGCGACATGGGACAAACTGCCGCCTGCGGATCTAATCCGTCTAAAGGAGAAGTTTAGGGAAGGCGTCGCATATTCGCAGTGCGAATTTGATAGCGTTATGCTGAGTGTGTATCCCAACTATCAGAATAACTCCAGCTTTCAGCAGGATAAGACATATTTGCAAATCGCATCGGCAGCGCAGACTAAGCCACCGGTATTCTCGGACCAACTCCTTTACCCTGAGTATAGGATCATCAAACCGGAGCATTGGCGCGATGTCAGTCAAAAGATTCAAGCCGCCACAAATAGCCAAGCATGCATCGATATCCCGTGGGATGAATGGTCCACTCCATATCATGGTCAGCGTACCAATGTCAAACAAAACACGAGCAAGCAGCCTACTCCAGTGGGTGCGAATATGCAGATTCCGCCAACCCGCCCACTCGCGCCATACTACTTGCTTCCTCCTCCAACGTATCAGCGGACTCCAGCACCGCCAATTGGAGGAAACATACCCTAAGCTTGGGGTGCGCGGCGATCAGCTCGATGTCGCCTCGGTACTGGATGAGAGTCAAATGTCAAAGTGACTGCGATGTGTGCCACGTCTTAACCGATGTTGCATGCGTCCAACGTGTCGTCACTACGCCCGCGGGGCCGAAATATTCAGCGGACAATTCGCTCCGCAGCAAATGGCCGCAAATACTTGCAGTCCTATAAAATATAAAGGCATTGGCGGCAATGGCATTGGATGTTAGCAGCCTTTGGAACGTGACTGGAGTGCAAGTTCAACAGCCGCCCCTTAAATGTCTCGATATTTCAGACGCTGTAGGTGACCAATGGCTCTTTGTTGCTCTGGTAAATAGGATACCTATACTAGGGGGGGATGGTCTGATTTGACCGCCTGAAGTACTCCGTCGCCGAAGGATTGAGCATCGTCATCGCCAGTGTAATAGAAGTAGATTGCACAAAACCCCTGGTTCGGCGAGATCTCAAATAGCCATAGCTTCGTGCGCCCTTGGGGATCGGCCGTATCAAGCGAGGTCTCCGTGAAATGCCAAAAAGGGTATTTTTTGCCATTCTTTGTATACTGGCAGGGAGTCATACATTGTATGCCGCGCTGAAATGTCTCGCCGGTCGATCGATCTGTCGCATAAATGGCCAAGCCTGTTTTCTGGTCCCACGTAAACGTGCCAAAACGCACAGCATCTGACACATTATACGTAAATCGCGGCGGGCTGATTGATTTGGCCATGCGTGCCACCTCTGGATAAAGCGCATATTCTCGGAAGACCTTCTGATGTTTCCTTACGATCTTCTCTTCGTGCCTCACTGGTAACGGAATTCTTGGCAGCTCTATTCATTCCCTAGCGGCTTGTTAATTGTCCTTTGGCAAGTTAGGTCCGCGCCTCAATTTTTCGTTGCTTCTTCAACCGCGGGAAGGCTTACTCGCCGCCTGTTGACGACTTGCCAAGCGCATCGATCGCTTTTGTCAACAACTCAAGCTGTTTTTTTTGAATCTCTTGCTGGGCCGTAATTTGCTCCGTGGATAGTTTACTTTGAGCGGCCACGTTATTCTGCGCGACAAAGGCCTCGGATAGTTTTGTAATTGTTTGCATTGCTTGCTCCTTTTGCGTGGCTGGGACATGCGGCTTTGTTTGACCGGCAGGAATCGGGTTGCCGGAGGAGGCGCCTAATGGCGGCTGCAGTGTCAGCACCACGCCGGAAGGAACATAAAATCCACCAAAGCAACTGGCGCCGCCATGTAAGCGGGGGGGGGCCTCCAGTACAACCTGAGTAGCCGTAGAAATCGGGAATTGACCCCCCACAACAGCCGGAGTAGCTGAAAATAGGATAGCAACCCGTGCACTGCGGAGTGCCGTGGCAGCCCCTACAACCATAGCAGCCAGCATACGCTGCGGCTCCGCGACACGAATGACATACGCCCCCAGCAGGGGCCTGGCTCCCACCCACCATAGCTGCCATCAAAACCACGCTATACATGGCTGCTCTGCCTCCGAATGTGGCAACGCAAAACCCACGGGCTGAAAAAAGAGGAAGATAAGTTGGGGTATGTGGCTAGCCCGCAGCGTACTGCTGCGACAACCCATTGTCAATGACTTTCCGGGTTTTTTTGATTTGAAGATTCGAAGGATAGCAAGCGGTCGGTGTGAATTCGCCGGCCGGCGATGAAAAGTGAGAAGGGAGTTTGGCATGCTCCCTTATGCAGCACGACAGATGGTTCCGAACCTCGTCGGTCTCCGCCGCTTGGGCATGCCCGCGGAGAACAGCGTTACCCGAGATTCCCATCAGTATTCGCCGTCGCGTACGCCATGGCTTCGGGAGAAGTGGCGATGGCCACCTGGATGCTCAGGATGTCCAGCGGCGACCCCACCCAGCCGATGATTTCGCCAGCGGTCGGGGCCAATTGGCGGTGCAGCAGATTGGGGAGCTGGTTCGCCAGGGATTGTGTCGGAGCAGGACTGAAGCCATACAGCTGTTGGACCTCGAACGATCGATATTCCAGTGAACTGACGAATGCACTGGCGACAGCGACATTGCCCTCGCTCGGGACAAGCTTCACCCAGTACCCGACTTCGCTAGGGCTGCCGGTGCGGCCCATCAGATTGGTGTACAGGGACGTGACGAACGCCATCGGAGTTGATTCTAGGTTCCCGTACTCCGTGGAACTCAATATGCCAATTATGACCTGCTCTTCGGTGCCGCCGCCTTGCATGAAATTCACCCAGAAACTCAAGCCGGCACTGTCGGCAGTTCGGTTCAAGAGCTTCGTATACAGACCGTTAACGACATCGCCCAGAGCTTCCGGTGACCGCGCGATGGCATTCGCCGCGCCTGCCTCGGTGATCTGGCCTGTCGTGATCGCGGTGACCCAGAAGCCGGCGGCGTTGGCGGCGTTGAGATTGCCCATCCGGTGCAGGAAATTGGTGTACAGGTATTCGACATAGGCCTGGGGACCGGTCAAGGTCTGATACGCACCGCTGTCCGGCTGCATGGCGGGCCGGGGCGAACCGCGCTCGTCGGTCGCCGTAGAAACCGGCGCCGCCGCACCAATGGCCGGACTGCCGGGCAACAGGGCCTCCGTCGGCAGCGTCATTTGGCTGCTCGAGGCGCCTATTGTGGGGCCGCCATTGTTTTGCAATGGTCCGAGCAACGGGTTGAGCGGGTTGCTTGCGGCGCCGTTTTTCGTTGTCTTGTTAGGGAAGGTCATGGGCAGAGCGACGCCGATTACATTATGGCCGAGGTCGCTGGCCATCGTGGCGCCGACTGCGCTATTTGCATCCGGCCCATTGGTTGCGTTGTTTTGGGCGATGATCGTGTTTTGGATGGTAATTAGGCCGACTGATGTTGCCCCCAAGTAAACGCCGCCGCCGCCGGTTGCAGAGTTGCCATTAATGGTGTCATATACCAGCGCGACACTACCGGTGAACGCCGCTGGAGCGTCAATGCCGCCGCCGATGTTCGAACCACCGCTGCTCAGAGCGATATTGCCGGTGATGGTCGTATTCGTGATCGTGGAGCCGGCGAAGCCCGTGCCCGTCGACTCCAATTCGATGCCACCGCCATTGCCGGCAGTGGTGTTGGCCGATATAGTGCTGCTCATGATGTTTAGCGTCGAGCCACCCACAAATATGCCACCGCCGCTGTTCACCGCTGAGTTTGCAGTAAACAAGCTATTAGTCACACCCAGCGATCCTGCGCCATAGCTGGAGTAGCCACCGCCTGTCAGGTTGGCGACATTGTTAGCGACGATGCTGTCAAATATGCTGACACTGCCGGCGGCATTATCCACTGCGCCGCCGTTATTTCCAGCAAGATTATTGCCGATCGTGCTGCCGTTGATGGCCAGCAATGCACCGTAATCGTCAATGCCTCCACCGCTGCCGCTTGCGGCGTCGTTGTTGGTCACGGTCATGTTGTTCAGTGTCAGGCTGACAATCCCCTGCACCTGGATGCCGGCCCCATTTTGTTGCCCTGGCCCATCGACGAGCCCGTTTTGAATGGTGAAGCCCTGCATGGTGACCGTGAAGTCAGTCGGAGTACTGTTGAGAGGATTGATGTCGAAGACACGCGCGAGGTGGTTGCCGTCAACGGTCACCGTACCGCCGCTGGTGTTGACTATTGCCAAGGAGCCGCCTGCAGAGGGCATGATGGCAAACTCACCGGCGGCATTGTCGTTCTCTCCTGCGGTGCCGACAAGCGTGATCTGATAATTGCCAGGAACAGTGAGGTTGATCGTGTTGTTGCCCGACCTGGCTGCCTGGATTGCCGACCGCAAGGTGACGAGTCCGGGCCCCGGGTTAAGAAGATCTACAGTCGTGTTGACGTTGAAAACAGCCGGAGAAGTACGGTCTTCTAGCAGTTCCAGAGCAAGTGGCGGGAGGATTGGATGTTTTCTGTTGCCCGCGAACTGCCGTTGGCGGCGGGGCTGGGCCTGGCTTTGGAACCAACGACTCTGGGGATCGTACATTCGCCAGGCTCCTTGAGAATTCCAAATACGCGGAAGGAAGCCAAACTTCCTCCCGGCAGTTCGTTAGGGGCAAACGGTGGCGAGTCAATTGCATCGATGTCTTACGCAAGCTACGCAGCTTATGAGCTTCAACATACTCAGTCAAAACCAAATCGCTGGCAAGTAAAATCGCGAAAATCCTATCTTCGGTTGCGGGACTCCTTCATCTGGTGTTTTCGACAACGGTTATTATCGACTTGAGCAAAACGGGCACGATTCCCAGCAGTACTTGGTGGAAAACATCTCCGAAACGCGAGTTTCGCAGGGAAGACTGTAGCGGATGTACGGATTATGCCGATCTTGAGAGTAAGATTTTATGCACCCGTATCGATTATTAGGATCCAGCAGGCCCGGTCGCTGCAGGATGAAGGGTAAAGCCGGATGAAGCCCTGGATACTCGCTTGGACGGCCGCCGTCGCCTGTTCGGGTTGCACGATGATGTCGTTGGAGCGCCACACCGTTGCCCAGGCCGATTCGGCAGTTGATTTGCGCTATCGCGAAGTCCTCGATAACCTGGCCATGACCGCAAGCGACCCTTCCGCCCTACCTTCCTACGCCTCCATTTTCTCCGGAACTATCTTTGTGCAAGATCAAGAGCAGATCGTGTCGACGAACATCTTCCCCTATGTTGGCGCGGTGGCGCCAGGGTCGATTGCAGCAAATCCGTCGTTCAACAGGCAGATTTCGCAGAACTGGACCCTCGATCCCATCGGGTCGCCGGAAAAACTCGAAGCGATTCGCGCTGTCTGTCAATGGGAGATTTGTGGCCCTGACCATCTGGACAAAGAAGCCATGAGTCTTCTGATCCGGCCTGACGAGGCGCCGGCTGGACCTGAACGACATTTTGGCGTCGCCGACAAGCTCGCGAAACTGCCGATGGGATGGTTGTGCGTCGGCCGACTCAAGGATGTCCCGACGTGTGTCCGTTACAAAGCACATTCTGGCGATACCTGGGTGTGGGTAACTTCCGAGGGCATGAAGGGCCTCGCCGACTTTACCGTTATCATCCAGGACATTGCCAGGGTTTCCATCAATTCGCAGACCCTGTTCCATTTACCCCCCGTTTACACGCCGATCCAGTTTGAAACTGCGGACACAGCGGGTGACGACCGGAGCTACACAAAAACCACGGTCCAGGTGGTTGTCGATCAAAGCGGTCAGCTGGTCACCAACAACCCATTCTCCAAATTGCGTCTCGATAATCTTGGCAGCGACTCCGCCAACTTCCGTTCTGCTATCGGGGCAGCCGGGATCTCATCCGTTCCGCATTGAGACTGATGGGACGATCGACTTGAGCAAATGCGCATCGTCTGACTGCGGCGGACAGATCGGCGGCCGCTTCAGGTAGGTCCTGCATCCCATGAGCAATCGGCCTCGGCGCGGAAAAGGATTTTGAGAGGTGACTGCGATGAAGGCAATCGCGAGAGTGGTCAAGGCGGGGCTTATCGCCTGTACGGGCTGCACCACCTTTACTCTCCAAGAATACACGTCGCTGCAGACAAAATCCGGCGGCGAGGGCCGGGACAGTTTGGTATTGAGCGCCCTTGCCACAGTCGCCGCCGATCCCGATGCGCTACCCCCTTATGCACTGTACTCCAGCGGCATCACCTCGGTAACGGACTCAGTTACTCTTAGTGATATTTCCACCTGGACGCTGCTCAAGTACGTCCTGAAAACGCTTGGTTTCACGGCGTCCACAAGTCCGAAGGGACAATGGACGGTCGACCCTTCCGGAGAATATCAGCAACTCGAAGCCATACACGCCGCGTGCTTGTGGGCGCTATTCGGTCCCGAGCGTGCCTGGCGGGCTTATCCAACGGGGATTCTAGGCGATCCGAACAATTATCTTGACGGGAAGCCCCATTTCGCAGTGGAAGAACGACTAGCAAAAACCCGTCTGGGTTGGATCCATTACGGCAGCCTGCAAGAAATGCCGTCGTGCGCCCGTCACAAAGGGCACAAAGGGAACACCTGGGTGTGGGTAATGCCGGAGGATAGTGAGTCCTTTGCTCAGTTTACACTCGTCCTGCAAGACATCGCTACCCTTGACCCGCCCCTCTTTGCCAGTCCACCAATCCTGGCAGTGCTGACGACTAGCGTGGTCACCGACCTGCCAGATCTGTCAACAGAGAAAGAAAAGAAAAAAAAACGTTACAATCAGTACAGCCGAGCAACCGAGGGCCGTGAAGAAGGAGTACAAGGAGCTTATCGAGGCCAAGATCCAAGACGGGATGAAGAGCGGCAAAGTAAATCTAACCCGAGCCCAGTGGATGGCTTACACCGAGCCATGGCTCGGCGTGCGTAACACCGCTGGTACAAGCCCGGTTACGCCTACTGCCGCTTCTACTACATTGCCTCTCCCTCCTAAACCCGGCGTACTTTTTGTGCCGCCGCCCGCAGGCCCGTCGTTTAGCGCGCCTCCTGGGCCAGGAGCATCCCAGCGATGAACCATTGGATAGTTTATCAGTAGCTTGGCAACTTTATGTGATGCCCCGGGCTGACTTTAACTGAGCCAGCTCGACTGCTCGCGATCGCCTCAAGTCGCCGTAATAATCCTGGCGTTGGGTGGTCAAAATCGATTCTTGGTGTAACGCCATCCTGGATGAAGGCAGCACTAATTCTGACGAATTGTTCCAGACCATGGTTGGTTACAGTCGTTTCAGTTAGGTCAAGTTCTTTAAGTTGTTCGAGCAGCCCGATATCCAACAGTTCGTCATCGGACACACCGGTCTTATTGACGTGCAACTCCTTGAGATTCCAAAACGTGTTTCTTTCTATTGGACGTGCCGACAGCCAAGTGCTCCAATCCTGAAACGTGGACCAATTCTGTAAAGCGTTTAGTTTTGGCCGTTCGCTCAGCCATTTTGCCGACCTATCAAAAAGCACATTCCTGTTAAGAAAGGTCTTGGTGTCCGAGATGTCCAGTATTTTGAGATTTGGCAAATCCATCTTGGCCAAGACCTCATTGGTAATTCCTGTACCAGATAAATCCAATTCCTCCAAGCTATTCAGCTTGAGGGAATCCAAGTTGGTCAGCTCCGTATCCCCTGAAAGGTAGAGCGACTGCAATCCCTCAAGCCTTACTAGAGTTGTAAGACAAGCGTTGGTCAATTCGTTGTTATAAGAAAGGGCCACCCTTCTGATATTTCGTCGGTTCTCCCCAGCGAATAGCACATCCAAGTCATTATTTTGTATTCCAAGATGCGACAAGTCCAATGTGGTTAATTGTTTAAGATCTTTAAGCGCGCTTACCAGCTGGCCTACTTTTCTAATCTTAAGATCATCGTAAGCGAAGGTCGCGCCGTCAAGAGATAGGTTTTCGATCTTTTGGTGAGACTTCAGAAAATGCTCCAAGGCTTCGATCGGCAAGTGGGTATAGTCTAGAAACACTGCTTTGAGGCCATCAAGATAATCCAGCTCATTAAGTCCTGCGTCGCTCACCAGAGTGCTTGAGATGTTTAGGTGCGTGAGGTTCACTCGATTAAGGTCCCCGAAGCCCCTTCCAGTCACCTTGGTAAAACTCAGGTCTAGTTTGTTGTACCCAGTATGGGGCCGGTCTGGCCCCAGTCGGTAAATCGTGGCGAGGTGCCCTGTCAAG
>Ga0206872_10407_pt1 | contig 10451 bp, 2 predicted proteins | sample Alteio_BWOrgCont_34_FD_152906 | JGI IMG/M metagenome (GOLD analysis project Ga0206872, IMG submission 152906) | Enriched cells from forest soil in Barre Woods Harvard Forest LTER site, Petersham, Massachusetts, United States -... | ecosystem: Environmental > Terrestrial > Soil > Temperate forest >... | reverse complement strand
TAATTGCTGCGTTATATCATTCGCTGCGTAATGCGTGGCATCACCGGCCTGCGAGGCGATGATATTGGTAGTGCCCGCAGCAACAATGTGTACGCTGCCATTTACGATCGTAGCTACGGCGGTGTTGTCGCTTTGGTAGGTGATCGGTACGCCGTTGTTATCGCTGGTGGCATTGAGGGCAATATCGGGATCGCCATAGGTGGCGGACGCCAATGCGCTGAAGCTGATGGTTTCAACATTCAGCGACGTAGTTACGCTTCCCGAGTTGCCGGGGGTGAGGCTGGTTAAATATTGCTCGCTTCCCGGGGTACCGTCGTAATCAAAAACATAAATATGATACGTGACGCCCGGGGCAAGGCCGTTGATGTTGACTGAATTGCGCGATCCGTTAAACACGCATTGCCAACTGCCTGTTCCCAGGGTTGTATTGGCGGTATAGTCGGTATTGTTAACCGGCAGCGGCGGATATGCCGGCGACGCCGCGATAAACACCACTTCCTTGCTGCCGTTGCCGGGTGTCCAACTGATGCTTGTTGAGCTTGCTGTAGTATTGCTGAAGCCGATATTGCTTGCAGCCGTAGTTGGCGCGGCAGGGATAACCGTGCTGCTTGCCGTCGGCACGTCCACTTCGGTTAAATTGGCGCCGGTAAGCGCTACATTGCCCGAGTAAGTTCCCACTGCGTCGGCCGCAGCCAAACGAACAAAGACGTTTGCCGATGAGATATTGCCCGATCCATCCGGCGCTAAGGTTGCCGAGCTGCCGAAGGTATTGCCATCGGTGCTTACTTCAAACCCGGTTGGCGCGGCAGCGGTTACCGCACCCTGCAGCCAGGTACCCGATACGCTAACGCTGGTTGAAGCTGAGGCTGTGCCTGCTATGGTGCTCAACGCTGTTAAGGTTCCGTTAGTTGTAATGGACGGGCCGGGGTTTACGGTGATGGTAAATGTGGTGGGCGCACCCGGGCAACCCGGCACATTAGCAACAAAATTACCAAAAGACACGGCGTCCTCATTACCATCTTTAAACGATTGCGTGATCGTGTTGGTCGCAGTATTCATCACGTCGATGTTGCTTAGAATGCCGGATACATCATCTATCGCGTATAGCTTACTGCCGTCAGTGCTTAGCGAAAGGCCGAGAACCCGCGGGGCTGAGGCTGTCACCAATTTAGAGGCGTTTGTCTTTGTATTGAAAACCAAAATACCATTGCTGAGCGTTCCTGCGTATAAGGTAGTACCATCGGCGCTTAAGGCCATGCCTCCGTCCACAAACCCGCCTACGGCAACGTGCGACGCCACATTTGATTGGGTATTAACCTCATTAACGAAGTTCCCGCCGGCGCCGGCATACAACGTATTGCCATCCGGACTTATTGCCATGAACCCTGCTCCGGCTGTTGCCAAAGGTATTGCATTTATTAAACTGTTTGTTAACGCACTTATTTTAAACACCTCACTTCCAAGTGCATATACCGTACTTCCGTCAGGGCTTACGATTACACCTGTTATGCCGGTTGCAGATTGCGTGAGCATTATGGTGGCGATGACATTATTTGTTGTCGCATCGATAACGGATACCGACTTTGTCTGGCCGTTCGTCACATATACTTTGCTGCCGTCAGGGCTTACCGCTATGCTTTGCAGGCCATGGCTAAGGGTTATCGTGGCTGTCACCGTATTGGTTGCGGTGCTAATCACCGATACCGTACCGTCGCCGTTATTTGCTACGTACACGGTGGTCCCGTTGGGACTTGTCGCCACGCCGGCGGGGAACTGGCCAACCGGTATGCTGGTTAAAACGGTGTTATTAGCTGTATTGACTACCGAAACGCTGCTGCTGAGTTCATCGGCTACATAGGCGTAGCTATCGCCGCCAACCGGCGTAGCCGTAATGGTGGCTGTAACCGGGCTTGTGCCGGTATTTTTTGCTGTAAATGCGGCGATATTGCCTGTGCCGCTTGCCGCAAGGCCTATGCCCGGTGTGTCATTTGTCCATGTGTACGTTGTGCCGGTGCCGGTGAAGGCCACTGCGGCAGTGCTCACTGCATTACCTATGGTTTGATTGGCTACCATATTTATGGCAGGCAGGGCATTAACCGTGCCGCTTAAGGCAACGTTTTGGCTGTTTGCGCCGCCGGAGCTTACTACCGCATTGCCGGAGATTGACCCGGCCGGCGCAGAAGCTGCCGAGCGCGTAAAAATGGTGGCGCTTACGGCGCCCGACACTTGCGTAAGTGTCAGGCTGCTGCTGTAACTTGAACCATCGGATGATATTTCAAAACCTGTCGGGGCGGTTACGGTAATATTATCTGTTAAATTGCTTCCTGAAACACTGAATTGCTGAATATTCGGACTGGCCGAGGCAGTACCAACACATGCGGTTATAGCGCCTGATGCTGTACCAGCGGTTATTGCCGGCGGGTTGACCACCGTGCAGGCTGGTATTGTATCGTTTATGCTTGTTGCCCCGGCGCTGCTTAATACGACATTACCCGTATATGAACCTGCAGTATCTGCAGCTGCCAATCGTACATATACTGTGGTCGAACTAAGACTGCCGGGGGCCCCTAAAGTTACCGTGCCGCTAAAATTAGTGTTATCAGTACTTACCTCAAAACCGGCCGGCGGGGTTACCAGTATCCCGGCAGTAAGGTTAGTGCCCGATACGGTGAGCGATGTCGGGCCTGAAGGGGTTCCGACTGTTGTATTTAAAGCCTGTAAATTGTTTGTTGCAGTTATGGTCGGCAAAAATACCGTGCTGCTAACTGTTGGTACGTTCACTGTTGTCAGGCTTGCACCGGTGAGTGTGATATTGCCCGAGTAGTTTCCCGCCGCATCTGCCGCTGCCAAACGTACATATACATAAGTTGAGGCCAGCGTGCCCGATCCGTCCCCGGTTAAAGTCACCGTGCTGCTGAAATTGGTATTATCGGTACTTAACTCAAAACCGGCTGGCGGGGTTACCAATACGCCGCTTTGCAGCCACGTACCCGATACACTAAAGTTGGTGGAAGCTGAAGCTGTGCCTGCGATGGTACTAAGCGCCGCTAAAGATCCGGTGTTGGTGGTGACAGTTGGGTTTGGGTTTACCGTAATGGTAAACGTTGTTGGTGCGCCATTGCAACCCGAAACACTGCCGAGAAAGTTGCCGAATGAATTCGGAGAATTGCCAACGGTGATCGTACTTATAACACTTCTCGCAGCGGTGCTGATCACGTCAACGGTGTTACCCGCAGCATGGGTGGCATACAACGTGCTGCCATCGGCGCTTAAAGATAGTGCATAAACCCTTACCGGGTTGGTGGAAATTGATGATATCGTAGTCGCCAATGCCGTATTATATACCTGAATGCCGGCGCCCAGGCTTCCTATATACAGGATTAAGCCATCTGCACTCACCGCCATGCCGCCACTGGCGGTCTTGCCAAGCGACTTAATAGTTAACGTATTGGTTCGGGTATTAATGGCGCCAAATCCCACCCCGCCTCCATTACCCACATACACCATACTGCTGTCAGGGCTTACTACCAAACTTGCACCGCCCGCAAGCTGAACGGCACTATAAGTATGGGTTACCATGTAAGTGCTGGTATTGATTTGTGAGGTAACGGACGACCCTTCTACATACATGGTACCCCCGCCGGGGGTTAATGCTATAGCCTGGGCAGCCGAAATGCCAGTTATGGTGGTAACCAGTTGGTTGTTTATCCCGTTAAGTACCGTTATACTGCCCGAGGTGCTATTTGCTACATATACCCTGCTGCCGCTGGGGCTTACCGCTATGCCTTTGGGCGTTGTACCAACCGTTATCGTGGCCGTTACCGCATTGGTTGCTGCATTGATCACCGATACGGTGCCGTCAGCACTATTGGTCACATATACCGTTGTTCCGTCGGGGCTTACTGCTACGCCGTAGGGTTGCCGGCCGACATTTACCGTGGTTACCAGAGTATTATTGGCGGTATTGATAACCGAAACATTGTTAGTGTTACTGTTGGCGATATAAGCAAATTTATAACTGCCAACCGGCGTTGCCGTAATGGTAGCCGTTACCGGGCTGCTGCCGGTATTAACCGCCGTAAACGCGGCGATATTACCCCAACCACTTGCCGCGAGGCCTATACCCGGCGTATCGTTTGTCCACGCATAAGCAGGAACTGTACCAGTAAAGTTCACTGCGGTGGTGGTCGCTCCACCGCCAACGGTTTGGCCGGCTACTGTGTTTATTGTTGGCAGTGCATTCACCGTGCCGCTTAAGGCAACATTTTGGCTTGTTGCGCCAGTTGAACTGACTACCGCATTTCCTGAGATGGCGCCCGCCGCATCAGAAGCTGCCGACCGCGCGTAAACGGTTACATTGCTTACCGAACCTGATGATTGAGTAATGGGTACGCTGCTGCTGTATGTAGCGCCGTCGGTAGATAGTTCGAAGCCGGTGGGAGCGGTTATGGTAATATTATCCGTTAAATAGTTTCCTGAAACACTAAATTGCTCTACCTTCGGGCTGGCCGATGCCGTTCCCACGCAAGCGCTTATTGTACCTGATGCAGTGCCGGTAAATAGCTCGGGAGCCGATAAAGTTGGAAATGCCAATGGGTTACCACTTGCTGATGCAGTCGAATATTGTTCGCTACCCGGAGTCCCGTTGTAATCCACTACCATTACCTGGTAAGGTGAGCCGGCGCTAAGCCCGGTAACGCTGACAGAACTGGAACCAGAACCGTTATATACGCAATACCAGCCGCTCCCGCCGATCTGTGTGCCCGATTGGAACACCGTACTGGCAGTGTAAATGGTATTATTAACCGGCGATGGACTGCCGTGTACGCTGCTGTTTTCCAGGAAAACCGCTTCGCTCGTGCCGTTGCCGGTCGTCCAATTGATGGTTGTGCCTGTTTGGCTGGTATTGGTTACCGTTACGTTGCTGGCCTGGGCAGACGGAGCGACGATCGGCGTTACCGTCCCACTTGGAACGTTAACGCTTGCAGGCAGCGCATTTGTGCTGCTTATAAAAACGAGGCCCGGGTAAGACCCAGCCGGGTCACTTGCCGCCAGCCTTATATACACTGTAGTCAAAGCTATCGTACCGGCTGAACCAACGGTAATGCTGCTGCTAAAATTAATTTGATCGGTACTTATTTCAAAACCGGGGGGAGAAGATATGGTAATACCCGCCTGCATGTTTGTGCCCGCTACGGTAAAGCTGGTTGTAGCCGATGCCGTGCCTGTAATAGTGCTTAACGCCTGCGGGTTTCCGCCGGTTGTTATTGTCGGCGCCTGCAATGTGGTTAGTTTTGCCGGGTTGACGTTAGCGGTGCTGGTTAAATATTGTTGGTTTCCTGGCGTGCCGTCATAATCTACCACCATTACGTTGAAAGAACCGCCTACAGTCAAATTGGTTAAATTAACCGGGCCGCCACTAACATTAGCCTGGTTATAAACGCAATACCAGTCACCTGAACCATCGGTGCTGCCTTGCCCAAATTGAGCATTAGCCTGATAAGTCGTATTATTTGCCAGAGAGATAGGAAGCGAACTGGGGGAAACAAACACCGCTTCGGAAGTTCCGTTACCCGGAGTCCAACTGATAGTTGTTCCAGTTTGGCTGGTGCCGGAGAAAGTTATATTGCTGGCCTGAGTTGTTGGCGTTGGCCTGGTTGCTGTAACGGTAACCGTATACACCATGGTTGTAACGCCATCCTGGGCGGTTACCGTGATATTGAAGGTGTTTGTGCCGTAATCGAGGTATACCCCGCCGTTTAAAGGCGCGGCGTTATTGTCGTTATTGGTCACTGTCATACTCACCGTAGCGTTGGCGTTGGCAGGTGTGGGTGTAAGCGTAAAGGGGGAGCTGATGGAAGTCAGTTCCTCAGTATAAGTGTTGGTGGTTGGCGAAAACGATTGATCGAGCGAACCCTGGCTTACTGTAATGTTTGATAAGGTGGCATCGTTCGACTGAGTAGTGAACGTAGCCGGGTTATTCCAGGCTGTGCTTGTAAGATACTGTTCGCCGCCGGATACGCCGTTATAATCCACTACCATTACATTATAAGTAGTATTGGCGCTAAGCCCGGTTACGCCAACCGATGCTGCAGGTGCGCCGTTGTACACGCAATACCAGCCGCTGGTGCCGATCTGGTCGCCCGAGCCAAAGGCAGCATTAGCGTTATAGGTTGTATTATTAACCGGCAATGGGCCGCCTGAGTTGCCCTGCGAAATAAATACTGCTTCGCCGGTGCTGCTACCCCCGGACGTCCAATTGATAGTTGCCGCGGACGATGTTGTATTAGAGACATTGACCTGGAAAGCCTGGTTAAAAGGCGCAGTAACCGTTGCCGTGAAGGTGTAACTTTGGGGCAAATTGGTTACAGCGGGCGTTATACCCGTACTATTAGCCAAAGTTAATGTAACAGTACCATTATAGTTGCTGTTATACGACACCAAAACCTGGTAACCGACCTGGCCGCCCCAATAGTTTACCTGCGTTACAGCTGGATTAAGCCCTGGCACGGACGAGGAGACGGTAAAATTGTTAACATTTAAACCGCTGGTAGAGGCGTTTGTAAAATTAACCGTAAATGATATTGCGGTTTGGCCGTTGTCCATCAAACCAACGGTCGCATTGTTTGGTGTTAGCGTAGTTACTGTGGCAGGGTTGCCGATTACAGTCGTGGTTAAATACTGTTGGCCGCCAGCCGAACCGTTGTAATCAACCACCATTACATTGTAAGTGGTAGCTCCGCTTAACCCCGTTACGTTAACTGACGACGAGCCTGCACCATTATATACACAATACCAGTTGCCGGAGCCATCAACGCTATTGGCATCGCCATAGTTCGAATCGGCTGTGTAAGTGGTGTTGTTAGATAAGGCCGGGCTTGTACCGCCTGCAGTGCCCTGCGAAACGAATACAGCTTCGGAGGCGCCGTTGCCAGGCGTCCAGCCGATAGTGGTACCCATAGCCGTGGTACTGGTGAAAGTAACAGAACTGGCCTGGGTTGTAGGTGCTGCAGCAGAAGGTAACGCTCCATTAAAAGCCCAAACGGAGCCGCCTGAGTAATTATTATCATTAGGGCCCGTCTCCATCATCGTCTGTCCGTCAGCACTCAGCGCTACCACACGGCCCTGCCCCGCGGCATCTCCATTGGTACCAACTAATTTTGAGCCTTGCTGGCTCCATACGCCGCCCGATCGTGTAAACTCCCAAACAGCGCCGGTGCCGTCGCCCCCGTCTGCGGTGCCCCCTTCTATCAGTGTATTGCCGTCGGCGCTAATTGCGACCGAATAACCCTGAAAATCATAATCACTGCCATAAAAGTCCGTTCCTTGTGCGCCGGTACCACTGATTAATGAACTCTGTTGCACCCAGGCCCCACCGTTACAAGTAAATACCCAAAAACCACCAATCGCGTTGTTAGCACCACTGCTACCAAGCACTACTGTAGTTCCGTCGGCGTTGATGGTTAAGGAACCACCAGCCTGCACGGCGTTGTCGGCTGGCACCAGTTTAGCCCCTTGCTGCACCCACGATCCGCCCACATTTTTAAATACCCAGGCCGCGCCAACGTAGTTATTATCAGCGGAACCACCTTCTACAACGGTAGACCCATCTGCACTTATTGCGACCTCCGCTCCCTGGGTAGCACTTCCCACTGCATCCGAACCGATGAGCTGGGCAGCTTGTGACCATGTGCCGTTCGACCGGGTAAATACCCACGCTTCGCCAGTCTGCACATATGGTCCGCTGCCTTCTACTAAAGTATTGCCATCTGCGCTAATGGAAACGGAAGTCCCCTGGCCATTGTTTGCTGTAGGAATATTTGGGGCGCCAACCAGTTTTGCGCCTTGTTGACTCCAGGTATTTCCGGCAAGGGTAAATACAAAAACAGCTCCTACATAGTTATTGTCGTTTGACATGGTCAGTACCGCCGTGGTGCCGTCAGCGTTCAAAGCCACCTGGCACGAAGTTCCCGCGTAGGGCGTTACAACAGCGTCTGCAGGGGATAACGTGGCTGTTTGCGTCCATGTACCGTTTGAACGCGAATAAATCATAGCTGCTGCCGCTCCGCCTACAATAGCAGTATTTCCGTCTGCGCTCAGGGCAACCGAAATCCCAAAACCGTAGGGCGTCCCGCTTATTTTATTACCTTGCTGTAGTTGCGGCAAAACTGCCGGTGTTATCGTGAAATTACCAGCGCCTGATGTATTTCCGCCTGCGGTGGTTACTGATACGCTGCCAGTGGTTGCATTAGGCATTACCATACCGACCAATGTACTGCCATTGTTAGAGACCACGATAGCCGGCTGACCGCCGATGGTAAACGCAGCGGGTGCTAATAAATTGGAGCCGGTAATGGTAACAAGCGTTCCGATGGGGCCGCTTTGCGGGCTAAACGACGAAATCGCCGGCGTCTGGGCATTAGCGCCCAAAGCCGCAGTAGTCATCAGCAATAAAAACATTATAAAATAGCGGCCATGTCGCAGCGCATTATTGCGTACGTTTGACAGTCTGCCTTTAGAAAAAAGCACAGATGGTGTAAGTACAGATTGCTCCATAATATTGGGTTTAATCAATAGTTTTAAATAAAATAACCAGGGAGATGGGTTTAAAGACCGTCACATTGCCAAAAACGAGCTTCCCGCAACGAGATATTCTTAAAAAACGTATGGAAATTATTGCAAACTTTTCGGTCCCGACAGTTGTTGGGAACGAAACCACCTCTTTTTGGGAACGAAACGAGCTATTTTGGGGATGGAAAGGAAATTTGGATATATTTGGCGGTAGAAATCAGGGGCTGGAGATTAGCGTAAAATAAGGCCTTATGTTTCGGCCAAAATAACCGCTAAAAAAATTTATCCCCCAAATGGCGTACGCTGAGAAGGCACAGAGAATCACAGAGAAAAAAATCACAATCTTGTAATGCTTCGTGTCCTCCGTGTCTTTCCTTTGTGCGCTCTGCGGTAAAATATTTAGTAGTTATATAGGGCGATTGGTTTTTAAAAGTGGGCGAGGCAAATGCTTATCCCGGATACTGGCGCCATCGGCTTTCAAACTAAAACACACAAATGCAAAACGATATTTCGGTATTGGTTATTGAAGATGAAGAAACCTGGTCTCATCAAATAACATACGATCTGAAACAGTTTGGCTTTACCGTTGTGGGTTGTGTGGATACCGTTGAGGATGCGCTGCCTGCCATAGGCGCCAATAATTTCGACATCGCGCTGCTGGATATCAACCTCAACGGCAAAAATAGCGGCATTGCGCTGGGCAACCTGATCAGCCAAACCATAAAAAAGCCGTTTATATTTATTACCGGCTCCGTTAACGACGGCATAGTTGCAGAAGCTGCGGCAGCTCTCCCTTCGGCGTTTTTAACAAAGCCATTTAACCCGGCATCGTTATTTATCAGTATACAGGGTGCTATTCATCATTTTTCCGCAGGTCAAAATGCTGCAGCTGATAAGGGCGACCCTCAAGTAAACAGTTTTTTTGTAAAACTGGGGAATAAGTATGCCCGCGTCGACTGGCCAAACGTGGTTTGCCTGCGGTCGGATAAAAACTATACCAGCATTATCACCAGCGACAACAACACCTATATGATCAGGAGTACGCTGCAAAAAACGCTGCAGCATATTGTGCCCGCAGCGCTGAAAGGCAATTTTGTACAAATAAACCGCGGCGATGTATTAAACAAGGGCTTTATAAAAGAAGTTGTTGATGATGAGGCCGTAACAGAGCACCAGGCATTTAGCATAACCGAAGCCTATTTAAAAAATTTGAAGCAGCAACTGAATATTATTTCGTAGGGGGTTAAGAATTTTCAGGCCGTAGAGACGCAATATTTTGCGTCTCCGAGCCTATTGACGAAGACTTGCCAGTAAATGCTGTGACGCAGGTTAGAGACGCAAAATATTGTGTCTCTGCAGCCAAAAACCTATACGGGCAATTCCACATAAAATGCCGCGCCATTTCCGGGTTCACTTTCCACCCGGATTTTCCCATGGTGCGCCTCGACAATTTGTTTACTGATAGATAGCCCCAAGCCAAATGACTTTTCGCCGGCAGTACCTTTGCGGCGCGCCGCGCCGAAGGTTTTAAAAAGTTCGCTTTGCACTTCGCGCGGGATGCCGATCCCCCTGTCGGCTACGGAAATTATAATAACCGGTCCCTGGTGGTCCAGCTCAACTGCTATTTTTCCCCCTGCAGGGCTAAATTTAATGGCATTGTTCAACAGGTTATTAATCATTCGTTCAACCCGGGCGCTGTCCATATTCACCATTAATGGCTTAGGTAATGCTATTAGCTGCAATTTCTGGTGCTTATTATCAGCGATCAACTGCATCAGCGCAATGCAGTGCTTTACCGTTTCGTTAATATCTGCGGGCGCTTTATCAAGGGCTACCTGCTCATGGTCCAATTCCAGTTCAAGCAACTCATTAATCAATGC
>Ga0206872_10406_pt1 | contig 10460 bp, 8 predicted proteins | sample Alteio_BWOrgCont_34_FD_152906 | JGI IMG/M metagenome (GOLD analysis project Ga0206872, IMG submission 152906) | Enriched cells from forest soil in Barre Woods Harvard Forest LTER site, Petersham, Massachusetts, United States -... | ecosystem: Environmental > Terrestrial > Soil > Temperate forest >... | reverse complement strand
AAATGCGGCTTCCTGGTCGCCATCAATAATTTCGATCGCAATGCCGGTTTTCGCCTTTACAGCATTGATGAAATCCTGCCCGTTTGAGGCATTGCGCAGCGCCGAGGTCGCAATGGCCCTCGACCCATTTACGTTGGTCTGCCTGATCAGCTCAGCAAACCGCTGCATGGTTTGAATACCCCTGTCAAAAGCGGCGTCTGTAATGTATCCCTTGTTAATGCCGCCTTCACCCAGCTTAACGGCAACCTGTTCATGAATGATGGTTTCAGCACCCTCTGCAATCAGCAAGTGAAACATGTTGGTGCCGAGATCCATAACGGCAAAGCGCTTATTCATGCTGCTAAAATAAACAATCGGGTAAATTGTTTGACGGTCTTTCCCGACATTGAAGCCATTTCGGGAGGTATGGAGCGCCCGCAATGGTTCCCCCTTTAGGGGGTTAGGGTTTTTTATTCCTTATAAAAAAACCACTTCGCCAACTCTTTATAGCTTGCTTTTTTGCCGTACATCAAAATACCCACGCGATAAATTCTGGCTGCAACGTAGGTGGTTAAAATAAATCCAAGTACCATCAGGGTCATCGACAAGCCCAGCTGCCAACCCGGCACATTATAGGGTATGCGCATCATCATCGCAACGGGCGCCGATAGCGGGATGATCGATAACCAAACCGACAATGGACTGTCAGGCACAGTAAACAGGTAAGAAACCGAGAGAATATAAGTAAACAATAAGGGCAGCGTGATGGGGAACATGAATTGCTGTGTTTCAGTTTCGCTGTCCACGGCCGAGCCCACGGCAGCAAAAAGGGCGCTGTAAAACAAAAAGCCGGTTATCCAGTAAAAAAAGAAGCAAAATAGTTCATAACCTGCGTTTGACCCAAGGTTATGAACAAATGAGTATACTTTGTTGTGTATGGTTGATTGGTCTGCCCCAAAGAAATAGCCTATCGCGGCAGACAAGGATATCCACAAAACAAATTGCGTTAAACCAACAAGCCCGACACCAATTATCTTGCCTGCCATTAACTGGAAGGGCTTTACCGATGAAACAATCACCTCGATAATGCGGTTGGTTTTCTCCTCAATAACGCCACGCATCACCTGTGCGCCGTAAATAAACAGTGACATATAAATCAGGATGGCACCCGCAAAACTCAACGCATAAGTCGAGGCCATGTTCGTGCCCTGTTCGCCAGTCGCAGTCATTTCGGTCGACTTAATAACAATATTGCTTTTGATTTTGTGCAGGCTCGCCGTATCGATGCCCGCTTTAACCATTCGCGCACCGGTAGCAATTTCGTTCATTTTTTCCTGGAGGTTGTCAGCCAGGGAAAGCGTTGTTTTTTTCTTGGCAAACAACTGAACAGTGTCTTTAGGATTTGCCGGAATATTCAGCACCAGATCGTCATCACTTTTTAGATTTCTTTTTGCCGCGTCAACAGATCCGCCTGGATATATGAACTTCACAAATGCTTCATCCTTAAATTTAAAACTACCGCCATCATCGATAACATAAACCACGTGCATCGTGTCATCCTTATTATTGGCAACTAAAGCAATTACAGCAAACATGCCGGCAAAAAGCGCGGGTACAAGCAGGGTCATGATAATGAAAGCTTTCTTGCGTACCCTGGTAATATATTCGCGTTGTATAATGAGTAATATCTTGTTCATGGTTCAGGCAGTTTTGCTTACTTTTTCAATAAAAATTTCATTCATGCTCGGGATAACTTCTTTCAGCATATTGACACGTGTTTTTGGGATAAGGTATTGCAGAATATCATTAGATGTTGAACCGCCTCTAAGCTTTACCTTGATGGTGTGCAGGTTGTCCTCTCTGGTCGTTTCTGCTACCACTTCGAATGGTGCTGTACCGCTTAGGCTCAACTGTTGCCCCTCATATTCCACCAGGTAAATATCATTACGGTATGCGCTCTTGATATCCTTTATCGGGCCTTCGAGTATTTTTTTCGACCTGTTGAGCAGCACAATGGCATGGCACAACTCCTCGACCGATTCCATCTGGTGCGTCGAAAACAGGATGGTGGCGCCCTTGCGATTCAGCTCCAATATCTCATTCTTAATAATTTCCGCATTTACCGGGTCAAAACCGCTGAAAGGCTCATCAAGGATGATCAGGTCAGGCTCGTGCAGCACAGTGGCCACAAATTGCGCTTTCTGCTGCATGCCCTTGGATAGTTCTTCTATCTTCATCTTCCACCAGGTTTCCATGCCCAATTTTGCAAACCAAACTTTTAGTCTTTTGGTCGCCTCGTCGCGGCTAAGGCCTTTGAGCCTCGCAAGGTAGATCATCTGCTCGCCGATTTCCATTTTTTTGTAAAGGCCGCGCTCCTCGGGCAAATAACCCATCCGCTCGATGTGAGACTGATCGAGCTTTTGGCCGTTAAAAAAGATTTCACCCGAATCGGGCGCTGTAATTTGAGTGATGATGCGGATAAGCGAAGTTTTGCCGGCGCCGTTCGGTCCTAAAAGACCGAAGATCTGGCCGCTTTTTACTTCTAAGCTTACATCGCTTAATGCCGTGTGCCCGGCATACTGTTTCACAATGTTGCGGATGCTTAGCATAGGAGGGTTTTATCAGTTAATGGTTTGCATTTAGATGGATGGGGCTGTGTAAAGTTACATTTTAGTTGATTAAGTTGAATAAGTTGATTGAGTTGAATTGGTTGATACTTCCCCCCGCTTCCTTCACCCCCCCGCGCGCGCCCACAGTCTGTGTCCCCACAGACTGCTTTTCGATACCGGAGGGACAAGGGGACATCGTATAGCCATAAACGAAGGTCGTCTGTGGGGACACAGACGACGGATGGAAATTTTCACAAAGATTTTGAAAACCCAAACCCGCTGTCTGTGTCCTCACAGACAGCTTTTTGATTTCCGCAGAAAGGCCATCGTGCAACCGTAAACGAAGGTCGTCTGTGGGGACACAGACGACGGGGGGACACAGACTCCGGAGGGTGAGCGAGCAGAATTTTTACAAAGATTTTTTGCAAACCCAATCAACTTAATCTAACTTACTCAACTCAATCAACCAATTGAACCCATGTTAAAAAAAGCCGGTTTACTCTTCCTGATCTTTTGCATTGGTATAAGCGTTTTTGCACAAAAAAAGGCTGGCCCGGTGCATATAATTTTCGACAGCGATATGGGGCCCGACTACGATGACGTGGGCGCCATTACCATCCTCCACAACCTGGCCGACAAGGGCGAGGCCGAAATCCTGGCCACCATGGCCAGCACCAAATACGACGGCGTCGCCGGTGTTTTAAATGTGTTCAATACTTATTTTAACCGGCCTGATGTTCCGGTCGGCGTGCCGAAGGGCGAAGCCCAGACCCTCCGCGACTGGCAGCACTGGACCGATACCTTATTGGCCAAATATCCCCACAAAATAAAAACCAATAATGAAGCCTGGGACGCCGTAAAGCTTTACCGTAAAATATTAGCCGCCCAGCCCGATCACAGCGTAACCATAGTAACCGTCGGCTTTTTAACCAATCTTTCAAACCTGTTAAATACTGCGGCAGATGAATTCTCATCTTTAAACGGCAACGAGCTGGTTAAAAAGAAAGTGAAACTATTGGTGTGCATGGGCGGCAAATTTCCTTCGGGATATGAATTTAATGTGATGAAGGATGCGAGGGCCTCGCAAAATGTTTATACCAAATGGCCAACGCAGATCATCTTCAGCGGTTTTGAAATAGGGGAGAAAATAAAAGCCGGCTTGCCGCTGATCCACAACGCAGCCATAAAAAATAATCCAACCAAAGATGTTTTCCGAATCAGCATACCCATGGCAAAAGAAGATGCGCTGGGCAGGATGAGCTGGGACGAAACGGCCGTACTTGTAGCAATAAAAGGGTATTCCCAATGGTATACACTACACAAGGGTAGAATAACAGTCGCCGGTGACGGTAAAAACGATTGGCACGACAGCGGTACCGGCCAGGCTTACCTGGTTGAAAAAGTGGATTATCACCAGGTGCAGGATTTGATCAATTTATTGATACAGCACCAGGCAGTGGAGCTAAAAGCTAAAAGCTGAAAGCAAAAGGCAAATACACCAAACCTCATAGCGGTGAGCGGTAGCGAAGAAGCAACCCCTGAACTATGCATTACCGCCAATGCCGTTAAAATAATACGAGATTTAGCACGACTGACAATAAACAACTATGACAGAACTGAAAAAGATTACTTTGCTGATAGCGCTCCTCGTACCCCTGACCATCTTCGCTCAATCCATAAAAATAGTCACCAACCAGGTTGGCTATGAATCGGGTAAAGCCAAACGGGCAGTAATTGTGGCCGATGAGAAGCTGAACATCAGCCAATTCCAACTGGTCGACGTCAACACTGGCAGCCCGGTACTTACCGGTAAACCCGTTTATAGCGGCCCGGTTGACAAATGGAAACACTTTCAGTTTTGGACGATTGATTTCGGTAGTTATATCACACCCGGGAAATATCGGCTAACAGCGACCACGCCGAACCGCACGATTTCCTCCTATCCCTTTTCCATCGGCGATGGCGTACTGGAGAAAGCAACTATATCCGATGTGGTCTATTATTTTAAGGGCCAGCGCAGCTCCGGCTTGTTTGACAAAGCCGACAGGCATATCGCCCTTGCCGGAACAACCGATACAGTGGACGCCCATGGCGGCTGGTATGATGCTACCGGCGATTACGGCAAGCACCTGTCACACCTGTCATTCTCCAACTATTTTAATCCGCAGCAAATTTCGTTTACCGACTGGACCCTGTTTAAAACTTACGAACTGTTATCCCATCGCCCCGGAACTGATTTCAGACAGATCGACCGGCGCATTTTGGATGAAGCCATGTACGGCGCCGACTACCTGACCCGCCTGCATGCAAAAGGGCAATCTTTCTACCGTTCAGTTGGCGCACCCGGCCCGGGCAAACTGCCGCAGGATCGCCGTATCGGCCCGGACGAAGGCAATTATCGCATAAAAGCCACAAAAGACCAATCATTCACCAGCAAACCGGCCGCCAAAAGCTGGCGCAGTTACCAGGCCAGTTATCGCTCAGGCGCCGGCATGGCTATCGCAGCCCTGGCAGTGGCTTCAACTTATAACGTGAGTGGTGATTACAGCAACGCCGATTATTTAAAAGCCGCCGAGGACGCTTTCGCCTTCCTGGAAAAGGAAAACCCGGCAATGGACTATGACGGTAAGGAAAATATCCTGGACGGTTATTGCGCCTTAAGCGCTGCCACCGAATTGTTTAGGGTGACACACAAAGACGTTTACCAGGCTGCTGCCGAGAAACGGGCGAATAATTTGATCAGTCGCCTGGCGTCATGGCAAAACTATAAAAACTATTGGCGGGCCGATGATAAGGACCGGCCGTTTTTCCACGCTGCTGATGCAGGACTGCCCGTGGTTAGCCTGTTAAATTACTACCCGCTGGCTTCGGCTGACATGCAGGCAAAAATAAAAAGCGTGGTGAAGGCTTCGATGGAGTTTGAACTGGGCATTACACTTGAGGTAAACAATCCCTTCGGCTACAGTCGTCAGCTGGTGCAGGACACGCTCGGCAATCGCCGGGCCTCATTCTTTTTTCCGCATGGCAGTGATGCCGCACCATGGTGGCAGGGCGAAGATGCACGCATCGCATCAATGGCCGCCGCGGCACGCATGGCCGCCGCTGTTTTTAAGGATGACAAAGCATTTCATGATAAACTTGACAGCTTTGCGCTCGACCAGATCAACTGGATACTCGGCCTTAATCCGTTCGACGCCAGCATGCTGCAGGGCACCGGTCATAACAATCCCGGTTATGGCTTTTTTGGTACTACGGAATATACCAATGCCCCCGGAGGCATCGTAAATGGCATAACCTCGGGCTTTGAAAATGAAGACGATATTGATTTTAACCTGCCATATACCCAAACCCACAAAGACGCCGACTGGCGCTGGGCCGAACAATGGCTGCCGCACACCACCTGGTATTTATTGGCGGTGTCGTTGCAGGATTAAAGGAAAAATGCGATTACCCACTTGCCGCCTTGCGACAGAGCGGGTGGAGGCAGTCTCAAAAGTCAAATCATTCAAGGCGGTGCAAAATAATATTTTGACAATTAAGCGTCTCCGCGGCTCTCTGCGCCTCCCCCGTGTTCTCCGTGGTAAAACTTAACCGAAGAGCTACACGGAGAACACTGAGACCAAATTTTATTTCATCAAATCATGGACATGTTTACTTTTTAGACAGCCTCCCGCGGTTGCTCAGCGGGTCAGAAAGGGGTACGAATCACGCAAAAGGGTTAACACAACTTAACATATTTCAATGTTAACCCTATATTAATTAATTGATTATAAGTTATTTAATATAAATTCAATCAAAATGCCTTAACATCCTTTTTTATGTGTTCACTGACATGAATTTGTCAGTAAATTCAATAACATTGCGCCCGCCAGGCGCCCTTTGTCACCCGGTCAACAACTCTTTTTAGTTACAGCAGTTAAAAGATGTATCAATGGTCGACAGAATCCTGCGAGAGGAAGGGAGATAGTTGGATCTTTTTGCAAACATCGCGGTCCCAGGCGCAAAAAATTGTGTCGCTATGCCGTGCCTTTATTTATGATCTCCCTTATCGAGGCTAAATGATGATCATCGTGCTCAGCAACAAAATAGGCCAGGTCGATCACCCGCATGGGCGTTTTTAGCCGCGGGTGAAGCGCGGCGTGAAGCAACTCATCCTGGTCAAGGCCCATCAGCCTGGCCACAAGCCGGCCGCGCTCCTGCCTGAATTCATTGAGCAAGGTGATTAGCGATGTTCCATTGTGATTGGCCTCATGTGTCTTTCTGTTGGTCAGGTCGGCAGGCTTAAGTTCGGGCTCACGGTCGATAAAATCATCCAGCCGGCCCGACCATAGCGGCTCCAGGTCGGACAAGTGGCCTATTTCCTCCTTAATGCTCCACTTACCATCTGGCTTCATCGTAAGCATTTCATCTTCCAATTCCATCGTTAGTTCCTCAACCCTGGCTGGGGTGCCCGCCAATCGCTCGATAATTGCCGGCAACACACCGTTATCTTCCATCAGGGGAAATTTCCTTTTAAACCATTCTGTCCGTTGCATAGCGCTGAAATTTTTAGGTTGATTATTGCAGACAGGTCAAATCTATACTTGATTTTCACCGATAACGTCAAATCAGGGTCAAAAGTCCGGTGGAATAAATTAAACGGCTGCATCTTTTGATTTCCTGCCAAATAAAACACAACTTTATTTGTCCAATAAAAACCATGTTTCCATGAGAAAGAATTTTGTTTTCCTGCTGTTCTTCAATATTTTGTGCGTAAGCCGGTTATTTGCCCAACAAGCGCCCGACAGTACCTTCATCGTTAAAGGCTTCGCCATCGCCGCGCCAAAACCCAGCGGCGTGGACGATTTTGTGAAATTTGTCAACCAAGAACTGGCGCCCCGGAAGATCAATACGCTGATACTGCGTGTCGATTTCAACTATCAGTTTAAGAGCCACCCCGAGCTGCGCGATTCCGCGGCCTTGTCAAAAGGCGATGTTAAAAAGATATTGGAGGCCTGCCAAAAAAATGGCATCAGCATTATTCCGCAGATCAACCTGCTGGGGCATCAGAGCTGGGCAGGTAAATTGGGTAAACTGCTGGAGGTTTATCCCGAATTTGACGAAACCCCGTGGGTGAAAATGCCTGCTAATAAGGATTATAAATGGCCGAATGACGATAAATTATACTGCAAAAGCTATTGCCCGCTCAACCCGGGCGTACATAAGGTGGTGTTTGACCTGGCGGACGAGATATGCGACGTTTTCGAGGCCAAAGCCTTCCATGCAGGTATGGACGAGGTGTTTTATTTGGGCGAGGACAAATGCCCCCGCTGCGGCGGCCGCGATAAAGCGGTGTTGTTTGCCAACGAGGTACAAACCATCCGCGACCACCTGGCCGAAAAAGGCCGGGAGCTTTGGATTTGGGGCGATCGCCTGATAGATGGCCGCGCAACCGGTATCGGCGAATGGGCGGCAAGCTATAACGATACCTACCGCGCTGTCGACATGATCCCCCGCGATGTGGTGATCTGCGACTGGCAATACGACGAAGACAACCAAACCGCTGTTTATTTTGCGCTGAAGGGACTGCGCGTGGTAACCTGTGCCTGGAACCACCCCCAGGTGGCTGTAAACCAGGTAGAAGATATTTACCGGTCGAGAAAAATATCAAGTAAAGAAATGAGATACCGCTTTTACGGTGTCGCGGAAACAGTGTGGTCGAGCCCGGTACAGTTTTTTAACGGTTACTACGGCAAAGCGCCCAATACCCGGGGGGATAATACAGAAGGGAATTGTTTTAAAGTGATGTTTGATAAGGTAAGCGAGTTGGACCAGGTAAAGTAAAAATTACCAGGTGTTCATGTGTTCACGTAGGTCGAAAAATGAACGTTATGAACACTTATGAACACCCCTGAATTCCCTTTAATCATTGAATATAAAGCAATTATGAAATTTAGGAATAAGTGAAAAAAAGTACTTTTTTGCAAAATGAACACCCATTATTGAACAAGATGAACACCAAATGAACGCTTTTTTAGGCTGTCTAACCTGGAATAAGTTGACGATTTTGAGTGGTAATCCTGTCTTAGTTTGCATTTCCTCGCCCCTAAAGAAAAATAAAAAGTCATGCCGTCCGCCCACTGGCGGATCGGCACCCCACACACAAAGTCGACGTGCGATAGGTAAGCCGGAGATTGGTTACTGACATGTTGGCCACCTGTCAACTGACTACCTGAACGATGGGGTGCCGAAACAAATTCGGCATGTCGTCCGAGGCAGACCGATTCAACAGCCTTCAAAACGCATGCGAAACCTCTTCAGAAAACTCGAATTTTGAAATCGTTTTCCACCCTTCAGGTATAACTTCGAATGGCTTACGAACCTGTTGGGTAACTGCAATTAACACCGCTTCCTCCTTTAAAAGAGTTTGTATATTACTTTTCTCGAAATAATTAAAAGTTGCGCCAATTGGGATCTCGAATTCCGAATAGGAACAAAATAAATCAAGCGTGCGGAGTTCATCTCCTATTATCTTAAACCCTTTATCTATCAATTTTTTTGATCTCTCACTAATAATCCCCCCGACTCTCACGTGATAGCGAAAACTTTTCCAATTGGAATACATTTTCAGCGAATCTTTAAGACCCTCGGTTACATATTCAACAAAAGGCCAAAAGTCTAAAACTTTGTAAGTCTGATTGGCCCAAAGTCAATGAGATTTCGGGCTTTTATTTTAAAAGTCGGATGTTGATGTCCTCTGGTTTAATAAGCCTATATTGGTAATGAAATTTTATCCTATCCATGCAAACATTCCCGTTTTATGAATATCATTCATTTGTGAGCAAGCTTTCAGGGGAGGAGATCATCAGCAGGTTGGTGAAGAAATTTGCCGAAGAAGAACCCATCAACGATCATTTTGCAAAAGGGAAGACCAAAGCCTTTACTTTTAGGTTCCACAGGGTCATTGCCTCAGGGTCCCGAAACTCATTTAACCCGATTTGCTATGGCGAAGTTATACCGGGCGGGGGTAAAACGACGACAGTCCATATAAAAATGCGGATTGCTTACCCGATTTATATACTTTGGATCATCATCTTTTCGATGACCGTATTTGCCCATGTCACTTTGACTTACGGTTCGTTCAAAACTGACGGCATGGCTGGCGTGCTGTTTGCCACATGCCTGATGGCTATATTTTATGGCGCACATTATCTTTTTTACCGGTTCGGGTTTAAACGCAACACCAAAAAAACGATTTCGTTTTTGGTGCCTTATTTGGATTTAAGACCGGTAGAGAAATCGCCGGGACTTACACAGTTTAACGCGTAGTTGTTTGTTTTTTATAGGCCTCGCTGAGGGCTTCGCCGCTTAGAAACTTGGCAAGTTTGACGAGGCTAAAAGCCGATTAGATTTTGGGCTTTTTGTTTTGTGGTTAGTTGCGTATGTTTAGCCGGCCAATTAACACAGCCTGAATTGTGAAAGTCACTTTAAAAAATACCCGCTTTCTTTTTTACGCATGTATTGCCAATATATTGGTTTGTGCATTGTTTTTCTTTTTTTGATGGAAGGGATCGGCGGACTTGGTATTGACATCCTGCTGCTGGAGTTTTGTTCGTTCATGATGCTCACACTTGTTTATTTTATCAGGGCACTTATGCGTTTTAACGAACCGACCGCCGTTATTGCCGCATTTACCATGTTTACCGGTGTGCTGGCAATCAGCATTATCAATAGTATTGTCCCGCACTTGCTTCACGCCGATTATGGCCATTGGCTCGGCACGCTGACCGAGGTGATCAGTTTGCTGGTTGCCTTCCGTTCATTTTTTATAAAAGCGCCCGAAGTAAGCTTTCCATTCAAGCTTTTTGGCATGGGGGTCGGACTTATAGTGCT
>Ga0206872_10405_pt1 | contig 10463 bp, 9 predicted proteins | sample Alteio_BWOrgCont_34_FD_152906 | JGI IMG/M metagenome (GOLD analysis project Ga0206872, IMG submission 152906) | Enriched cells from forest soil in Barre Woods Harvard Forest LTER site, Petersham, Massachusetts, United States -... | ecosystem: Environmental > Terrestrial > Soil > Temperate forest >... | reverse complement strand
CTGGATGATCCATTGCAGCTGATCGTTGTAAAAAGATAGTTTTTGTTTATCGATGGTAAAAGTGATAGTTTTTGTTTCGCCGGGCTGCAGCATCACTTTCTGAAAGTCTTTCAGCTCTTTTATCGGTCGTACGGGCTGTGCCACCATTTGCCGCAGGTATAACTGGGCAACTTCTTCACCGGCATATTTGCCGGTATTTTGCAGATCGAATGAAACGGTTATCGTTTCGTTTTTCTTCATCGACTTTTTACTTAGTTTAAGGTTGCTGTAACCAAAAGTGGTATAACTTAAGCCATGCCCGAAAGCATATTTGGGGCTGTTCGGCAAGTCGATGTACGCCGAGGTGTAATTTACATCATTATCGCCGTGGTCGGGCCTGCCGGTATTGTAATGGTTGTAATAAATAGGTATCTGCCCTTCAGTACGCGGGAACGTGATGGGCAGCTTGGCGCCGGGGTTATAATTGCCGTACAAAACATCGGCCATAGCATTCCCGGCCTGGTTACCCAGCCACCAGGTGTACAAAATAGCCGGAACATGGTCGGCAGTCCAGCTAAATACCATGGGCCTGCCCGACATCAGCAATACTACCACAGGTTTACCGGTGGCCATTATGGCTTTTATCAAATCTTCCTGTACGCCCGGCAAGTGAATGTTTGAGCGGCTTTTGGCTTCGCCGGTCATATCGGGCCTTTCGCCCATCGCCATTATTACGACATCAGCCTGCATGGCGGTTTTGTAGGCCTCATCAAACCCTGCACGACTGGTATCGGTAATGTCGCAGCCTTTGGCATATAGCAGTTTAGTTTTCCCTGCGGCTTGCTGCATGCCCTCGTATAACGAAACAATCTGGCTTTCATCCCCCACATCCAAGGCCCAAAAGCCCTTCATTTCCTTTTTGGCCGTTGCCAACGGACCTATCAACGCAATTGAATTTAAATCCCTCGATAAGGGTAATAACTGCTTATCATTTTTCAGTAATACTATACTTTTTCGGGCCATTACCCTTGCTGCTTCTATATGTTCGGGGGTATTCAATACCCTTTTTTCGCGTTCGGCATTGCTAAAACGGTAAGGGTCGTCAAACAGGCCCAGTTCAAATTTTTTGGTCAGGATGCGCCTTACTGCTTCGTCAATGGTGGCAACAGCTACCTTTTTATCGGCAACCAGTTTAGCCAGGTTGTTGATATAGCTGCGGCTTTCCATATCCATATCATTCCCCGCGTTTATAGCGGCTTCGGCAGCCTGGTAATTATCCTTTACATAACCGTGGTTTATCATTTCACCTATCGAACCCCAGTCGCTCACTACAAAACCTTTAAAGCCCCATTTGCCTTTTAAAATATCGCGCATCAAATAACTATTTGCGCTGGCAGGTGTGCCGTTAAGGTCGTTGAATGAGTTCATAAAGGTAGCTGCCCCGGCTTCGGCAGCAGCTTTGAATGGCGGCAGGTATATTTCCCACAACGTGCGCAGGCTCATGTCAACGCTGTTATAATCGCGCCCGCCGATAGCGGCGCCGTAAGCGGTAAAATGTTTGGCGCAGGCCATAATGGCATCAAGGTTTCCCAGGCCTTTTCCCTGGAAACCTTTAACACGGGCTGTTGCTATCTGCGAACCCAGGTAAGGGTCTTCGCCGGCGCCTTCCATCACGCGGCCCCAGCGCGGGTCGCGGGCAATATCTACCATTGGCGCAAAGGTCCAGTGGATCCCACCGGCAGCAGCCTCGGTAGCCGCAATACGGGCAGATCGTTCAATAGCTGCTATGTCCCAGCTTGCCGCCTCGGCTAAGGGGATTGGGAAAGTGATGCTATAGCCATGTATCACATCCTGCCCAAACAATAAAGGTATTTTCAGCCGCGATTGCATGGCCGCATCCTGAAAAGCACGCGTATGTTGTACGCCCACTATATTAAGTACCGAACCAATCTCGCCCCGCTTTATGGCATCCAGCTTATTACCCACATCCTTGGTGACAGGCCCGGTTGCTTCCCAATCGCCGTTTAACTGGTTAAGCTGACCGATCTTTTCGGCGAGTGTCATCCGCTTTAATAATGCTTCAACTTTTTGAGGGATAGTTTTTTGCTGGGCAAATGTTGTGCTAACGTTCAGCAGCAGGCAAAGAAAAATAATTTGTTTGATGCGGTTCATGTGGTTATGGTAATTAAATTGAAAGGAGGCAGCGCCTGTAATTGGGTTTTTATCTGTTCCTGGAAAAACAATTCAAGATTAACGAAATAAAACTTAATCGGGAAATAATATGGATAATGGACAGATATTGACAACATGTTCAGTTTTTTATAAAAAACTGGACATGTTGCTTTTTTTGTCCAGTTTTTTGCATTATAATTGTTTCATGTTCAATAAATAGCTAAAAACTGAACATGTAAGATGAATGATGTACGACAGAAATCAGCCTTTTAACAACCTTCCACTACTTCCCCCGCCTCAGGATATTGAGGACGATGTGGAAATATTAAAGAAATTAGTTTCAGCTTCAAGGGCCTTAGCTTCAGTAAATACGAGCGTGCTACGGCTCCCTAACCCCTTTATGCTTATCAATACTATTGCTTTGCAGGAAGCCAAAACATCAACAGCTATTGAAAACATTTTCACCACGGAAGATGAATTATATAAAGCTATATCAGATACTTTACAGGAAGGCAATGCCAACACAGCTACCAAGGAAGTATTGCGTTACCGCGAGGCGTTATGGGAAGGGCACAGGCTGATAGATGAAAAGAAAGTTATTGATTTGGAGTGCATCATCAGTGTTTTCAGGCAGGTAAAAAATACATCTGCAGGGTTACGACCGGCGCAGTCACAAACATCTATAAAAAGAGGACAAAGCGAATTAAGGGCAGGCGAAATTATTTATACGCCGCCAAGAGGCACGGGGTTAGTTGAAAAACTGATGGATAACCTGATTGACTATCTTAATAATGATGAAAAATATGCCGCAGATCCATTACTTAAAATGTGCTTCGCCCATTATCAGTTTGAGGCAATACATCCTTTCACAGATGGCAACGGCCGAACGGGCCGCATTTTGAATTTACTTTACCTGGTTAACAAAGGTTTACTTTCTCAACCAACATTGTATCTTTCAAAGTATATTATTATGCATAAAGACGATTACTACTATAAATTAGGTGTGGTAACCCAGCGGGGATCTTGGAAAGAATGGGTATTGTATATGCTTGATGCAATTGAAAATGCATCTTTGCTAACAAATGACCTTATCGGTGAGATACTAAGCCAAATGAATGCAACACTTGAACATGGTAAATCAAAATTAAAATGGTATACAAAGGAGATAAACGAAGCCATTTTTAGTCAGCCTTATTTAAAGCCCAGAACTATTGGCGAATTAATTGAAAGGTCATCGCGTACAACTTTATCTAAGTATATGGACGATCTGGTAAAATCAGCTATTTTAAGCCAGCAAAAAGATGGTAAAGAGGTTTATTATTTAAATGACGAACTGATAAGGATATTGCAGGGATAAAATATACAAAATCACCAAATGGACAATTTTAAGAGTATGTTCAGTTTTTTCAGGAAAGTTGAACATGTTATTTTGCCGTTAATGATAAAAGTTGGTGGGGCGAAAATTAACCGGGCATACAAGAATTACAGACCCGGTATACTCTACAAACAAAGTATACAATAACATAAAAGCCTCCTGGTTCTCCGGAAGGCTTTGGTAATACCTTTCAGCTAACGGGCATGACTTGAAAACTTGTCATGATTGATCTCTTCGAGGAAGCCGTTCGCATTGATGGCGTAATGGGCATCGGAAGTATCGTTATAGTTTTTGGGTATCCTGATTTCTTTAGCTTTCTTTTGTTCCTGGTAAGGTTTCTTTTTTTCGCGGAAAAAAAGAGGTAAAACAAGCACTGCTAACAATGCGCTGATTTCTAATAGATAAATGAACATAATCTTTATACTAAATAAACAAATAAAAGGCACTTGTAATTGGTTGTATTCAAGCGCGAAAAACCCTTTTTTTCCGGTTTATATAACCGGTTGCAGTGCAATTCGCTCTATCAAAGCTAAATGAATGCCAAATTATTTCATAGTGTTTAAATATTACTTTTAAAATAGCAACAAAGCATATTTTTCGTCATAATATTTATTCATAAAGCGCCCTATACGTATCATTTTGATAAGCTTTTGTCAATTTGATAGTAATTTTATCATTTGTAAATTTCGAAATTATGACCTGTCCATAGGTCAAAACCCGCGATTTTCTGCCCGGAAATTACTATGCATGCATAATTAATTATACACTATCCAAAAAATAAAATACAGTTGAAATAACACTAAACAGTTATTTTATATGTTTAGGGGTTAGATGGGCATTAAATTTAAATTTTTAGTTATGAAGAAATCAGGATTAACAGCGATGTTCCTTGGGTTATTAATGTTTGCAGGCTGCAACGGCAATAACAGCAATTCAGGGAACGATACAACCAATATGAAATCATTTGGTTCAAACTCCGATTCAAAGACCTTGCTCGGCGCCGGCAGCAGCTTTGTTTACCCTTTATTTTCAAAGCTTTTTGCCGAATATGGCAAAGAAACCGGGATGCGGATAAACTACCAATCGATAGGCTCGGGTGGCGGGATTTTGCAGCTTACCAATAAAACGGTAGATTTCGGCGACTCTGACGCGCCATTAAATGATGAACAGGCGAAAAAAATCGGAGTCGATGTATTGCACATCCCCATGTGCTCGGGCGCCGTGGTTATCAGCTATAATCTGCCGGAGTTGAAAGGAACATTAAAATTGACGCCAGGCGTACTGGCTGATATTTTTTCGGGAAAGATCACCAAATGGAACGATCCCGAAATTGCAAAAATAAACCCCGGTTTAACTTTACCGGGCACGGGCGTATTTATTGTGCACCGGTCTGATGGAAGCGGGACAACCAATATTTTCACTACCTATTTATCAAAAGTAAGTGAGTCATGGAATGCGAGCCCCGGCAAAGGATCAGCGATCAACTGGCCGGTTGGACTTGGCGGAAAGGGCAATGAAGGTGTTTCGGGGCTGCTCAAACAAACCCCTGGCGCTGTAGGCTACATTGAACTTGCTTATGCCCTGCAAAATAAGATGCCCTTCGCCGACATGCAAAACAGTAGCGGCAATTTTATTACTGCTACTGTTGAATCAACCAGCGCTGCAGGCAATATCGCCATCCCTGCCGATGCAAAAGTGTCACTAAGCAACACTGATGCGAAGGACGGCTACCCAATAAGCGGCTTAACCTGGGCTTTGATTTATAAAGAGCAGGATTATAGCGGCAGAAGCCTGCAAAGGGCTCAAAAAGTTGTTAAACTGCTTTGGTGGAACGTTCACGAAGGGCAAAAATATTGCAGGGACCTTAATTATGCGCCGCTTTCGCCGGCCACAGTAGCAGTTGCCGAGAAATTGTTAAAATCGGCAACGTTTGACGGGAAGCCGATATTGCAGTAGGTTGTTGAATTGAAGTTTTGTGAAGCCTCCGGGGAGAAATTTCCGGGAGGCTTTTATTTGGATAAAATTGGATACAAATTGGGTATGTCCGTTTTGTTCATATATTTTTGCCTGCAAGTATGCAAGCATGACCTTCGCCGACAAAATAATCCAATTTAACAAACAAATAAATTTCAACGGAAGCCTTCCCGATGGTATCCGTATTATGAACCCGTTTCAAGAAAACCCGCAGGTTAATATTTTAATGGAGCAGTTTTATAGTAAATTTTATAACGATAATAATAAACGGCACCTCATCCTCGGCATAAACCCGGGAAGGTTTGGCGCGGGTGTCACCGGGATTCCTTTTACGGATTCAAAGCGGTTAAAATCGGTATGCGGAATTAATTATGAAGGGAAAGAAACACATGAGCCGTCCTCGGTTTTTGTTTATGAGGTTATTAAAGCTTTTGGCGGCGTATATGAATTCTATAAGCGTTTTTACATCCATTCCGTTTGCCCGCTGGGTTTTACGGCTATCGGGAACAACGGCAAGGAGATTAACTACAATTATTACGACAGCAAAGAACTAACTGCCGCAGTTTATGATTTTATAATTGAAAACATAAAAAAACAAATTGCTTTCGGGGTTGACAAGGACACTTGTTTTTGCTTTGGCAATGGCAAAAACGAAAAGTTTCTGCGCAAATTAAATGAAAGCGAAGGCTTTTTTAAAAACATTGTCGCGTTGGAACATCCCCGGTTTATCATGCAATATAAAGCTAAATCCCAGGAGGAATATATAGATAAATATATTGCAGCCTTTACAGCGGTTGAATAGCCAAACTATTTATAATCTATAAGCACCTGCCTCGCTTCGCCCAATCCGTCGATACCCAATTCTATCACATCGCCTGCTTTCAGGTAAACGGGAGGTTTCATACCCAGGGCAACTCCGGCAGGCGTACCTGTTGATATGATATCGCCGGGCAAAAGGGTCATAAATTGGCTGGTGTACGATACCAGGTGTGGAATATCGAAAATAAAGTTAGCGGTGTTACCATCCTGCATTATTTTACCGTTCACTTTTAGCCACAAATGCAGGTTATGCGGGTCGGGGATTTCATCTTTAGTGGCAAAAAAAGGGCCTATCGGCGCAAAGGTATCGCAGCCTTTTCCCTTGTCCCATGTACCTGCTCTTTCAAGCTGAAATTCGCGTTCTGACACATCGTTATGCAGCACATATCCTGCAACGTAGTCCATTGCATCGGCCTCGCTTACATAGCTTGCTTTTTTGCCGATCACCACAGCCAGCTCAACCTCCCAATCGGTTTTTTTTGAGTTTTTTGGGATGATGATGTCATCATTGGGGCCTGTAATCGCCGTTGTAGATTTTAAGAATATCACCGGTTCGGCTGGTGGCGTTGCATTGGTTTCCTTTGCGTGATCGACGTAGTTGAGGCCGATACATACAATTTTTGAAGGCCGGGCAAGCGGGCAACCAAGGCGCTCATTTTTGTCCGCCTCCGTCCGTATACTGTCGCCCAGGAAAGCGGACAGACGGATAAGTCCGTTGGTTTCAAAAAAAGCCTCGTTATAATCTTCGCCAAATGCCGAAGTATCATATCTTTTATCATCAATGATCACCCCTGTTTTTTCTTTTCCGGGTTCGCCAAATCGTATCAGCTTCATGCTTGTTTTGTATTTTTTTTAAATAATGGATTTTTACTTCGGTATTCGGGCTTAAAATTGCAAATTATAAATCGGTATTGATTTATTTTTAGAAAAGTAAAGAAGAGGCTGTTTAGAAATGATTTTTTACAGGAGTTGCAGACGCAAAATATTGCAATAATGTCATAAGCACTTATTAATTATACCTTCTAACATGCTTAGGACGGACACCATTAGTACAATAAGCCAAGAATCCATAGCGGAATCCTGTTTCCTGCTCCGATCTCTATATCGTCGGCAGCTATATACGCGTTTGAAAGACCAGCAATCTGGTCAAATTTCTTTTTGGCGCTACCTGCTTCAAATATGTATTTTCCGTCAACTATAAAATCACCTGCTTTGGCCAAACTGACTTGATGTCCCGTATTTCTTAATTGATTTACAAAAAAACACTCCCTTCTGCTGCCTTCATTGGCCGGGTTTGAAGAAAGTGCATCAAAAAGATTAGGATTATCCAGTAATAATTTTGAAGGTTTTTCCAGCGCCCCCATTCCTTTACCTTCTAAATAAACTTGTTGTATCAATTTCGCTTTTTCAAGATAGTGCAGGCACTGAATCAATGTGGCCCGGCCCATTTCCAGTGTATTTGCCAGGTTGGTTATATTTGGCTTAAAAGGGACCTGCGCCGCCAAAATGCCCAGCAATTGATATATTTTTCTGATCTGGTGCTTATCAATGCTTTGTATAAAAGCGAGATCATATCCAATGATGAGGTTAACTACCTGCGTTAATTTTATAAAATAACTTCCCGTATCTTCTTTGAAAAATGGATAATAGCCGAAATTAAGATATTCTTTGAACCCCTTAAGGGGCTTAATTTGATTGAGACCGGCGGCAATTGCAGTATGGTGCTGCAAGACGTCATCTAATTTAACCACCGGATGAATTACGTTTTGATTATAAGCCAGAAATTCCCTGAATGATAAACCGTTGAGCTCATAAACCCTGGCCCTCCTGCTGAGATCTACCTCAAGGCTGAGCATTTCTATAATAGATGATCCGGTAATTACAATATTAAGGTCTTTATAAAAATCGTAGCTGTTTTTTATTTCCCTGGCCCATCCCGGATATTTATGCACCTCATCAATGAAAAGATACCTGCCTCCCTGCTGCCTGAATGCTTCGACCGTTTCGATTAAGCTATGTGTGGAGAAATAGATGTCGTCAAGACTGATATATAATGATTCATCAGCCGGAGACGCCATCACTTTTAATCTTTGCAACAGCATCGTGGTTTTTCCGGTGCCTCTTGCGCCGAGTATGCAAATCAACCTGTTTCTCCAGTTGATCTCCTTTAAAAGGTATCTTTCGAATGTTAAAGTTTGATGGCTGAGTAATATGGCTGATTTTTCTCTTAACTTTTCCACTGCAACTTAATTTCGTAATACAAAGATAGCAAAATTAAGTAAAAACGTTCTGAATTCAAAACGTTTTGTTTGGTAAATTTTGAAGGAAATTAAGTCGGTTGCTAATTCGCTTATTGCAGGCTCATATCGGGCAGACAAATTTTATATCCTTCAATGATGACAAGGGTTGGTTGTTATTTACAGCATCGGCAATACGTTCCTGATCATCCATTAATTTAATAAATGGATTCACCTTTTTTTTAGCAGTTTTGGTATTGCTAACAGTTTTCTCAATATGTGCTTTATCTGTTTTCACTGATACAAATTTCAGCAAAATTATTAATTAAAACAATGTCAAAAAGCGTTTTATGAGTATTGCCGGTCAGGATATTGCCGAAGCCAACAAAGAATTAGACTACGCCAAAAAGAATTGGTGTTTGCAGGATGATGGTCAGGTTTTTAAAACCCAATCGAGCTTACTACAGCCCGTAATATATAAAGGCGTAAAGGCCATGCTTAAAATACCAATTGCGATTGAGGAACACCGTGGCACTGCTTTAATGATTTGTTGGGACGGCAATGGCGGAGCTGCAAAAGTATTTGAGCATGATAAAAATGCGCTATTGATGGAACGTGCCGTTGGAAGCAGGTCGCTTAAACAAATGGTGCTTGATGGTAACGAGGATGAGGCAAATCGCATTATTTGCGGTGTCGCTGCAAAGCTACATGAAGCCAAATGCTGTCATATCCCTGAACTTGTGCCGTTGCCGGTTTGGTTCAGTGCGCTTAAACCCGCTGCCGATAAATACGGCGGTATATTTGTTAAATGTAGTGCGATTGCCAACCAATTATTGAACAAGCCGATTGAAACGGTAGTCCTCCATGGCGATATACATTATGAAAACATTCTTGATTCCGGCACCGGGGCGTGGTTAGCCATTGATCCAAAAGGATTAACCGGCGAAAGAGGTTTTGATTTTGCCAATATATTTTGCAACCCGGATATTCAAACCGCATTGTCGCCCGGAAGATTACCTCGGCAAGTGAAATTAATAGCCACTGAAGCCCATTTGAATCCCAAACATCTAATAAACTGGATTGTCGCCTGGGCCGGGCTTTCAGCCGCCTGGATACTTAATGATGGCGAAGATGCCGAATTGCAAATGACGGTTGCAGAGATTGCGATAAACGAGTTAAATAACTGTTAAAATGCTCAAAAAAATAAATCCGAACCCGATAGTTATCGGGTCGAACATCCGAATTCCGAAATTCAACATCAATTATTCAAAGTAATAAACCCACCGTCGATAGGGTAATCGCAGCCGGTAATAAATCCTGCTTCATCCGAGCAGAGGTACAGTGCGAGTGCAGCAACCTCTTCCGATTTCCCCATCCTGCCTATGGGCTGGGTTTTTGATAGCTTTTCAAACATTTCCGCTTCCTGGCCAGCATAATTTTTTGCGATAAAACCATCAACAAACGGCGTATGTATCCTTGCCGGTGATATGCTGTTGCAGCGGATGTTATCCTGCAGGTAATCGCGCGCCACCGATAATGTCATTGCGTGGATGGCCCCTTTGCTGGTTGAATAGGCAAACCTGTCGGTAATTCCCACGTGGGCCGCTACCGACGCGGTATTTAAAATCACTCCTCCGCTATCAGCTTTCATCATCGGTATGGCAGCATATAAACAATTGTAAACGCCTTTAATGTTTACATTATATATCCGATCGAAATCGGCTTCGCTGGTATTATCGGCCCTGCCAATGTGGGCTATGCCTGCGTTATTGATTAATATGTCAATCGCACCTATCTTACCAAAAACGTCAATAACCTGCTTCTGGCTGCTTACGTCGCAGGTATGTGCAAATGCTTTGCCGTTGGCTTTGGTTATTTCATTAACAGTTTCGGCCGCGGCTTCGCTG
>Ga0206872_10404_pt1 | contig 10465 bp, 9 predicted proteins | sample Alteio_BWOrgCont_34_FD_152906 | JGI IMG/M metagenome (GOLD analysis project Ga0206872, IMG submission 152906) | Enriched cells from forest soil in Barre Woods Harvard Forest LTER site, Petersham, Massachusetts, United States -... | ecosystem: Environmental > Terrestrial > Soil > Temperate forest >... | reverse complement strand
TCCTTGCCCTCCGCCGAGTAGCCGCGGTATCATCAAGCATTGTGCCCTTCGCAACCTGGAGATCCTACGATGTCGCGCGTTTTCGCGTCCCTGGCGCTGCTTTTGGCGGCCTCTGCCGCGGCCCACGCCGCTCCCCCCGGAATCATGAGCATCCGCTGGCACGGCCAGTCGTTCTTTGAACTCACCACGACCAAGGGTACCAATATTGTCTTCGACCCGCACGCCATCGAGGAGTACCCGCGCGTTGCCGTGAAGGCTGATCTTCTGCTGATGAGCCATCTGCACGACGATCACACGCAAACCCATGTGGTCGAAAACCTCAAGGACCTGGAGAAAAACGGCCTGGCCATCAACGCGCTGAAAAAAACCGGGGACATGATGCAGGAGTTCGTCCCGGTCAAGGACAAACAGGTTAAGGACGTCACCATTCGCAATGTGCTGGTGTATCACGACGACTCCAACGGCCACAAGAGAGGCAAGAATGGAGTGTGGATCATCGAGGCGGACGGTCTGAAGATCGTTTTCCTGGGTGATCTTGGTCACCTGCTCACAGAGGACCAGATCAAGAAAATCGGAGATGTGGACATTCTCTTTGTCCCGGTCGGCGGCGTTTACACGATCAACGGCATTGAAGCCCAGAAAGTGGTCGAACAGCTTAAACCAAAGCACTATGTCATTCCGATGCACTACGGCACCAAGGTCTACGACAGCCTGTTGCGGATCAATAGCTTCATCGACGACGTTCCAGAGACGCAAATCAAGCGGTCACTGGGCAACGAACTGCAGATTGACCCCACCGAGAAGGCGAAGGAGACTCCCATCATCGCTATCCTCGGCTACGAGAAGCTAGGCAGCAGTCGATAACGAATCTGCTGACTTGGTGGCCACAGACAAAGCAGCCGGTTCTCCCTACCTTAACCAGGTAGGTCCCGAAAAGCCGGGCGTGCGCCTACGGGGCTCGCGCCCGGCTTTTTCGTTCACAGAGGACGTTGCACGATGGCTGGTGTTAACCCCTATATCAAACCGGCGGACGCCGAGCCGCCGAAGAAGAAATACAAGATCACATTCCTTCCACTGCAGAAGACAGTCGAAGTCGATCCTGCGGCGCTCCCCTATGGTCGAACCGGCCTGCCCGGTAGCATTCTCGATATTGCCCTGTGCCTGGCAGATGTGCCGTTGGACCATGCGTGCGGTGGTGTATGTGCGTGTTCGACGTGCCACGTCATCGTCCGCCAGGGACTGGAAAGTTGCAATGAACCGACAGAAGACGAACTGGACCAGCTCGAAGAGGCCCGTGGGCTGACGACGGAATCGCGCCTGGGCTGCCAGTGCGTGCCGAACGGCACCAGCGATGTAGTCGTTGAAGTGCCCGGTTGGGGGCGCAACCTGGTGCAGGAAGGACATTGAGAGCGCTAATCTGAAATGTATGGGGCCTGCGAGCGTTTCGCCTCGCAGGCCCTAGTTTTTTTGCCAACCAGCCGGGAGCGCAAGCGACCGGCTCCGAACGCTGATTTACCGCCCGTGGCGAATCACCTCGGCTGAATACTCAGCGCTGCGGCGGACATCGGGGTTGCCGTCATCCTTGGCGGCTTTTTCCAGCGACGTTAGTGCGGCGCGGGAGCCGATCAGTCCGAGGGCCCGGGCGGCAGAGTCGCGAACCGAAGGGCTCGGGTCGCGCAGCAAAGTGCCGTCCAGCGTGTCCACGGCCCGCACCGCGTGCAATCGGCCGAGCTGGATGGCCATATCGGCTCGGACCCGTTCGTCCGGGTTGCCCAGATGAGCCAAGCAATTGTCGATTTCGGTCTGGCGGGGCTCGCCGGAGCTGGCACGGATGACAGTCGTGTTAGCCGGCACCGGTGTCAGCGCGGGGGCCTGATCGCTCGGAGCCACGGCGACGGCAGGTGCGGCCGTCGCCGGCGCCGAATAAGCCGGCTGCACCGGAACCGCATCGACCACGGGACTACCCACGACCACAGCCGGCGAACCCACATACACGGCCGGGTAAGGCCGATAGTAGTAGGGGTAGGGACCGTAGCCGTAGTAGTACGGGTAGGGGCGGTAATATCCGCCGATGGGGACGCCGATGTTGATGCCGATGAACCCGCCCGCATGGGCGGTGGACCACGGCATGACCGCCAGCACGGCGCTGGCCAAGATCAACTTGCGAATGGTAGTCATAGAACCTTCTCTTTCTGTGCCGCGAGATACGAACGCCCGCGAGAACAACGCCTGTAACGAAACAGGCTGGCAGCTGTCAACCCGCGTCGAGCGCCGTCGTAGCACGGAAGGGACTCTCGCTTCATCACCTATCGGCACGTTCAGGCGTGAGGTTGAGGAAAAACAAATAGTTTTCATGGGCGGTCGGAAGGGCGCGTCCCCCTGTACTCGTAAGTCGGCAGGAGGCAGTGGGCAGTGGGCAGGCAGCAAAATCTTAGCCACTCCAGACTGCCGACTGCCCACTGCCGACTGCCCACTGCCTCCTGCCCACTGCCTCCTGCCCACTGCCTCCTGCCCACTGCAATTGGTTGCGGCCGCTTCGCCGTGCGGCTATGCTGGGACGATGTACCGCCACCTGCGCGGCTTGCTCATTTTCCGATTTCTCAGACGGGTTTGTATTGATGTCCAGAGTCGAAAGCGGCGCCGACCCGACCAAGGGCGAAGCGCGACGGCCCGCCGTGGACGTGGCGGCGACTGCCAACAAGATCATCGCCAACATGGAGAAGGTGATCATCGGCAAGCGGCAGCAGCTTCTGCTGACGCTGGTCGCCTACTTCTGCGAGGGCCACATCCTGTTGGAAGATGTTCCGGGCGTCGCCAAGACGATGCTGGCCCGCGCCCTCGCCAAAAGCGTCGGCTGTGTCTTCAAGCGAATCCAGTGCACGCCGGACTTGCTGCCCACCGACGTCACCGGCGTGTCGATCTTCAATCAGAAGACAGCCGAGTTCGAGTTTCGACCTGGACCCATCTTTTGCCAAACCCTGCTCACCGACGAAATCAACCGCACCACGCCGCGCACCCAGTCCGCCTTGCTCGAAGCAATGGCCGAGCGTCGGGTCAGCGTGGATGGCAACACTTACACCCTCAAGCCGCCATTCCTCGTGATCGCGACGCAAAACCCGGTGGACCACGAGGGCACGTTTCCGCTCCCGGAAGCGCAGCTCGACCGCTTCCTGATTCGGCTGGCGCTCGGCTATCCGACCATCGACGAGGAAGGCAAGATGCTCCAGCGCTTGCAGCACAGCCATCCAATCGATGAACTCGGCACTGTGGCCACGGCAGCGGACGTGATCGCCTGCCAGGACGCGGTGCGGGAAATCCATGTCGACGAAAAAGTGCGCAAGTACGTGCTGGAAATCGTTCATGGCTCGCGCATGCATGACGACATCGCGCTGGGCGGCAGCCCGCGCGCTTCGATCGCCCTATTTCGCACCGCCCAGGCCCATGCCGCAATCAGCGGCCGCAACTTCGTCATGCCCGACGACGTGAAAAAGATGGTGCAGTCGGTGATGGCGCATCGGATCATCCTGCGTCCCGAGAGCCGCCTGCGTAAGCTGACGGCCGCCGCGATCTTGAACGAGGTCGTCAGCGATGTACGCGTTCCCGCGCCGGCGCATGGCGAAGAGGGCGAGGACATGTTCGGCAGCGGGCGGTAGTGTCTCTTTTCTGGAGCTAACAAAGGACAGGTGTCATGCGAAGGTTGATCAACGGCCTCCTGTTGGTCGGGGCGATTTTCGGACTGTATTTTGGGTACACAGAGTACAAGTTGTCTGCAACGGTGAAGGCGGAGCCGCAAACGATCCGCTGCGCCGACCTGATTCAAAATGGACCTGGCGCCAACGGGCATGTGATTATCACCGATTTCGCTTTTGAGGATGATTATGTGATCGAGGGCGAATCGGCCGGCCAAACAAGCTGGAAAAAGGCATACGTTCCCATGATTGCCGCTCCGCAGGCCGACGCCGCGGCACCAGTTCACACGGGGTCCTTCAAACTTATCCTGGAAACACCCCACGCGAACAACGAACAAAAGCTAAACGAGCTGGAGAAACAGGACAAGATCCAGGGCAGCATTGTGACTTCGATCAAATCGTTGGATAGCGAAACGCAAGACATCCTTCGCAAAAAGTATCCGCAAACCGATTTCAATTCGGTGATGATCCTGGAACACGGGCGCAAACCGTTTTCTACCGTGGTGTGGGTCGCCGCCTTTTTTGTTGGCGGGCTCTGCGCCGTGCTACTTGTTGTCGGGATTATTTGGAGCCGAAAGATCGTGTGATCTGGGTTTCTCTTACTGCTACCGCATAACGACGAAGTCACAACATGTAGATCGAGGCATTACTCAGTCGTAGGTGCACGCCCATGGAACCTCGCCTCAAACAATTGTTGAAAAGCTGGGAAGAGCTTCAAAGCTCCGAATTGACGGTCCCGACACCGGAGCAACATTGTCGCGACTGCCCGGATTTATTGGAGCCATTTCGACGCCTGGTCCGACGCCTCGAGCAGGCTGCGGACATGAGCACCACCGCAGCGGACAGCACAAACGAGCCGCGCAATGATCGTACTGCAGAAGCCATGTCGCAGCGCGTTCGGTATCGCGTTAATGGGGAGCCGTTGCTTGGAGGTATGGGTGAAGTATTGCCCGCACTCGATGAAGAGCTGGGCAGGCCTGTTGCCTTGAAATTCATTCAACAAGGCAAGGGCGGGGAAGCCGCGGAGCGCCGTTTCCGTCGGGAGATTGCGATCACTGCTCGTTTGCAGCATCCGGGCATCGTCCCGGTATTTGGTCCGGCCGTGAGCGACGACGGTCGATCGGGTTACGCCATGCGGTTTATTGCCGGGGAATCGTTGGACGCAGCGATCGGGCGACACCACGCCGAAGGCAATGGCGACCTCCGGAAGCCGACGCGAGGCGACCTGCTCGCCCGCTTCGAGGCGGTGTGCAACACCATGGCCTATGCCCACAGCCACGGCGTGATCCACCGCGACCTGAAGCCAGCCAATGTCATGCTGGGCAAATATGACGAAACCTTTGTGGTGGACTGGGGGCTGGCGAAAATCCTGGCTGACGACGTAACCCAAGAGTCAACGTCGGAAGACCTAACGGCCATGACGGCCCCGGGCGAGGATTCGACCGCCGAGGCATTCACCGCGACCGGCTTCGCCATGGGCACCATCGCGTATATGCCGCCGGAACAAGCGCGCGGCGACCATGCAAACCTGGATGAACGCGCCGACGTGTTCGCCTTGGGTGCCATGCTGTGCAAGATCCTGACGGGCCACGCGGCCTACACCGGGCCGGGCGCCAAACAAATGGCAAGGCATGCAGATTTGACCGATTGTTTTGCGCGACTTGACGGCAGCGGGGCCGACACCGACCTGATTGCCCTGGGCAAGAAATGCCTCGCCAAGGAGGTAGCCGACCGCCCTAAAAACGCGCAGGCGGTGTTGGACGCGCTGCGGACCCATGCCGCGGCCACGGAGATGCGGGCGCGGGAGGATCGTGAACGCCGCGTTGCTGCGGAAGCGAAATCGGTAGAGGAACGTAAACGCCTCCGGGTCACCATCGCGCTGGCTTGCTGCGCGATTGCTGTGCTGATCGTCGGCGGTGCCGGCGTTTGGACATGGCAACAGCAACAGTCGCTGCGCGAGGCAGAGCAAAGTTTTCGAGCAAAACAGAATTGTGACAACGCCGAAGGTTCGCTTGCTCAGCTCAGCGACTTGTACAAGCGCTTTTTGTGGGACGACGCGGAAAAGCTGCTCGGACGCACGGAAGTGCTTGTCGGCAGCGATGGCGATCCCGAGCTCCGTGAGCGAATCGCGGAGGCGAAGCGGAATACCACTTTTATCAAACTGTTGGATCAGATCCGGTTGGACAAGTCGGTAGTTGTCGAGGGTAAATTGGATTTTGCTGGTTCGTTGCCCCGTTACAGGGAAGCATTCAAGGAGCATGGCTTCGACGTCCTAAATGGCGACCCCGCTGAATTGGCGGCGAAACTCAACAGTTCCCCGGTGCGAAAGTTCCTTTTGGAAGCGCTCGATGAATGGGCCATGACGGAGCCAAGCAACGCCCGCGCTAAGATCGTGGCTTTGACGGCAGCGGCTACGGGACAGTCGTGGCGAACCCAATTGGCCGACGCCTCGAAGGATGGGTATCAGCTCGAGCGGCTATTCGATTCAATTCCGGAAACAGAGCGCACTCCCGCGGTCGTGGTAGCTGTCGGAAGGCGCCTGGACAAGCTGAAAAGGAACGGCGTTCGACCGATTGAGTCAGCTCTGCGCCAGTACCCCTCAGAATTTTGGCTGCACTATATCCTGGGAAGCATAGGCGGGGCTGGGCGTGCTGATGCGCGGATCGGAGCCTGTCGCGCGGCACTCGCGATTCGCCCCGGGACGACAGCCGTAATCTGCAACCTCGGTTCCGCCCTTCATGACAAGAAGGAGTACGACGCAGCCATCGCCCAATTCAAGGAAGCATTACAAATCGACTCCAGTTACGCTATACCCCATTGCGGGATGGGCATGGTCTTGCGGACCAGGAAGAACTACGACGCGGCCATCGCCGAATACAAGGAGGCCATCCGCCTTGACCCCTATGTTGCCAGTTTTCACAACAATCTAGGCAACGCGCTCCGTGACAAGCAGGAGTATGACGCAGCAATAAGCGAATACAAGGAAGCCATCCGCCTCTATCCGAAATACTCCTGGCCTCACAATGGCATTGGCATTACGCTCCGGCTCAGGAAGGAATACGATGCCGCCATCAAGGAGTTCAATGAAGCCATCCGTCTCGACCCCACCGATCATTTGCCCCACAACGGCTTGGGCAACGTTTTCGAGGACAGAAAGGAATATGATGCCGCCATTGCGGAACTAAAGGAAGCAATACGCCTCGACCCCAAATATCCGATTCCGCACTTCAACCTTGGCAACGTGTTCAAGGCCAAGAAGGACTACGACGCGGCCATCGCCGAGTACAAAGAAGCCATCCACCTCGACGCGCAATATGCATCGCCGCACAACGGCCTCGGCGCCATTCACCGTGCCAAAAAGGAGTACGACGCGGCCCTTGCCGAATTCAAGGAAGTCATCCGCCTCGATCCGAACTACACCTTTGGATACGCCAACATAGGCCTGATTCATCGAGACGTTGGTCGCTTCGCCGAATCGGTGGAGGCTTTTGAAAAAGCCATTGGGCAAATGCCGAATCACGCCGGACTTCAAAATGACCTGCGCCGCTCGCAACAGTACCTGGCAATGGATGCCCGCTACCCGGACATCCGACGAGGCACGGCCAAGCCAAAAAATCCGCAGGAAGCGGTCCAGTTTGCCGAGTTCGCCGCGCGGGATTACAAAAAGGATTACGCCGTCGCATTTCAGCTCTACCGCGACTCCTTCTCGGCGGATGCAAAACTCGTTCAAGCCAACCGCTACAACGCGGCCCGCGCGGCAGTTCAGTTCGCGGCCGGAAAGGATGAACACGTTACGCTGGACATGGACGAGTGGTACTATCTACAGGGAAAGGCCCGCGCCTGGCTGAGCGAAGACCTCGCGGATCTCCGGAAACTGGCTGCCTCCAGCAAATCCGCCGACCGCGAAAAAGCCGCGGCGAGACTTGCGGACTTGATGATAGACGCAGACCTCGCGCCGGTGCGAGACTCCGCGGGCCAGAAGGCGATGCCTGACGACGAGCGGCAGGCATGGCAAGCTCTGTGGGCCGAAGTGCCGGGGATGCTCCAAAACCCAGGGAAGCGTGCGAGCCCGTAAAGCACTTGCCGGCAAGCATTCGACTCCGGCGAAATTCAGTCGGGCGGAGCAGGTGACCTATGAACAAACAACCGCAGACAAAAAGTCCATCACTGATCGAAACCAGCCTGGAGCGCACGCGACGGGAGCCTGTCGGTGAGGATCCAGGCTTCCGCGACAATGCAACTTACCACAGTAATAATCCCTTCAAGCTACCGGGCGGGCCCTCGGCACTGATCCGTCTTTTGGCGTACGCGGGGTGTTGGGCGCCCGCCCTGGTGCTCTTATTCGTTGTAACGCCGCCATTCATGCCGATCTTTGACAAACTGAAGAAAGCGGATGCTATGCCGCAACTCACTACCTCGATGGTAGATTTTGTCCGCTTAAATCACGACGCCTTTTTCCTGCCGTTGCTCGGAAGCATGCTGGCCTTTTTTCTCCTGGATGCGGGAGTTGTCGCTTTGCTGCGGCGGAGTCGAAGGGCCCATTTCATGGTATCGGCTTGGTTTAACTTGGTTTGTTGCATTGGGGTCGCCGCCGCGCTGCTTGTGATTTTCGGACTCATCACACCTATGTTTAAGATGTCCAACCCAGTGTAACAGGCACAACCCATGCGTTGGTTCGTCGCTGTCCTCGTCATACTGCTGATCGCCCTGATCCTCGATTCGGGGCTGCTGGCGTATTCGATGTACGTTCTTCTCGCCCTGCTTTTCGTGACGCGCTACCTGTCACGCTCCTGGATCGGCCACCTCTCCGCGACGCGCACGTGCAACAAATCCATGGCCGAGATCGGCGACAAGGTTTCGGTCTCCCTCGTCATCAGCAACTCCAGCAATCTTCCGGTGCCGTGGGTGCTGCTCGAAGACTTGTTGCCGGCATTTGCGGTCGATCGGCGTTATCCACGGCTCAGGGTCAAGGGCAAGCGAATCCGCATTTGCATGGTGCCACGCAAAGGCGATGTGACGATCAAGTATTCACTCGAGTGCCTCACACGCGGCTACTACCAGATTGGCCCGCTTGTCATGGAGAATGGCGATCTGTTCGGTCTTCATCGGCGCTGGCGGGTCGAAACGAAGCCGCACTTCCTCATGGTCTACCCCCGCATTGTCGGCCTGGAGGCGTTTGAAATCGCCTCACGCCGGCCCATCGGCGACGTGCGAATGACCTACCGATTGTTCGAAGATCCGACGCGCGTCGCCGGCGTTCGGCCCTACGAGGTGGGCGATCCGCTTAACCGCATCCACTGGCGGGCCACTGCTCGCACTGGCATGTTGCACAGCAAAGTCCACGAGCCGTCGACACTCACGGGCGCCACGGTGCTGCTCGATTTCCACGAGGCGGGCTACCCCCAGCGCGGCGAGCCCGTGCGCTCCGAGTTGGCGGTAACGGCGGCGCTGTCGCTGGCCAACGCGGTGTACGAAATGGGCCAGCAGGTTGGCTTGGTCACCAATGGCCGCGATGCCGCCGACCGCCTGAAAACCGAGGGCTGGGAACTCCGACCCAAGTCCCGCAACGCCGCCCGCGAAGAGGCCGCCATGGGCGACCAGCCGGCCGCGGGCAAGGCCCGGCTGGACCCGCTCATCGTTGAAACGCGCCGCGGCGTCGAACAGCTAGAGCGCATGCGCGAAATGCTGGCCCGCGTCGAAATGACCGACGGCCTCACTTTTGCGCACCTGGTGCTCGATGCCGTGAGCCGGCTGCCGCGCGACGCGACGGTCGTGGCGGTGTTGCCCGACGTGCCGTTCGAGACGGCCATCGCGCTGGGCAACCTGCGACGGCGTGGCTTTGCGGTGACAGCGGTGTTGATCATGCTCGACGACGTTGGTTTGGAACGATGCTTTGGCCGGCTCCTGGCCGAGGGCGTCCGTGATGTCCGCCACCTGCCCAACGAGGAGGCGCTGCCGTCGTTGTGCCGGCATCAGGTCGAAAACGCGGCTCCCTACCAGTTCGTGAGCCTTGACGCCGCTAGGGCGGGCAATGCCGGCTTGTCGCCGTGAGAAGGACATTTTTCCTTGGCGAGCCGGGAGCGTTAGCGACCGGAGTGCTCCACGAAATCTGGTTCCTGCTCCGGTCGCTAACGCTCCCGGCTCGCCCAGAAGCTCCCCGGAGAAACAAGCAATCGCTGGTGAGCCATGAAGAGTCCATCACGCACGCCGGAGGGCGTGCCGGGAAACTGCCCGATTTGCAATGCCGTCATCTGTCTGGAGCCGTCGGACCCCGTCGGTGACGCGCCGTGTCCATATTGCGGCCATCTGCTGTGGTTTGTCCGGCTCGCCAACCAGGTCAAGTACTATCCGCAAGAGGACATCGCGGTTACGAAACGTCAGCGGCTTTACGAATCGATTGCCAACTGGGCCCGAGACGCCGGCATCGACCTGCGGGCGATCCACCATCTGGACTCGTTCGACCTGGCGCAGCTGTTCCTGGAGCTGGAACGCAACCTGGGCGTCACCATCACGGCAGCGCAGGCGCGAAACCTGCGCACCTTGGGCGACGTGATCGACCACCTGGTACGCGACGACTGAATGCCATGCGAAACGCTGCGAAAAGCCGTTGCAATCACCGACGAACTGCGTAAAGTGGAACCTACGGAATCGCGTCTGCATTCCGACACGCCGGTTTCCGCTTCTCTGTCCATCCGGACTGCGTGGCCCAGAAACCTCTGTACAATCCGAACGGCTCACCCCGTTTATCAGAGGGTTTCGAAGTGGCCGCGTTCGTG
>Ga0206872_10399_pt1 | contig 10658 bp, 9 predicted proteins | sample Alteio_BWOrgCont_34_FD_152906 | JGI IMG/M metagenome (GOLD analysis project Ga0206872, IMG submission 152906) | Enriched cells from forest soil in Barre Woods Harvard Forest LTER site, Petersham, Massachusetts, United States -... | ecosystem: Environmental > Terrestrial > Soil > Temperate forest >... | reverse complement strand
GACTAAAAAAGCCTTTCAGTATAGTACCGAAAGGCTTTAAATTTGTTCAGCCTATGCTAAATCTGGTTTTATTTGGCCCTCCGGGAGCGGGAAAAGGTACACAGTCGCAAAAATTAATAGAGAAACATGGATTGATCCATCTTTCTACCGGCGATCTGTTGCGCAGCGAAATTTCACAGGGGACTGAACTTGGGTTAGAAGCAAAAAAGCTAATGGACCAGGGAATATTAGTACCTGACGAGGTAGTTATAGGGATGATCAGCCATAAGCTGGATGCCAATAAAGATGCTGTGGGTTTCATTTTCGACGGTTTTCCACGCACAGTTGCACAGGCAGAAGCATTGGATCAACTGCTCGAGTCAAAAAAGGCGCCGATATCCGGTATGATAGCGCTCGAAGTTACTGATGGCGAGCTGGAACATCGCTTGTTACTGAGAGGAAAAGCCTCCGGCAGGCCGGATGATGCAAACCCCGAAGTGATCCGCAAGCGGATTAAAGAATACAACGACAAAACCGCTCCGGTTGCGGGTTTTTACAAAAGCCAAAATAAATTTAAAAGCATCAATGGCATCGGCTCCCTGGACGAGATATTCGATGGCATTAATGCCGTAATAGATTCTTATTGATTTCGGATTTTGGATGTTCGAATAAGGATTTAGTTTTGAAATACTAAATCCTTATTCGACAATAAATCCGAAATCGTAAATCGCAATTCCGAAATCAAAATGTCTCAAGGTTCAAACTTCGTCGATTATGTAAAGATCTGCTGCCGTTCAGGCCATGGCGGAGCAGGCTCCTCACATTTGCACCGGGACAAATTTACGGCTAAGGGCGGCCCGGATGGCGGCGATGGAGGCCGCGGCGGCCATGTGATATTAAAAGGCAATACCCAGCTTTGGACCCTCCTTCACCTAAAATTCCGCAAACACGTAATCTCAGGCGATGGTGAACCGGGCGGCAGCACGCTGAAAACCGGCAAAACAGGTAAAGACGAGATACTGGAAGTACCGTTGGGTACCATCGCCAAAAATGCAGAAACCGGCGAGACTTTATTTGAGATAACACAAGACGGCGAGACAAAGATATTAACCGAAGGCGGCCGCGGCGGCCTGGGCAACTGGCATTTTAAAACACCAACCCAGCAAACACCACGCTTTGCACAGCCCGGCGAAGAGGGTAAAGAAGAATGGAATGTTTTGGAGTTGAAGGTATTGGCCGATGTTGGCCTGGTGGGTTTCCCGAATGCAGGGAAATCAACTTTGCTTTCGGTAGTTTCCGCGGCGAAACCCGAAATAGCCGACTATGCTTTTACCACGCTGGTGCCCAACCTGGGTATTGTTGCCTATCGCGGCAGCAAATCATTTATAATGGCTGATATACCCGGGATAATTGAAGGCGCTTCGCAGGGAAAAGGTTTAGGATTCCGGTTTTTGCGGCATATCGAGCGAAACTCCGTACTGCTTTTCATGATCCCCGCCGATACCAGCCGTACTTTAAAGGAAGAATACAATATCTTGCTGCATGAGCTAAAGGAATACAACCCCGAGCTAATACATAAACCACGGGTGCTCGCCATCACCAAATCTGATTTGTTGGATGATGAACTACAGGCTGAAATGAAAAAGGAACTCCCGGCGGGTGTTCCTGCCGTGTTTATCTCTTCAGTAGCTCAAAAAAACCTGGACGAGCTGAAGGATCTTTTATGGAAAAAGATCAATGAGTCTCACTGACTTCGCGATAACCTTTACAACTCATTACAACCTTTACAACTTCTTCCAACTCACCTCTTCCGATCCGCCACATACAAAACATAATTCTTGTCCAGCATTGATACGTTCCAGCCCGCATAATTCGGAAAACTTTTCATCACCAGTTTTTCTTTTGGACCATTGTAGGTTTCGGGCAGGATAATGTATAAGGGACCGCCAAAGCCGTCATATTCGTAATCATCGGTATTAATTTTAAGCGAATCGGGGATTGGCGGTAAGCTCAGGTAACGATTATGCTGCAACTCCAGGCCAATGTCATCGCCGATAAAAACAAAGGTGATTCCTCTTTTTTCACGGTCGATTTTTAGCACCTGGCTTAATGCCGCTTGGTCAATATTGGGTTGTGCAATGCCGGTCACGCCCCGTGCCAGCTTATGATTTGTTTTATAGCCGTTTACCAGGTAGGATAAGCTGTAGCCCGCAATAACTAAAAATATCAACGCAAAAATCATTTTGTATTCGGTCTTTAGCTCACTTGCCAGGTAAATAACACCTGGCGTAACGATCAGGCCGATTAGGCGGAAATGCCTGGCCTCCATGGAAATATTTAGCTGCCTGAGGTACGATATTCCAAAAAACAGCACAGCCGCCGCATAAAAAACGATTACAAATGAACGGTAGTTACTGTTTGGTATGCGGCGGACAATAAACCAAACTAACGCGGCACTTAGTAAAGCTGCAACTATCAAAATAATCAGCGCCCATTGCTGGCTGAATAAAGGTTTTCCAAAATGATCCACCAGGCCGTTCAACATGTCGTCGAGTGAAAAGCCGGATAGGATAGGCGATGCGATCGGATAGGTAAAGGTTTCGGCAGTCAAACTCAGCCCCTTTGCCCCGGTTATGGGACTGTCGCCTTTCGCAATGAATGAAAGGTAGATTACCGCAATTGCGATTGCCGCAGGCACACCCACCCAAAAGGCATTTTTAACCCGGGCTGCCAATTCTCCTTTACTTTCGTCCAGCCGTATCCATAAACAAAGCAATCCCGCTCCGTATATCCATAAAAACGACGACTTCAAAAAGAAACCGGCAAAACCAGCAAGCAATACAAATAAAAAGAGCTTCCAATCGGCGCGCTTCAGTGCAACGCAGCCGTACAGAAACCATCCCTCAAAAGCAAACAGTAATATTTCGCCGCCTGAGTAATAAACATGCGGCACCATAAACACCACCTGGCTGACAATAAACAGCAGGCTAACCGAAGCGATACCCGCAGAAAAACCAATCTTTCTAAAAAAATAAAAAAGGCCCGCAAGACCCAAAAATTCAGCTAATACCGTGGCGATCACAATGCCATGGGCAAGGTTGAGGCCGGTAATGAGTTGAAAGAAATAAGGCACGAGGTATTGCCCCGGCGACCACCAGGTTAAAAACTGGGTGTAGTTTTGAGAAATGTCGCCCTGGTCGGGGCTTACCAGGTTGTTAAACCCGGAGCCATGCTGCATACATTGCAGCACCTGGAAACCTTGCGCCGGGTCGATAAATAATGCCGGTGGGATGAAAAATAAAACGATACCCATCGCCAGCACAAGTACGCCGGTTAGTACAAGAATAATTTGGGCTGAGTTGTTTTTTTTGAATGTCATCAGTAACATATTCCTAAAAATAAATGCGCACCATTCGGAAAAGAGTTTATTCCACTACCCTTTCGCGGATTTTCACCGCCGGATTACCCTGGTAAATACTGTATGGTTCGAGGTTTTTGGTTGCCACCGAGCCGGTGGTTAAAACCGCATGTGTATGCACGGTGATGCCGGCATTTACAACGGCGCAAGCGCCTATCCAGGCACCGTCTTCGAGTGTAAAGCCCTCCACGATCAGGTCAAAAGTTGATTTTTTATAATTGTGATTGCCGGTAAGCAATACGGCTCCCTGGGATAGGCACACGTGGCTACCGATCGAAACCGGCAGCAGGCAGTCAATCCATACATTTTCTCCTATCCACGTATCGTCGCCCACAGTTAAATGCCACGCATACTTTATGTTTACACCGGGTTTAATGGTAACACCCTTGCCAACCTTTGCGCCGAATAAACGCAGCAAAAAACACCTGAAACTATTCGACGGCAACAAGCTGGTCTTAAAAAAAACGGCATTAGTGTAATACCACAAAAATCGTTTGGGGGCGCTGCCCCCCGGATGAAAGGGATGATTGTTATAAGTCGAAAGATCAGTTTTACGCATCGTTTACGAGCAAGCCATCGTCATGCTTAACCCAAAAATACAACACAAACGCGATTAACAGGTATACGACGACATTAAAAATAGTATGATGGTCAATAATGTGACGACTGCTTTTGTCCCAAAAAATTGCCAGTAAAACAAACCTCAGCATGTTCAAAAACTCAATACCTATGATGCCTCCGATCAAAAAAGTTAGTTTTGCCTTCCGTTTCCTGGGATAAGCCAGCACAAACGCGGCAAAAAAGCTGATGACACCCAACCCCAGGCAGGAGTAAACTACCTGCAGGGTTCCATGCCCGGCAACCAGCAGATCATAATCATTGGTTATAGCCGCAAACCCAAGCAGGTTTAGTATTGCCGCGCTTGATTTGAGCAGGATAATGCGGAGGCCGGCGATATAATTCAAATGGCCGGCCAAAAATGACGAGTAATGATGCCCGGGTTGGGTCAACCCAAAAAACATAATGTTGAAGTAATAAAACAAGGCGAAAAGTATGATAAAAACAACCGCAAACTTTAGCGGGCTGCCTGTTTTTTTTGCCGGCCTTTTATTGATGTTCTGCTGCTGCAATATTTCATCGATCTTCACGTCAACAATCAGCCTGAACCAAAATCCCTGTAAAAAATGAAATATTACGCCTGTACGCCCATCCAGCATCCCCAACTGAAAGATCATCCGGTAAGTAAAATACAGCATCGGGCGCACATAGCGCGGTAACCGCCACCACAACTGCTTCAACCAGGCAGTGCGTTCGTCCGGCGAGCCCCAAAAATGCGGTTTTAACGTTTGCTGCCGCATCTGCATCATCCGTTCAACCTCTTCGTGCGCAACCAGGTCGCTGTAACGGTTATGCTTGGCAATCCAAAAGCTGATTTGGTTTTCCTTCAGGTTTTCCTCCAGCAGGAAGCCGTCTTTCCAGATAATGGTTTTACCGGGAACGATAAACCGATGATCCATATTCTCGTTTAAATCGGAATACCCTACCCCATACCTGAACATTTTCAATAAATAAAAAGGAAAGTAACCCCCATGTTTTAACCACCTGCCTTTAAAAAAATTCTTGCGGTTAAAATAAATGCCGCTGATACCAGCATAATCGTCATCGGTAAATTCATCAAGATGTTTTTTTAATTCAGGCGTTACAGTATGATCAGCATCCAGGCAGACAACCCAGGGGGTTTCAATTTTAAAGTTTTTTAATGCGAAATCCCATTGCTTCGGATGGTTTTCAAAGGTATGCTGCAAAACGGTTACGCCTGCCTTCTCTGCAATGTGCACGGTGTTGTCTGTACTGCCCGAATCCAAAACAAAAATCGGCGCACCAATATCCAAAATAGAATTAAGCAGGCGTGGAAGATGTATTTCTTCGTTATAAGTAATGATGATAAATGAAAACGGCCGGTTCAAGATAGCTTAGCTTTGATCATCATTGATTTCCAGAAATATGGGATGCGCCCGCAGCCCACAAACGAAATAACTTCAAACCCCGAATTGTTGAGCGCCTGGGTCAAAGTCTTTCTCGACCATAGTTTTATGTGCCCGCCCAGCCACAGCGGGTTCAGGTGGCTGTCCCACTTATTGAGGATACCAAGTGTCAGATTTTTTAGGTAGCCATGATACGGTGTGGTTATGATCAATTCACCCCCCGGCTTCAATTGGTTTTTACAAAACCCGATAAAAGCCTCCGGGTTGTACAGGTGTTCAATCACTTCGGTTGAGATGACGGTGTCGAACGGGATTTTTTGCAACTCCACGGGTAAAGTGTCTACCGAAAGGTCCTGGACAAAAAAGTGATCAGCGTGGTTTTTTCTTGCGATTTCAATTCCCTTTTCGGATGCATCCGTGCCATATGCATTATAACCTTTAGTCAGCAGGTAGTTTACCAGGTAGCCGTTGCCACAGCCGAGGTCGAGGATATATTGGTTTTTTGTTTTATCAAGCAGGCTAACCACCTCATCCAGCTGATAGCCCATGTTGTGCGTTGGCGCATCGCTATGGTATCCATAATCCTTATAATCCGCCATTTAGTATATTTGCATACAGGTCCACATATTTCCCAACCAAATTTAACGCATTAAAGTCTTCATAAATAATATCCGGCGCCGTTGCCCGTATCGTTTTCAATTCTGCCTGGCGATTTAAGACAATGTCGTTTATCGCTATGCCTATCGCTGCAGCGTCCGTTTTGCAGGTCCAACCCAGGTCGTTTTCCTCAATATAGTCCATCAATCCGACTTCGTTGCTAATCAATACCGGGGTACCAACACTTAAGCTTTCAATCACTGCATTGCCAAAATTTTCATCGTAGGATGGCAATACAAAAAGATCATGCGCCTGCAGGGTATCGAATTTATCCTCCCCTAAAAACCCCAACCAAACAATCTTTTTATCAATATCGCATTCAACAGCTAAAGCTTTAAGTTCAGCAATATAGCTTTCGTCGCCGTCACCTGCCACCGTCAATAAATAATCTGTTGTTAAAAGCGGCAGGGCCTTTATCAGCAAGCCGAGGCCTTTTTTTTCTTCTATGCGCGAAAAAAAAATAAGCTTAAAAATTCCGGATGTTCCTCTTTCCGGGAAAAAACGCCGATCCGGCAATCTTACAAAATTTGGCAAAACTGCGATATTTTTTGGATCAAACAGCGCCTTCACGGCACTGCTTTCTTTCCCGGAAGTGGTATGGATAAAACATTTTTCCAGCAATCGCTTACCGGCAAAACGGTGAATAAACCACTTTATGCCGATATTCCTGTTTTGAAAGGAGTATGGGCTGAGCGTGCCACGGGGCGACAGTATAACGGGGATATTTCTCCTTAATGCAATCGCGCAGGAAAAAATCGACACCAAATTCCACCAGGCATGAATATGAACCAGGTCGAAATTTCTGACTTCCTCTTTTAGTTTTTTGAATAACTGCGGCGAGTAATGGGTGTGGTCTTTGGTGCGTCTTTCAAAGTACGTAACCTTTACTCCGTCGACGTTTACCGGCTGTCCTGCCGTCACGTCCAACTCCTGCTTTCCGTTAGCAGTTGTGGTATAAACTTCTGTTTGAACACCAGCCTTCGCAAGATTTTCGCTTAACATTGACACCGACATAGTTGGGCCGCCATAGATGTAGGCCGGCTTGTAGGCAGCACAAATTTGTAAAACTTTCAAATCTCCTTTAATATATTCCTGCTGCGCAATATCCTGAAGATGACCAGCATGCTGATATAACTCCAAAAAACCGTATTGATCAAAAATTCAAAGCTTAAACCGCGCCACATTATTTGAAATAAACCACTGAAAATCAGCGCCGTTCCTAAAATATATCCACCAAATAATTTTTCAGCCTGTACAGAGATCAACTGGGCCGCCGCCCCGTAAAGAAACAGGAATACAAAGATCCCTATGCCACCGAATGATAAATACGCATCTACCACAAAAGGCGGTTTTGCCGATACGTTAGAATTCCTGTTTACAACACCCGCATCGTACACCCGCTCCATCACCAGGTCTTCGGTTATTGGTTTTGACCGCCACATTATACGTGGAACGATGGCAATTGCTGATTGTTTAACCAGTTGCAGCCCATAGTAGTCGATATTAGCCGGAGTGGACTTTATATAGGTGGTAAACATGTCAATTTCACTCAGCCGGTAAGCCAAAAAGCCCCAATTGCTGTTGTCGGGATCAGATTGATCGAGCGCTGCATCAAGGGCTAATTGCGACGCGTCCTTGACATCAACATCTTCGGACCAGGCATTTTCCCTGAAAATCTGGTTATAGGTGGGTAAAAAAATAAATAAAAGCAACAGGAACGGGCCGAACGTAATTGTTACCAGCTTTTTGTAATTGGGATATAAAAAAATACCCAATACGAGCGTACTGATGATTATAGGTTCCTTAAAGCCAGAGATTAATGCCTGGTAAAAATTAAAGCCATACAAAACAAGGCAGATCAACGTATTCCGCGGTTTTTTTAAAGGAATTGCAAAAGCAAGGGCCAATGTACCTGCAATAAAGCTTAACGAACTGAATTGGTTATTAAACTGACTGAGTCCGGGAATACGCAAAAACAAAATAGACACGGGCAAGGTGATTATCGCCAGGTAAAAAAGCAGGTTTGCGATATCTTCAGTCTCAACATAGTATTTTTTTTTGTAATCGTAGTTCATAAATGCCAGGATGCCGGTTACAAAAGACGCATGTGCCAGGCAGTAAAATTGCTGGCAAGAGACGGTAGATTCAAGTTGCTGCTTGTCGACAATGTAAAAACTTAGCCTGTGAAAATTATCATAACCGAGTACAGTAAGGAAATAAAATATAGAGGTACAGGCCATATACCCGGCAAATATGATCTGTACCAGGAATATCGGACGCATTAACTGTTCAGCGACGGTTCTGTCGTCAGGAATAGGACGGACCCATCCGGTAAGCGTGATAACAAAAATAAAAAACGAACCAAGCCACGCGATGAAATAGGATAATATGGGGTCTGATTGAAATAACATCGATAGACCCCAGGGCACAAACAACACGACGAAACGCTCTATCGAGAAGGACTTACTCATTGTTTATAGCTGCATGCAAAATAAATTGCCTCCTTTTATTTCGGCTGCATTTCTTATCAGTTCGCACCCAACGGAAGTGATCTGGTAAAGATCATAGTTCATTCCTCTTAAAAATTCGAAGCAATCGCCAATTTTCTGCCCGTTTGCACCCCAGTAATTATTATCGTATTCAAAAATTATACGCGGCTTGTGTTTCTTAATAGTTTTCTCCAGCCCCTTTATCACCTGGAACTCAAACCCTTCAACATCTATTTTTATCAACTCAAGGTGCGGAAGCAGCTGAATTTCGGTCAGCTGGTCTGCCACTTTTATCGTTATCTGCTGAGCTGTTGTTCCTGAGTTTTTATGTTGAAGGCTGAAAGTGCCCTGGTTCCAGTTATTCTCGTTAATACTATAAGTTATTTCATCAGCAGCGTCTGATAATGCAAACGGGAACAGGGTGACATTTTCGAATTTATTTAACGCAATGTTTCTTTTAAATTTATTTTGCAAATGGAATAAAGGCTCAAATGAATAAACATGCCCGGTGTTGGTTACGCTTTGCGCCATTCTGATACTTTGCAGGCCAATGTTTGCACCAATGTCAATCGCATTATCTCCTGGTTTTAGCGATATCCTGATGAGTTTATTGATTTCATCCTCGTAAGTTCCGACACTTAGTAAAGTCCATTCAATATAATTGTCGGCAGTGGTAAAAATCGCAAGGTCTTCACCCTTTAACCAGGTAATGCCGTTTTTAAGTGCCGATATTGTATCGGCAGATGGTTTTAGCCAGTTCGAAAGTCTTTCTTTGCCCGGCAGGTTCCAATTCCGTGTAAAGTCTAGTTTAATCCTGTCTTTTCTTTTCATGCTGCAAGGTGCTCTCAATAGCTATAGCAATATTAACAAAATTCCAGTCGTCAATTAGTTTCAATGAATTAAGGCCATACATTTTTAGTTTTTCAGGCGATCGCGTTAGCTCATCAAGCTTTTTCGACAAATCATTGCTGTCGCCATTGGCAAAGGTTGCGCCATTATAATTCTCTTTCACCAGGTCTATAGCACAACCAACCTTGTCGGACGCTAAAATCGCCTTGCCGCAGGCCATCGCTTCATTTATAGCAAGCCCCCATGTTTCACCCGGGCCCTTGGACGGCAAGCAAAACAAGTCGGCGGCCTGGTAAACCACCGGCATGTAACTTTGATTACAGGCGTCCATAAAATGAATATTGGCACTGTTTTGTGCCCTTCGTTTTAATTCGTCCTCCAGGGGGCCGTTTCCTACAAATAACAAATGCCAGTTACTTTTTTTTTGCTGCGCGAACGCTGTTAACAACAATCCGGGATCTTTCTTCTCCTCAAACTTCCCTGCAAAAACTATCAGCAGATCATCCGCAGATAATCCAATATCATCCCGCAGCGTTTTGGCCTCATTATGCCTGTCCACACTAAACCGCGCATTGTCAATTGCGTGGGGCGCAAAGGACAACTGGCTATCCTTTAACCCGAATTTTTTAAAATAAGCTTTGTTATTGGTGCCAGTATAAAAAGCGCTGTCAACATGGCTATATACCCATTTTAAAAGGATTGTTCTAAGAACCGACTTCACATTTTTTCGTTCGTCTAATAACGTAGAGTCGCCCCTGAAATAAACCGGCACCTTATTTTTGAAATACCGCATTGCCTTGAGGTGGCTGTTGTAAGCCCATCCAAAAAAAAGGATAGCATCCGGACTAAATTGTTTTATTTGTTTATTAAGACCTGGATTAACAATTCCTTTAAAATGGTGCGAACCGGGATCAGTTGATGTATTTGTAACCCATTCAAATGGATAGCCTTCCGTTAGCGGAATATCCCAATTAATAGTTTTATTAAACCCCGGATCAAACTTGTTTACCGAACTTTCGCCCCAGGTATAAAATACTTTGATACTGATGACGCCGCGTTGGTGTAATAATTGAAATATGGGAGCGTAATACTGAATAGGATGCGTAGTAACGATGGCTAACCTTCGCATGTTAAATTAATCGGCCCATAATTTTTATCGCTTTTGCATTATTTAAGCGCTGTGTGATAAAAGAAATATCCCGGCAATAGATCGTATTAGTGCTGCCAAAAGTTGGTATTTCAGTCAATAAGCGGGTTAAAGGATCGTAACTGAAAGGCAGA
>Ga0206872_10398_pt1 | contig 10671 bp, 7 predicted proteins | sample Alteio_BWOrgCont_34_FD_152906 | JGI IMG/M metagenome (GOLD analysis project Ga0206872, IMG submission 152906) | Enriched cells from forest soil in Barre Woods Harvard Forest LTER site, Petersham, Massachusetts, United States -... | ecosystem: Environmental > Terrestrial > Soil > Temperate forest >... | reverse complement strand
CATGGCAAACGGGCCGATGCCATTGTAAAAGGCATGCTGCAGCACAGCCGGACCAGCAGCAAAACCAAGGAACCGACTGACGTAAACAAACTGGCCGATGAATACCTGCGCCTCGCTTATCACGGCTTAAGGGCGAAGGATAAAACTTTTAATGCCGAGCTGGTAACAAATTTTGCCGAAGGGCTGCCAATGATCAACATGGTACCGCAGGATATTGGCCGCGTGTTGCTCAATCTTTTCAATAACGCCTTTTATGCTGTTCATAAAAAGCAACAAAATGCGGGGGGCGATTATAAACCAACCGTAACAATAGACACTGATTTTCTCCCTTCGGCCGGCGAAGGGGTTGTAATTATTGTTAAAGACAACGGCACCGGTATACCCGATGAAGTGAAAGATAAAGTGATGCAGCCCTTCTTCACCACCAAGCCTACCGGCGAAGGGACCGGGCTTGGTTTATCGCTCAGCTATGATATTGTGGTAAAGGGACATAGCGGAAATATTGAAGTGCAAAGCATGGATGGCGAAGGCTCGGAATTTTTTGTTACCTTACCGATTATTTGAACTTATTGATGAAAAGGGCACTTGTAATATTTATTGTGTTTCTGTTTACAGCAGTAATTGTTTCCGCTCAAAGCAAAAAAACCGATACCCTTAGGTTGGCGCTAAGTAAGTCCGGCGCGCCCGACACTGTCCGGCTGAATATACTAAAGGAATTATCGCGTAATTATTTTATTTCGAAGCCAGATTCAAGCCTGATTTTTGGGCAGCAAGCATACGACCTTGCGCTAAAATTTAAGCGGGTGAGGGACCAGGTGGTTTCATTAAATTATATGGCGGACGCTTATTCCAGCCTGGGAGACTATGTGAAGTGTTTTCAGTTGTATTTTAAATCAATGCGCCTTGCCGAAAGCATTAATGATATGCCCGGTGTCGTGATAGCGTATAATAATATCGGGTCAGCGTATGTAATAAAACAGGATTATTTAAAGGCCCTCCCTTATTTACAACTGGGGTTGAAGAAATGGAAAATATATTCCTCAACACATAAATTAACAATATATGGTCAAAGGGAATTGAAGACGGTGTTGCTTATAAATATCGCAGAAGTTTTCCTTTACACGCACAAAATTGATTCGGCCAACTATTATTTGCAGATATGTTACCCGGATGCAAAGAAAAAACATTTCACCGAATTATTGGATAATATTGAGCGTGACCTGGGCGAAGTGGAAACTGCAAGGGGAAACAAAGGGGACGCGCGTTACTATTACAGGGATGCGGCGGCTATTGCCACCCGGATTGAAGATGTTGAAATGCTGAGTATTACCTACCTGAGCACCGCTAATTTGTACCATAAATATAAGCAGCAGGATTCAGCAGAATATTATGCGCAAAAGGCCCTTGAAACCGCCAGCGCTGAAAAATACTTACAGGATGTTTTGAATGCGGGTAAAGTGCTGTATGCTTATTACGATGAAGACCATAATTTACCCCAGGCCTATAAATATTTAAAAATTACGATAGCCACAAAAGACAGTCTTTTCAGCCAGGATAAAGTAAAGCAGTTACTGTCGCTCGACTTTGACGAAAAACAACGGCAGCGCGATATTGAAGCTGCCGAAACGCAGGTACGCAATAATATCAGGATGTATGTTTTGTTGGCCGGTGTGCTTGTCCTTTTGCTGCTGGCATTTGTTTTTTGGCGCAACAGCAGGCACCGCAAGCAGGCCAACCTGCAGTTACAGGAGCAGAAGGAAGAAATTGAAGCGGCGTTGGAACAATTGCAGCTTACCCAAAAGCAGCTCATCCAATCCGAAAAAATGGCCTCCCTGGGTGAGCTTACCGCAGGCATTGCACACGAGATACAGAACCCTTTGAATTTTGTCAACAATTTTTCGGAAGTGAATATCGAGCTCATTTCCGAAATGCAAACCGAACTGGAAAACGGCACTAAAGAGGAAGTGATCGATATTTTAGAGGACATCAAACAAAACCTCGAAAAGATCAGCCACCATGGCAAACGCGCCGACGGTATTGTAAAAGGCATGCTGCAGCACAGCCGGGCCAGCAGTAATATTAAGGAGCCCACCGATATCAACAAACTGGCCGATGAATACTTGCGCTTAACCTACCACGGTTTGCGTGCAAAAGACAAATCCTTTAATTCCGAGCTCATTACCCATTTCGCCGATAAGCTGCCACTTGTCAACGTAGTGCCGCAGGATATAGGCCGGGCGCTGCTCAATTTGTTTACCAACGCCTTTTATGCCGTTCATCAAAAGCAAAAAAAGGGACTGGCAAAATATCAGCCGACTGTCACTTTATCAACGGGAGTTGAGGGCCATTGTATCATTATAAAAGTAAAAGATAATGGCGACGGTATACCGGAAAATATACAGGATAAGATCATGCAGCCGTTTTTTACGACGAAACCCACCGGCGAGGGTACCGGGCTTGGCTTATCATTAAGTTATGAAATAGTTGTTAATGGCCATGGCGGTGCAATTGAAATTGATTCAGCAGAGAGAGAATACACAGAATTTATTATTAAATTGCCCATATAAATCAACCTTTTAACTTTTATAATCAGATGCACACGAAAATTTTAGTTGTTGACGACGAGGCCGATGTTCAGCCATTATTTGTACAAAGGTTCCGGCGGGAAATAAAAAGCGGCGAGTTCGATTTTTCATTTGCGCTGTCGGGCGAAGAAGCATTAAATTTCCTGCATGATCATCACTCCGAGGTAGTGCTCATTTTATCAGACATCAACATGCCCGGGATGACGGGGATTGAATTACTGGCGCGGATACGCAAAGATTACGAAAAACCACCCCCGGTGGTGATGATGATCACCGCTTATGGCGATGACGAAAACCGGCACCAGGCCCAGGAAAAGGGCGCCAATGAGTTTTTAACAAAACCGCTTGATTTTAATTTACTTAAAGAAAAACTTTACACTTTTATACAGCAAGACTAATGGCAAAAATTTTAGTTGTTGACGACGAAGCCGATTTGGAATTGTTGATCAAACAAAAATTTCGCAAAAAAATAAGAGAAAACGTATATGAGTTTGTTTTCGCCATAAATGGCGAAGATGCGCTGGTAAAGGTTGGTGAAAACCCCGACCTGGATGTGGTATTGAGCGACATTAATATGCCGATAATGGACGGGCTTACCTTGTTGAGCCGTCTGCCCGATGCAAACCCCATCGTAAGGGCTGTTGTAGTATCGGCGTACGGGGACATGCAAAATATACGTACAGCCATGAACCGCGGAGCCTTTGATTTTGTATGCAAGCCGGTGGATTTTGAGGACCTTGACCTGACCATGGAAAAAACGCTGAACCACGTTGCCCAGGTGCGCGAAACCATGCAGGCCATTAAGGAAAACAATATCCTTAAGATGTACGTGGACGAGAATGTGATCAATTTTATGAGCAGCAAGGGCTTTGAAAAAAGCCTGTACGAAAATGAGATTGTGGACGCCACCGTAATGTTTTTGGATGTGTGCGGCTTTACCGCTTTTTCGGAAAATGTTGCCGCTAATGAAGTAGTAAAGCTCATCAACCAGCTTTTTGAGATGATTGTTAAAGAGGTGATTGCCCAAAACGGGCACGTTGATAAATTTATGGGCGATGCCGTGATGGCTGTTTTTCGCGGAAAATATCACCTCGACCGGGCCATTGATGTGGCTATCGCCGCCAGGGACCACATGAAAGCGGCCCCCGAAGTAGCCGCGGGCGATAAGGTTTTTAAGCCGAGGATATCTATCGGGATCAATTCCGGCGAAATGATATCAGGCAATATCGGGTCGGCATCATTAAAACGGCTGGACTATACCGTCATCGGCGATACCGTTAACACCGCACAGCGCCTGCAATCGGCCGCCAAGGCAAACCAAATCGTGATATCCGAGGAAGTATACCACCAAATAAAAGAATCATTTAAGTGTGAAAGAATTGGCGAGGTGATACTGAAGAACAAAGCGAAACCCGTTATTATTTACGAGGTGATAGAGTAGCTTATGGTTCATAGTTCATAGCCGAAGTTGGTCGTGGTTTATGGTGAATATCCGACATTTGCAGCTACCAAGAACTATGAACTTCTCAATGCCTTGCCCGCTTTTTCAACACCCCGCCCGATGCCTCTTTTATGGTACTGGTAAACATAAAAGCTTTCGGGTCTATGCTATAAACAATGTTTCTCAGCCGCCGTACTTCCAGGCGCGTAACCACTGTAAAAATAATATCCACCGGGTGATGCACATCGAAGCTGTCTTTTAAATACCCCCGTTCACCTTTGTAAATGGTTATTCCGCGGCCAAGTTCAAGCACCAGCTTTTCTTTGATCAGTTCGCTCTGACCGGATATAATAGTGAAGCCCGTATATTCTTCCAGACCCTCGATCACGAAATTAATTGTATGCGAAGCGGCATAATAGGTCATTACTGAGTATAACGCCGTAGGCAAACCCAGTTGAAACGCAGCAATAGAAAATATTAGAACGTTTATCCCCAAAATGATCTCGCTTACTGTAAAACTGCTCCGTTTTAAGGTAAACAACGCCAATACTTCTATCCCGTCAAGCGCGCAGCCACCGCGTATAGCCAGGCCGATGCCGGTGCCCATAAAAACACCGCCAAAAATGCTCACGAGTAATTTATCATGCGTGATTTGAGGGTAAGGTATAAGTGTAAGGCAAACCCCAACACCGATAATTGCAGCTAAGGTTTTCCACGCAAACCGGCTGTTCACCTGGAAAATACCCATGATGATAAAAGGTATGTTAGCCGGGATGATCACATAAGCGATCGGTATATGATATAGTTCGTGAATGAGCAGGGATATTCCCGTTACGCCGCCGTCGAAAAAATTATTTGGCACCAGGAACCCTTTTAAGGCAAATCCGCAGATTAAAATACCGGCGATGATATAAGCTGCATCTTTTAAGTGGGGTAAAATAGGATGATCGCCAGTTTTCATCGGAAAGATTAAGCTGTAATTTTTAATTTGATCAGTTCAACATATTGCTCCTGCTGAGGCTGCCGCAAATTTACAGCTGTTTTTGTAAAATAGCTATGGTCGCCCATAAAATCTGCCTGTTGCCGGTTCCATTGATCTTCGTGCTGCACCATTCCCTCGCCTTTCAATTCAGTAAAAAGGCGTTCGCTCAGTATAAAAAAATCTCCTCGGCCCAGGTAGTCCAGGTCAGCATCGCACAAAATCTCCGCAAGATGGCTGTCCGGCGATTGCGGCAGTTTGGTAGCGATGATTAGGCTGCAGATGATCTCAATTTCTTCGGGCGTATACCCGTAATCAGCCAAATAATAGCGCGCGACATTGCACGATGCCTGCTCATGCCCTTCGCGCCCGATCAGGAAGCCTGTATCATGCAAAAGAGCGGCGGCGGCAAGCAAGGCCTGGCCTGTTTCATCAACCCCTTCAGCAGCCGCCAATGAGGCCGCAGCCTGCATTACATCTTCCGTATGATCGATATTGTGGTAGGTTAAATGCGCGGGAAGCTCGTCCCGCAGTTTATTCAGAATAAATTCCGTCAGTTGTTCAAATTGCCTCAAACCAAATAGCATTAAAAAGCTAAATATATTAAATGTTTTGGTTAATGCGGAGCCAATTACGGGATGGTGTTGATATTAACGGTTTTGCTGAATAACGCGAGGTTGGGTTTGTTGTGCGAGGTTTGTCAGGGCGTAACCCTGCCTGGTAGAGCGCGGGCCGTGTGCGGAGCCTGCCCCGAGGTACGAGGGGCTCATACGGCACATGCCTTAAGCTCATTGGCGGTATCCGCTGCACCCGCTTACGCCTTTGTCTGAACCCGAATTTTTGGAATTAAGGAAGTCGTCGAATTCAGTTAATTCTTTAATTCAATAAATTCGAGTTCAGACAAAAAAACGTCCGGCGCATGGCAAGGCATTGTACTTCTATCAAACATTTCGGTATCGCGTCCAAGCGACACGCCTGGTCGGGGGGGTGCCGGACCGGCATAATGTTAATTTGCTGACAAATTCATGTCAGTAAAAGCATAAAAAGGATGTTAAGACATTTGATCTATTTTTATTATAAATATTTGATTATCAATAATTTATAATATGGTTAACATTGAAATATGTTAAGTTGTGTTAACCCTTTTGTGTGATTATAGATGCGCGTCACCGGGCACACTCGCACTTGAGTAATCAAATATTACTATCATCTACAAACAAAGATTCATCGAGTGTATCATTTAATTCGGGTTTACAGCAGCGTGTCTCCCCCCTCGCACAGCACGAGACCTTTAATCCAGGTTATAATCCACCATCCCAAACACCGCATCCGGGCAATTCAAGGTTGGCAGGGCGCATAAACGCCCGAGCAAGGCCATGTTTGTTTCAAGACTACCTGACGATAAACTATCGTCATTTTTTATACGTGAGGCTGAAATAAACCGCAAATCTTTTTTGTTCGCTAAAAAATCAGCATGAATATCAGCAACACCTGGAGCACCGCTGTAGCGGTAATGGATAGCCGGGTATGTAAATTCAATATCTCCGCCAAATTGGCCTTCCGGATCTGGCCTTTCATAAAAAAAGTCTTTGTCAAACGCTTTGATGTCTGCAATTGAAAGGAGTTCCTCGTGCGAAAAATCTACCTCGTATTTATAAAGCGGGTAAACCGCTTTCAGGCCGTGTTCAATATCAACGATCTTGTTTACAAGGACACTTACTTTGCCGCTTGTTTTTGATGTGTATTTGAAAAGTATCTCGCTCAAGGTATAGCCGTCTTTCGTAACAATTAGTACTCTGTCCATTTTGGTGTGGTTTTATAAATGTTAAAAGTGCTTAAAGTTTAGACAATTTTCAATTGCATTTAATTACTGCTAAAATTACGGCTAATACCGGTGCCAGCAGACATGCAGGTGAATAATATTTAGGACCGACTGAATCCGTCGCGTCCTGTGGCTCGGTGAAAACTCAACACAAACCATTTAGCCCTGTACATGCGTAACAACCCTGCTATATTCCGCACCTGCAGCGCGGCATCTATGGTGCTTTTTTTGTCTACCGACCTGCGATCCCTATGGGGCCGTTATATCGGCGTCGATATAGCGGCAGCAATAAAACCTATAATTTTTAATTGCGATTGACGCAAATGCTGTAATTCGATAATTTTTGTTTCAAATGCCGAAACTTATTTATCTTAGGAGGCAATATGAAACCATTATACCCTAAATTTAAATTATTGGCCTTAGTATGCCTTGCAGCTTCATTACAAGCCTGCAGTCCACCAAAACCCGGCGTTTACAAGGATGACCAGATCGGCAGCAGCCAACGGTCGGATTTTCATGACCGGAATAAAATCGCGTTAAACTACATTAAGGCCAACAGCCTGAAAGAGCTGCAACTGATGATGTCGAAAGAAATGCTCGACAATGCCGGCAACGAGCACCTCGTTGATCAGATGAGCAACCGGCTCACCGATAATCCTTATGATATTGTAGAGGAATATTACGTGGTGGGTAAACACAAGGCAAAAGACAGCCTGGCCGCGAGTGGCACAAACGTTAACCGCCATGTGCTAAAGCTCGACACTTCGGCTAACGAGACCTATTATGTTTTCCTGGCGCCAAAGAAATCGGACAATAAATACATGATCAGCCTGGTGTTTGCCAAATTAAGCTATGGCTGGAAAATAACGCAAATGGACCTTGCCGAATACACCATAAACGGCAAAACCGGCCCCGAACTGGCGCAGCTGGCTAAACAAGAATATGATAAAAAATATTTGGTGAACGCTGTGAATAATATGAGCCTGGCTGCTAAATGCGGCAATCCCAGCATGCTGTGGGTGTACCCGGACTTAAACGCCAATGCCGAATTTTACAGCAAGGTGCTTGACGAAGCCAACAAAAAATACCGCTATCCTATGACGCTTGAGCAATTGCCTACCCGCCCGATGGTTCTTTCCATTTCCATGCAGCGGAACGATACATGGACGGCGCCGGAGATATGGTACATGACGCATATCAGCATCAAAGACACCAACGAAGTAAAAAAGGAAAACCTGCAGATCAGGAAGCTGCTCAGCAAGATGCTGCCGGGCATCGACAAGGACAATAAATATGTGTTGTATGATGCATTTAATGAGTTTCCAACGGCGTCAAAATCGGTTGACCGGTTTGAGATGACCGCGTCGCAGCCTTAAGGAAAACCCTTGGTTTAGGCTTACTATTAACAACGTTTGTAAAAATCAGGTGGGATAAAGGATAATCAGCATATAACCTGTAATTTAGTTGTTAACCGCCCGCGGTTAACCAATTGAATTTTTATCCCTGCAAAATGAAAGCAATTATCCTGTCCGGCCTGCTGTTACTGGCACAACTGATCTGTCATGGCAAATCTGCACCGCCTGTAAAAAAGCACGATGGCGGCAAATCCATCTACCAGCTAATGCCGGACGATGCCGACGCGGTTTACTTTTCCCCGGAGAATTTCAAAATTACTGCCGACGGAAAGACAGATGTTTCCGATGAATTACAGCGGGCCATTGCGCAGGTAAAAACTACCTATAACTTCGGGATAGTATTTATCCCCGAAGGCAAATACCTCATCTCAAAAACCATATTTGTACCGCAGGCGATAAGGTTGATCGGCTATGGCAAAAACCGTCCGCAGATCATCCTTGCAAAAAAATCCCCCGGTTTTCAAACACCCGATACAACCGATAAAGGCAAAGCCAAATACATGTTTTGGTTTGTAAGCAGCTTTTCCAAACCCGGCGAACCGGTACATGATGCCGGCGCCGGAACCTTTTACAGCGCCCTGAGCAATATCAACCTGAAAATTGAAGATGGTAACCCATGCGCAGTTGCCTTAAGGGCGCATTTTGCACAGCATAGCTTCATCGCCCACGCGGATATTGATATCGGCAATGGCAAGGCCGGCCTGTTCGATGTGGGCAACGCCATGAACGATGTTCGCTTTTTTGGCGGACAGTACGGCATTTACACCACGAAACCTTCGCCGGGCTGGCAGTTTATGATGGTGGATACTTATTTTGAGGGACAGCGCGAAGCGGCCATTAAGACGCAGGAAGCCGGCCTCACCATCGTGCGGCTGGAGGCCAAAAATGTACCGACAGTGATCAGCATCAACCCAAATTATCACGAACACCTGTTTATGGAAAATTGCCGCTTCGATAAGGTAAGCGGCCCGGCTATCATTATCAGCAATGAGGACAACGCCATGAATCAAATCAGCCTGCGGAATATCAGCTGTCGCGACGTGCCGGTATTTGCCAGCTACCGCCGCAGCGGCAAACAAACACCAGGGGCCGGAAGCATTTACCATGTAAAAAACTTTATCTGCGGTCTGCAAATGGATAGCCTGCAGGCTGACCCGGTTTACAAAACGACAAATGAAATGGCGCCCCTGGGGGTCTGTCCGGAGCCCGCAAAAAAGGATATCCCCGACTTGCCTGAAATGAGCAGTTGGACAAATATCAAAACGCTGGGGGCCAAAGGTGACGACACGACTGACGATACACAGGCAATACAGGATGCCATCAATAAATACAACACCATCTACTTTCCGCAGGGTTGGTACAAGGTTAGCCAAACCATAAAACTCAGGCCAAATACTGTACTCATCGGGCTTAACCCGATCGCCACGCAGCTGATCATTCGCAACAATACACCGGCATTTGGCGGCTTTGGCGGCCCGAAAGCTTTGCTGGAAACCGCCAAAGGCGGGCAAAACATCGTAACCGGCATAGGGCTTTCGACCAGCGCCGATAACCCGAGGGCGGTAGCTTGTAAATGGATGTCGGGCCCTCTCTCCTACTTAAACGATGTAAAATTTATTGGGGGCCACGGCGGCATGCAGCGACCGGGCACACCACCACAACCCGGCATCTACAGCAAAGGTGTAGACCCATCCTGGGATACGCAATACTGGAGCCTTTGGATAACTGATGGCGGCGGGGGGACGTTTTTTAATATCTGGTCGGCCAGCACATTTGCAACTGCCGGGGTTTACGTTTCGAATACTTCCACGCCGAGCCACATTTATGCGTTATCTGTTGAGCACCATGTGCGCAACGAAGTAAGATTCAACAACGTCGCCAACTTTAACGTTTACGCACTTCAGCTTGAAGAAGAAAGCCGCGAAAGCACCGAGTGCCAGCCCATGGAGTTGGAGAACAGCCACAATATGGTTTTCGCAAATTTGTATATGTTCCGGGTGATCAGGGTAAACAAGCCCGCCTCCTACTCTATCCGGAGTTGGGCCAATCAAAACATCGAGTTTTTGAATGTGCACAATTACAGCCAGATAAAGTACACCACTACCAATACGCTGTATGATGTAAACACCGATACGGAAGTGCGGCCATGGGAATTTTCACGTATGTTGTTGGACGGCAAGCAACCGCCGGAACAAAACTCCGGACCTGTAACGCGGCTGGCTACTGGTTTTGAATTTGCCGACGGATCATGCGCGGATAGTAGAGGGAATGTTTATTTCTGCGAGCAACGGATGAAACGGATTTACAAATGGGGTGCGGCCAGCAGAACTATCACGCTTTTTGCGGACTTCCATTGGGAGCCGCTTTCGCTGGCTTGCGATAAGAACGACAGCCTGCTGGTAGTTTTTAAATACGTGCCCAAGCCAGGT
>Ga0206872_10397_pt1 | contig 10679 bp, 7 predicted proteins | sample Alteio_BWOrgCont_34_FD_152906 | JGI IMG/M metagenome (GOLD analysis project Ga0206872, IMG submission 152906) | Enriched cells from forest soil in Barre Woods Harvard Forest LTER site, Petersham, Massachusetts, United States -... | ecosystem: Environmental > Terrestrial > Soil > Temperate forest >... | reverse complement strand
AGGCCAAAGCAGCCTTGCCTAAGGAGGATAAAGCATGGCAGGACATCGCCGGGGCAGCCCTGACAGAAGTGGCAAATCCGGGATCGGCCTATCGGCTGCGGGCCGACAATCTGGAAAGACAGGGGAAATACGACCAGGCAATCGCAGTCCTGAGCCATGCGGTCGAAGCACTTCCCCAGGACAAGGGCACCCTGTTGGCCAAGAAAAGTCTGCTGGAACTGGATGCGGCACGGGCTAAGGCAACCTCGAACTTGACTGGCGACGAGCCCATGATGGTTGCAGCGCAAAAGGACGCCAAGGCGGCCGCCGCGGCCGGCACCGCCCTGGGCTTTTACGCCTCGGGGCGTCTGTCAGAAGAAGTGGGCAAGTACGATGATGCCATTCAGAACTACCGACAGGCCGTGGCCGCCTCGAAGGACGCCTCGGGAGACGGCAGCCTGTTCCGCATTGCCCTCGCTCGCATGCTGCTGCTGACCCGACCGGACAAAACCGCTCCCAAGGATGCGCCAAAGGTCGGCAGGCTAGACGGCCCGTCCGTGGACTTGCTGATCGGACTGGTTGCGTTCACCTTGCAACCGCCTCTGGCTCAACCGTCCGCGTCGGCCGAAGAAGCGGCGCAACTTGCGGACGAAATCCTCAGGCTCGACCCCGCGAAGGTGCCCTATGAAATTCGGGCCCAGGCGCTGGGCATCAAAGGCCGGTGGACGGATGCTCTGCGGACGTATGCCGAGGGCTTGCGTTCCACGCTCGATCGGCCCCACGCAGAGGAGTTGCAGTTCTTGATTGACAGTAATCCCAATTTGAAAGGCACCGAAAGCACCCTCCGTGCAAACCCGCTTATGGCAGAAGTGCATTACGGAACTGGCATCCGTCATTACTTCGACAAACGCTACGAGGACGCCGAAAAGGAGTTCACTCTCGCCATCAAGAATGACAGCCAAGATGCACGCTACCACTATTTCCTTGGCCTGGCGCGCCTCGCCCAGAACAAAGACAAAGCCAACGACGATTTCGCCGAGGGGGCGCAGCTCGAAGCGCACGGTCGGCCCGGCCGACCGGCAGTTAGCACTGCATTGGAGCGCATTCAGGGTCCCGCGCGCACTATCCTCAACGAAACGCGCGACAAGTTACGCTGAACATGATCCCTTAAGTCTCCCCGCCGCTGGCGGCAAGTGCGACCGTGCACCTTGCTGCCAGCGGTTTTCCTTTTTTGCTCCTGCCTTCCGGACCCTGCGAAAGCCGCTCGCAGTTGCTAATATTATGACAGCCGACCGAGCCGCGAGCTTCGGAAGCGCTGGTCGGTCAAGGAGGCATGAATGTATCCCCACCGGATCCGCCTCCGCGGGCCATGGGAGTTGGAGCCGGCTGCGGGCATTGGCTCCCCGGTTCGCACCGTGCTGCCATTCCGTTGGGGCCAAAATGGGACGGAAGGTTGCAGGGGCCGTGTCCGACTGCGGCGGCGCTTCGGCTACCCCGGGCGCATCGATGGCCACGAGTCGGTCTGGCTGACGATTGCCAGCGCCACGCCATCGATACTGGTCGTCCTCAACGGGGCACCGCTTGCTGGCCCAAATGCGGGGCCGTGGGAATGCGAGATTACAGGGTCATTGCGCGAGCGCAACGAAGTGAACATCGAGTTAGAGGTTGGGGAGTCGGGGACCGCGTGGGGCGACGTTGCGCTGGAGGTTCGCTGTACCGCTTTTTTGCGTGAAGTAACCTTCGACGTTGCATGGGCGCCCGCTGGCTCAGCCCAATTGATTGCTAACGGCGAACTCGCCGGCCACTCGGCTGACGCCTTGGAACTGTACCTTCTCCTTGATCGTTCGACGGTGGCGTACGCCTCGTTCCCCGGCCCAGTGAGGACACAGCGCATTCACCTGGAGTCCGAGCCGATGTCCCTGGAACTCGCAACTCACCACGTACAGTTCGACCTCGTGCGTGGGGCCAGTATTTGGTACACGATTGAGCAGGAACTGAAGTTGCAACCGCCGCACGCTCTGCGGGGATGAAAGGTGCAATGGAAATACAAGCGCTGAAGCTGGTTGTTTCGGAGGAAGGCGTCAATTCTCTTCTTGCCGCATATGTCCCGGAGGATGCCGCGGTTGAAAACCTGCGGGTGCGCATTGCAGGGGAGGGCGTCTCCATCCTCGGCAACTACCCGACAGTGTTCGGCAAGGTTCCTTTCGAGACTCTTTGGGAAATGGGCATCGTGGCGGGGCGCGTCCACGCTCGCCTGGTTGCCCTCAAGGTGTCGGGTGTGCCGGGAAACATGTTTCGCAAAATGGTCCTCGATCTGATCCAGGAAGTGCTGCAACGTGAACAGGGCGTCGTCCTCGAGGAGGAAACGCTCAGGATCGACGTGGAGGCGGTGGCGCGATCCAAGAACGTGTTATTGCTTTGCAATCTGAGGACGATGCGGTGCGAGGCGGGCCGGTTGCTGGTGGAAGCTGGGCGAGAATAGGCAAACAGGGTTTGCCGGGTATCGGTTTCACACGTCTCTGGGAGTCTACTGTCTGCGCAAAGATCCCTATTTCTTATCGTCTTTGCGGCCTTCTTCGCCGAGGGCCGTTTCCAGAGCCCTAATCGTGTCGGCCACGCCGTCGAGGTGAGGATTGATCCGCAACGCGGCGCGGAAGGCTTTCAGGGCCGCCTTGTGCTTGCGCATCTGCAACAGGCACTGGGCCATGCCGGCGTGCGCCCCGAAATGGTAGGGATTCAGCTGCAGAGCTTTTTCGCAGTCGGCAATGGAGCGCTCGTACTGCTTCAGGGTGAATCCGACGACCGCCCGCTGATTGTAAGCTTCTGCAAATCCGGGAACCTTCTTCACGAGTTGATCCAAGCCGATCAGAGCCTTTTCCCGGTCGCGCATGCGGGCCAATTTTTGCAACTCGGCATTGTTCTCGTCGGTGTCCGCCCGAAACCAAAGTGTCCACAGCGTGTCGACCGCCAACTGGCGCACCTCGGCATCGGCGTCGTGCAAGCAGGCGGCCACCGCGGCGTTGCTGTCCATGTTTCCAACCAGGCTCAGGGCCAACAAGGCCGCCCGGCGATTCATGACGTCGGGACTTTCAAGCAGCCGAACCAGCGTTCCCTGGTTGTAGCGTTCACTGACGCGCTTTCGAAACACGTCCTTTGCCGATTCGCGTCGTGCCCGCCATTCCGCGGCGTTCTCCTTGGCCCGACGTTCAGGCAACTGATTGAAGTATTCCACAAGTAGAGAAGTGCTCACTTCCGTACCTCTGTTTTCGTCCGAAAAGTGGCGAGCCAACTCAAACGACAGCCGCTACGGCTCTCACTGCAATCCTATGACCGAATACGGGAAAAGCAACCGGCAAGTTGTTGGGCATCGGCGGCACCAACCGTAGGGTGAGGAAGTGAAGTCAAAACAGGCAAAATGGGTGCTGCGATTGCTTTTGTCGCAAGCGGTGGGTGTCGTATTACGCAGCCGTGTCGCTCAACTGCCTGCCAAAATACCGATTGGTGACGGTGGAAACCTGCGGTTGAGCGCTGGTCGCCGTCGGCGGACGTCGTGCCAATCACGGACCGAATAGGACGATGCCTGCCACCAAGGTAAAACGGCACGGCGGTCAATGTGCTTCGGAAAATGGTTGTCACGCCTAGCAGGCTCAAGGTTTCTTCTACTTGGACAACGCCTGCGTGATCCGTTTATCGTCCGTGCGCTTGGCGATGCCGGCCAAGGCGTCCTGAATAGCGGGATCCTTGCTCCACGATACGGCCTTGATGAACTCAATCGTGTCCACGCCGTTTTTCACGTCTCGCATCATATGCGCGTCTCCATCAGCGTCTTTTACGTCCATCGCTCGAAGCCGGGTCGCGATCAGGGGTGCAGTTTCAGTTGGGAAGTAGCATAGCAAACGCTTGACAGCTCGAACCTGACGGTCGCTTCCCTCGCCCCAGCCGTCGAGCGACCTGCCATTGAAAAGCCCTTGGGTAGCATAATCGATGAGCAGCGAATCCAACAACCTCCTCGACGGATTGTCGCTCGACCAGATCGCGCGCAAACGATCACGCATGCCCTTTCTCGCCGCTGGACTGTTCACGCTGACCGTGAAGGCAAAAGAGTAAACGGCGCTATACGGCCGGCCCACAATTTGACCGATTGCGACAAAGCACACATCCCCAACCTTTAGTGTGTAGGGTGCGTTGAAGCTCCAGTCCGCTTCATCTTCGTCGGATTCTTGTTCATTCGATAAGACGCGACGCTCAATCGGATTGAGCGGGTTGCCTTCGATGCCGCATCCAATACCGATTCCCGAAACCTTCATTTTGGTTGGCGTCTGGTCTTCGAGAGCGTCCAGCAGGAAAGGCAACGCGTCAGGCCCCATTTCAACCAGGCTTCGAAAAGTAGCCGAAGTTGAATTCCCAACATCAGGCCCAGGCTGAGGGGCGAATCCGTAGCCTGTGGCCGAGGACGGGACTTCGGCTCCGATATCCTTGATTTCCGCCAGTTTGCCAATCAGCGCCCGGATTTGCTTTTTCTTTGCTTCCGTCAGCGGTATCGGGGATCTCAACTTGACGTCTGGGACCTTATCCAGTCGAACGTTGAGATGAGCGAATTCCATCCTTTCCTTGGCCGCAAGGTTCGGTTCGATCTTGATAACCGCATTCGCAGCGGCGCGTCGAATCCACTCGTCAAAGCTGAGATCGCGGGCCAGGACTATCAGTGCCGGAATGGCATCCTTGGCGTCAGGTCCCATCGCAGCAAGTCCTTCGATTGCCAATTTAACCCCATAATGAAATCTGCGATCGCTGCCAAGCGCGTCGATCATTGTGGGCAACGCAACCTTGGCGTCCGGACCAACCTTGCCTAGGGACAACATCGCATCAAACCGTGCCTCGTGGCTTTTATCTTTGGCGACCTTGAGAAGGGCAGGTACGGCGGCTTTCGCATCGGGGCCAATGCAGCCCAGAGCACGGATGGCGACGCGTACCTCGGCAGGCTCATCGGATTCTCCAAGCTTTTTCACCAGGAGGGGAATGGCTGGCTTCGCCATCGGTCCGAACCTGGCCAGTACAGAAATCAGTGCTTCTCGGTGAGTCGACATGTCAGATTTTTGGATGGCGTCGATCAGCACCGGCACGGCAGATTTTGCTGGCGGTCCAATCTCGGCAAGTGCCGACATGAACTTCCAGCTATGGAAGGAGCTATTCTCTCTTTGGAATGCATCCATCAATGCGGGCACGGCCGCTTTTGCAGCCGGCCCAATCTCTGCGAGAGCACCGGCAGCGCCATAACGCACTTCAAAATCCTTGTCCGATAACGCAACAATTAGCATTGGAACCGCTGGTTCAGCCTTTGAACCGAACCAATGCAATGACTCAACCGCCGCGACGCGGACAGCGGGGTCTTGATCTTTGAGCGCGATCGCGAGCGCGGGCACCGTTTTGTCCGATCGTCGACCCATGCTACCGAGGCTTTTCGCAGCTTCCGCTCGCACCACCGGGGCCTTGTCGTTCATCAACTCGAGAAGGGAGGGAACTGCGTCCCTGGCTTTTGGGAATATACCCCGAATCGCTTCAGCGGCTCCCGCTCTTAGATGAGCTTCGGGTCTTTTGAGCGCACCGATAAGCCTGGGCACGACGATTGGGCCGTGTGAACACAGAGTCTCGGCTACGCGAAAACGAGCATACGGCTTGGCGTCATTCAGCGCCTCGATCAGCGCCCGCACAGCCTTATTGGCGTAGGGCCCGTCGGGACCAAGCGCCTCCTCCGCGTCGCCGAGGCTTTCCGGGTCGTAAGGTCCCTTCAACACCGCGATCCACTCGGCGACCGTCTTCTTTGAATAGTCCGGCGGCTCCTTGTCCTGTGCCATACCGTGGCCAATGGCGGCAAATAAGACGGCCATTGCCAAAACGACTCTGGAAACTCCGTTCATTGGACGCTCCACGGGCAACACAGCGGGCAAGAGCCTACCGCAGAACGCTCACGACGGTAAAACTTGCGCAACGCCAACTTTTCGGAGTTGGTTTTGTCGCGACAGGTCGCCTCTTGCGCACGTCTCCCTATTTTTGGCACGTGATCCACAAGACGAATTGGCCTATCTGTCAACTAACTCAAGAACATAAAGGCTTGGTGGGTTTAGGATTCGCCTGGCAAGCCACGCAAGAATCGGAAGTACTGCGACGACTCCAGCCAGGAGCACTCCGCTCGGGCCTGCCCATACCAACAACTGGACTAGCGGCGATTGTTCCCTGCTGCCCGGCGGCCACGGAGGCGGCTGCGCTCTCCAGTTCGCAGCAAGCCAGGCAACGGCTCCAAAGATAACCCCCACGACAACTGCCAAGATCGTTGGTGTCCGAATAGCACGCGAAAATTCTATCGGGCATTGCGTGCGCCTGAACGGCTTCCCAAAGTGTCTTTCCAGGGCTCCAACCAATTCGTCCCGTTTCTCCGTCGTTTGGAAGTAGGCAATATTCCGCTTCATTCGTCCGTCAACCGAATGAACGATATGGATTACAGTCGCGCCTGGGTTTTTCATTTCAACCCCTGTTACCTCATCGAGGCGAATCAAATCGCCCTCAGCCTTGCTCGGAACAATCCCCTGGTCGAGTTGTCTGAGAACTTCCCAGGCATCATTATCTAAAAGCACCACATACAGAGCCCGTTCGAGCAGCACGGTCAGGCAACCGAATTCCCCCGATGCAAAAGTCCAGCCTTGCAATCGCGCCCCAATGGCAAAAGGCTCGGTTTCCGCCGCTCGCGCGCCCGGGATTGACGCCGGCCGCTGAAAGAGGAATGCCGCCATAGTCGCGCCGGCGAGCGCCCCAATTAAGATGCCTGCAGGGATGAGTTCGGTCATTATCAAGCCGCTGCTCGTCCCGAGCGCGCCGCCCCCGATAGCCCCAATGATTGTCAGCAGTGGCTTGCCGTTGCGAATGGTTGCCCCCACCGGCTTGGCGGCTGCGATGATCAGCTCGGTAACGAACCGTGATGCCATGGGCGGTCCACTCCTGCAACCTGCGGAAATGTAAGAATCCGTTGTCTTTGGCATGACCATTTCATCGGAAAAACTCTGGCCACCAAGCCAGGACTTCTCTTATGACATGGCCATGCACGTCTGTCAAACGCCGGTCGATGCCGTTGCGATCGGCGTCGCAGGACGTCGTGTCAACCACGGACAGATCATGACTACGGGTCGCCTGTCCTGACCCAACAGAAGCCTCGTTTGAGGGCAGCAACCTCGCCGCCGCTTCGTTCAGCGGCTGCCTTGGAATGCCCTACCGTGAAACTTCGCGCCCGAAGAACGTTTCGTTCGTTCGACTACGCGACATCGTTCAATCCTTTTTCATTCGATTAAAGGCCGCCTTCGCCTCTTCCGTCAAAACTGCGCCGGCGGCGCCTCTGGATAGGTCCTGGAGCAGTTGCCGCGCCGCAGGTGTGTGGATTGACTCCAACACTTCCACGGCGCGTAGCGTCCGACGCCAATCGGCGCTGTCAGGGTTTTTGATTAGGTCAAGCAGCGCGTCGATGCGCTGGGCGGCCTCCTTTGACGTCCCTTGCATGCGTTCCGCCACGAGCTTCACCTTTACCCCTGGTCCCAGCTTCCCGAGTTGGCGGGATGCGGACTCCCGTTTTGGAAACTCATTGCTGTCCAGTTCCGCAATCAGCCGATCGATTTTGACGTCATCTACTGGTTCAATGACCTTCAAACGGCGTCCCATCAAGCTGACTGCTTCATCGCGCGCGAGCATAAGTGAGGTCATGGCGTCAAATGATCGCGCACTATCCGGATTGCCGAGATCAGCCCACAATTCGTCGCCGTTTTCATCATGAATCGCCGCAGTTTGCTTACCTGTTGGGTTGCCACGGTCCCATACATGAAAGGTCCCTTTGGCGTAATTTGCCCCTTCGATGTAGTTTGCCGTAATAAGTTGATTAGTACGCGGAACGCCAAGAAACAGAGCAGCCTTTTCCTCGGCTTGATAACGCAGTCCTCCGGTCGCGAGCTCCCAAACCCGTAGCTTCCCATCGCCGCACGCAGCCATAAATGACTTGGAGTCAGCAGAAAAGCTCAAATTACTGGCGCCGGCATGAGTTCTGTCGCCCGGACCCTGGTCCCAAATGAAGTCTCGCGCCGGCGCGACGTTCGTTAAGTCCCACACTCGAATCGCGCTCGCGCAAAGCATGGGAACCGTTAAGTACTTCCCATCGGGAGAGAAAACAAACCGCCGGGTTGGTGTGTGCTTGTCGTCCTCGCTCCATTCGAAACGGAATACCTCCTTGCCTGAATTCACATCAAATACCAAAGTGTTTTCTTCAACTTGGATGGCGACGCGGCTACAGTCGGGAGATAAAGCGGTACCACTGAGATCGCGTCCAGGCTTGCAGAGGCGCAGTGTCATTTTTTCGTCGCCTGAGGCAGCATCCCAAATCCGCAAGCGATTGTCGTTGCAAATTGCGATCAGTTTTTTGCCGTCGGGCGTAAAACTCACGAGGTCGGCAGCCGCAGGAAATGGTCCGATCCGTTTGATTACCTTGCCGGAAGCCGTTGCCAGTAGATGAATCGTGCAACGGTCCCCGCAAGTGCATGCCAGCGTCTTTCCATCGGGAGAAAACAGGGCCAGGACCGAGTTTTCACCGGGGGCGACAATAAACGTGGCAACCTGCTTGCCCGTAGCAAGACTCCGCAGCCAAACGAAGTTGTCCCCTCCTCCCGCGAATGCGATGACCCTCCCATCGGGTGAAATGTCAGCAGATCCCCAACGAAGATTGCAGTCAAATGTGTTGACTGGTTTGATTTCGACGAGCCGAGGAACCTCCGGAACGGGTTTTGGTTCGAGGCTGGAACGTGATTGCCCCCAAACCATGGGGGTGACGGCAAGCATTACGATACTCGACGCGCAGATGCGAGGCCAAATCATAGCAAGACCCCTACGGCCCGCACTCCGTAACCATCGTATAACCTACCATGTCGTTGACCGGCCCGCCAAATAACCGATTGGTGACGGTGGAAACCTGCGGTTGAGTGCTGGTGAGCGCCGCAGGGCGTCGTGCCAACTACGGACAGAATAGGCCAATGATTGCCACCAAGGTATAACGGCACGGCCGTCAATGTGCTCTCGTTCACCCACGTCGGCAAGCTAATAAAGTTGGGTACGCGATGTTAGCCACGGAATCGCTCAAGCTCGGGGTATTTGTCTGGCGGCGCGGTGCGCCCGCTGCTTCTGAGGCCATATAGCGGCTCGGCGGCACATGCTTCACTCACGAATGACCAAGTCCCATGGACACTCGACCGTCACCCTTTTGAGGAGTTGTTTGAGCCCCTCATAGGTCGAGTCGTCCACGACGAATTCGATTTCTACTGCATCGCACGCCATCCATGTAAGTTCACTGGTGATGACCGTAAACGTATTCCTGGTCAGAACAACATTCCAATTGCCACCGCTTCCACCCCAGGCTTGGTCGTCCCGTTCAAGCCAAACCCCATCCTTGGCGGTCGTCATTTCACCTGGTTGCATCCACAAGTAATGCTTGTTTTTGTTGTCAGCGAAACCGACGAATCCCGCTCGCGGTTCAGGAACAACATCATTCGCCACGAATCGTATGACGCTGTCCATAGGTATCAAAGCCGCATACAGACGCCCGACATCGAATCTACCGTGGCGGCCCCACCGCAGCCTTCCCCTCTTCCTGCGTCGCCACGACGGGTTTGTCCGTCTTCTTTTTCGCCGCAGCCACATCCGCTTGCAGGACCTCTACCGCCTTGTCGAGTTGCAAGTCCACGCCCTTGGCAAGCTGGTCAGGCGGTGTGTCGAGCGTCACGTCGGGCATCACGCCTTCCTTGTCCATGTTCACGCCCTTTGCGGTAAACACGCCGATTCGCGGCAGGCGCAGGATCGAGCCGTCGATCAAGGCCACGCTGCCCGTTCCGATGACGTGGCCGCCCGTTGGTTGGCCCACTAGCTTGCCGAGGTTCAGCGAACGGAACGCGCTTGGAAAAATCTCGGCATCGCTGTACGAGCGGTTGTTGATGAGCAACACCAGCGGTTTGGTCCATTTGCGATCCATGGCACGCAGCACCAACCCTTCGCCGCCGTCGCGCTGGATGAAATGGGTGTGCTCGTGGGCACCCAGGTAATTCAGCACCAGGTCGTGCGTGAAACCGCCGCCATTGAAGCGCACATCCAGCACGATCGCCTCCTTGTCGAAATTGTCGGAGTAAAGCGATCGCACAAACTGGTCGAGGCCCGCCTCATCCATGCTCGGGATGTGGATGTAACCCAGTTTGCCCTTGCTCAGCTCGGCCACGCGGGCTGCGTTGTGCTCCACCCAGCGGTCGTACATGAGAGCCGCGATTTGCGGACGGGCCGCCCCGACGACTTCCACCTTGCGGCGAGCCTTGGGATCCTTGGGATCCGATGCCGGGTCCGCCGTCACCTGCAGCTCAATGGTTTCGTTTACCTTGCCATTGAGCACTTTACCCAGGTCGGTGGCGTTCGTGACCTCCACGCCGTCGATGGCGACGACGTATTCGCCGGCCTTGAAATTCTGGCCACGGCGGTCGGCCGGCCCACGCTTGAGGACGTCGACGATCTTCAACCCCTTGCCACGATAGAAATCGTCGAAGACCAGTCCAAGATCGGCGGTCTGCTCTTCCGGCGTCGTCGTGTAACCGCCGATACCGAGATGGGACGCATTGAGTTCGCCCATCATGAGG
>Ga0206872_10395_pt1 | contig 10800 bp, 2 predicted proteins | sample Alteio_BWOrgCont_34_FD_152906 | JGI IMG/M metagenome (GOLD analysis project Ga0206872, IMG submission 152906) | Enriched cells from forest soil in Barre Woods Harvard Forest LTER site, Petersham, Massachusetts, United States -... | ecosystem: Environmental > Terrestrial > Soil > Temperate forest >... | reverse complement strand
CCCGTTCGATGTTGCGGTTGATGCGGCAGGTAATATTTATGTTACCGATAACACCGGCGTAAAGAAGATACCGGCAGGGGGCGGGGCCATGGTTGATGTGGGAGATTTTTATATGCCTTCCGGTGTGGCAGTAGACGCCGTCGGCAATGTTTTTGTCAGTATGGCCAACGAGGTAGACAAGATCCCCGCTGATGGCAGCCCGCTGATAACTTTGCCGTATGACTTTCGTGGCGCGGAAGATATTGCAATAGACGCCGCCGGTAATGTGTATGTGGCTGATGACGGCCATAATGATGTGGTAACGTTTCCGGCAGATGGCAGTGCCCCGGTTATTTTATTATCCACCAATATTGCGCCCTATGACTATGTTAGGACCTATGGCATTGCAATTGACGGAGCAGGTAACTTGTATGTATCAGATGTTGACCACAACGCGGTTATTGAGGTAAAACCCGTCGGAGGATATTTTTTAAACAAACCATTGCCAGCGGGTTTAAATTTTGATGTTTCTACGGGAATTATCAGCGGTACGCCAACAGCCGGCAACCCGGCAGCCAATTATACGGTTACCGCCTATAACGCTAACGGTTACAGCCAGGCAACGGTCAATATTAAAGTGAACCCGGTTAACATCAGTTATGCCGGTCCGCAGATTTATAACCTGGGCACTCCTATTAGTCCCTTGGCCCCCGCAAGCGCAGGAGTGGCAGCGCCCGGTTACAGTACCACGGCGGTTACCTTAGCATCGGGGTTAAATGCACCGCTCGGTATAGCGGTTGATGCCTTAGGGAATGTATACGTGGCGGATGCCGGCAATAATGCAGTAAAGAAGATACCCGCCGGCGGGGGCAGCCCCGTTACAATAGGGTCAGGATTTTCCGGCCCGCACGGCGTTGCGGCAGATGCCGCAGGCAATGTGTATGTGGCCGATCGCTATAATAACGCGATAAAAGAGATTCCGGCCGGCGGCGGCAGCCCGGCTACGATGGGGTCAGGGTTCAGCAACCCGTTCGGAGTAGCTTTAGATGCGGCCGGGAACATTTATGTAGCGGATTATGGAAACAATGTGGTAAAAAAAATCCCTGCGGGTAACGGAACGCCGGTCACAATAGGTTCTGGCTTTCTTGATCCGACCGGTGTTGCTGTCGATGCCGCGGGAAACGTATACGTATCGGATTTTGGGCACGGCATGTTAAGAAAGATCCCGGCAGGGGGTGGCAGCCTGGTTACGGTAGCATCAGGGTTTAATTACCCCATGGGGGTAGCGGTTGATGCCGCCGGCAATGTGTTTGTGTGCCAGTATGGTAACTCCACGTTAAAGGAAATACCGGCCGGCGGTGGCAGTGTGGTTAGTTTGGGGCCTTCGCTCGTTGCCGAATATGCCGCGGCCGTTGATGCCTTCGGAAATATTTTCGTGGCCGATTGGGGCAACAATGCGGTAAAAGAAATTAAACCCGTTGGCGGCTATTATTTGGGGACGCCATTGCCGGCCGGGTTAAGCATGGATCCGGCAACCGGGGTGATCAGCGGAACGCCGACGGCAATAAGCCCTGCAACAACCTATACGATTACGGCCTATAGTAACCAGGGAAGCAGCACGACCAATGTGGTCATCACAGTGAACGGGGCTTTGCCTGCAATAAGTTACAACAGCCCGCAAACGTACACTGTCGGTACGCTCATTAGCCCGCTTACGCCCGGTGGCGGCGGCGCGTCTGCACCCGGTTACAGCACAGCCGCGGTTATATTGGGCAGCGGGTTTTCCACGCCAACTGATATTGCGCTTGATGACGCAGGCAATATTTATGTGGCCGACTATGCTAATGGCGCAATAAAAAAGATGCCCCCCGGCGGCGGCGTTCCGGTTGCCGTGGGTTCAGGGTTTGTAGCTCCACGCGGCATAGCAATAGATGCGGCCGGAAATATTTTCGTGGCCGACCAGGGCGCCAATGCGTTAAAAGAAATATTGGCCGCAACCGGTGCGACAATCACTTTAGGTACTGTTGTCAAACCACTCTCGGTAGCGTTAGATCCAGCGGGCAACATCTATGCGGGCAGCCTGGGCAACGGGGCTGTTTTTAGGTTTCCTCCGGGCGGGGGAACGGCCGTTACCTGGGCCTCCGGCTTTGGTGAGCCTACAGGACTTGCTACAGATGCCGCCGGTAACTTATATGTCGCAAACGAAGTGAAAATATTTAAAGTTACCGGGAAAGGCGATGCCCAGGTTGCTATAAGCTCGGGTTTCACACAGCCCATTGGCGTAGCGGTAGACGCAGGCGGGAACGTGTATGTGGCTGATTATAACGGAAACGCTATAAAGATGTTTCAGCCGGGCAATAGCACGCCAGTTACACTGGGCGGCGGATTCCACGGTCCGGCCGGCGTAACTGCCGGCCCCGATGGCAACGTTTATGTAGCGGACCAGGGCGACAATATGGTTGAGGAAATTAAACCCACGGGGGGGTATTATATTAGCGGGTTACCGGCCGGTTTGATTTTTAACAACGTTACCGGCAGCATCAGCGGCACGCCGACGGCAGCAAGTCCGGCGACAAACTATACCATTACCGCTTATAACGGTGTTGGCAGCAGTTCGGCCACGGTGAATATCAAAGTTCTATCAAATAATGCAGCTCTTTCAAACCTGCGCCTGAGTAATGGGTCATTATCTCCGGTTTTTTCAGCGGGTATAACCAGTTATAGTGCCGGCGTTGCAAACACGGTTTCAACCATCACCGTCACCCCTGCCACTACCGACCCAAATGCAACGATAAAAGTAAACGGCACAACGGTAACATCCGGCGCCTATAATTACCGGGGTGCCCCCGCCGGCAGGGATTCTCTTTACTACATTATTGGACTGATCGATCACATATACATTACCTGCCGCATCGAGCGCTACTACTCCCGGTTTGAAGCCAGTCCCCAATGTAAGCGGGCTGCCGTAATTAAGATCAGCCACCCCGCTGCTTACCGGCACGAGCGGCGTAATCACCTTCCCTACGCCATACGTTTGCGGGCTATTGTAACTGATGGCCGGCGCCTGGGCAAAAACCCCATTGGGCGTTATTCCCGATACCAGGATAATTATGCCGCAAATAATCCGGCATACACTAACTTGAAATAAAGGCTGGCAGCGTTTTTTCATAATCTATCAATTTTAAACACGTTTCTTCAAAATGAGTATCAAATCATAAAATTCAGCAGCCAAATGGTAAGGCCGGCCGGAAACCCGGCTGTTTTTCACCCGGGTTTTTTTAAAGAATAGCCCGCCGGTGATCGTCATCCAAAAAAATGCCGGATAATATAACGCCCGGCGGCATGGCTACCGCCAAAATAAAGTCCATACTTTAAAAGTAATCTTATTTATGCGGCCAGATGAGCGGCATTTAGCGGGGTGCGGGAAAAGGAGGTCGAAAACGGGACTTTGGTTATTGAGCGGAGAAAGCCATATGCTTTTTTGGGGTGAGAAAAGTTTTTGCGGATAGGCTTTGATGATCGGTCGAAGTGTTTTATTTGGATGATCGTTATGCCTGAATAGCCTTTCGGTAAAACGGAAAACCGGATCAAAATGGCCGACCCGACCTTCCGTTTTGATTGCTCATCGTCAATACTTCAACACAATAAATCCGGTTTTATGTTTAGTTACGCCGCTGATCGTGTAGTCAAGTTGGTAGAAATAAGTCCCGGGCAACTGCATCTGCCCGTTTTTGTTACTGTGGCCGTCGAATACTTTTGAACTGTTGTCGTACCCCTGCGCCTCGTAAATCAATTGCCCGTTCCGGTTCATGATCATCAGTTTGTTATCGGGATATTGGCTGATGTTTTCGATCTGTAAAAAGTCGTTGATGCCATCCCCGTTGGGTGATACGCTTTGGTGCACAAGTACCCCGTCCTCTGCCATTTGCGGCGTTTCAACGGGCTTTGCGACGCTGATGCCGGCATCAAAGCCATCGGCTCCGCCAGCTGCCCGGGTTACCGTTAGCGTGTAAGTTTGGGTGGTGGTGCCATTCTGCGCGGTTACTACCGTGGTGATGCTGTTTGCCCCTACGGCCAGCGCTATCGGCGCGGTCATCGTTCCCGATGTTACCGCTGTGCCGTCTACTTTTATGCTTGCGTGGGCATCGCTGCTAACGGGTTTCAGCGTTATCGAAGCGTTCGCATTACTTGTATTTATGGTATAGCTGGTGGTTGTGGCGCTAAAGGCCGGGGTTAAGCCGCCGATGCTTTGCCCCAGCGTGGACAGGTTGGCGTTTGCCGACGGCGCACGTGTTACTGTTAGGGTATACGTTTTGGTTGTGGTGCCGTCCTGTGCGGTTACCACCGTTGTAATTACCGTTTGGCCGCCTTCTGCCAGTGCGATTGAACCGGATGCTGCGCCGGACGTCACCGTTGTGCCGTTCACTTTTATCGTAGCGGTGGTGTCAGTCGTTGTGGGGGTGATGGTCATAGTGGCAACAGCGTTTGCTACGCTGGCGGTATAACTAATGGTAGCAGCCGCAAATGCAGGGCTCAGCGTGCCGCTGCTCAGCTTTAAAGCCGAAAGCGTAGCAATAGCCGAGGGCGCCCTGGTTACCGTTATGGTATAGGTTTTGGTAGTGGTGCCATCCTGCGCGGTTACCACCGTGGTGATGGTGTTGGGACCTGCAGACAACGCTATCGGTGCAGTTACTGTTCCTGATGTTACCGCTGTTCCGTTTACTTTTATCGTGGCATGCGTATCGCTGCTCACCGGTTTCAGAGTCATTGACGTAATGGCATTGCCCGTACTTATGGTATAGCTGGTAGTTCCCGATGCAAAGGCCGGCGTTAACCCGCCTATGCTTTGCCCCAGCGTGGACAGGTTTGCATTGGTGGATCCTGCTTCGGTTACGGTAATAGTATAGGTTTTGGTGGTAGCATCCTGAGCGGTGACAACTACGGTAACTGTGTTGGCGCCAACTACCAAAGGCAGGCTCTGTGAGGCACTTCCTGATCTCACGGCCGTTCCGTTTACGGTAACGGTTGCTGTAGAATCGGCGGTAGTGGGCATAACCGTCGTTGATGCGAGGCCGACGGCCTCGCTTACGCTATAAGTTGTGGTCGCCGGGGCAAACACCGGTTTTAGTGTGCCGTTGGCTATGGTCAGGCCGGCAAGATTCGCGTTGGACGAAGCGGTACGGGTTACCGTTATGGTGTAACTTTTCATGGTAACGCCGTCCTGGGCGGTTACCGTGACGGTGATCGTATTTTTCGCCCCGTAATTCAGTGCAATGGCTCCCGAGGCCGTTCCGGATGTTACGGCCGTGCCGTTTACAGTGACCGTTTCCCCGGTTGCAGCTACAGTTGGCGTAACCGTTACTGAAGCGGTTGAATTGCTTACCGTTGCCTTATAGCTAAGGGTACCGGCAACAAATGCCGGCGATAGTGTGCCGCTGCTTAGCGTCAGTGCGGAAAGGTTGTCGTTATTTGGCAGCTGACGCGTCGCCACAAGCGTATAAGTTGTGCTTGGCGTGCCACCGGAAGCGGTAACCAAAATGGTAATGGTATTGGCGCCAACGGCTAAAGGTATTGCCGTCGAGGCTGCTCCGGATGTTACTGCTTTCCCGTTTACGGTAATGGCTGATGTTGAAGTGGCCGCTGTTGGCGTAACCTTAATTGAAGTTGTTGCATTGGTAACGGAGACAGCATAGCTGGTAGTACCCGCGACAAAAGCAGGGTTTAAGGTTCCGGCACTTAGCGTGAGCGCGGAAAGAGCTGAAGCAGCTGGCGGAGCCACTACTCCAATATTTACAACTGCCTGTTTGCTTCCGCCGGCGTTATAGGCCGTAACGGTGTAATTTGTAGCCGCGCTTACCACCGCCGGCGTGCCGCTTAAAACGCCGGTTGATTCAGAAAAACTTAATCCCTTTGGCAGGGCGTTTATAAAGTATCCCCCAACTGGCTTTATTTCTTTAACAGCATTGTTTCCATAATCGCCCACAAAAACGTCGCCCTTTGTATCGACACATATACCAAAAGGGAAATTAAACCCTGCGCTGATGGTCACGGTCGTATTAGTACCGGCATATATCTCTTTTATCGCATTATTGTTCCTGTCGGTGACAAATAAATTACCCGCCGCGTCAACCGCGACCGCAAGAGGCTGCACGAATCCGGAGCCGACAATAACCGGCGCGCCCCCGCCAACAGGTATCTTTTTTATGGCGTTGTTGCCTAAATCGGCAAAATAAACGTTCCCTGCTGCGTCCACACACAAATCATCCGGTATATACAAACCTGATGCAAGTACAACAACAGGCTTGTTGCCTGCGGGTATTTTCTTAACCATGTTATTGCCCTGGTCTCCTACGTATACGTTCCCCGCCGCGTCCACGGCAACGCCATAAGGATGATAGAACCCCGAGCCTAATACTACAGGCGTTCCGGTACCGCCTACAAACTCCTTGATTTCATTATTGAAATAATCCGTCACATAAACGTTCCCTGATTTATCGACAGCAACATCTGTTATCAGGTTGAAACCGGAGGCAACCACAACGGGTGTTCCATTACCTGCCGGGATTTTTTTAAGCTGGTTGTGAATCGCATCGGCTACATAAAGGTTGCCGGCCGCATCCACGGCAACACCCTCGGGCCCGCTAAACCCGGAGCCGAGTACCAGGGGCGAATCGCTATAACCCAAAGCCGCAACGCCGGTTTTTGTAGCAGGTGAAAGCGGTGTGATCGGCGATCCGGATGTATAGGTTTGCGGCGTGGCATAACTCAACGTTGGCGCCGCCGGAAGGTTAATTTTTATGCTTACTGTTGCCGATGCACTGCCCGAAGCGTTCCAGGCGGTAATGGTGTAATTGGTAGCCGGGCTGGCTGCGGTGGGTGTGCCGGTGATTGCCCCTGTCGAACTGTTGAAGGACAGGCCCGCCGGCAATGCAGGGTTGATGATATAACCGCCGGTTATATTGAATTTTTGAATATAGGAGAGTTGCGGATCCCCTACATAGATATTGCCGGCTGCATCCGTAGTTACTTCGAAGGGAAAATTAAAAGCATAAGGGATGGTAACTAAAGCGCCGCCGCCTGCGGGGAGCATTTTTACCAACCCGTTACTTGAATCTGTTACAAAAATATTTCCGGAAGGATCCACCCACATACCGTTGGGGTTATTAAGGCCCGATAACAATACGGGGAAAGCGCCGCCGCCCGGCGGTATTTCATACAGGGCGTTGGTTGCATCAGTAGCGTAAACAACGCCATGGCCATCTACAGCTACCCCAAACGGATTATTGAATGAGCCCAGGTTGACGGCAGGGGCGCCGCCAACCGGCAGCTTTCTTACCAGGCCGTACCCGGGGTCGGCCACATATACGTTCCCGGCTTTGTCAACTGCTATGGCAGAAGGCGAACCAAGACCGTAGGCTAGTGTAATAATGCTTCCCCCTCCAACCGGGACTTCTTTCACTGCATTATTGCCCTGGTCGGCCACGTACACGTTGCCGGCGGCATCAACCTTTACATCATTCGGATTGTAAAATCCCGAACCTATAACAACGGGCGTGCCATTGCCTGCAGGTATCTTCTTAACCTGGCTGCTCCCGTAACAAGCCACAAAAATATTGCCTGAAGCATCCACAGAAACACCTGCAGGCTGCGAAAAACCGGAGCCTAATACAACAGGCGTGCCACTATACCCAGGCGCAGCAACGCCGGTACTGGTGGGCGTAAGTGCCGTAATGGCCGAGCCCGCAGTATACGTTTTGGGGGTGGTGTAGCTTATGGTCGGCGCCTGTGCAAATAAATTGTGATAATTTATTAAACAAAACAGGAATAGCAGGGCAGGTATAATTCTTTTCATATCAATTATTTATCAGGTTTGTAAAACTAAGCTATCGGAAAATCGAAATAAATAATCCAAATGGGTACCCCCCCTGCCGGAATTGCGAATAGCAACCTGCCAGGTTGTGCCTATTGGTTTGTCCAAAATAAGCAGATTAAATACGGCTTTTTTTAAGCGCTATCCGACACGCTTTAAATACTTGACGACAGGGAATATTTACTTGACGTGCAGAAAAAGGAGGGCGGAGGAAGATGGTTCTTAGTTTTTGGGTGGCCGCTGCCGTTGCAAGCAAAAAAGTTGTGTTATGGGCGTTCCTCGAAATGAACTAAAATGGAAGCTTTTTAGCTGCCGAACGATTTTTGTTGATGCCGTTTGCGGCCGTTTTGAAAGCGTTTGAATGGGCTTTGAACCGGTGCCTCGCGGCTAATTTCAACCGCCAGATGCCCTTTGTGACCTTTGCGTTCCTTGTGGTTAATCTTTGCCGCCAGGTGCAAACACACAACAGGATTACTCACCAAAAGTGTAACCTTTTCCAGGGATAGACATAGACAGTGTTCATAAGTGTTCATTTTCCGACTCACGAGAACACGTGAGCACTGCCTAGTGATTAGAGACTGGAGAACAGCGATTAGTTTTTAAATTTTTCAACTAATCGCTAACCTCCAGTCTCTAATCTCCAACATCAATACTTCAGCACAATAAACCCTGTTTTATGTTTGGTGATGCCGCTTACCGTATAATCCAACTGGTAAAAATAAGTGCCTGGCAATTGCATTTGGCCGTTCTTGTTGCTATGTCCGTCGAATACTTTTGAACTGTTATCATAGCCCCTGGTTTCAAATACCATCTGCCCGTTCCGGTTCATGATCATCAGTTTGTTATCGGGGTATTGGCTAATGTTATCGATCATTAAAAAGTCGTTTATCCCGTCGCCGTTTGGCGATACACCCTGGTGTACCTGTATGCCATCGTCAGCAAGTGCAGGCGTTTCAGCCTGTTTGGATACACCGATGCCCGCGGCAAAACTGTCGGCCCCGCCCGCCGCCCTTGTTACCGTCAGCGTATACGATTTAGTAGTGGTGCCGTTCTGTGCGGTTACTGTCGTGGTGATGGTGTTAGGGCCTACCGCCAGTCCGATCGTTGTGGTTATTGTTCCAGATACTACTGTCGTGCCGTTCACCTTTATTATGGCATTGGCATCGCTGCTAACCGGCTTTAGTATCATCTTTTCCGTGGCATTGCTTGCATTAATGGTATAGCTGGTGGTTGCAGCGCTAAAGGCCGGCGTTAAGCCGCCGACACTTTGGCCCAGGGTGGACAGGTTAGCATTTGTTGATGGCGCCCTGGTTACCATCACGGTGTAGGTGTCCATGGTCGTTCCGTTCTGCGCGGTGACGGCAATGGTGATCGCGGTTGGGCCGCCTTCGGCCAGGGCGATTGGGTTTGATGCGGTGCCGGAAGTTACGGCTATGCCGTTTACTATTATCGTTGCAGCAGGGTCGGTAGTTGCAGGGGTGATCATTATGGTTGCAACGCTGTTTGCGACGCTGGCAGTATAACTAACCGTAGCACCTGTAAAGGCCGGGCTTAGGGTGCCGTTGCTTAGTTTGATGCCTGAAAGTGTGGCATTAGTTGATGGCGCCCTGGTTACAGTGAGTGTATAGGTTTTTGTCGTGGCTCCGTCTTGCGCGGTCACTACGGTGCTAATAACCGTTTGGGCGCCTTCAGCCACAGCGATCGGCGCGGTTATTGTTCCCGATGTCACAGTTGTGCCGTTTACTTTAATCGTTGCATTGGCATCGCTGCTAACCGGTTTAAGTGTAATCGTTGCTATGGCATTACTCACACTTGATGTATAGCTGGTAGTACCGGATGAAAATGCAGGCGTTAAACCGCCGGCACTTTGCCCCAGGGTGGATAGGTTGGCATTTGAGGAGGCGGCCCTTATAACCGTCAGGGTGTAGGTTTTTGTTGTCACTCCATCTTGTGCCGTTACTACGGTATTGATGGCGTTAGCGCCCACATTCAAGGCTATTGCACCGGAAGCGGCACCCGACGGCACCGTCGCTCCATTTATGGTTACCGTAGATGTGGCCACGCCCGTTGTCGGGGTAACCGTAACTGAAACTACCGAATTGTTCACGTCAATTGTATAACCTGTCGTCCCTGCAGAAAAGACAGGGTTTAATGTGCCATTGCTGAGTTTCAGCAGGGACAAGTTAGCGTTGCCGGACGCCGCGCGGGTTGCTGTTAAAGTGTACATTTTGGTTGTAATACCATCCTGGGCAGTCACCACGGTTGTAATCGTGTTCGTGCCAACATTGAGCGGTAAAGCCGCTGATGCCGATCCGGATGCTACTGTGGCCCCGTTTACTTTTAAGGTGGCCAACGGATCGGTTGTTATTGGCGTTAGGGCAATGGAGCTTATCCCATTGCCGACGGCCACGGCATAACTGGTGGTGCTGCTCGCAAATACAGGTGTTAATACCCCGCTGCTTATAGCCAGGTTTGAAAGCGTGGCAACAGCGGGCAGAGAAACTTTTATATTAACAACCGTTGAATTATTGCCTTGATGCCAGCGGCAATGTGTATATCGGGGATGCCGGGAGCGGTGCAGTTAAAAAGATTCCTGCGGGCGGTGGCGCCGTAATCACTATTGCATCCGGGTTCAATTATCCTGCCGGTGTGGCGGTTGATTCTGCGGGCAATGTGTACGTGGCCGATCAGCTCAACAGCGCCATCAAAATGATACCGGCAGGCGGCGGCGCACCGGTTACTTTAGGTTCAGGATTTCATCAGCCAACCGGCGTTGCTGTCGACGCTGCCGGGAATGTATTTGTGGCCGATCAGCTTGACAATGCTATAAAAGAAATACCCGCAGGCGGCGGCGCTGTGGTCTCAATCGGTTCTGGTTTTAATCAGCCATACGGCGTTTGTGTGGATGGCGCCGGCAATGTTTATGTCGGCGATGCCGGTACCGGCACAGT
>Ga0206872_10394_pt1 | contig 10857 bp, 8 predicted proteins | sample Alteio_BWOrgCont_34_FD_152906 | JGI IMG/M metagenome (GOLD analysis project Ga0206872, IMG submission 152906) | Enriched cells from forest soil in Barre Woods Harvard Forest LTER site, Petersham, Massachusetts, United States -... | ecosystem: Environmental > Terrestrial > Soil > Temperate forest >... | reverse complement strand
CGGCGATCTCACCCCGAACGCCACTTGCAACGTCAGCGTCACCTTCGCCTCGTCGACCGCCGGCACCTTCTCCGGCTTCCTCACCGTCACGAGCAACACGGCCTTCGGAGGCACCGCGCAGGTCGCCCTCACGGGCACGGCCACGGTTCCCACGCCTGTCGCCACCTTCTCTCCCACCTCGCTCACCCTCGCCGCAGTCACGGCAGGCGCAGCCACCAGCTCCGCCACGCTCACCCTCACCGACACCGGCACCGCGCCGCTCACGGTAGGCAACGTCACGCTCTCCGGCACCGGCGCCAACCTCTTTGCGGACACCTCCGCCTGCGGCGCCTCGCTTGCAGTCAACGCCTCCTGCACCGTCAAGGTTACCTTCGCTCCACTCGTTCCGGGAGCCTATGCCGCCACGCTCAACGTACCCAACAACGCCACCGGAACGCAGAGCGTTGCACTCAGCGGGACGGCCAATGCGGCCGGCATCACCATCGACACCACCAACCCCGCCGACTGGAAGATCGCCAACGGCGCCTTCTCGCTCGACTTCGATCCCACCCGCGGCGACATCTTCAGCTTTATCCTCAACGGCACCACCGACCAGCTCGTCGATACCACCACCACCAGCGGCCCGCACTCCCACGGCTTCTACATGGACAACGCCGGATTCGGCACGCCGACCGGCGTTCCCGGCTTCGCGAATGTCCCGGCCAGCGGCAGCACGCCCGCGTATCTCGACTGGTGGGTCACCTACCCCTCCAATGCCACCAACGCATACACCTACACGATGCACTTCATCATCACGGCCAACGATCCCGGCCTGCACACCTACTTTGTCGCCAACCACGCCACCACGGACATCGCCGGTTCCATCGGTCAGGTGCAGTGGGTCTTCCGCGACTCACTCACCGCCTATCCCAACACCTACTCCGTCGATGCCTCGGTCAACAACCCCGGTGTTACCACCGTTCCGCTGCCAACTGCCGATCAGGCGTTCTCCACCGATCCCGGCCGTGCCGTGCAGGACGCCACCGTCGACCTCCACGGCTTCACGCTGCCCACCGGGTTCACGCGGCAGTTCTATACCAAGTACGACCACGATGGCTACGAGTACCTGCACAAGGCCCACGGTCTCTACGGCTCGCAGTACGGCATCTGGACGGTTTTTCCCAGCAAGGAGTCCATGGTCGGCGGCCCCACCAAGCAGGACCTCTACTTCACCGGCAACCTCGACATGATCGAGGCCTACTCCAACCACCTCGACAACCCACTCACACTCAACACGCCGTCAGGCACTGCAAGCTCTCGCCTCTTCGGCCCCTTTTACGTCCGCTTCAACAAGTTCGGCCAGGCCTATAACACCACCGGCAACACGCTGGTCACGCCGGAAGACCTCTACGCCGACGCGCTCGCCGCCGGTAACAGCTTCCAGAAGTTCTATGACAGCGAATCGCAGCTCCTCACCGCAGGCTACGTGCCCTCCACCGCGCGTGGAACGATCAGCATTCAGGTAAACAACGTCGCCGGCAAGGGCTCCACGCCAACCAAATCCGCCTGGGCCGTACTCAGCGATCCCGGTAAGAACTTCCAGTTCTCCTCCGCCGGCGCGCAGTACTGGGCAGATATCTCCACTGCCGGCACTGCCACCTTCACCGGCGTCATTCCCGGCACCTATCGGCTCTCCGTCTACGTGTTAGGCCAGTTCGGCGAGTACCGTCAGGATGGCATCACCGTCACCGCCGGCGGCACCACGACTGTTCCCACCGTCAACTTCGTGCCGGAGAACTTCGGCACGACGCTCTGGACCATCGGCACGCCGGACCGCTCGTCACACGAGTTCCTCCACGGCCACGACGCCAAGGGCTTCGACGACAAGGAGTACTGGGGCAGCTTCAATTACTGGGCAGACTTCGCCGCCAACAAAGGCTCCGTCATCTACAACGCTACCTCGGGCCCAGCGGGCGCGGCCACCAACGACCTCAGCAAGTGGAACTACAACCACTGGGGCACCTTCAACCCCGGCCTCTACGACGGCGCCAACGACAAGACCGACAACTACATCAACACTATCCCCAGCTACGTAGCTACGCTCACCGGGGCCGCTGGCACCAACGGCGTCACCACCCGCCTGCCCAACTGGACAGTTCACTTCGCCTCGCCGCCCGATGTCGCCAACTACACCTACGCGGTACTCTCGGTCGCTCTGGCCTGCGACTTCGGATCCTACGTCACTACGCTCAACGGCACAGCCCGCACCTGGGGCTTCCGCAGCACGGTCGAGTCGGACTGCTCCGTGCGCAGCGGCCTCTCCGGCTACTACCAATGGGTCGTCTTCCAGTTCCCCGCCAGCGCGCTGGCCGCCGCCGGTGCAGATAACGTCCTCACGCTAGGCGTCAGCCAGACCGACGGCGCCATGGACGACGCTCTTCGCCTGGAGCTCACGAACAACTCTCCAGCTCCCAGCGCTACCGGCTGGAACGATTACGAGTTCGTCAGCACCTCCAGCACCTCGCAAAACATTCAGGCCAACGACGCCGTCCCCAATCCGTGATGGTTCATTCGAAGGGAAAGACGTGGCCCGAGAAACCACGTCTTTCCTTTTACATTCAGCCGCTCCCGGGAACCATACAGGGCACCTCTCTAAATCCCTCCAAGAACCTCGTTCAACCCGCTGCTACCCTCGAAAGCAGCGAATGCCAGCATCCACAAAACTCGCGCTACGGACCCTCTGTGCCTTCGCGGCGCTGGCATTCTTGCGCTACTACACCTCGGTAACGCACATGTGGCTCAACCTGCCCGCTTACCTGACCGGCCATGAACGCCTGCCGTTCCAACTACGCGTTCTGCCTATTCCATTCCTCCTCGGGTTTAACAAAATTGCCGAGCACCTGCCGTTCCTCAGCCACGGCAAAGCTGTTCTCACTCCCGATAAGTTCAGTTTTTTCTGTCTGAGCTCCATCGCCTTCGCGATCACCACCGTCTACCTCGTCCGCCTCTATCGCGCAGTCAGTCCCACGCGTCTCTTTGAAGGCCTAATCTTTCCTGTCTTCCTGATCCTCTGCCTCTGGACGTATACCGTCCACGTCGGCGACGTTCTCTCATACCCCTACGACCTGCCCGCCGTGGCCTTCTTTACCGCAGGCATCTTCTACATCTACCAGCGCCGCTTCTGGCCGCTGCTTGCGGTGGTCACGATCGGCACCTTCAATCGCGAGACCACACTCTTTCTCATCGGCATCTACCTCATCGACAGCGCCAGTATCCCCGCAGCACTCGGCAGTAACCTTCGCACGCGGCTTAGATTCGGCAAGCTATCCAAAGTCTCCTGGGCTCGCGCAGCACTGCTCACCGCTATTTGGCTGACGATTCAGCTCACCCTCCAACACCGCTTCGCCCATAACGACCGCTCAGAAGACTTTCTCCGTGTTCGCGAGAACCTTCCCAAGCTGATGCCCCGTCAATGGCCTGCGATCTTGAACATTGGCGCGTATACCGTTCCTGCGATCTTGCTGCTCCGCCGCCGTATCCACCCCATTCGTCTCTCCAACTATCTCCTTATCTTCCCGGTCTGGGTCGCTGTGATGTTCTGCAAGGGTGTTCTCTCGGAGACCCGCATCTACGGAGAGCTCACGGCTTACATCGCCATCTCCGTTGTGCTCCTCATCGAAGACCACGCCCGCGTAGCCGCTCGACGACTGGCCACCCAGGCGGTCGAGACGGCCCTATGCACCCAACCTACCCTGCTTCCTTCTTCAGCCTCGACCGCCGAAGCAGCCTAAGCTCGTGAAGCTCCTTTACTTCAGAAGGCCTTTGCCGCATCGTTCGCACCTCACCAGACATCTATACTTGTACCTATGCCTTCGACTCCGCTCCCTTGCACGCTCGGCGAACTCCGCTCCTCCGAATACACCCCCGCCCGTGTCTCCCGCAGCGTCAAGGACGAACTCCGCGACAACCTGATCGCGCGTCTGCGTACCATAGCGGGAACAGAAGCCTCGCTCTTCCCAGGCATCGTCGGCTACGACGACACGGTCATCCCGCAGATCGTCAACGCGGTACTCTCACGCCACAACTTCATCCTGCTCGGCCTCCGCGGCCAGGCCAAGTCGCGCATCCTCCGTGCCCTCACCACCCTGCTCGACCCCCACTCGCCGTATGTCGCCGGCTCCGAGCTCCGCGACAATCCCTATGCTCCACTCTCACGTTTCTCGAAAGACCTTGTAGCCTCGCTCGGCGACAACACTCCCATCGCCTGGATGACTCCCGAGCAACGCTACGTCGAAAAGCTAGCCACGCCCGATGTCACGGTAGCCGACCTGATCGGCGACGTAGACCCTATTAAGGCCGCGCGTTCCGGCCACGAGCTCGGCTCCGAGCTCACCATGCACTACGGCCTGCTTCCCCGCGCCAACCGCGGCATCTTCGCCATCAACGAGATTCCCGACCTCGCCGGCAAGATCCAGGTCGCACTCTTCAACATCATGCAGGAGGGCGACGTCCAGATTAAGGGCTACCCTGTCCGCCTGGAACTCGACGTGGCCATCGTCTTCAGCGCCAACCCCGAGGACTATACCGCCCGCGGCAAGATCGTCACACCGCTCAAAGACCGCATCGGTTCGGAGATCCGCACCCACTACCCTGAGTCCCTTGACGAGGCCATCAGCATCACCGAGCAGGAAGCCTGGACCGCTCGCAGCTATATCAACGACGGGGCACCCGAGAACGCCGCGATTCAGAGCATCGTCATCCCGCACTACATCCGTCAGGTCGTCGAGCAGATCGCCTTCATCGCGCGCGAAGACAAGAAGGTCGATAAGCGCTCCGGCGTCTCGCAGCGCCTGCCCATCAGCACCATGGAGCTCGTCGTCTCCAATGCCGAACGCCGAGCGCTGCTCCACGGCGAGTCGCTCGTCGTCCCGCGCATCGGCGACATCCTCGCGGCACTCCCCGGCATCACCGGCAAGATCGAGCTCGAGTACGAGGGTGAGATGAAGGGCTCCGAGACCGTCATCCGCGAGCTCATCCGCCAGTCTGTGGCCAACATCTACGACACGTACTTCGCCGACACCAACACCCAGCAGATCGAGCAGTGGTTCAACCTTGGCGGCGCCGTCGAGCTCAACGACAAGCAATCCGCCGAATCCGTCCTGGCCTCGTTGCAGCAGATTCAGGGCCTCTTCGAAAAGCTCGCGCCGCTCAAGCTCGCCAAGCGCGCCGCTCCTGAAGTGCTCGTCTCCGCCGCGGAATTCCTCCTCGAAGGCATGACCGCGCACAAGAAGATCTCGCGCAGTGAAGCCCGCAAGTTCTCCGCCGGTGAAAAGCGCAAGCGCAACGAGGACGCTGCCAACATGGGCGAACGCTCCCGCGAGCGCCTGCAGGAGCGCGATCTCGACGAGATCGCCCGCAACCGCACCCGCCGCGGCTTCAATTAAAGCGGCGCACGTAGAATCATCGGCAGATGCTGGCCAACGACCAACTCGTCCGCAAAGCGCCACGCTACTCCAAGCCGCGCCGTTGGAAGTCCATCGCCAGGATCGGAGTCATCCCCATCCTGGCTCTGACCTTGATCGCAGGCCTGTTCTATGCGGAACACAGTTTCCAACGCGAGAAGCAGACGGGTTGGATGACCGTCACCGCAACCATCGAAGACACGCGTAACCGGCCGGTTGCGCATCATGCTTTGGAATATGGCGGCGCCACCCTCTATGAGATTGACGTCCTCGCCGACTATCGTCTCAACAGTAGCCCGCAAAAGGAGTGGATTCCGCTATCCGAGCCGCCCAAGACTCTCGACGAAACCCACGCTCAGCAACTCGCTCTAAAAGGCAAACAGTGCTTCGTGCGCTGGAACCCATCGACCCCCGACCAGAAGCTGGCCGAGCTCAACTAGAGCGCGAACACGCAATTCCCTCTTCAGCTTCCGCTAGAATCACGTTCCATGTGGGACGAGCAGGACGAGACAGCGCGCTGGGTCCACCTCATCTGTGGGATCGTATTTCTCATGATCGCTCTCGGCCTCGGCTATGTCTCGATCGCGAGCTGGGACTCCGACTCTGGCTATAGGAGCTATGGCCGAGGCGGATCAGGCACGCTTTGTCTGGGCGCCATCTACCTCAGCATCCGTTGCCTCTGGTATGCCGTCACCGGCAAGAACAATATCAATCGTGACGACTTCGATTGATACCAACGGCGTCTCCACTTCTAACGCGACCCTTCGCGGCCTCTAGCCATCACTCCTATTCAACCGCTAAAATGGCTCTCTACGGAGAGACCACCCTATGCTCGCTCGCTTCATCGCCATCGCCCTCCTGCTCTCTACCGCCGCCTTCGCTGACGCGCAACACGTCACCGCACATAAGGCCTCCGTCGTGGACGTGCCCGCCACGCAAGCCCTGCTCGCCGACACCAAAGACCCTCTGCTCCACGTGGCTATCAAGAGCCTCCACTCCTGCCTCGCTCTTTCCTTCGTCCCGGCGCCCACCGGCCCTATGTTCATCCCACACCACTACCTCAACGGCTCCCACGGCCCCACCAACCCAGCCGAGGCCAAGGCCACCGTCGAGTATGGTAAGTTCGAAAACCGCATCACCGCCGGCATGAACCAGTACCTCGCCACCGGCAGCGACGCCGAGGCCAAGTGTGCGCTCGACCAACTCGATGCCTGGGCCAAAGGCGACGAACTCATGAAGTACGACGCCCACGACAAGGACAACACGCAGTCCTGGTATCAGGCCGAGTGGACGCTCTGCTCCGCCGGCGTCACGCTCTCCGTGCTCGCCAATGACACCAAACTCGACCTCCCTGAGCTGCAGCGCGTGGCCCTCTGGCTCGACACTGCCGCCCACCGCCTCATCTCCTTCGAGAAACCAGGCGAACTCGGCAACAACCACCACTACTGGCGCGCGCTGGCTGCCACCAGCATCGGGGTCGTCTGCTCCGACGACAAGCTCTTCCAGTACGGTGTCGACGTCTACCACCAGGCCATCGAGCAACTCGACAAGAACGGCGCCTTCCCACTCGAAATGGAACGCCACGAACGCGCCAACCACTACCAGACCTTCGCGCTCCAGCCACTGGTCCTCGTGGCAGAGTTCGCCACCCGTCAGAACGTCCCGCTCTACACCTACCAGTCGAAGTCTGGCAAAACCCTCCGCGACGCCATCCTCTTCTTCGCCCATGCCGTAGACGACCCCAGCCTCATCAAGCAGTACACGCCCGACGAGCAGCTCAAAGACTATGGTGGCGACGCCTATGCCCCGTTCACCTTCTTCGTCGCGCGCTTCGGCACCGACGGCATCCCGTCCTCCATGCAAAAGGCCATGTCCAAGCCCCTCTTCGCCACTCGCATCGGCGGCAGCACCACCCTCTTAGCCACAAAATAAACCGCGACCTCCGCGGCCTCCGCGTTTAGGTTTTGCCGATCTCCCCGCGACAGCAGTCCCCAAAACGCCTATCCTAGAAACGTGCCCAATACGACCCAAACCGCCTTCGACACCACCGCCTCCACCTACGACACCGATCGCGCCAGGCTGATCCCCTGCTACGACGCCTTCTACCGCCGCACCACCGACCTCATCGCCCACGACGCGAAGAACATCCTCGACCTTGGCGCGGGCACAGGCCTGCTCTCGCAGTTCGTCCGCCAGTGGTATCCCGACGCACACATCGTCCTCGCCGACCTTTCCGAGCCCATGCTCGAGCGCGCCCGCACCCGTCTAGCCGGCGACTCGAATGTCACCTTCGAAGTCACCGACTACACCACCGCCCCCATCACCGGCACCTACGACTCCATCGTCTCCGGCCTCTCGATCCACCACATCGATCACGACGCCAAGCGCGCCCTCTTCGCGAAGATCTTCAACGCACTCCGCCCTGGCGGAACCTTCGTCAACGCCGAGCAGGTCGCCGGCCCCACCCCCGCACTCGATGCCCATTACAAGGTCATCTGGCTCCAGCAGGTCCGCGAGGCCGGCGCCACCCCAGACCAGATCGCCGACTCCCTCTACCGCCAGCAGGACGACCGCTGCGCCTCCGTAGAAGATCAGCTCCACTGGATGCGCGAGGCAGGCTTCACCGACGCCGACTGCTGGTTCAAGGACAACCGTTTCGCCGTCCTCTCCGGAACCCGCGCCTAGTCGACCATGCTATCCTCGGCTCAAGAAAATCCACCCTTGGATCACCCATGAACTCGCTGCGGAATCTGCTTTTCTCACTCACCCTTCTAGCGCTCTTCTCCGCACCCATAGCAAAGGCCCAGGTTTCTGTCTACGGCACCGGAATGGTCACCGGCTTCGGCTTCGCCAACAACTCCTCGTTCGGCTTTGGCACAGACTCCGCCGGTCTCGGCGGCGGGGCTCTCTACGACTTCCCCACCACGCATCTCGCCGTCGTTGGCATCGACGTGCGCGGCTCCAACAGCTTTGGCACCCACGGCGGACAGAACTTCGCTGTCGCCGCCCGCGTCAGCTTCGCTCCAGAGCGGTCGCGCCTGCGCCCCTACATCGAACTCGGGGGCGGCGTCATCAACGCCCGCGAGCAGCAGTTCACCTTCGTCACCTCTGGCGGCATTACCTCGTCCGTCGTTACCTCCACCAAAAACGTCTCCAACGGCGCCGTTGATCTCATGTTCGGCCTTGACGTCAAGATCAATCCCTCCTGGAGTGTCCGCGCCGTCGAGTACGGCGGTGCAGCCGGTGGTAACAACTCCAATCAGGCAGGCATGGGCTGGCTGAGTGCCGGTGTCGTCTTCCACTTCCACGCGGACAAACCGCAGCACTAACCTCGGCGCGTCGAATACGAAGAAGCCGCGACAATGTCGCGGCCTCTCTTCCACGCCTGACAAAACCTAGTGAGGCATGTTAGCCCGCTGCTGCGCTTCCTTCGCGCGGTCCTCGGCAGACATATTCGACTCTCGCGCAGCGTCCTTCGCCTTGCTCGCCGGCACGGCAGGCTTGTTCACCACATGCTCTGCGCCTTCCTTTGTCTTGTCGTATCCCTTCACCGTCGTCTCTTTGGTACGATTCGTCGCGATCGTCCCGCCATGCGTGGTCTGGTGCGCTGCCTGGTTGGTTGTATGCGTCGTCTTGTGTGCCACGGTGTGTGTAGCATGCGTAATGGCATGCCCCGTGCTCTTCGCCGCATTCTTCGTATCGGTGCCGGCTGCATGCAGACTCTGCCCTGCGTCCTGGGCAGATACAAACGCTGGCATCATCAGGTTCGAGGCCAGCACGACAGTAGCGATGGCGGAGATACTACGCAGAGTCTTCATCTTCAATAAGGTTCCATTTCGAACACCAAGGTTGCCCCAGACTGCCCCATTTCAGTCGTTCCTTTGCGACCTTAGCGCTAACCTCTGCGCCCTTCGCGTTCAAAGGCTCTCTCCCCTCGCGCCACCAATTTCTAGCGCAGACGCGTCCTCCCCTCGGCTACACTCGTCTACACAACATCCCACAGCTCCACCCGAGGTCTTCGTGCGCGCTCCTGTCTTCGCTGCCCTGCTTCTAGCTCTCTCTGTCTCAACCCAAGCCCAAACAGCCAAGCCTTCGCTAGCCACGCCCTCCATGTCACCTGACGGCAAAGAGATCGCCTTCGTCTCCGGCGGCGACATCTGGACCGTCCCCTCCAACGGCGGCGAAGCCCACCTGCTCATCTCAGATCCGGCCGAAGAATCACGCCCGCTCTACTCGCCTGACGGCACACGCCTCGCCTTCACCTCCACGCGCACCGGCGCCAACGACATCTACGTCCTCACCTTCGCCACCGGCACGCTCCAACGCATCACCTACACCGACGCCGCCATCGCCCTCGACGCCTGGTCGCGTGACTCTCAGTGGCTCTACTTCACCTCCTCCGCCAACGACGTCGCCGGTCAGGGCGATATCTTCCGCGTCCACTCCACCGGCGGCACGCCGCTCGAAGTCTCGCGCGAGCGCTACCTCAACGAGTTTGAGTCCTCACCCTCGCCCGACGGCAAGGCCATCGTCCTCGTCGCCAAGGGCATCTCCAACTCGCAGTGGTGGCGCAACGGACACGCTCACATCGATGAAACTGAACTCTGGATCAAGCCTCTCGTCGGCCCCAACTCCAAACTCATAGCCCCCGCCGCTGCCAAACACGCCTGGCCCATGTGGTCACCCGACGGCAAGTCCATCTTTGTCATGTCCGACCACAGCACCTCCAACGGGCGCAGCGTAGAAAACCTCTTCCAACTCGACATCGCCACCTCCACTCCCAAGCAGCTCACCCACTTCACCAACGGCCGCTGCCTCTGGCCCACGCTCTCCTATGACGGCAAGACCATCGTCTTCGAGCGCGGCTTCGCTATCTGGAAGCTCGACACAGCGACCGGCAAATCCGAAGAGGTGCACATCACTCTCCGCGGCATCCCTTCGGGCTCCGGCATCACCCACACGCAGCTCACCGGGTGGTCCAACCTCGCACTCTCACCAGACGGCAAAAAGATCGCTGTCGCCGCACACGGCGACATCTTCGCCGCCGGCGCCAAGGAAGGCGGCGAACCCCAGCGCCTCACCACCACCGATGCCGCCGAGTCCGACCCACAGTGGTCGCCCGACTCCACCAAACTCGTCTACCGTTCCGAGCGCGACGGCGGCTCCAGCCTCTACCAGTACGACTTCGGCACCGCCAAAGAGACTGCCCTCACCCACGGTCTCGATCTCGACGTCTCTCCCACCTGGTCGCCCGACGGCAAGTCCATCGCCTACCTGCGCAACCGCAAAGAGCTCCACGTCCTCACCGTCGACAGCATGAAAGACAAGGTCGTCGCTACAGGCGAGATTGACAGCTTCGGCAACGACGCCATCGCCTGGTCGCCCGATGGCAAGTGGCTCGTCTACGTCCCCACCG
>Ga0206872_10393_pt1 | contig 10875 bp, 8 predicted proteins | sample Alteio_BWOrgCont_34_FD_152906 | JGI IMG/M metagenome (GOLD analysis project Ga0206872, IMG submission 152906) | Enriched cells from forest soil in Barre Woods Harvard Forest LTER site, Petersham, Massachusetts, United States -... | ecosystem: Environmental > Terrestrial > Soil > Temperate forest >... | reverse complement strand
CCGAGATAATCGCCGATGCCTGCTGACGCTGCAGCATGGTATGCGCAATTTCGGGAGCATAAGCCAAGTGAGATATGCGGGCCTCCAGTACTTCGATGCCCGCCCGGTCTAATCGCTCATTTAATTCTTCTTCCAATAAATGGCTTACCTGCTCGGCGCCGCCCCGCAATGTAATATTTGCAGTTTCATCTTCTATATTGTCGTATGGGAATGAATTGGCCAGGTGCCTTACCGCCGCTTCGCTTTGAATGTTTACATATTGCAGATAGTTTTCAACCGCAAATACGGCATTGGCGGTATCTTTTATCTGCCATACAATTACCGCGGCAATTTCAATAGGGTTGCCCACGCTGTCGTTAACTTTTAACTGCTGCCCGTTTAAATTGAACGCCCTTAACGAAACTTTCTTTTTTATGGTTAGCGGGTTCACCCAATAAAAGCCGTCTTTTTTAACGGTACCTACATAGCTGCCAAAAAGGGTAAGCACTTTTGATTCATTGGGGTTCACTATGATGAGCCCCGGTAAAACCAAAACAAAATTTACTGCGCTAATAACTGCGCCTATTATAAGTGCTTCGCTTGCGAATGAGGCGATCATCGCACCAAGCAGCCCGAGAAATAAAACGAACGCAGTATAACCGGAAGGAGGGTTGATTATTTTTTCAGTATTCATGATGAAAATGATTTTAAAATGATATCACAAAGATATCATTTTTGTTTTGATAAAAGCAAGAAAAACTGCGTTTAACGGAAACTTGTGTTAAATTTGTTGATAAAGTTGATTGGGTGAGCAGGTGATTAGGCGAGTGAATATGCAAGTTGTAATAGTTTTGCTGTTTAAATAAGTTGGAAATGCAGAAAATCTTTTTAACATTTTTCAACAACTAAAGGCTTTACAACAGTTATAACCACTCTTAACTTAATCAACCTAATCCAACCCAATCAACTTTTAACAAAAAAAATGGCAAAATTATCTTCGTCGCGCCAACAGGCTTTAATGCGCAAATACTCGCTTAACGTTAAATTTTTAATGATGCTGGCAAGTATTTGCGTAATTGTTTTTACGCTGCCAAAGCAGGCAAAATTTAGCTACGACATTGAAAAAGGGCGGATCTGGAACCAGAAAGAATTGGTTTCGCCTTATAATTTCGCCATTGTAAAAACTCAGCAGGAAATTGAGAATGACGAGAAAGCTGCCCTGGCCAGCGTAACACCCATATACCAATTGGATGACAATATTGGAGATCGTGAACGGGATGGATTTAAAAACGATTTGGAGACCAAATGGCATAGCGCCGGTTTAAACGATAAACAAAAGGCAGAATATGAACAAACCGGCGAAAATTTATTAAAAGAGATATATGGCAAGGGCATTTTAAACCTGATCCCCAAATACCAGCAAAACGCCGAAAATTACCCGATAACCATATTAGATAAAAACATTGCTACCGATAAAAACACGGCCGATTTGTATACAAAAGAAGAGGCTTTAACTTATTGCGACCAGGTTTTGAGCCAGCAAAAGGACCTGGAGAAGGCTTTTTTGCTCGACCTGATCAGCAACAGGCTCAGACCTAATTTAAATTATGATAATAAATTAACGTCGCGGCTTGAGAAGGACGTGGTTGACGGCCTTTCAACTACCAGGGGCATGGTTCAAAAGGGAGATATAATAGTAAACAAAGGATCGGTGGTTAGCGATGAGGTCTATCAGAAGCTGCAATCATACAAAAAAGCATTCGAGGATAATGCCAGGATAACCGGCGACCCGAGGCTGGTTTTACTCGGGCAATTTTTACTGGTGGCCATAGCCATTACCCTGCTCATGGTATTTTTATACCTTTTCCGTAAGGATATTTATAAGGACAACCGGCTGGTAAGTTTAATATTGCTTGTTGTTACAGCCATGTTATTTACTTTGTCAATGGCAATAAAGTTGCAGCTGCCAAATTTATACTATATCCCTTATTGCATAGTACCAATTATTATCCGCATACTGTTTGACACGCGGCTGGCATTAAACATACATTTACTGGTTGTACTTATTGCCGGGTTCTTTGTTCCGAACAGTTTTGAATTTGCTTATTTTGAACTTACCGCGGGGATGGTTTCCATATACAGTATTAAAAATCTTATCCGTCGCGAGCAGTTCCTTATTTCGGCGGTTATTATTACTTTTACTTATTTTGCCTCTTTTATCGGCATATCATTTATTAAGGAAGGTAGTTTAAGGAGTATCGACTGGATGGATTTTCTGCCATTTGTGGTCAGCGTTCTGCTTACATTGCTGGCATACCCGCTGATTTACATTTTTGAAAAAGTATTTGCCATTACCTCTGACATAACCCTTATCGAATTAACAAATACAAATGCCCCTTTATTGCGCGAAATGGCCTTCAGCGCGCCGGGCACCTTCCAGCATTCATTACAGGTAGCCAACCTGGCTGAGAATGCCATCTATACCATAGGAGGAAACGCCTTGCTGGTGCGGGCAGGGGCCTTATACCATGATATTGGTAAGATGGAGAACCCTTTGTATTTTATCGAGAACCAGTCGGGGTTTAATCCGCACGATAAGCTGCCATACCAGGAAAGCGCACAGATCATTATCAGGCATGTGCGAAAGGGTATTGAAATGGCCCAAAAAGCAAACCTGCCCGATATAGTGATCGATTTTATCCGCACCCATCATGGCGATACACGGGTAGACTATTTTTATCATTCATTCCTGAAAAATTTCCCCGAAAAGTTTGTCGATGAAAATACCTTCCGGTACCCCGGGCCTATTCCATTTACCAAAGAAGGCGGTGTGCTGATGCTTGCTGATTCTGTTGAAGCCGCTTCCCGCTCATTAAAAGAACCTGATGAAAAATCAATCGGCGACCTGATTGACCGTATTGTAAAATATAAACTCGACCAAAATCAACTAAAGGACAGTAATATCACCCTGAAAGAACTGGAAACCATAAAAACAATATTCAAACGGATGCTGATGAGCATTTACCATGTTAGGATAGACTATTAGTGTTAGATTGACCCGATAGCTATCGGGTAAGTGAGTGGTTGATTGGGTTTTTGAATGATGCATTGCGAAGGGTGTGCAGTCTACTGTAAACCAACATCGCTGAAGCGCTTGCGCATGAGCAAATTTCGATTACTTTTTCGGGCGTAAATACCTTTAAAAATACCGTGAAAACACCTGTTGACCTGATGGTTTCGCTTAGTTAACTTCGTACGTCAATTCACCTCCATAAATCACAAAAACATTACAGATCATGGCAGCACCTCCATCTTTTGAAGTCTTCGGCACGAATAATGCCGCCCTTTTTTCATTGAAAATTTTTCGCGGCGAAGGAATGGTTCTCCTTGGCATGGACTGGAAAAACGACCAGCGCCCGCCGGACAACTTTGCCGGCTTTGGCATCGAGTACCAAACGCCTGGCAGCACCCAGTTTACACCGGTTAAAAACCGGCTTTCATTTCTGAAGCCTGACGGAACCGTAAACGACGCAGCCTCATCGAGCCTGCAATCGCCTGTCCAGAAATTCAGGTGGGCGCATTTCCCGTTCGATGCGGACCAGCCAGGCGATTTTACGTACCGGGTAACACCTGTATTTATGGACGGTGAGGGCAATTTGAGCCAGGGGGATATGCAGCAGGCTTCCATCCAGCTGATGGGCGAAACTTATCCCGGCGAGTTGAACGTGGCCTTTACCCGCGGCTTTGTGTCATCGCAGGCTTTTATCGACAATTTTGCCCCCAACGGCGAAGCCGACCTGATGAAAATAATGCCTTCCAGCGCCAATGCCGGGCTCAAATTTACCTCGAGCAATCAAAACGCGCTGGCTTGGATGGGCTTTGAGGCGAGAACAGCCATACTAAAGGTATTGGATGATGCTATTGCCGATCCGACCGCGCAGGTAAGGGCGGCGGCCTACGACTTGAATGAGCCTGAAATAGTGGACAGGCTGGTTCAACTCAAGAACAGGGTGCAGGTTATTATAGACAATTCGGGCTCACACGGTGTTTCGGGTTCGGCCGAAGACCAGGCCACCGATATGCTGACTACGTCGGCCGGCGCTAACAATGTGCAAAGGCAGCACATGGGCGATTTACAGCACAACAAGTTTATTGCTGTAAACGGGAACAACGTGCAGGCTGTGGTTTTTGGGTCGACAAATTTTTCGTGGCGCGGGTTTTTTATACAAAACAACAACGCGCTGATCGTATACGGACCAACAGCTGTGCAGGCCGGCTTCCAGGCATTTCACAACCTGTGGAACAATCCGGACAACCCGGCCGGCTTTGGCGCGACTACTTCTGCCGGCTGGAATGACCTGAAACTGCAGGATGTAGATGCCCAGGTTAGTTTTTCGCCGCACAGTTCCCAAAATGCCCTGCTTCAGAAAATAGCTGACGATATCAGCACAACCAGCTCGAGCCTGTTTTATTCGCTTGCCTTCCTTTATCAAACGCCGGGGCCTATACTGAAGTCCATTACGGATATAACCGGCAACAGCAATATTTTTGTGTATGGTATTTCGGATAAGAACGTAGGCGGCCTCGACCTGCAGAAGCCGGATGGCAATAAACCTATTGCTTTCCCGGGCGCCCTGCTGAAAAATGTTCCGGAGCCCTTCAAAACGGAAGCATCGGGCGGCGCGGGCATACACATGCATCATAAATTTGTAGTGATCGACTTCGATAAGCCCACAGCAAGAGTATACATGGGCTCATATAATTTTTCGTCTTCGGCCGATACGAAAAATGGCGAGAACCTGGTGCTGATAAAAGACCGCAGGGTGGCCGTATCGTATATGATCGAGGCCGTGACTATGTTCGACCATTACGAGTACAGGGATGTACAACAAAAAGCCACGGCACAAGGCACAAAGCTTTGCCTGCAAACGCCGCCCCGCAACCCGGGGGATAAACCATGGTTTGATGAGGATTTCACAAATCCTCAGAAAATGCGCGACCGAAAGCTTTTTTCGCAGCAATAGCCTACAGCAAACCCGACCCCCAAAGTAGCTTGTGGCTTAATTGATGGGAATATGAAATAGTAAAGCCTTGTAAATCATCTACTTACAAGGCTTTATTATTTCAGCGGTGAGGGAGGGATTCGAACCCTCGGTACAGTTTCCCGTACGTCAGTTTAGCAAACTGATCCTTTCGGCCTCTCAGGCACCTCACCATTTCATAGGTCTTTCAGACCTTTATTCCAATAAACCCCTTTTTTCGGGACTGCAAATATAGCAATTCGGTAAGGCCGTCAAAAAAAAAGTTTGTTTTCTGTAATTGCCTCGATTTTAGGCAGTGCTGGCGGTATTTGGCGGTATCGTTGTTAAAAGGAAGCATATTAGCCGGCAAATAATCTTAATTAAGCATCTCAAAAAGCAGGTACTGCGCGCCATTTTTCCAGACATTGTTACCAAGGTTCTTCAGCAACTCCAAATCCTCCTCAAAAACTTTTGCAAAAATATTGCAGGCGTCAAGCCCTTTGCCTTCGCCATAATATACGCCGATGCAATTCGCTGTTTTTGCCCGCAGAGGTTTTATCGGTCCCAATACTATTTCCCCGGGTTCGGCAAATACTGAGGCATTTTCCTGTATAATATCAAGCCCCAGACCTTCATCCGTCCAGATTTCCTGCCCGGATACCCGAGCGTGGACGAAGGTTCTTTTAAATGGTAAATGAGCGATGAAAGCACGGGCGGTTACCGGCGCTGCATCGTGGTATAAATTAAAGCGGATAATTTTATGATCTGCTGTCTTAATGGTAAATCCAGGCATGCGAACTTAGTTTTTAAATGAGCTTATTAGCTGTAAATTTCGGCCAAACCGATTCTTAATAGAATTGGTAAACGCAAATCTATTTAAACCATTCCGAATATTTTGTCTCTTCGGGCACATCTGTTGCGCTTTCAAAATCAAGTTTATAGCCATCCGGGTCTTTCAGGATAACCACCCACATATTGTTGCCCACAAATGGTTCTGAAACTGTTAATCCGCGTCCCGCAAATTCGCGGTACAGGGCCAGTGCATCCTCACAGGTAAAACAAATGGATACGCCGATACCCGGTTTACCTTCCGACGCTTTGTAATGATGTCCATCCCTGCGCGGCTCCTGCAGCATCAGGGCCACGCCGTCGCGCTGTAGCCAGCACCACTCTATTTTGCCTCTTGGCGTCCATTTGTTGGCTATTGTAAAGCCAAGGCCATCCATATAAAAATGCAAAGAAACTTCCATGTCTCCAACCAAAAAAAAAGGCACAGCCTGCCTGATGTTGGGTTTGGTATTTAAATCATTGTTCATATTTTACAATTACAAAACGTTTTTATATATACTTCAGCCATGCTTTTTCGGGATGATTACCTTTATATTTTGCATAAGCGCGGCATATAAAATACAGGATCACCTCCACAATAATAAAAACCAGGTAAAGCAATGGCAATCCCCACCGGTGCGCTTTTTCAATTTCGGTAAACGGCGCGTAGCCGTACCAATCCTGGTGAAAATTTCCTTCTCTAATAAAATTAACCCCAAGCGCCAGCAAGTGAATAAGCGGAATATGCAAAATATAGTAAAACAAGGGTACCCGGCCGAACATGGTGAATACGCCGGCAATTTTTCCATTTACCTTTTCGGCAAATGGTACCAGTAAAATCAAAGGCCCCAGTGTCATCAATAAATAAAGCTGCGAAGGCGGATATTTTTGCTGGTCGAGCAGGTGAAATATGACGGCCCGTTTATCGTCGCCCGGGTTCACAAGGTACATAACAATATCAATTATGATAAAGAGCGCTATTGAAATGCCTCCAATCCAATGGCACAATTTTTTTCGTTTTGCCGGCTCCATCAACATCATCATACCAAAACTATAGCCCAGCATCATCACGCCGATCCAGGGAACTAAAACATACAGAACGGCAATACCCGCATGCCCTTCCTGGCCGGTAGGGTAAATGAAGGCCCAAAACCAGTCGAATGATTTTTGCCATTGCTGCGGCGGAATTTCCGGCACAAAACGGAAACATTGCTGCAGGACGACGATCAACAAACCAATTATGCCGTTAACTTTCGGACTAAGCCATATGCAGACCGACATTAACACCATACACCAGCCCAGCATCCAGATTACGCCTGCGAGCATAAAATCGGCGTAGTTAAGGTTAAAAGTCCAGCAAAAACGCAGCAAAGTCAATTCAAGCACTACCAATAAAAGCCCCCTCGTAAACAGGTAACGGGAAAGCTGCTTGTTATTATTGACTTTTTGACCGTATAAAAACGCGGAGGTCCCTGCGAAAAAAACAAAGGCAGGCACACAAAAATGGGTGATCCATCGTGTAAAAAATATACCCGCAGTTGGGCCGCCGGCCGGCATACCCGAATAAACGCGCACGTGGTCAATAGCCATCAGTACCATAACTACGCCGCGCAAAAAGTCTATTGATTGTATCCTTTTTCCGTTCGATTCAGGCATGTTTTGTTGGTGTGATAATGGGTTTGTCATTTTTAATCTTTTTTAAATCGATATTTTAGCTTTCTGCTTTCCGCATTAAGCTTTCAGCTTTATTGTATCATTCAATCACCCTCCCAAAACACAATGTATTGCCATCCGGGTCGTCAACGTAAAACTCCCTGATGCCCCATGTTTGGTCCAGCGGCCCCTGGTGCACGGGTGAATTTTTCTTACCTGATGTATCCAGCCCTCTTTCTATAAACTTATTAAACAACCCGTCGACGTCATCAATCCGTACGATGGCAGAGCTGCCAAATGGCTTGTCGCCGCACATGGTAGAGAGCTGCAGATCCGCATCCTCCTTAACAATATCAATAACAGGAAAACCCGGCGGGTAGTCATATTTTACTTTAAAATCCAAAATGTCGGTGTAAAAGGCTACAGAATTCTCAATATTGCTGCACTTAATAACGGGTATTATTTTAATCATATGGCTCTTTTAGTTTCAAATAAAGATAGGAAGGCAGCGGGCAATAAAAAAGATTTATGACAGGTTGCAGCATCAGCTACGCAAATATCCAGTTTAGCATGACAGGAGGCCAATCCTATTCTTCGATCATTTACTATCCTAAAATATGCCTTTTTTATTTTATAGTTTTGGTATGTTATGGAGATAAACCAATCGGTACTCAACTTCCTTTTTCAAAAACGGTACGCATTCCATTTACTTTTTTGGGTGATGTACGCGGTTTTTATGGTGCTGTTTTCACAGGGCTATATCGAAACAAAAGGCTGGTTATTTTCGATGATGCCGGTATCGTTATACATAGTGCTGATGGCAATTTTAGTTTACGGCCATACCTTTGTGCTGATCCCCCGCTTTTTGGAGCAGAAAAAGATCGCGTTGTATGTTATCGGCCTCGTATTGTTAGTGTCTTTTTACACCCTTGCAGAGAGCGTCAACCAGCAGTTTTGGAACAGCATTATCTATCCAAAAGATACGTCGACAGTACCTTCTTATTTTGTATGGAATACGTTTTATGCTTTCTGTTTTATCCTCAATTCAACCTTGCTTTATTTCACCCAAAAATGGTCGGAGCAAAGGCAACAGGTTAAAAATATACAGATCAGCCAACTGCAAACCGAGCTGAAGTATCTGCGGGCCCAAATTAACCCTCACTTTTTGTTTAATGGATTAAATACAATTTATGGCACTATTGATATTGATAACGAAGAAGCTCGGAACATGGTAGTCCAATTTTCGGACCTGTTGAGGTATAACCTGTACGATGCCGATACCGATTTTGTAGAAATAGGAAAAGAAGCCGTATATCTTGAAAATTACATCGCCCTGCAAAAAGCCCGCAGCAATAGCAACCTTAAAATAGAACTCGAAATTGAAATCAGCGACAAATCCTTAAAGATCGCCCCGCTGATCTTCGTGGCATTTGTTGAAAACACATTTAAATATACTACCCGGAATTTACCCGAAAACAACATTTCCATTTTCTTAACGCAAAACGGTAAAAGGATCATTTTCGAGTGCCGGAATTCTTATATTGAACAAGCTAACGATACAAGGGGCATTGGCCTGGTGAATGTTATGCGGCGGCTCGAGTTGTTATACAAAGACCAGTACACGCTGGAAATAAAAAAGGAAAATGGGATATACGAAACAAGGTTAACCATTGATTTATGAAAAACCTCCGCTGTTTAATTGTGGATGACGAGCCTGTTGCAAGGAAGATCATTCGTGAGTTTGTAGAAAAAACGTCATTCCTGACACTTTGCGGCCAGTTTGAAGACGCAATTACGGCGGATGCCTTTCTGAAACAAAACCAGGCGGATTTAATGTTCGTGGATATAGAAATGCCTGAAGTTTCGGGACTTGAGTTTGTGAAATTATTGCCCGTGAAACCAATGGTAATTATAACGACCGCCTTTCCTGAATATGCCCTTGAAGGCTATGAACTGGATATTATTGATTATTTATTGAAACCGATTGCCTATAACCGTTTTGTGAAAGCCGTTCAAAAAGCTAAAGAATATCACGACTTAAAGGACATGGCCTCGCCAAACCTTTTGTCATCGTACATATTTGTACGCTGTGAAAGGCGCATTGAAAAGGTTGAGCTAAATGAGATTTTTTATATAGAAAGTGTGGGCAATTATATCAATATTTACCTGGAAGACAGGAAACTGTCTGCTTATTTGACGATGAGAAGTTTGGAGAGCCAGTTACCCTTAAACGAATTTGTTAAAATACATCAGTCGTTTTTGGTGAGCTTCTCAAAAATTAGCAGCATCGAAGGCAATCACGTAAAAATTAATAACAAATTGCTGCCAATCAGCCGTAATTACAGGGATGTTGTGATGAATCTGGTGGAGCAGCGATTACTAAAACGATAAAAAAACAACCTGGTATGAAAGCAAAAACCGGCATTTTTATTTTACTCCTTTCGGGGGCAACTTTGCTGCTTACGGCAATGGCGCAGTCTCAAAAGCAGCCCGGCAACGGTAGGGGTGCAGCCCTTTCGGGTCATTATTTGTTTGTGGCAGTTCCCGGCATACGCGATTATATGGGTTATGGCGGCCATGGTTTGCTGGTATTTGATATGGATCATAATCACAAATTTGTAAGGCGGATTGCAACCGGGGGCTTTCATCCCGATGGTAAACCCTCGAATGTAAAAGGTATCGCCGTCAGCATACCCCTCAACAGCATTTACATAAGCACCATAGAATCATTGCAGCGAATAGACCTCAGTTCAGGAAAAATTGTTTGGGAAAAGAAATTTGATGGCGGCTGCGACCGCATGTCAATTTCGCCGGACGGAAAAACTATGTACCTGCCTTCTTTTGAAAGTAAAATATGGAATGTGGTGGACTGTAAAACGGGCGATGTCATCAAAAAGATCGGCAGCTTTACCAGGTCTCACAATACACTTTACGGATTGTCAGGAGCTCATGTTTACCTGGATGACCTTGCATCCAGGAGCCTTAAGATTGCAGATACCAAAACCAATACCGTAGTGGCTGAGGTTGGCCCCTTTGATAACTTTATCCGCCCTTTTACTATTAATGGTGCTGAAACCCGTGGTTATGTAACGATAGACAGCCTGCTTGGTTTTGAAGTGGGCGATTTAAAAACCGGTAAAAAGCTTGCCCGCGTGCCTGTTGAAGGGTGGGATACAGGCCCGGTAAGACGTCACGGCGATCCAAGTCATGGAATTAGCCTGAGCCCCGATGAAAAGGAACTGTGGCTCTGCGATGGTTTTAATATGCGTTTGCATGTTTTTAGCGCCAAAGAGCCTTACCAGCCGCTAACAACCATACCGCTGCAAGACATGCCGGGCTGGATTATCTTTAGCATCGACGGCAAATATGCTTATCCATCAAGCGGCGAAGTGAT
>Ga0206872_10392_pt1 | contig 10909 bp, 6 predicted proteins | sample Alteio_BWOrgCont_34_FD_152906 | JGI IMG/M metagenome (GOLD analysis project Ga0206872, IMG submission 152906) | Enriched cells from forest soil in Barre Woods Harvard Forest LTER site, Petersham, Massachusetts, United States -... | ecosystem: Environmental > Terrestrial > Soil > Temperate forest >... | reverse complement strand
GCTGTCACCCTCGGCCCGGCTGTGGTCCGGGCCGAGTCGGGCCAGATTGGATACCGGAACAAGACTGGGATTGCGTCCAGAAGTTCCATGACGAAGCCGTCATGTTCACCGGCGCCGACAAGGAGAAAAACGACATCATTTCGACCCCGTCCTATGCGGCCGTGGAGGTCGAACGCAACGCCAACGAAGGGCCGATGCGGCATTTGTGTTTCCGTCCACCGGCATGCAACGCTTCTGACAGGGAAAGCACCATGAACGTGCGCACCGCAGCCAACTCCACGAAAGCAGCGCGCCGCGAATTAGCTTTGTGTGGCACAGGTGCTCTTCACCAAGCGTTCCTTCATTGCAGCCTACTTAACCAATACTGGTACCCCGTGGAGTCCGGGTCCCGATTGAGCGTTGCGCGAAAATCGGCGAACAGCCAATCGACGATGTTGTTCCCATGCTCCTGGAAGTATTCCTGCGAGCTCACAAATCCTGCCACCACCTTTTCATTACTACCGCCGTTCAGGAAGACGTTGACCCAGTAGGACACTTCGGTGGAATTGGCGTTGCGGCCTAAAAACTGCTGATAATCAGACTGCACCCGTTGTGCTTCCCGCTCCTGACTGGCAGCGAAGCCATAGGCGACGGCAGCCGTCGTTTCGCCGGCGGCAAGCTGGCTCAGCCAATACTGGACCTCCGAGGGCGCAGGTGTCCTACCAAGCAAGTTAATGTACATACCTTGCACCCAGCCAGCGCCGGCACCGCCGTGGTCGGCGATGTATTCCGCTGATCCGATGAAGCCTGCTTCCAGGTGTTCGTCCGATAGGCCGTTTTGCATCAATTGCACCCAGTAGGCCAGGCCGTTGGAATCTGGACTGCGACCAAGGTACTTGTTGTAGGCCGAAGTGATAAAGTTACTGAAATATTCGGCACTTTGCGTCACGCCAAACGCGACGGATGTCCGTGCCGTCATGCCAGACCCTTGGTTCGTCGACGTCGGCCCCACGGTTATGGTGACTGTCGCGCTGCTTGCCTGGGCGGTCTTAGTATCCGTGGCCACAACTACCACCGTGTAAGTCCCTGGAGCGTCATTAGCAGTTTCGGAGGGGCTCCAGGTGAACAGTCCCGTTTCTGCGTTGATGGCGGCGCCGGTGGGTGCTCCCGTGGCAAGACTGAAGGTCAGGGGCGCCCCGCTACCGCTGCGGGCCGTAACGGCAAAAGACAGTGTCGTGCCGTCCGCCACAGTAGGAGGAGCGATTGCATTGATCGACGGGGGTGCGGTGTTGATGACAATGACCGCATTGTTTTGCAGCGACTGCCCCGCCGGAATGGCGAGATTGACGGCATTTCCTTTGCTGTCTTCGATCGTCGCCCCGCCAGTGGGTGTGACCATCATTGAATCCAACCCAGCGGTATTCTGTCCTACCGCTACCGTGTAAGTGCCCACCGCGCTTACCTGGTTACTGAAAGGCGCGATCGCAGCCTCCCCGCCGTCATTGAGAGCGATTATAAGATTTCCACCGGCCAGAGTCACAGGTTCCGTGAACCGGATGGTGATGCCGATTTCCGCGCCAAGGTTGTAAGTGCCGTTGGCAGTCGTCGAAGCGATAGAGGAGATTGCCGGGACGGTAAGCGTCACGACGTTGGTCATCGCGGTTCCGGCGGCGTTGGTAAAGACTGCTTCGTACTCGACGCCACTCAGTGCTGCCGCGGCAGTGAAAGTAAGGACTGGGGAAGTGGCACCATTAATGGGGGAGAACTGGGCGCCTCCGTCGGTGCTGATGTCCCATTGCACCGTCGGTGGGGGCGTGCCGCTCGCCGCCGCGGCAAATATTACGGAGCTGCCAACGACCGCTGTCTGACTGATCGGCTGCGTTGTGATAGCTGGCGGCGTCTGGACGGTCAAGGAAACGATGTTCGTCGCGGCGCTGCCGTCAGTATTCGTGAAGATTGCCTTGAACTCATTACCACTCATCGCTTGTGTGACATCGCTGATTGTCAACGAAATCGCGGTAGCTCCCGTGATGTTGGAAAAAGTGCTGCCGGCATCAGTGCTGATTTCCCACTGCACCGTAGGCGTCGGGGTCCCGCTGGCCGTAGCGGTGAATGTTACCGGATTACCGCTTGTCACGGTCTGATTGGTCGGCTGCTTCGAGATTGTGGGGGGCGTTGCATTGGTAAGCGTGAAACTGGCGGGGATTGCAATGCCGGCGACGGAAGCCGTGACCGCGTAAGATCCTCCATTGGCGTTAGCAGTGGCCTCAATACTCGCCTGGCCCTGAGAGTTGGAGAGCACGGTGTTGCCGGCTGGGAAAGAAACTCCGGCGCCGTTACCTGGACCGGCAAACGTCACCGGGATGTTGGGGATCGAGTGACCCGAGGCATCGGTGACGCTCACCACCAAGCGGGCAGCGAATACGGAGTTGACCGGCGTACTCTGGCCACTCCCTGAGGTCACGGTGATGGTCGCGGTATCTGAGAAGTTGGCCAGATCGAAGTTCGCAGGTGTGCTGACGCCCGATATCGAAGCAGCGATCGTGAAGGCGCCGGCAGTCCCATTAGCGACAAGCTCAACACTCGCGCTACCCTGGGTGTTCGTCACGACCGTGGCGCCGCCGACAAAGCTGGCAGCGGCGCCGCTGCCAGGAACTGCAAATGTGACGGTGACTCCGCCGACGGGATTGCCGAATGCGTCCGTAATAATTGCTACTAGTGGCCCGCCGAAAACAGTATTTGCGATAGCGCTCTGCCCGCTGCCGGCTGCGGCCACAATCGCCGTCGGGCTGCCAGGCTCGTTGGTAGCAGCGAAATTGGCCAGCGCGCTGGGCCCAGTGACAGATGCCGTAACGGCGTAGGAGCCAGCAATGGTGTTGGCGGCAACACTAAGACTGGCCTGGCCCTGGGCGTTGGTAACCGCAGTGTGACCGTTTGGGAAGCCGGACCCAGCGCCACTGGTGGGCCCTGCGAAGGTAACAGTCACGCCGCTGACCGGATTGCCGTACCGATCCGTGACGGACGCTACCAAGGGCGCGGCAAACGTTGTGTTTACCACTGCGCTCTGCCCCCCGCCAGACGCAACAGTAATCCCAGCGGGCGCATCGGGATTGTTCGTGAGGGTGAAGTTGGCAGGCACATTCACGCCGGTGACGGAGGCGGTAACGGTGTACGAGCCCGAGCCGGTATTGGCGTCCATGGCGATACTCGCCTGGCCTCGCGCGTTGGTCGCAGCGGTGTTGCCGTCGGGGAAGCTAAGGCCGGCGCCACTGCTCGGGCCCTTAAAGGTGACGGTTACATTGGGGACCAGGTTGCCGAAGGCGTCGGTGACCGTCGCGACCAACGGCGCAGCGAACGCGGTGTTGACCAAGGCGTTTTGACCGCTTCCAGAAGTGACTGTAATCGCGTTCGCCGCGCCTGGGTTGTTCTTGAGCATGAATTGAGCCACGGTAGAGATTCCCGAGACGGAGGCGGAAACCGTGTAAGAACCGGCGCTGGTGTTGGCAGAAACGTCGAGGCTGGCCTGCCCTAGGGCGTTGGTGACTGCGATGTTGCCAAAGGGGAAAGTGACCCCCGCGCCGCTGCCGGGACCTGAAAAGGTGACGGTGACATTGGGAATTGGATTGCCGTGGACGTCGGTGACGGTTGCCACCAGCGGAGCGGCAGCCGCAGTACTAACCGTCATGCTCTGGTCGCTCCCGGATGCCGTTGCGATGGCCGACTGGGGTCCGAGATTGGTGAGAGCGAAACTTGCTTGGGTGTTCACGCCGGAGACGGAAGCGTTGACGGCGTAGGGGCCAGGGCTGCTGTTGGCGGTTGCCGTCACGGACGCCGAACCGTTGCTTAGAGTAACTTGGCTGGCTGATAGTGTAGCCGATGGGCCGGAACTCGGTGCCTCAAAAGTCACCACGGCACCGTCGACTGGATCAAGGCCGTCGCTTGCAGTCACGGCAACGACCAGGGGAGCGACAAACGCGGAGCCGGAAGACGTGCTCTGGTAGTTCCCGCCCGTCAGGGAAAGCGCAAACCCCTGAGTTTCGAAGGCGCCGATATCCACGGCGTTGCCGGTGATGCGTGGCTGGCCGCGCTGGTCGGTGGTCAGCGAGTTGCCGTTGGCGCCGACGGCCAGGGCGTTGCTGCCAGCATTGATGGCCGGGCTGCCGGGTAACAGGCCGAGGGTTTGCGTGGACCCGCCGTAATTGCCAAGAGGAGAAAGCAGAGGATTGCCCTGAAGCGACTGGGTGAAACTGCTGAGATCGGAGCCATCGCCAATGAGGTCATTAGCACCAGAGAAAAAGCCGGCGGTAGCGCCGGAGCTAAGGTCCAAATCGCCGCCTGAGGCGCTATTTGCCACGATGGTGTTATTGAGCGTGGTCTGTCCTTGGTTGTACGTTTCGATGCCACCACCCGAGCCGCCATTCGTGGCCGCATTGCCAGAAAGCGTACAGTTAGTCAGCGTCAATGAGCTCCGGCTGCCCGTATTATCGATGCCACCGCCAAGGATGGCCGAGTTTTGCACGAGAGTGCAATTGCTCAATGTCGTATTCAGAACTCCTGTTGTATATGGGTCTTCCGCGTAAATGCCGCCACCAGAGCCAGCTGCATTATTGTTGGCGAGAGTGCAATTGCTTAGCGTCGTTGTCCCGGTGCCTTGGATCCAAATGCCGCCTCCACTGTCGCCCGCTGAATTGCCCACAAGACTGCAACTGCTCAGCGTGAGATCTCCGCCGTAAATACCTCCACCACCGTTGCTGGCGGAGTTATCCATCAAGCTACAATCGGCCAAACTGCCGCCGCCGGCAATGGCGCCACCAAGATTGGCCGAGTTTTGCACGAGTACGCAGCCGCTCAGCGAAACGTTGCCAAAAATGGCGCCCCCGCTGGACGCCGCCGAATTGTCGTTGAACACGCAATTGGTCAACATCAGCACGCCCAAGCTTTCGCCGGTACTGCCAAAGACATCTCCGGTACCGTTGTAAATGCCGCCGCCGGAGCCACTACCCGCGCTATTGTCGCTGAAGACGGAACCACTCACGGTCACGACACCGCCGGCGTTGTCAATGCCGCCGCCACCGTAGATAAATAAGCCAGCGGAATTGTCCGCAATCGTGGAGTTGCTGACGGTTACCGTGCCAGCGTCATTGATGCCGTTGACGATGCCGCCGCCGAGGTTGTTGGCGATTGAGGAATTCTCCACATTCAGCGTGGTGGCATGGGACAAAGCGTCGATGCCGATACCGCCGCCGGAATTGGCCGAGATGGTGGAATTACTCACCGTGATGGTGCCGGAATCGTCAAAAACGCCGCCGCCATAACCGCCGGTGGAGTTGTCCACAACATCGGAGTAGTTGACCGTTAGCGTGCCCTCGTTGTAAATGCCGCCGCCAGCACCGGCATTGTAGACCTCGTCAGTATTGTGCGCGATTGTGGCATTACTCACGGTCAGCGTGCCGGCATTGTAAATCCCGCCGGCGCCATAGTTATTGCCAGCGTTACCGTCCTCGATGAGTAGTCCGGCGATGGTGGCGGTGACGCCGGAGGCCACCTTGAACACCGTGCTCTGGTTGTTGCCGCTAATCGTCAGGTTACTGGCCCCCAAACCGGCAATGGTCACGCTGGCATTGATCGTCAACGCACTGCCGCCCAGTGTGATGGTGTCGCCGCTCAGAGCAGAGCTAAACCCGATGGTTTCGTTAGCGCCGAAGGCACCGAGCTGGCTCGTCTCGCCGGGCGTCAACGGCCGGCCCAGCGCCGCCAACGCATTGCCCTGGTTATTCACCAGGAGGATCGCCTCACGCAAGGTAAGAAACCCGCTCGCCGTAACGCTGTCGGCAACACTGTTCACGACCAAGGTGCCCGTAGCAGCACCGCTATATTGCACGTTGGCGAGAGAGAAATTAGCCGGCGCACTTACACCGGAAACAGAAGCGGTGACGGTGTAGGTTCCGAGGGTGTCATTGGCAACCAGGTCGATGCTTGCCTGGCCCTGGGCATTGGTCACGGCGCTGTTGCCATTGGGGAAGGTAATGCCGGCACCGCTAGCCGGAGCCGTGAAGGTGACCAGGTAGCCTCGCAGGGGCATGCCCTGGGCGTCGGTGGCAGTGGCCACCAACGCACTCGCGAACGGCGTGTTGAGGGTAGTATTCTGGCCGCCTCCCGAGGCAACCGTGATCGCGGCGGGCGGGTCGATATCGGCGGTGTTGGAGAGGGAGAAGCTGGCCGGCGTGCTGATGCCGGAGGCCGACGCACTGACGGAGTAGGCCCCCGCGTTGCCGTCAGCCGTCGGCGTGCTGGCCGCGGAACCGCCGGCAATGGTGGCACTAGCAAGGGTAGCGGACGCGCCCGAGGTGGGTGTGGTGAAGCTGACCAGGCCGCCGTCGACTGGATCGGAGGCGTGGTCGGCAGTGACGGCCATGGTAAGCGGCTGCGCAAACGCGGTGCCGACGGTCGTGTTCTGGCTGTTGCCACCAACGGCAGTGATCGCGAAGCCCTGACTCTCGAAGGCGCCGATGTCCACCGCGTTGCCGGCAATGCGTGGCTGGCCGCGTTGGTCGGTGGTTAGGGGGTTGCCCTTGGCATCGACAGCCAGGCTGTTACTGCCGGCGTCGATGGCGGGGCTGCCGGGCAACAGGGCCATTATGGGCATGGCCCCGCCGTAATTGCCTAGCGGCGACAGCAGTGGATTGCCCTGAATCGAATTGGTCAAGCTGCTGAGATCGGACCCATCGCCAATCAAGTCGTTAGCACCGGAAAAGGTGCCACTAGTCAAATCCCCACCGTTATTGGCCACGATCGTGTTGTTCAGCGTCGGCGCCCACTGCCCGGGATTAACAAAAATGCCGCCGCCAGAATTATCTGCAATCGTGGAATTGGTCAACCACTGCCTACCCGAGGTGCCCACGCCATAGAGGCCGCCTCCACTAACGCTAGCCGAATTATCCGCAATAGTGGAGTCGATTAGCCAAGACCAACCCGAAGTGCCCAAGGCAGCGCTACTGTCGACAATAGCTCCGCCATAATCGGCCGAATTACCTTCGAGTGTAGAGCTGCTTATTGTCATTAAACCACCGTTGAAGATGCCGCCGCCATATGCGGAGCTGGCCGCATTGTCCGTGACGACGGAGCCAATCAGCGTCAGCGTGCCGGAGAAATTGTCGATGCCGCCCCCGACCCCGCCACCTAGGCCGCCGGTGGAATTCTGTGCGACAACGGAATCGCTGACCGTTAGCGTGCCCGAATTGTAAATGCCGCCGCCGCTATTGTTCGAGATGGCGGCGTTGGTTATCGTCAGCGTGCCGAAGTTGGCAATACCGCCGCCGTAAGGAGCGTTGCCGTCCTCGACGGTTAAGCCGGCGATGGCGACCGGCGCGTTTGCTGGATGCACCACGAAAACCGTGTTCTGATTGTTACCGCTGATGAATAGATTGCCTGCTCCCGGTCCAGTAATTGTCATTGCTGTGCCAATGTCTAGCGGGCTGCCGCTAAGCGTGATGGTGCCGCCGTTCAGTGACGAGCTGAATTGAATTGTGTCGTTGCTGCCAAAGGTGCCTGAGATCTGGCTGGCTTCGCCAGTCGTCAGGCTCCGGCCCAAAGCGGCTTGGGCATTACCCTCGTTGTTGATCAGCAGGATCGCTTCGCGCAGGCTGAGAAAGTTGTCGGCCGCTGTGGTGTCGGCCACGGTATTGACCAGCAGCGTCGCAGGCGCGAGCCGGTCTTCAAGCCTTTCTACCGAGAGCGTGATATTTGCGAAGCCGAGCTGCTTAACTTTGCATTGCCGTTTGGCGCGGTTGGAGTTGGTTAAAAGGCCAGGAAAATGCATGGTTGGGCAGTCCTCTTATTATGTAGAGATTTGCGCTAGCAACAGGGGTTTTAATGAATAGAGCACGGGCTGGTGGTCGGTCAAGTAGGCGGCCAAGGGGCATGAAGAACGGCAATTGACTTCGCGAGCACGTGTCGGGTCGCCGTTCAAAAGCTCTGCCGAAGCAATTGCGATTGGCGTCGTCTATTGTTGATGGTTAACGAGCTTAATGCTCTGGACAATGCAAGTCAACGATTTTTGCCGCATGCTGCGACAACGGGGGTAAGCAGCTGCAAAGTAGGTGGGAAATTGGTACGCTTGAGGCCATTGTGGTTCACCCCTGGAAGTTACTCGCCCCGTTACCGTCAGGAGACGCATCATGGCCGACACGCAACTCACCGCGGAGCAGGAAGCACAAGCGCAGCGGATCGCCGAGATCATTAGCCAAAACATGCAGGGCGAGGCGCTGCGGATTGCCCGCTTGCTGGTGTCTAAGCCGGACGCGGAGTTGTTCGGTAAGAAGGAATTTGAGCTGCGCGATCGGGTCCACGAGATCGGAGTCAAGGCCTTCGAAACCGGTCTTGGGGAGCGGAAAAAAGGGGGTACCACGGGTCGAGCATGACCTGTCCGTACTGCAAGGAAGCGGCTCGCTTTGTGAATTATCGGACCAAGACCTTCACCCGTCTGCTCGGGGACCTTCGCTTTGAACGCGCCTACTACCACTGCGACCAGTGCGGTCAGGGGAGTTTTCCTTGGGACCAAACCTTGCGCCTGTCGCCGCAGCCTTCGGGGGCTGCTGCGCTGCGCGCCCTGTAGCTGCGCGATGACGCCGGCCCATACAAGTCGGGGCAGCCGGCGCTATCGCTATTACACCTGCGTCCAGGCCCAGAAACGTGGCTGGGATCAGTGCCCATCGAAGTCGATTCCTGCCGGCCAGATGGAAGCGCTCGTCCTCGATCAGATCCAGGGCATCGCCCGAGATCCCTCGTCGTTTACGCAAGGTCGGTCCCTACTGGACGGCGTTGCAGCGGTAGGGGCAGACCGAGTTGCCGCAACCAGCGCGGCCCTGGCGTCGGTCAATCCGGCATCGCCGGGGTGGACGCCGGAGGCTCAGGGATTGGTGGTGGACTTGCTGGTTGAGCGTGTAGATTACGACGGCACCAAGAACGGTGGTGATCACCTTTCACCCGGCGGGCATTCGGGCACTGGCGGACGAATGGGCCGCCCGGGTGAAGGAGCAAATGCCATGACGACGACGTGGACGATCGAACGCCCGGTGCACTTCCGGCGAAGCGGAGAGGGCCGAGGCAAAAAGGCCCAGGCAACCTCCAAGACCGTGAGCCAACGGTTGCCATCAGGTCGGGTGCCGCGCGTGGCCAAGCTCATGGCGCTGGCATTGCGTTTCGAGAACTTGCTGCGCGTGGGCGAAATCGCCAGCTACGCGGAGCTTGGGCGGCTGGGCCACGTGACGCGCGCCCGGGTTTGCCAGATCATGAATCTGACCTGCCTGGCACCCGACCTCCAGGAGGCGCTGCTGTTCCTGCCCCGAACGGAATGCGGCCGCGATCGGATCATCCTCGCCGACTTGCAGCCCATCGCGGCGCTGTTGGATTGGCGGCAACAACGTCGGCGCTGGGCCGAATGGACCAAGGTCGTTCAGGAGGTCTAGGGAGGCAGCGACAGGGAGCACGCAGCCAACCGCGGCATCCTACGCGAGGTGCATCCGGGGGTGATCAAGCACAACGCCAAGCTCGTCATCGAGGTGAACGGGCGGCGTGTCGAGGAAACCGGGCCGGATCTGCGAATCATGAGACTCACTCTCCATTTGCCTGGGCGAGATCCGTTTAGCCCGTGGACCGACTGACTTCACCGCTCCCAGGACTGGCGGCGGTGATGGTCTGCTCCACCAACCTAGTTTCGGGTCGTGCCGATGCCGGGCGAGCTGGTGGTTGCTATAGTCGGGTCAGATTGAACGCCGTAAAGATACGAAACGGAGAACGAATGAGTGTGCCTGCACGTAGTGAAATTCGCTCGGGGTTACGCGTGCAAATCGTGGAGAAGCAGAACCAACGCACCCGCGCATTGATGGAGGGCATCGTGGCCCGCATCCTCACCAAAAGTCCCACACATCCGCACGGCATCAAAGTGATGCTGGACAACGGCAAAGTCGGGCGCGCGCAGGCGATTGTAGATCCATGACCTGCTAACCGTTCACTGAAATCCGTCTCGGGTGGCCGGACGATACTGCTCTCAGAGAGAATAGTATCAGGCAAGGTAAGGCAGAGGGAAAACCATGTTGCATTTCTCCGCCCAGGTTCGCTGTCGCCATTGTGATTATCCGTTTTTCGTGTGCGTACATACCGAAGGCCCGCTCGATTCGCGCACCCAGTATGCCGTCCGCTGCCCTATGAATAACAGCCACATCGTTTTCCGATCTGAGTTGCTGCATCATGTTGATTGCTGCCCCGAAGGTGCCACAGAGGGACATATATACCGCCCAGCACCGCCCGTTGCCGTCCAACCGGCGCCGCCCGTTGCCGTTCGCACAGCCAAAAACGCCGATATTTGATACTAGAAATATCTCTTTTTGCCGCGCAGACCGCTTATCCGAAGCTAATATCTATCAATAGGTTACGACAACAACAGATGCACCTCAGCAGCTCAACCGTTGGACCAGAGGTCGGTTTTTCCTGTCATATAGCGTCAAAATGGTTCTCTGCGACCCTCAAAACGGCCCGTCCGCGCGCTAACTGCCCGCCGCAGGGAAGGCACGCACTTGGAGAGTTTGAGACGACAGAAATGGACGACAGCACCTGATTTTGAAAGAAACCATGGCCGTGTCGGCGTCCTCTCTGCCGACAGAGAGACCAAACGGCGGAGGTTCCGGTGCCACGTGGCAAAGGCCAAACGCCAGAGGCCGGCAGATTCGTCTCCCGGCCACGCGCTAACTCCTCTGTCGCGTTGTTCGCGCCCGACTCAAAAGGCTCCCCGAATGAGACTCGAACGCAAAACACACCGATTAACACCCGGCAGAGATCCGCAATTAGTCGCGGTGTCCGGCCGGCGAACCGCAGCGACAGCATTTCAATCATGAGCATGGCAAAACGCTCGGACTACAGCTCAACCCACCAA
>Ga0206872_10390_pt1 | contig 10920 bp, 6 predicted proteins | sample Alteio_BWOrgCont_34_FD_152906 | JGI IMG/M metagenome (GOLD analysis project Ga0206872, IMG submission 152906) | Enriched cells from forest soil in Barre Woods Harvard Forest LTER site, Petersham, Massachusetts, United States -... | ecosystem: Environmental > Terrestrial > Soil > Temperate forest >... | reverse complement strand
CGAGAAGAAGAAGGAGTATTTTTCGCCGAGCCGCAATTTTTCGACATGTTCAGCTTTCCGATAGTGGCAGGCGAATACCGCAACGCACTTAAAATACCCAACAACGTTTTGTTAACGCAAAGCCTGGGCGATAAATATTTTGGGCATTGGCAACAGGCTACAGGCAAAATGTTGCGGATGGATGGCGTACCGATGAGGGTTTGCGGTATTTTAAAAGATATGCCGGCCAATACCGATTTTCCGATCAAAGCGGTATTGTCATACGCTACACATCAAAGCTATGCCGACCTGAAAAGGTTTATGAACGACTTTGGCTATATAGAAGAAGACAATTACTGTTTTGTGCAATTGAATGAAAGCGATTCGCCGGAGCAGGTCAAAAGCCAGCTTAAGCAGTACTCCGACAGGTATATCAAACCTTTCGATCCAACTTATTTTCTGTCGATACAGCCGTTGGATCAAATGCACTTTGATTCGCGTTACGGGACCTTCGATGGCCGCGTTTTCAGCAACAACCTTATCCTGATGCTCAGCACCATCGGTATTTTCTTGTTGGTAATTGCCTGTGTAAATTTTATCAATTTGAGCACTGCGCAAGCCGTAAACCGCGCCCGGGAAGTTGGGGTACGTAAAGTATTGGGCAGTAACCGCCGGCAACTGATCCTCCAATTCCTGGGTGAAGCAGCCTTCGTCAGCTGTTTTGCATTGTTCATCGCGCTGGCTGCTGCCCTGCTTGTCATACCGGCCATCAACAACCTGCTGGATATTCATCTTACCGCTTCCGCCGTGTACAATGGCAATATGATCTTGTTCCTCTTGTCTGCATTAGCCGCGGTAATCCTTTTAGCCGGGTTTTACCCGGCTTTCCTGCTGTCGGGCTTTAATCCCGCGCGGGTATTAAAAAGTACGCTCTCTGCACAGCAGGGCGGTATTTCGCTGCGGCGCGGCCTGGTTGTTTTCCAGTTTTTTACAGCGCAGGCGCTCATCCTGGTTACCATGGTAATGGCCTCGCAAATGAGCTACGTTAATACGGCCGATATGGGTTTTAACAAGGAAGCCATTTTAACCGCCCAGCTTCCGCAGGACAGCACCGGTTTAGCCAACCAGGCTGTTTTGCGCGATGAATTATTGAAAATACCCGGTATCGAAAAAGTGAGTTTCGGTACGGGCGCCCCTATCGGCGGCCGCTGGTTCATCGACTTGCGAACACCTGATAATGTGGGTAAGGCGCCAAATATGATCGTTGCATATAAAATGGCCGACACAGGCTTTTTTAACCTGTTTCATATGCAGTTTATCGCGGGGCGCCCCTATTATAATTCGGATACAAGCCGGGAATTTGTGGTAACCGAAAATGTGACCCGTAACCTGGGTTACAGCGACCCTCAGCGCGCGATAGGGAAGCGGATCATCGTGAATGGCTATAACCGGCCGATAGTGGGTGTTGTGAAAGACTTTCATACCTCCTCGCTGCGATTTAGCATGGTCCCCGTGGTATTGACGACCGATAAACGGGCCTACGGCAGGGCCTGCGTTAAATTAAACCTGGCGCAGGCAAAACCAGCGATCGCCGCCATGCAAAAGCTGTGGGACAAATATTATCCCGATTTCGCGTTCACAAACAGTTTCCTCGACCAGGACATCGCAGCCGATTACCTGCAGGAGACCCAACTATCGCAGCTTTACAAGCTCTTTGCGGGCGTTGCCATATTTATATCCTGTTTGGGTTTGTATGGCCTGGTAACGTTTATGGCGGTGCAGCGCAGAAAGGAGATCGGCGTACGCAAAGTGCTCGGTGCGCCCGTCAGCGCGATACTGATCCTGTTATCCAGGGAGTTTACTTTGCTGATTAGTATTGCATTCCTGATCGCAGCACCCATCGCCTGGTATTTTATGCACAGCTGGCTGCAGCAATATGCTTACCACATAACCTTAGGCCCCGAACTTTTCGCCATAACCATCATAGGATCCATTTTGATCGCATGGGCAACGGTGGGGTATACGGCGATAAAAGCGGCGTTAGCAAACCCCGTGAAGAGTTTGAGAAATGAGTAGGTAGTTGGCAGTAACAGTTGGCAGTTTTACCGTTTCGGCGGGGTCTCTCGCAGAGGACCCTGCGTCCTCACTGGAATATTTCAGCGCAGGAGATGCTTTGTGTGTTAAAGGATTTAAAATTGGACATAATGTTCCCCGAGTTTAAGACTTACGAAAATGAAAATGATTTTAGCGAATTGAAGCAGTTTTTTGATGCCGCAGAATTGGAAGTGGACTTATCAAAGAAGTTGAAAATTATAAAAAATATTAAGGTGCATTCCGCATCAGACCATTTTAATGTGGGTCTTTTTGGGCAAAGATTAGCTGATTTCAATAACGGTTTAGAGTTTAAAAAGTTGGTTAACGACAACTATCCTAATATTGACGGTTACGTTTGGAGTGAATTCGGGGTTAATAACGGTCTTTCTTATTGCCTTTTTGATTCTTGTAAATTATCCTCAAAAATAACGGAAGAAATTGAAATTGTATGGCAGGTCCGCCGGCCGGTTCAAGCGTCGTCTCTTTAATCCATGCCCTTGTCAGCGTTTCCGCTGACATCATCAAACAATCTTCAAAGGACGTTGTAGGACTCTTGTGCAATTACATCAAGTATCGCGTGATATTATATATATTTGCTGCTGATGGCGACATTTATTAAACAAATCGAAATTGGCAATTTTAAATCCATACGGAATGCAAAGATAGATGGCTGCAAACGCATCAACTTGTTTATCGGGCGGCCTAATGTAGGTAAATCCAATATACTGGAAGCGTTATCGTTGTTCTCTGCGCCATACCTGGCTTTTTCACCGTCAAGGAATTTGAACGACCTTGTCCGAGTCGAGAGCCCAGGAGAATTGTTTTATAGCGGATATTTCGAGTCCCCAGCTTATATCAACACAAATATTGGTTCCGCAGCTTTAACGCTGGATAGGATCGAAGGCCTTGAACTCAATTTATCTTTTGAGGAGAAAGCGGAACCTGAAAAGTTTTATTTCGAGGAAGACTTGCGGTTGAAAAATCGCGATGAGCGTGGCCCAATAGATTCGCCAATTAAAAAATACACCTTTACCACGCGGTTTGAAAATAATAATTTGAACTATTATTCACTTTTGCCGCCATTTGGACAGAACCTTTACCGGACTATTGAAACACATGAAGAACTAAGGAAAGATGTGAGGGGGTTGTTTAAAGAGTATCAATTGGAGTTAACGTTCGACCGAGCGAGCCGTACTTTGAAGGTGCTAAAACATAATAAAGATTCGGTCTTTTTAATCCCCTATAATTCAATTGCCGACACGTTACAGCGGGTTATCTTTTACAAAGCGGCAATAGCCAGTAATGAAAACTCGGTTTTACTTTTTGAGGAGCCGGAAGCCCATTCATTTCCGCCCTATATAACCCAGGTGACACAGGAAATGATTTATCATAAGACTAACCAATATTTTGTGGCAACGCATAGCCCTTTTATCCTGAACGATTTGTTGGAAAACGCTAAAGACGAACTTGCAGTATACTTGATTGATTATAAGCAGCAAGAAACAAAGGTGAAGCGTCTGAGCGGCCAATCAATGCACGAGATTTATCAGTCGGGGGTTGATTTGTTTACCAATTGGGAAACCTTTGCATGATGAACCTGGCGATACTTCCCGAATGTTATATCGACACTAATCTTACGGAAACCTTACTTCAGGGCGTCGGGGTCAACCACCAAAAAGGCTGTGGCACTGTCGCCAATCGAATGAAAACAACGTTTAATGAGGCATTTGCAGTAGGTATTATTGACAAGGATAAACATGAAGTAGACTACCTTCAGCAATTCAGCGAAGTCAAAAAAACAGAGAACCTTATTTTGCATAAGCATGCTCAAAAGCATCATTATATCATCCAAATTACTCCAGCCGTTGAAAGGTTTATCATACAGTCTATGGATAAGGCGGGCCTTAAAAAAGTCGATTATAACTTGCCAGACGATTTTGAAAAATTAAAAAAAGTTACGAAAAGTATCAATAGCAAAACCGATCCGAACTTTAAGAAATTATTCAGGAAGTTAGTAACGGAAGAAGTTCCGCAAATTCTCCTGTTAAAGAGTTGGCTCACTTATCTTAACGAAAAGGTTTATGATGCTGATATTGCAGAATTGCAGAAATTGTAAAGTTTGAGAGCGGCACCCGCTGTACATAATTCGAACGCACAAAAAATTACTACGCTAAAAATGTATCTTCGCTATAGGCTTACCCACAATCCTATGCTAAAAAATTATTTCAAAATTGCCCTGCGCAACTTAAAAACCAATAAAGGTTATACACTGCTCAACCTGTTTGGCCTGGTTACGGGGTTAACCTGCTGTTTGGTGTCGTTTCAATATGTAGCGTATCAAAAAAGCTTTGATTCGTTTAACGACAATGCCGGCCAGATTGCCCGCCTGCATATGGATTTTCACGATCAGGGGAAACTGACCATGCAATCAGCCACCGTATTTCCGGGCGTGGCGCCGATGATGAAAAATGATTTTCCGGAAGTGAAAAATTACTGCCGGCTGGTGAGTGCACGCGTGGGCTGGAGGGGTGTTGAGCCGGCGCAATGGAATATTGTTTTTTCCAACGACGGGCAAAACGTAAACGCCATCGAAAACACAGGCTTTTATGCCGACCCTTCTTTTCTGCAAATGTTTGCCGTTAATTTTTTGAAGGGCGATGCGAATAACGCATTGGACGGGCCAAACAAGATGGTGATATTCTGCCGTCAGTTCAAGTGTCCCACTTGAACCCAAACCGCTATCAGTGTCCCGCTGACATATCCCAATGCTTGCATGGCGTTTTTTCAACTTCGTAAAGTGGTTAATATAAGCGCTTACACTTATTTGGGTTCAGGCAGAATGCTTAAGCCTGCGGGGTACTCATCGCGGGTGAGGTAGTTGTGATTCCCTATTGAAAGGTAACTGTTTTTATGGATTGTGAATTTCCTGATAATACCATCAAATGACCCGGATCATTGCTAAAGAATTGCGGGTACAGGGTATAGCTGCTCACTTTTACATCCAGTTCATTGGCAAAAATAACCGGAGGGTCCATTACCCCCGCATTGGATATCAATACAGCAACCGGCAGTTTTAAATTTTTGTGGTAAGGGTCGTCAATATATTTTCCATATTGGTCGTTAAAAACCACAGCCAGTTTGTTGTTAATGGTACCGGAGGCAACGGTTAGGTCCTGGTCAAAATTCTTCGCCGTCCATTCCCGGCCAACGCTCAAATCAAACTTCTTGCTGCTGCCATCCGCTGTAAAGCCGGTCACTATAATGTCGCCGTGGGTGTAATTATAAATTTCCTCAAAATTCGCGGCAGCCGGGCCGCTCGCAGTGGTTTCCACTTTATCTGCCTTGTATTGTTCGCCTACTAAAAAGCAAACGTCGCTATTATATACCAGGTTCCGTGCGGTGGCATTGGTGATGCCCTTATCAAAATTAAATGTTTTAACCCCGTCTGTTTTGGACGAATTAAATATCCAGGTTCCAACGGCCGCAGGGTCGCCCGCAGAAAAGGCGCTCTTTTTTTGCATATAACCGGCAAGCACCAAATCGCCCTGGGGGCTTAACCCGGCAATGTAGCTCAGGTTCTTTAGCTTCTGGTCGGCAATCATTACAGGTATGATGATGCCTGTGCCGCCAACCGTGTATTTGTATAGCGTAGGATATTTATAGCTGTTATCAAAATCATCCGCGATGATATACAGGTCGCCTTTATCAGATGCTAAAAAGTTCGCAACGTGAATATTATGATCATTCCCGGCAAAAGTAAAGGCGCCCTTGCCGGTCACCTGTAGCTTATCATCCATCATAAAATATGAAAACTGCGTAGCCGTGCCTTTTTCATACGGCGATTTACCGATCAAAGCAATATGCTTTTGGTCGGGCGTAAGGGCCGCGTACCAGTCGCCGGCGTTTGACATTTTTTCAAAATCCATGCTGGCAATGGTTACGGCAGCGGTATTAATATTGCCATTATCGTCAATGGTGCTGGCCGTTAGGGTGTTTTTCCCGGCGCTTTTATCGCGGTTCTCCACAAACACCACAGGCGTTGAATTAATTACCAGCAGGTTTTTTACACCACTTTGATTATTGAACGAGCCCATATTTATACGGATTTCCTTATCAGTAATGATGGACCCGCTTTTATCGGCAACGATCAGGGTATTTATATTTTCAAAATGTTCTGTTCTTTTAAGCACAAAATAATTTGCGTTAGCTGTGGTAAACGATGTAAAACCCACTGGTTTACTAAGTTTAAACTGGGAGCTGTTATTGCCCTGTACTACCTGTACCTGCGCAAAGGCGCATAGGCCCCTAAGCAAGGCGAGGCTAAATAAAAAGTATTTCATGTTTTTGTTTTTTTAGAATGCTGCTGCCTGTTTTAACCCCCTCAAAAAATTTCTATCGGCGCCGATGGGCCACCAGACTCACCAGGTCCCATAAACCTGTAAGGGCCTCTGCAAATAGCATAGGTTTGTAATACCGGTTTAATCGCTTATTTTTTGGCCTGCGCCCAGGTATTATACTGATCTACAAGGTTATCCAGGTTCATCATTAAATACACCCTGCCTTTTTCGTTCACAATGGCGGCAAGGTCGGGGTCATCGCCTATCAAATTTAAAAGCGTTTTTTTAAAGCTGAGCAGCATAGAAGCATTGCTCACGGGGTCTTCATCGCCTTTTTGCCATAAAATTTGCTGGCCGGGCGTATAATAAACAAAAGTATTGATGGCAAAGCCCGGCTTAGCTATGTAAACAAATTGCTGGTCGCCTTTGCCCGAGCCTATATTGCCGCTGTAAGGGATACTTTTGTACTGCAGATTTTCGATGGTATATGCAGCTATATCCGATGGCGAATACTCCGTTTTGGTATTAGCGTCGTTATAATCAGTATAAAAAATACAGCGCTTTTGATTTTGCACATGGTCACCGTTAAAAACATACCCTTGTAATACCTTTTTATCCAGGGTGGTTACGGTGCCCGGATGAATACCCCGTTTCAGATTGGGGTCGACGTAATTTTGACCTTGTGCTTTAGCAAAAGATACGAACAACAATAGCGCGGCGATTAGGCTCAACAATTTCTTCATTTTGATTTTCAGGTGGAAATTAAGTGGGAGGGATATTGGCATCAAATGTAAGGATTATTGTTAAAGTAAAAAGTATTTCGAAGATAATTATGACCGGTTGTTTTAGGCCTTTGTTGGTATTTTCACAATCACCGACCCTTTCCCGCCAGTTCAAGTGTCCAAATCGAACCCAAACCGCTGTCAGCGTCCCGCTGACGCATCCCAATGATTGCATGGCGTTTTTCCGACTTCGTAAAGTGGTTAATGTAAGCGGGAACCTTACACTTATTTGGGTTCAAGCGGGATGCTTGGAACCGGCGGGTTTTACACCCGATTCTTTCTTAAAAATGCGCAGCCAGATACCATCTGACTTTTCATGATTGGCAGCAAGCCATTTGCCCCACGCACTTTCATCCGCAAATGATTCGGCGGGTGCATCTTTTTCGTTTTCTATAGTACTCATTTAATCCCTGTCCAAAAAAGCAGACAGCCGATACTAAGTTACGGAATGTATCTGCAGTTTCGGCAGGGTTGCTCGTAGAGGAGCCTGTGTCCTCCGTGGAATATTGCGGCGTAGGGTCCCGTGCCGGAGACCTTGCGACGGCGGGAACTGACGAAATAATTCTATTTGCCGCCTCGAGAATCCGTTAATACTTAATATTCCAGCCGGTCGCGAGCCGCTTCTTCGTCCATCTTTTCCGCCTGATGTGTATAGCGTTTCGCCAAATCGCGAAAAAGCCGACTGAGTTTGCGATGCTTATTTTTGTGAGCGTCGGCAAAGTGATTAAAACGCGCCGCCAGATGTCGTTCAATTTTGCCCCCATCAAAAGGGCCACGGCTTGATGAGCCGTGATTATTAAAAACCTGCGCAATGAAATTACGGTTGATGGTATCACTGTTAAGTTCCTCGATCAGTTGGCTAATGGGCAAGGGCGGCCAATCGGTATCACGTTCCGGGTACCGGCCAAGGATCAGCCCGATCTGCGCATCAGCCACATCTGCCCGGTCGACTTCACTTGCCAGCATACGAACTTCATTCACCCAATTGCTGAGATAAGCGCTATCGATTTGTCCATCCTCTCGTGAACCGGGCACAGTTTGCCAGGAATTAAGGAGTTTACGGGCAGATTCGGCCCTATTGATGATCATTTCAGTCGTATATTCCCTCGTATTTTCTGGAAGCTCTTTATTGTTTTTAGGCCTATACAACCAAGTTAAAATCTCCACAAAAAATTTCGGGCTTTTGGCGAGTTCAGCATGCAGATTTTCAGGCTTCCGTCGTGCATTATGTCCTCCCAACACGGGCATATATAACCATTCCAGTTTTACTTTTTGATCATGGCTAATATCTTCCCGGTCTTCCATTTTATCTAAAAGGTGGTCCAAATGATAATCAAAATGGCCAAGTTCCGTGGCTTCGATCATCGCCGCGCTTTCTAACAAATCTGATAAAAGCTGCGAAGGAATGTCATCAATAATAAAGTCGGCTTGTTTAACGGCCGTGAAGAAACGCCGATATTTGATTAAATTGTTCAAGCCACGTAGCTTTTCCTTAATAGTAGATCTGTAAAACCAAGGGCTCATCTGTTCCCAGTATCCATCACGAATTTCTCCTGGCAATTGCTCGATCATATCCCAAAGTGCTTCCGATGAAACCAGCGATGTCAGATAATCCACCAGAACTTTGGCTGGGAATTTATTGGATAGTAAAAATTTATAAAAACGCTCTATCCATGCAATATCCCGGGCCTCACTTTGAATCCCTAAAAAATTCCTAATAAAATTCAATTGTGAGGCGTCATTAAAATTAACCATCAAAAACAGTTGCTCGATTTGCTGTTCATCAGTCAAACTCTGTGCTAATGCTGTGCCCAACGACCATGGTTCTTTTACTTTCGTGCTCAAGCCTATGATTTCAGACAGACCGTATTGCTGCATGATAGCTTGAACCGCGTCTTTTCTACGGCGGACAATTTTCTGATCCTTATGCTCATAATCATCACCACCTTCCGGAAAATCAGGCCAACCGTCGAACAGCCAGCGTTGTTGCTCTATTACATCTTCAGGCATTAACAAATCATAAAGGCGCTGATAATCTTCGAGTATTGCCGGCGGAAGAGCCCAGTCTGTATCGGGATATGAACGATGTTGCGAGAGAATGCTTCTTACTTCATCCCAACTTTTTAGCGTATTGTCTTTTAAAGATTTGGCATGCGAAATTGCAAGTTCGAGTATTTTTTTTCGGTCCGGTTCGCTTAGCTCCACCGATTTGTCAAGGAGCTCTGCCAATTTTCCATCTGATCCATCAAAAAGAATTATGAGCAACTCAACTACCACATTGGTCATGTCCCAAATATCCTGATATGTGTAATTGAGATTAAAATTGCGATCAAACACGCGCCAACGCATTTTTTGCGACGGATGCGCGATGCCGTGCGGTTCTGGGAGAAGACGAACAAGTAAACGCCAACCGATACTTGGCTCCTGATTGCAGATTTGGCGAATTGAATTTACCCGTTCTTCAAACGATGCAAGAGTTTGGTAATACCACGTCTTAAAGATACCAATTAGGCTGTTAAAAGGGCGATTACCTAATTGGCCGCCCGGATCAAGCCGTGAAAGACGAGCGAGTACCAACGCTGCGTCTGGCAGATACTCCGGTAGCCAAGCAAGACTTTCCAATGCCCACAAAAGGCCGATATGATGACTAGTTTTATGTAGAAAACCTTCCTCCTCGCCAAACATTTGCATGATCGGGGCATGCTCATTTACTAGAGCTAAATCCAGAGCAGTAAGAAAGGGCTCCGGTGCGGCTTCCGCCAACAGTGGCATTTCAGAATCTAAAGAAATCCACAATACCCCATCAGCTTTATCCAGTAATCTTTCAACCAATGAATCAACCCATGTCTGCGCATCACCTATTCCTGTCAGTTTCAAATTATCACCATATAATGCGACCAGTATAAGCGACTGTACCAGCCCTTCTCTTACCCAATTAGAATAGGTTTTTTCCTTATTAAATTCGATGATCCAGCGGTCTTCTTCCGTAACTGGTGTTACCAGCGGGTTGCCATTTGCAAAAGCTTGCAGGAAACATTCACCTAGCAATTCCAGATCTTTCAAGCGGACATAGCCGGCCAAGGTTGCCCAAGTGTCCAGTGGCGAAATCAACCGGTAAAGTTCACCGATCTTTAATATTGGGGCATCTTCAATTGTTGCCAGTTTTGTTACCTGAGGTAGATACTGCTCGTAAGATTGTCCTGACAAGCGTTCTAACAGTAGATGATCGCCGCCTTTGAGAGCGTGCCATCTACCAATTAACATGGCAGGTATAAGCTGCTGCACGTACTCATTGGTTAACCAGGAAAGCTTGTTTTGCGGGAATCGCAGCAAGCGCTTTAATATGGTTATGTCACGGCCGGCTTCACGCGAAAATCGTTCAGCATCCGATTCGGTGAGTCCCATTTTGGCAAGTGCTTTAATCTGTCCATCACGGTCTATGGTAGGAAGGTTTACTGTGTCCTGGTTCAAGGTATCGTCAGGGCCAAGAGGAACCAATACGTGGTGCCCGTCCGCCGCCGCTGTATATAACCCTTGCGGTTCCTCAAAACGTGCGATCAAGTTTAGGCTTTTGACATTCATCCTCACACTTCTAAAGTTGCCTGAAGTATCAATTATTAAGGTACGGGCTGAAAAGCGTTCCCGTGGGCCCTCTTCAAAAGATTGAGCGGCAGCCAGAATGAAGGCGATAGCTTCATCTTTGGAGGCTGCCTTTACGGCTTTTATAC
>Ga0206872_10389_pt1 | contig 11001 bp, 10 predicted proteins | sample Alteio_BWOrgCont_34_FD_152906 | JGI IMG/M metagenome (GOLD analysis project Ga0206872, IMG submission 152906) | Enriched cells from forest soil in Barre Woods Harvard Forest LTER site, Petersham, Massachusetts, United States -... | ecosystem: Environmental > Terrestrial > Soil > Temperate forest >... | reverse complement strand
ACCCGCGAGCGAGGGAAGAAACCAGCGATTGGCGGCTTGGAGCGCGGGACGGCCGGCGATGAAGGCCAACAGATGGGCGATCAGGATGGCAAGAAGCGGCCAGATGGCGTAGGTGGATCCCCAAAGCTGCTGCGAGAGCATGGTGCCATGAATGGCGGCAAGCAGAATGAGCGGCAGTAATGAGCGGAGGGCGAGACTGCGGAAACGGATCAGATTGTGAATGGCGAGGGCTGCGGCCAGAAGCATGAGGAACGGCCAGAGCGTGATGAGCGTATCGCCAAAGGAATCGGGATCGTCGTAGTAGAGCCAGAGAGCGGTTAGTGCCAACAAGAACGGGGCTGCGAGCAGCAGAAAGGCTGTGATCGAATTCAGTCGAGATCGACGCCAGGTGAGTAAGATGAGCGCTACTGCGGCTGCGGGCAGTGACCAGCGCAAGTTTGAGTCTACATAGATGGCGCCCATGACGGGCAGACCGGGCAGGCGGCGCTGGGCTGCGAAACTGATGGTCCAGTGAATGTAGTTTTCGACGCCCGCGGTGAAGTGAAGAAGAAGTAGCGCGGCTAAGATATTTGCGACGGCGCCGGCTAGTACGGCCAGCATCGTGGAAGTTTGAGGCTCGTCAGACTGCGGTTTCTGGCGGCGAAACAGTCGGACGCAAAGCAGAAATGCTACTGAGCCCACTGCCGCGATGAAAAATGGCAGGCCCATGTTTTGCTTGACGAACAGCGGCAGGCAAATTGCACAGCCGGTTGCGAATCCGCGCCAATGCGCGCCCATCGAGCTGGCAGGCACGGTGTCGAGCCGCTGCAAACACCAGACCGCAGCGAGAATGGCGAGGGCACAGTCGCAGTCGTATGACGGGAACGGCAGGATGGAGTAGACACCCAGAAACGTGAGTGGGACGGCCAGAAGCAGTGCGATTGCCCAGGCAAACTGAACGCGCTGGCGAAGCGACCGCAGCACGATGCGCCAGGCGAGAACCGTGCCGAGGCCGCCCATGACGGCTGCGTAGAGAACGTGGTGAAAGAAGACGCGGCCGGTGAGACGGATGATGGCGGCCTGGATGAGAAACGTGAGCGGCGCATGGACGAACGGGAAATCGCGATAGGGCATTTGCCCGAGGGCGATGCGCATGGCGGTATCGAGGGTGTAGCTCGCGTCCCAGAGAGCGGCGACGTGGGCGTTTTGCCAAAGCACCACAGAAGCGGTGGCGAGGAACAGGCCGGCGGCTGCGGTAAGATCGCGGAGTTGCCATCGGTCGGCGGGCGGGTGTTGAAGCTGCGGCGATGGCGTCTCTTGCGGCATCATGATGGGCTTTGGGAGCTCGAATCAAAGTTATCAAAGACGGCTGATTGACACATATTATGTGCGCACATATACTGTGTAAGTGAATATTACACTCTCCATTGACGAGCAAATTGTCGCGCGCGCTCGCGAAAAGCTTCGTGCCGTCGGCAAGAGCGTAAACGAGGAAATTCGGGATCATCTGCGGCATTTGGCAGGAGATGAGGACGAAGAGATAGAGCGCGCCATTGAATTTCTGCGCAGCACGGCCGGCCAGGGAAAGCCGGAACCGGGTTGGAAGTGGAACCGGGATGAGCTTTATGAGGACCGGATCAAAGAAACAAGAAGTTGAGTAGCTCCGGCAAATCATCCCGTGCGTTTTTCGACACCAATATTCTTGTCTATTCCGACGATCCTCGAGAACCGGCCAAGCAAAACAGGGCTTTCGACCTTGTTGCGAATCACATGCGGCTGAGGACCGGCGTGGTCTCGCTGCAGGTTCTTCAGGAATACTTTGTTTCGGCCAGAAAGAAGCTAAAGCTTGATGCCGAAATTGCCCGGGAAAGGGTGAAAGCTTACGCGCTATTCCATATAGCGGAAACGAAAGTGGACGACATTCTGGCGGCAATTGACTTGCACCGGCTCTATAACCTTTCGCTGTGGGACGCTCTCATTTTTCGCTCCGCAAGGCAGGCCGGATGCAGCGTTCTGCTTTCAGAAGATATGCAACACGGACAGATAATCGACGGAGTCCGCATCGTTAACCCGTTCATCTAAACATCGAATTCGCGGTAGAATGAAAAGCGTAATGGTTCTCTTCGAGCCCATCTCGGCACTGCTCTAGCGGCCCCCGCCGCCAACCCTTGTTGTGTGCCAATTCCCTTTTCAAACCAATATTCAGTAGACCGGCTGTGCGCTGATGCGCCGGAGGAGAAACACGATTGACCGCCTGGAACAAATGGAACAACATTACAACGAGCTGCAGGCGCAGTTCGCGCTCCCCGAAGTGTTGAACGATCACGAAAAATATCAGAAGATCGCCAAGACCGTGCGCGAAATCGAGACTCCGGTAGAAAAGTATCGCGAGTTGAAGCAGGTGGAGCAGGGCCTGGCTGAAGCCAGGGCAATGCTGGCTGAGAGCGACGCCGAAATTCGTGCCATGGCCGAAGAAGAGATTGCAGCACTGGAGCCTCGCGCTGCCGAGCTTGAAGAAGAGCTGAAGGTGTTGCTGCTGCCCAGGGATCCCAACGACGAGAAGAACGTGATTCTGGAGATTCGAGCCGGCACGGGCGGCGACGAGGCGTCGCTGTTTGCAGCCGAAGTGTTCCGCATGTATACGCGCTTTGCCGAGCAACATCGCTGGAAGGTTGAAGTAATGTCGATGTCAGAGAGCGGAGTGGGCGGCTACAAGGAAGTGATTGCGATTATCGAAGGCGAGCGGGTGTATTCGCAGCTCAAGTGGGAGAGCGGTGTTCATCGCGTGCAGCGTGTACCTGAGACCGAGACACAGGGGCGGGTGCACACTTCAGCAATTACGGTTGCGGTGCTGCCTGAGGCTGAAGAAGTGGACATAAAGATTGAAGCCAAGGATCTGCGCATCGATACGTTCTGCTCGTCGGGCCCGGGCGGGCAGAGTGTGAATACAACCTACTCCGCGGTGCGCATTACGCACTTGCCCACGGGCACGGTGGTTAGTTGCCAGGACGAGAAATCGCAGATAAAGAATCGCGAGAAAGGCCTGCGGGTACTGCGTTCGCGACTTTATGAAGTTGAGATGGGGAAGCAAAACGCTGAGCTGGCCGCGGAGCGCAAGTCGCAGGTAGGCTCGGGCGATCGCAGCGAAAAGATCCGCACTTACAACTTTCCGCAAAACCGGCTAACCGACCATCGCATTGGGCTCACTCTGCACCAACTCGACCTGGTGATGGAGGGGCGGCTGCAGCCGATCGTGGATGCTTTGGTTACGCATTACCAGGCCGAGCAGTTGAAGGCCGATGCAAGCGAAGCAGCATAAGGGCGCGATGCCATCTTTTTCAAGTTACGTGACGGGCGGGGCGATGCGGCTGCAACTGGGACCGCATTCCGACGGCGCCCGACGCGACGCAGAGACGCTGCTGCTGCATTTATTGGGCAAGAATCGCGCGTGGATGCTGGCCCACATGGACGATGAGCTGGGATACGAATGCGCGGAAGAATACATTGCGATGCTTGAGCTGCGATTTGCAGGCGAACCGATGCAATACATTTTTGGCGAAGCGGAGTTTTACCGGCTACCGTTTCGGGTAACTCCCGATGTGCTGATTCCGCGGCCTGAGACTGAGCACGTGGTTGAGAAAGTGCTGGAACTGGCTGGGAAGTTCTCGAGTCCGCGGATTGTGGATGTGGGAACGGGTTCGGGCGCGATTGCAGTTGCGCTTGCGCACGAGTTGCCGGATGCTATAGTAACTGCGACCGATTTGTCTGCTGCGGCGGTGGGCGTGGCGCGTGAGAACGCGGAGCGGAATGGTGTGGCGGAGCGGATTCGGTTTTTAGAAGGCGATTTACTTGAGCCGGTTGCGGGAGAACAATTCGATATCGTGGTTTCGAATCCGCCTTACGTAGCTGAGGCCGATCGCGAATCACTCGCTATCGAGGTTCGGGATTATGAGCCGGGGCGGGCTCTCTTTGCGGGCGCTGACGGTTTGGATATTTATCGGCGGCTGATCCCGCAGGCGTTTGGTGCACTCGCTCGGGGCGGATATTTGGTTCTCGAAATTGGTTATGGGCAGGAGCTGCCGGTGAGTGCGTTGCTGGGCGAAGGGGACTTCGAGAGTATCGAGTTTACTCCGGACCTGAAGGGGATTCCGCGCGTGGCGTGCGCGCAGCGAATGTAGGCGATCGAATCGTCAGTCTGCGCGGCCGGTTTTGCTCAGCTCTTTATAGAATCCAAGGTCGCGACTGGTAAGGCTTTTCGTGATATACGCGATCTGACCGTAGTGCAGGCCGAAATGCTCCACGACCTGGTAGACGGCATCGAGGCCGTGGACGTGATAGCCCTGAATTTCATACGGCGCAAGAAGCTCTTCGACGGTTAGGCGATCGAGCACCTGCGCGGCGCGCTCCATGGTTGCGCCGAGTTTCGTCAGTAGTTCAGCAGCGGTCAGGCCGCCTTCGGCCGCAAACTCCGCGGGGCGGTTGCGGTTGTCTTCATCGCCATTGAATGAATCAGCCAGCCACTGCGTAACGTTGCCGTTCAAATGCAGAATTAGGTTGCCGATGCTGTTACTGGCCGCGTTGGGACGCCACCACACCTGCTCGTCAGTGAGCGATTCAACGCTCTGGCGCAGGCGCGGCCAGTATTGGCCGAGAAGTTTTTGCCGCGAGAAGTCGAGAAAGTGCGTTGCAAGTTGGGAGTCGATCTCTGGCATTCAAGAACCTCCTATGGGACGATGGACGCCTCGCCGGTTTTCGCATCAAATTGCCACGGCTGCGGCGGAGGCAGTTTCAATTCGTCGCCATTGATTTCGAGTGGCATCCAGAGGTAGCGCGAATCCCACAGGGCGCTCGGCTTCCAGATGTCGCCCATGAAGATGACGTTGGTTTTCTTTGTGCCCGCCACTTTGACCAGCATGGTGGATTGCGATTGGTAGTTGTTGGCTTCAGGCGGGGCGAGGTTCTTGAACTCGGTCCACGGGCCAGCCAGCGACGATGCGGTCGCGTAGACATTTGGATTCGGGCGCCAGCCGGTCATGTGCGATCCCATTACGTAATAGACGCTTCCCACATGTACCAGCGCGCAGCCTTCAAGCGGAGCCGGGACGAACGCGGTTTTCTCGACATTCATATAGTCAGCGGTCAACTTCGCGATGAAGAAGCCCTTCGTTGGTCGCGACTCAAAGATGAGGTAGGCTGAGCCGTCGTCGTCAATAAACTGGCCTATGTCGCGGCTTTCCTGATCAAGCGGGCGATAGCTCCTTACGAACCGATAATCGCCGTCGATGCGATTGCTGACGGCGACCATGACGCGGGCAAGCTTGTAGGGCGCGTCGTCGAGGTGCGCGTACAGGACAAACTGATGCGTGCTTTGATTGGGGTACACCTTGGGCCGCTCCAGCACCCAATGTGGGCCCAGGTGTTCCGGGTCGCTGAGCGCTAGCACCTGGCGGCGGAACTTCCAGTGGACGAGATCGCGCGAGGAGTAGCAGGCGACGTAGCGCTTGTCAGGGTCGTTTGCGGGGGTGCGGTCTTCTCCAAACCAGTAGTACGTGCCGCCCCAAAGCGTGATGCCGCCGCCGTGAGCCTGAATGCGCAGCCCGCGATTGTCGACCCATGGATCGCCGGGCTTAACGACTCCCGACGCCGCGCAAAAAGGAGCGGCCGCCAGCGAGACAATCAGCAAGGCGGCCGAAATTGAAATCCTATTCATGATGTGCCTTTGAAAAGCGGCGCGCGGCCCGTCGCAATTACACCAGTTCGTGGCCCGCAAACCAGTAGCCAATCTCGAAGGCCGCGGTATCTTCTCCGTCGGAGCCGTGAATGGCGTTCTCTTGCAAGGAGCCGGCAAACTTTTTGCGAATGGTTCCCTCTTCAGCGTTGGCGGGGTTGGTGGCTCCCATCAACTTGCGCAGGTCGGCAATGGCATTTTCTTTCTCGAGAACCATGAGGATGATCGGGCCCGAGGCCATGAATGCGCAGAGATCGTTGAAGAAGGGCCGTGCCGCGTGGACCGCGTAAAAACCCTCGGCCTGCTTGACCGAGATGGACTGTTTCTTGATGGAGACCAGGCGGAAACCGGCTTTTTCAATCTCGGCCAGAATAGCGCCGGTATAGCCGTTACGAACCGCGTCGGGCTTAATGATGCTGAAAGTGCGTTGTGACACTGCAGATTGCTCCTATGGGGGATAATTCCAGTTCCCATTGTAACGGCCATGGTTGAGGGTTGCCGAGCGATCCGGGAGCTTTAGCGCACTGAAATCTGGTAAGGTTTCGGCATGAAATACTTCGCCTCTTCCGCCCGATTTTCAGCCCTGCTTGCCCTGGTTGTTACGCTCGCGGGCGCGCATTCGTTTAGCCAGAACGCTGCTCCCGCAGCGGGAACGAGCCCGGCAGCGGCGCCTGAGCTGCGGGTGTTCGACCCCTCGTTGATCGACAAGTCAATTGATCCCTGCGAGAACTTTTATCGCTTCAGCTGCAACAAGTGGTTCCAGCGGAATCCGCTGCCTGCCGATCAGGCGGCGTACGGGCGATTCACTGAACTCCACGAACTCAACCGCCAGCATCTGCACGAAATCCTGGAAGCCACAGCCGTTTCGTCGGCGACGCGCACAATAAACGAGCAGAAGATTGGCGACGAGTATGCAAGTTGCATGGATGTGGCCGCGGTAGACAAGCTGGGATTGAAGCCGCTCGATGCCGAACTGAATCGCATTGCCGCTCTTGATTCTGCAGCCGGCTTGCCGGGACTGCTGGCGCATCTGCAAACCATTGGCGTGAACGCGTTTTTTGGATATGGATCGGGCCAGGACTTTGCAGATTCGCAGAAAGTGATCAACTTCTTTGCTTCCGGCGGGCTTGGGCTGCCCGAGCGCGATTACTACACGCGCACCGACGCTGACAGCGTGAAGCTGCGCGAGCAGTATGTCGATCACATTCGCAAGATGTTTGTACTTGCGGGCGAGAGCGATGCGCAGGCCGCGCAGGATGCCAACACGGTGCTGGCGATTGAGACGCGGCTGGCCAAGGCAACGTTGACGATGACTGAGCAGCGCGATCCGCAGAACCTGAACCACCCGACCGATGTGGCGGCAATGGAAGGAATGCTGACGCATTTCCCGCTGGCGCAATACCTGACCACGGCAGGAGCGCCGGCGGCTGGAAAAGCGAACGACACCGAGCCGAAATTCTTTGCGGAGTTCAATGCGCTTGTCGCCGATACGCCGATTGACCAGATTCGCGCTTACCTTCGGTGGCATTTGCTTACGGCGTATGCGGGCACCACGCTGCCGGAGAGCTTTGACCATGAGAGCTGGAATTTTTACTCGCACATTTTGAATGGCGCAGAAAAACAGCAGGACCGCTGGAAGCGCTGCACCAGCCGCGTTGATGGCGAACTGGGCGAAGCGCTGGGGCAGGTGTACGTGGCAAAGTATTTTCCGCCCGAAGAGAAGCAGCGCACACTTGATATGACCGAGGCCATTGAGACTGCGATGGACAAGGACATTGACGGGCTTGACTGGATGAGCGCAGCCACCAAGGTGAAGGCGAAAGAAAAGCTGCACGCGGTAATGAATAAGATCGGCTATCCCGACAAGTGGCGGGACTATTCAAAGCTGGAGATTGTGCGCGGGGACGACCTGGACAACGCGATGCGAACGCATCAGTTTGATTTCGCGCGTGATTTGGCCAAGATCGGCAAGCCGGTGGACAAAGGTGAGTGGCAGATGACGCCGCCGACAGTGAATGCGTACTACGATCCTCAGATGAACAACGTGAATTTCCCCGCCGGATACCTGCAACCGCCGTTCTTCAGCGGCAAAGAAGACGACGCAGCGAATTATGGCGACATGGGATCGACGATCGGCCACGAACTTACGCACGGGTTCGACGACCAGGGACGGCAATTCGATAAGGACGGCAACCTGGCTGAGTGGTGGATCAAAAGCGATGAGCAGGGATTTACTGACCGCGCCGATTGCATGGTTAAGCAGTACGACGCAATTGAGGCTGTGCCCGGAGTGCATTTGAACGGCAAGTTGACAGAAGGTGAAAACCTGGCCGACCTGGGCGGGTTGTGGCTGGCATGGCTGGCGTGGCTCGACAAGGCGCAAGTTGCTCACGTTGACATGACCGCGACGATGGATGGATACACGCCGGATCAGCGCTTCTGGATTGCCTACGCGCAACAGTGGTGCACACAGACGCGGCCGGAGCAGTTGCGCACCCAGGCACAGAGCGATCCTCACGCGCCGGATGAGTATCGAACGAACTCTATTTTGCAGGATCTGCCGGAGTTTGCGAAGAGCTTCCAGTGCAAGAAGACTGACAAGATGGTTAGCGAGAAGCCTTGCCGGGTGTGGTGAAAAGCAGCTTCTAGCTTTCAGCTAAGACACAGCAAGGCCCACAATCGCGGTGGGCCTTGTTTGTTTTGCGAAAGGCGTCACGCGGGCTTGGGTTCATTGCCGGCTAATCGGTGCAAATATTGTAAAATGGATATTGAGATATTTAAAGTGATATCTTAATATTCTCACTATGGCAATGATCGAGCGCCAAATCACTCCGGTCCTGCTTTCGGCGTTGAAACGGTTTCCGGCGGTTGTAATGACCGGACCGCGGCGAGCAGGCAAGACAACGCTCCTACGCATGGCCGCACCCCGGGCACGCTATGTATTGCTTGAGGACCCGGACGTTCAAGATCGCGTGCAGCGAGATCCGCGAGGCTTTCTCGAAGGCCTGCGCCCACCTGTAATCTTCGATGAAATTCAGCACACTCCGCAGTTGTTGAACTATGTGCGCTCGCTGGTAGACGCGCACCCGCGCCGCATGGGCCAGTGGCTGTTCACCGGCTCACAGGAAGCGCCGCTCATGCAGGGCATAACCGAATCGATGGCTGGCCGCGCGGCGATCCTGCAATTGCTTCCGTTCAGCATGGCGGAGACGCCAAAGGCAGATCCGCTGCTGGGCGGTTTCCCGGAGGTGGTGTTGCGGCCGAAAGGCCGCGAACTATGGTACGCCTCATATCTCCAGACCTATCTCGAACGCGACGTCCGATCGATTACCAGCGTTCGCGATCTTGCAGTCTTTCGGAGGTTTTTGTCGCTGCTTGCCAGCCGGCACGGTCAGACATTGAACCGCGTCGACCTAGCCGCGCCCCTGGGTGTCTCAGTGCCGACGATTTCCGAGTGGTTGCGTATTTTGGAGATTACCAACCAGGTGATTCTGGTTCCGCCGTACTTTGAGAATTTCGGCAAGCGGTTGGTGAAGTCGCCGAAAGTTTACTGGGGTGATGCCGGACTGGCCTGCCATCTGTTGGGAATTCAGTCGCAGGCGGAGTTGGAGCGTTCACCGTTTCTGGGACCAATCTTCGAGGGATTTGTAGCGGCGGAGATCCTGAAGGCGCAGGTCAACCACGGACAGCGCAAGGAACTCTACTCATTCCGCGATCAGCAGGGACTCGAAGTGGATTTCCTCATCCCCCGAGCAAATGCACGCTTCTGGGCTGTTGAAGTGAAAGCCGCAAAAACCGTAAGTTCGTCGATGGCGGGGCCGCTTATGAAACTTTCACATGCAGCCGAGGGGCGCGCCGTGCGGCGAATCGTGGTGCATCGCAAAGCGCGAATGCAGACTGAAACGACAGCACTCGCGCCCGGAGTGGAGGCGTTGAGCATAGATCGATTTGCAGCGGAAATCAACGGAAAAGGCGCATGAATACTGGCGAAGGCATCAATTCGCGGCTTGGCAGTATTTTGAGAAAATTAAAGTGCCGGTTTAAATTACTCAAAGTCGAGGGCTACGCTTTTCCGATCGCCTTGGCTAGCATCTCTCCGATTTCGGCGGGAGAGACTACTACGTGAATGCCCGCTTCGGTCATGGCTTTCATTTTGTCCGCGGCTGTTCCCTGGCCTCCGCTGATGATGGCTCCGGCGTGGCCCATGCGGCGTCCGGGAGGCGCGGTCTGGCCGGCGATAAAGCCGACGACTGGCTTTTTTACGTGTGCCTTGACGAAGGCTGCCGCAGCTTCTTCGGCTGAGCCGCCAATCTCGCCGATCATTATGATGGCTTCGGTGTCTGGGTCGTCGTTCAACAGGCGCAAAGCGTCAATGTGCGTGGTACCGATAATCGGGTCGCCGCCGATTCCGATAGCCGTTGACTGGCCGATGCCGCGCTGAGTCAACTGATGCACGGCTTCGTAAGTGAGCGTGCCCGAACGCGAGACGATACCGACCGAGCCTTCTTTGTGGATGCGGCCGGGCATGATGCCAATTTTGGCCTTGCCGGGCGAGATCACTCCCGGGCAGTTGGGGCCGATGAGGCGCGACTTTGAGGTCTTGAGCTTGGCCCACACCTTGACCATGTCGAGCGTTGGAATGCCTTCAGTGATGCAGACGATTAGCGGGATGCCCGCGTCTTCAGCTTCGAGAATGGCGTCGGCCGCGAACGGAGGCGGGACGAAGATCATGGTTGCGTTTGCGCCGGTTTCTTTGACGGCGTCGGCGACAGTATTGAAGACCGGCCAGCCCTCATGGGTTGTTCCGCCTTTGCCGGGTGTGACTCCGCCAACGACGTTGGTACCGTATTCCGCGCAGCCTTTGGCGTGGAAAGTGCCTTCTTTGCCGGTGAGGCCCTGAACGATGAGGCGCGTGTTTTTGTCGACTAGTACTGCCATGTTATGCACCCGCCTTTGCTGCCGCGACAACCATCTGCGCGGCTTCTTTCATGGTTGCGCCTACCTGGAAGTTGAGGCCTGACTCCTTGAGAATCTGGCGACCTTCTTCAACATTTGTGCCTTCGAGCCGCAGGATGATGGGAACCTGCACATTCAATTTGCGGGCTGCGGCCACTACGCCGGTAGCGAGCCGGTCGACGCGCAGAATTCCGCCAAAGATGTTGATGAAAATGGCCTTCACGTGCTCATCGCTGAGCAGGATTTCAAAGGCGTGCTCGATCTGCTCCTGCGTGGCCCCGCCGCCCACATCGAGAAAGTTCGCGGGCGAGCCGCCGGCGTATTGAATGATGTCCATG
>Ga0206872_10363_pt2 | contig 11056 bp, 9 predicted proteins | sample Alteio_BWOrgCont_34_FD_152906 | JGI IMG/M metagenome (GOLD analysis project Ga0206872, IMG submission 152906) | Enriched cells from forest soil in Barre Woods Harvard Forest LTER site, Petersham, Massachusetts, United States -... | ecosystem: Environmental > Terrestrial > Soil > Temperate forest >... | reverse complement strand
GCTATCGCCAATATAATCGGCAATATCCTGAATATCAGGTTCCTGGTAATAATGAGCAAGGATAACAGCATTTTTTTCTCTTTTTAATTTATCAATTTCATCAAAAAGATCGAGGCTGGGATCAATAAATTCGTCCGCAAAACCTTTCACATTTATTTCTTCGAAGGTATCCATTTCAACAATTCAATTAATAACAATTAATTTTATTTATATAAAAAAGCTATTGTTATTAGGGTGTTAGTTATGTTTAAAAGTAGTTTTAAAGCGATGCTAAAATATTTTTTTTAATAATTTATTAACAATAAATGTGCTTTTTTTTAAGCTTATTTAATTGATTTTTAAAGCAATGTAAGAACCTAATTTAAATTTAAAAAGTTTTATGTGGATAGTTTATTGCTTTGTAAAATGTTAGCTTTGGCACTTATCAGGCTCAAAAGTCGGGTAAAATTTATTAAGATTGGCACTAAAAAGATAGCTTATCAACTAATTAATTATTTATTAAGTTTTTGCTTACACAAAGTTAACAGCTTTTATACCTGTTATTAACATGCTTAAAAATTTTACACATCATACATATTATCTATGACCAAAACTGTGGATTTCCTCGTTGTAGGGTCGGGAATAGCAGGCTTAAGTTTTGCACTAAAGGCGGCGAAACATGGTAAAGTTCTGATAGTTACCAAGTCAAATGAGGACGAGTCGAACACTAAGTATGCCCAGGGGGGTGTGGCAGTTGTTGTTGATAAAAAAGAAGATTCTTTTGACAAACATATTAAGGATACGCTTGTTTCAGGCGATGGTTTATGCGATAAAAAGGTGGTAGAGATTGTTGTTAAAGAAGGCCCGGAGCGTATTAATGAGATTATTGACTACGGTACCAATTTCGATAAAACCAATGAAGGTGTTTACGACCTGGCTAAAGAAGGCGGGCATTCAGAATTCCGGGTATTGCATTATAAAGATATAACAGGCTTCGAAATTGAAAGTACGCTGCTGGAGCAGATACATAATAACCCCAATATTGAAATACTAACGCATTATTTTGCAGTCGACCTTATTACACAGCATCATTTAGGTGTATTTGTAGATAAATCTTCTACAGATATTACTTGTTATGGTATTTACGCTTTTAATAGCCATACAAAAAACGTTGAAAAAATACTTTCTAAAGTTACGGTGATGGCATCCGGAGGCGCCGGTCACATTTATTCAATAACAACAAATCCAACTATTGCGACCGGCGATGGTGTTGCCATGGTTTACCGGGCAAAGGGAAAAGTAAGAAATATGGAGTTTATCCAGTTTCATCCCACTGCGTTGTATAATCCTGGTGAATATCCTTCTTTTTTAATATCCGAAGCTGTCAGGGGTTTCGGCGGGGTGTTGAAACGGACTAATGGCGAGGAGTTTATGCAGGAGTATGATGAACGAAAATCATTAGCTCCCCGTGATATTACTGCAAGGGCTATTGATGCTGAAATAAAAAAATCGGGTGAGGATTTTGTTTACCTTGACATAAGGCACAGGAGTAAAAAGGATATTTTAACCCATTTCCCGAATATTTACGCCAAATGTCTTGATATTGGTATTGATATGACCAAGGATATGATCCCTGTTGCGCCGGCTTGTCATTATATGTGCGGTGGTATTATGGTTGATCACATGGGAAGATCTTCATTATTAAGGCTTTATGCTTGCGGCGAATGTTCGTCAACCGGTCTTCACGGGGCTAACAGGTTGGCATCCAATTCTTTACTTGAAGCACTGGTGTTTGCCCACCGTATTTATGAAGATGTTATTAGAACATTTGACGGTGCCAGTATTCCCGACGGAATTCCTGACTGGAATGAGAAAGGTGTACAATTATCAAACGAAGATATCCTGGTAACCCATAACGTGCGCGAAATGCAAAAGCTGATGAATGATTATGTTGGTATTGTTCGTTCGGATTTCCGGCTTGAAAGGGCCATGCGGCGGTTGGGATTATTGTATGAAGAAACAGAAGATTTTTATAAAAAGACGAAACTATCTGTAAAGCTTTGTGAGTTAAGGAATTTGATACAGGTATCGTATATTGTAGTTAAGTCGGCCATGATGCGGAAGGAAAGCAGGGGGCTGCACTCAACTACTGATTATCCCTTTCATGCGGATGTTATTGAGGATACGGTGTTTTAAAAAAGATTATTAAAATATTATTATCTGAATTTTTAATGAACCTGTTTAGTTTATTTAAAAGAAAAAGAGGGGAAGAATTGGATTTTAAAAATGAAAAAGATTTTGGTAAAATACTAAACCAGGGTATCTTTTTTGAAGACACTGAAAAGTTTTTGAAGTGGGGCCGATCTGCAAAAGAAATAGCAAAGGACCTTGAGATAAAAGAAAAACGGTTTGCCGACAGGACAGTTTATAATTGGGGTGAACAAAATATTTTAGGTGGATTGAAATTGCCGTTAGTACAGTGTACTGGGACCATCACGAAGCGAGCAGGTATAAAATATTTAGCTCGGTAGAATTCAGGACTTCTGGTGATGATATATCTGAAAACTATTTTAAGCTGATAAATGCGCACCTGGAAAAGTTGTTTGCAGCACCGAAAAGAAAAGAGGTTAATGATAAATCAGTTTCTTTTGAATGGATTATTAGTGATATGAGGATATACCTTTATTTTTTTGAGAAGGATGTAAAGAAGCTGATTTTTGAAATAAGCCGGGTATAGGATATTTATTTAAATCTGTGATGTTAGGTTTTAAAAATTGATCCTTTACAAATATTAATTACAAAATGTGGCCGTTTTGGAAGAAAATTACTAACGAGGAGAAGTCTGGCTTTAAGTCTATTATTTGTATTCCTGGCTATTGGAAAGATACTGTTGAAATTTTTGGAAAGACTGATGGAAGGTTTATGGTTGTTGGCGACATAATTATGGATCTCATCAACAAAGTTCATTACAATATAGAGTTATGTGCAAAGGATGAAAGGATGCGGAAATCATTTGAGGTTGCGGGAAAGGTTACAGGGGTTACAAATGAGTTTCTTGGGAAAATTGAAAAACATACATCAGTTATCTATGTCACCGGTTCTACAGGTAATTTTAACGATGCAAGATTATTTGCCGGTGTGGCTTCTTTGATAGCGGAAACTGGTGGAATCGGTGTAAAAGTGGAAACGACTGGTAAAGCATTTGAAAAAGATAAATGGGCTGCGTTTGCAAGCGACGGGCAAGATGCTGATATGTACGAATTGTTTGTGGTTGATTCACTATTGCAGGAAGATGGAACGACGTTTTCTTGTGGGATGCACAATGTTGGTTTAAGCGACACAATTATTTCAAATCTCCAATTTAAGGATGCACAACGAGTTGTAAGGATTTTTAATTATTATCAAGTTATTGACAAACCGGTATTAAAGGTAAACGATGGATTTCAAACGGATATAAATTCGCCGTTTTATAAAATAACTGAAGAATTAAATCAGCCATATAAAGGGAACGAACAATTTGGAAATCCTTTTGGGATGTGGCGTCTTACAAAGGAATGATTGCTTAAGAGCGGAAAACGGGATTCGAACCCGCGGCCTTCAGTTTGGGAAACTGATGCTCTACCAGCTGAGCTATTTCCGCTTTTAGTTTACAAATCTAAAAATAAAACACAATTCCAAGTCATCTATTGCGCTATTTTAATATTGGTGTTTTTTCCTTTTTTATCTGCCGATTTTTTTTGACGGTTTAAAGGATATAAAGAAATGATGATTATGTATTTCATTCCCGTCGCTTTTTCTTCCGCTATTTTTACCGACTTTACAGCGGAGATTTCAAAGTAAGTATTTTTTGGTTGATAAGCTATCGCACTGTCAATAAAGACGGGCAGATCGCGATTTGCATATGGAATATTAAAGTCGGTTAATAATTGCTGGTAGCCCACTATAGAAGCACGGTCTCTTAAATGTATTTCTATAGAGCCGCTTCTGGCTTTTTTGCCATATAATTTTAATGATTCCGAATCTTTCTTTACGCTGATGGAATCAATATCGTTTACATCAATTATCAGGGCAGCTGTTGGAATGGGAGCTTGTTGCGGTAATTTTAATACATACAAGGGACGATTTTTGAAGCCGGATGTATCTTTATCGAGTTTATAAGTTGTTTGCCCAAAACAAAATAGTCCGGCGAATAAAAAAGCAAATGTTAATGATAACTTTATCACAAATGAAATGTTTATAATTACGTTTGGGGTATATCAAATATAATTATTTTCGATTTCGGAATTTCGATTTCGGATTTGTTATTTATTCAATAATTAAACACATGCCGCTTATCCTGCCTGTAAAAAATATCAGCCCATCGTGGGGTAAAGATTGTTTCATCGCCGAAAACGCAACCATAGTAGGTGATGTAGTGATGGGCGATAATTGTTCAGTTTGGTTTAATGCAGTGATCAGGGGCGATGTGCATTATATAAAGATAGGGAATAATACAAACATCCAGGATGGGGCAGTCATCCACTGCACCTATATGTACGCGCCAACCAATATCGGCAATAACGTATCAATAGGACACAACGCTTTAGTGCACGGCTGCATATTAAAGGACAATGTTTTAATTGGCATGGGCGCAATTGTGATGGACCATGCCATAGTCGAGGAATTTGTTATCATAGCCGCCGGCGCCGTCGTTCTCGAAAAAACGATTTGCGAGTCAGGATACCTTTATGCCGGCATGCCCGCCAAAAAGATAAAACCCTTAACTGACGAACAAAAGGAAATGCTTAAACGCTTGCCAAATAACTATATCATGTACTCCGGTTGGTTTAAGGCGTAGTTGGTTCTTTTGGAATGTTGATAGGTGTTTCCTGCTCCCAGTTAGGCCGCAAAGGGATCAATGTTTCGTTGACCCATATATTTTCCGGCTGGCGTTTTAGCTTTACATTGCCACTATCCCATTTGCCATTGTTATTGTCGTCGTAAATAACCCTCACATTATATTTACCGGTTATCAGGGATTTGTAAACAATGGAAGAATTTTTCCTGATAATGTCTTGCCTTAAAACCTGTTTGCTTTCATTGAGCAGTTCAACTATATAGGCTTTCCCCGTGTCGGGTACCGTAACTTTTAAAGTCAGCATACTATAATTTTCAGGCTTGTCAATGTTGAACCTCCTGGGTATCGCCCTTTTATTCTTGTCACCGTAAATGTCCGTAAATGCGTCTTCACCTATAGTGAGCGTGTAGTTAACTATCTGCTTCCAGCGGTTTTTTAAAATAAAAAGCATCGGGTTGGCCGTATCCCTTTCTATTGTAAAATTGGTTACATCGGTTGAATCCTCTTTCAGTGAAATTAAAGCCGGATCAAAGCTATCAATAGGAAGGTTGGCTTTTATCGTTAAGTCGGTAGCCGGTCTTAACTTGTTGTCGGCGTTTATATCATATTTAAAACTGAGTAGCCTTGTAAACGCTTCTTTTCTGCTTTTTTTTAGATAAGTTGTATCCAGTGGTTTAGTACCATCAAAGAAAGCGATCCGTATGGAATCAAAATCCATGTTGCGCATAAATAGCGTGGCGGTGTCTTTTGTTTTGCTGATGTCGACTACTTTGTATTTGTCAAAATCCGGGGGATAAGTCACTTTTAACGCGGGGTGATCCAGGCTTTTGTTGAAAGTAAAAAACATTTTTCCATCGGCGTCAAATCTCTTGGTAGTTTTGAACTTTTCAGGTTCGGCTTTAAATAGTCTCAGTTCTACGTTCGATGTATCTGTCGTCAGATGAATTATTTTTTTGCTGAACGCGATCAGTTTTTCGTCCCTGTCGTAAATCTTGTTCGAGGCCGCCGGCTCCTTCAAAGCGTAAATGCGGTACTTGTCGGGATGCAGGTTGCTCAGGGTGAAATTGCCGGCCGAGTCAGTTGTCGCGAAAATGGTTGGCCTCTTTTTGCCAAACAATAGCGAATCCTGCCTTAGGGTAAAAAGCATAACTGTTGCATCCTTTTCTCTTTCGCCGGTTTGTGTATTCATCACCTTTCCCGAAATGCTGAGCGAGTCGATGTGCGGGCCGGTGGCAAAAACGTAAGTAAAATTTTTAAGGACATTTCCTTCATTAACATCAGCAATCGCTTTGCCGAAATTTATCACATAGGTGGTGTTTTTTTCGAGCGTATCTTTTAATGTGATGACGATGCTTTTTTGCTTGATTTTATATTCGGGGATTTTCGTCGGTGTCGGACTGATCGAAATGTCACTAATCGGACTAAGTTTAAAAAACTCATCGAAGTCCAGTTGAATTACTTTGCCCTTAAAATTGCGGGTCATATCCGGGGGTGTGGCCTTCAATAATTTCGGCGGATCGTGGTCGCGGGGCCCTCCCTGGGGTGGTACGCGGTTAGCGCAGCCAAAAATCAATAAAACAGGCAAAAGCAGGGTAATTTTGCGGAGAAAAAAAAAGGCTCTTTTATTTAACATTGTTTTTAAACGCTATAAACGAGTTTTATATTTTGATGATATAGGATATTAAAAAATTAAAATAATTGATCTAATGCGATCTTTTGCAATTAATTTATTATCAAGCACTTATAGGTCATTTTGATATGTGCACCATCAAAACTGAAATGTCCGACGGCGTCACACCCGAAATCCGGGATGCCTGGCCTAAAGTGCGCGGTTTTATTTTCATTAATTTTTCCCGCGCCTCTTTTGAGAGTGAAACCAGGTGGTGATAATCAAACTCCGGGTTTATCTCTTTGTCTTCCATTTTTTTCATCTGCGCCACAATATCCAATTCCTTTTCAAAATAACTTTCATATTTAATTTTTATTTCAGCCTGTTCAATTGTTTCTTTATCATAGGCCGACAATAAATTGTCAAGTGAGGGGTCGGCCTTGCGAAGATCCTCAAAGCCAACCTGCGGGCGACTGAGCAGATTAAACAATTTTGTGTTTTGGGCAAGTGCACTGGTGTCTAAATTTTCAAGCAGGCCGTTAACACTTGCCGGGTCTATTGATTTTGATTTGACGTAGGTAACAATGTCATCGGAGTTTTTTACTTTGTTGTTTACTTTCTCTAATCGCTCGTCATTAATCAAACCCAGCTTATGCCCGATAGGACTTAAGCGGATGTCGGCGTTGTCCTGGCGTAAAAGCAGCCGGTGTTCGGCCCTGGAGGTAAACATGCGGTAAGGTTCTTCGGTGCCCTTTGTAACCAGGTCGTCAATCAATACACCGATGTACGATTCCGATCTTTTCATGATCAGTTCGTGCTTGTCATTTATCTTTTGGTGAGCGTTTATGCCCGCAATAAAACCTTGCGAAGCTGCTTCTTCGTAACCGGTGGTGCCGTTTATCTGCCCTGCAAAGTACAGGTTGCTGATCAGTTTTGTTTCTAAAGTAAGGCCAAGCTGGGTTGGCGGGAAGTAGTCATACTCGATAGCATAGCCTGGCCTGAACATTTTGGCGTTTTCAAAACCCGGTATTTGCACCAATGCTTTATACTGTATATCCTCAGGCAGCGAGGTCGAGAAGCCGTTTACATATATTTCTACAGTGTTCCATCCTTCCGGTTCAACAAAAATCTGGTGCCTGTCACGTTCGGCAAAGCGGTTTATTTTGTCTTCAATTGATGGGCAATAGCGGGGGCCTAATCCTTTAATCCGCCCAGTAAACATGGGCGATTTTTCAAAGCCTTCTTTCAGGGTTTCGTGTACGCGGGTATTGGTGTAGGTGATCCAGCAGCAGCGTTGCTCTTTGGCTAATTCTACATCGGTAAATGAGAAACGGCCTCTTTCTTCGTCGCCCCATTGTTCCTCCATTAGGCTGTAATTTAAACTTCTTCCGTCAACACGCGGGGGGGTACCCGTCTTCATTCTGCCCGAATCAAAGCCTAAAGTAACCAGTTGCTCGGTTAACCCGGTAGCTGCTTTTTCGCCTGTACGGCCGCCGCCGAAACGTTTTTCACCGATATGTATAATCCCATTTAGGAATGTACCGTTGGTAAGTACCACCGCGTCCGCTTCTATTTCGATACCGAGCGAGGTTTTAACCCCTGCTATAGTATTGTTTTTCACCAATAAGGATGTAACAGTATCCTGCCAAAAATCAACGTTTGGCGTACGTTCAAGGGCTAAACGCCACTCTTCGGCAAAGCGCATGCGGTCGCTTTGTGCCCTCGGGCTCCACATGGCAGGGCCTTTTGAACGGTTAAGCATGCGGAACTGGAGGGATGTTTTATCAGTTATTATACCCGAATAGCCGCCCATAGCATCAATCTCACGTACGATCTGGCCCTTTGCAACGCCGCCCATGGCAGGGTTGCAGCTCATTTGCGCTATGACCCCCATGTTCATGGTGACTAATAGGACAGACGAGCCGAGGTTTGCGGCGGCGGCAGCAGCTTCACAGCCGGCATGCCCGGCGCCTACAACAATTACATTATATTTTTTAAACATGATCTTCTATCAATACTTCACACCCCGGGGCGCATTTCAAATGTTCCACGTGGAACATTTGTGGTTATTGTGTTGTAGAGACGCAAAATTTTGCGTCTCCCGTTTGCTCCCTATGTGTATTCCGAATGTTCCACGTGGAACATTTTCAACGTAGACACGCAATACCTTGCGTCTCTGAAATGTTTCTCCGGGACACAAGTGTTGCGTCTCTGAAATGCTTCTCCAAGACGCAAGTGTTGCGTCTCTGAAATGTTTCTCCGAGACGCAAGGTATTGCGTCTCTACAGCGCAAAATTATTCATTGCCGCTCGATGTTCCACGTGGAACATTAAATAATGATACTAACGCTATAAATGCCCAGGCTCCTTCTAACACAATAAAAGGATAAAAACGGATCAAATAAGACGCAAAACAACAAATCCCCGCACCTATAAAATTCAAAATGCTGTAAAGCTTGCTCTGGGCTGATAGCTTTTTGTATAAATTCAGCCCAAATGCAGCGAGTAAAATGATAACGCCGACAGTTGCTAATATATCCGGTGTCTTCATTTATGCTTCTTTTAGTTCGGTTAATTCAATCCAGCGGATGCTTTTTTCATCCAGTTTGCTGTTTAAAACGGCAATTTGCTTTAGTATATCATTTAGCATGCCCGGCTCAATCCCAGCCACATTGAGCGCTTCAGTCTTTTCGGCCAGCTGATTTTCAATGCCAGCAATCTCCCGCTCCAGGGTTTCAAGCTCTTTGCTCTCTTTAAAACTGAGTTTGTTCTTTTTAACTGTCGTTGCAGGACTGGCTTCAATAACGGTATTGCGCTTGTTTTGTTGCTTGTTTTCCTCTTGTTCAAGCCTGTAGGATGAGTAATTGCCGTTGTAAATCTTTACATGGCCGCCCTCTTCCATAATAAAAAGCTGGTCGGTGAGCTTATCCAAAAGGTACCTGTCGTGCGAAACCATCATCAAAACCCCCGGATAATTGGTTAAAAACTCTTCGAGTACATTTAAAGTATCAATATCCAGGTCGTTGGTAGGCTCGTCAAGTATTAAAAAGTTGGGGTTTTTCATCAGGATGCCCATCAATTGCAGGCGCTTTTTCTCGCCGCCGCTAAGCTTTGATATAAAGCCGTATTGCTTTGCCGGTGGAAAAAGGAATAAAGTAAGCAGCGCTGATGCCGATATGAGCTTTCCATCAGCCATGGTGATAAACTCCGCAACGTTTTTTACAATGTCAATTACCCGCTCATCCTCCTTAAAAGTAATACCAGATTGATGAAAATAGCCTATAACGGTGGTTTCACCCCTGTCGATAATGCCTTTATCAGGATTTAAAGCGCCTGTGATCAGGTTCAATAAGGTTGATTTGCCGCTGCCGTTTTTACCCGCAACGCCAATCCTGTCGCCTTTTTTAAATATATAGCTAAAATTATTGATGAAGGTTTGGCCGTTAAAGCCTTTATAAAGATGGTTCATCTCCATAATTTTATTGCCCTGGCGCGATGTTTTAACGCTCAGCTCAACCTTTTGCTTTGCACCGCCGTTTTTTGTTTTATCCTCAAGCTCATAAAAGGCATCAATTCTTGCTTTTGATTTGGTGCCCCGCGCCTGCGGCTGTCTCCGCATCCACTCCAGTTCTTTACGCAGCAGGTTGCTGTTTTTTTGAAATGATGCTTCATCCGCGCTTTCACGCTCAGCTTTTTTCTCCAAATAATAGCCGTAATTGCCAACATAAGGAATGATCTTGCCCTTATCTATCTCTAATATCTCGTTACATACATTATCCAGGAAATACCTGTCGTGCGTAACCATCAGGATGGTTTTTGAGCCGTCGGTCAGCAGTTTTTCCAGCCATTCAATAGTGTCAATGTCCAAATGATTGGTAGGCTCATCTAAAATATAAATATCCGGGTCCTCAATTAACAGCTTGGCCAATGCCAGGCGTTTCTTTTGCCCGCCGCTAAGGGTGTTGATGTGCTGGTTAAGGTGATGAATATCCAGCCTGCCCAATATGGTTTTTATCTTATATTCATACTCCCAGGCATCAACATCACTCATTTCCTCCATCACTTTTTCAATAGCTTTGGCATTATCCGGGTCGTTTTCTAAAAGCTCCTCATATTTCCTGATCAATTGCTGCTGCAGATCATCAGCGTGGAAAATATAATCGCTGATGGTAATTGCGTCTTTAAAGCCAGGGTCCTGCTCCAGGTAGCCTAAATTTAAGTCGCGCATTTGCGCAACCTTTCCTTCCGTTGGTTTTAAATTGCCCGCCAACAGCTTAAGCAGCGTTGTTTTCCCGGCGCCGTTAATACCAACTAAGGCAACCCGGCGGCCACGGTTAATGCCGATGGAAATGTTTTTAAACAGCCAATGATCATGAAAAGAGTGGCCAAGATTCTCGGCAGATATGTAAGTACTCACGCTAATTGTTTTATTTTGTCGGAAGGATGAATAAAAATTCCCGCCTGGTTTATTATCGATTCATTGTACATGGCACGCGCCACGGTTACTGCCGGAATGCTCCGGTATTTTTTTAATCCGCCCATTAACAGGAGGTTTAATACCTTCATCAAGCCGATAAAAAAGCGCTCGCCGGCCCGTTTTTCTTTTCTGTCGCCGGTTAAAAACGAGGGCTG